>OGQX01001330.1_pt1 | contig 22984 bp, 17 predicted proteins | sample 1553291 | NCBI WGS metagenome assembly OGQX01 (sample SAMEA2580030, study PRJEB22360) | human gut metagenome | biome: human gut; feature: human-associated habitat; material: faeces | place: Denmark | collected 2008/2010
TTACAAACTACTTATAATCAGTCTGTTGTGCTACTTCTGTCTCTTTTCAACCTAAGAAACGCCATGATTTTGTCTGTCAAACAACCGAGATGACCCACACAAACAACCGAGATGACCTGCACAAACAACCGAGATGACCCGCACAAACAACCGAGATGACAGCAGAAGAGCACTTTGGGGGGCGAAAAAACGCTGTTTTTTGTGGAAAAGAAATAAGAAAGCCTGTCCACTCAACTCTAGATTGCGAGTTACGGTGAACAGACTTTTGTAAGAACATTTCGGAAAGAGAGTGGATCACTCATTGAAGTTGAGCTCCGGAGCCTTTTCCGCGCCAGCAGCAGCCTCGAACTTCTCCATGCGGTTGAAGCCGAACATACCGGCAAAGATCACATTGGGGAAGGTGCGCACGTCCTGATTATAGTCCTGCACAGCGTCGTTGTATTTCTGCCGGGCCTCGTTGATGCGGTTCTCCGTACCCTCTAATTGTATTTGCAGACTATGGAAATTCTGATTAGCTTTCAGTTCAGGATAGCGCTCAGCGACCACCATGAGTTTGCCGAGAGCCTGAGACAGTTCACCCTGTGCAGCCTCATACTGCTTGAGTTTCTCAGGAGTGAGGTTGTTGACATCGAGTTTCATCTGTCCCACGGAAGCTCTTGCCTTGGTGACCTCTTCAAAGGTCTCGCGCTCGTGCTTGGCATAAGCCTGCACCGTCTTGGCGAGATTAGGAATGAGGTCGGCACGCCGCTGATAAGTGGCCTGCACGTCTGCCAAAGCTGTCGTAGCCGTTTCCTGCCTCTCGACCATACCATTATAGGCACCACATGCACCTACGCCACACAATACTATCACCGCAACGATGATGAGCATGATCAAAGTACTTTTCTTCATATTGATACGATTAAATTATAATTATCATCATGACATTACCATCCGCCACCGGCTCCACCGCCGCCAAAGCTGCCGCCACCGAAGCTGCCGCCACTGAAGCCTCCGCCGGAACTGCCTCCGAAGCCACCACCACCACCGAAGATGAAGGGCGGGAACCAGTCGTCGTCGTCATGACGGCGACGGCGTTTCTTCTTAGGATGATACCACCCCAGTTTGACCAGCAACAAAAGAATAAGCTGATAGATCGGGTATCCAAAACAAGCCAAAAGGACAACAAGAATCGTGAGCCATGAGTCCTCATCGTCGTCGGAACCAATTTCCTCACCGTCGACGACAGCCTTTCCCGTCTTGAACTTAGAATAGAGTGCCTGTGCCGTAGAGCAGACAGCGGCGTCGATGTCGTTGACTTTCATATTCTTGACGATGCACTGCTGGGCAATGTCGTCGCACTCCACATCGGTCAGATCTGCTTCAAGGCCCTTTCCCGGCGCAATGAAATAACGGCGGTCGCCCACGGCCAGAACGACGACCAAGCCGCGCCGGTCCTTCTTCGTCCCCACTCCATAATGGTTGCCGATGTCCTCTGCCATACGGAAGCAGTCAGCATCCTTGACATGTCCCACCACCACGAAGACCGTCTGAATGCCGCACTCCGTCTGTAAGCGGCGGAAACAGACATCAGCCGAGTCGCGCATAGAGGGCGACATGAGTCCCTCCGGATCACAGACATAGCGGTTGCGATCCTGCAAGTGCACCATTGGCACATCGTCAGCTGTCCACACCTTGGCCGAAACGGGCAGGGCGAAGAGCCAAAGCAAGACGACGATCATCTGCACAAAGAAACCTTGACGAAGCTGTTTCATGTCATTATTGAGCCTATTAGCGTATGATTACTGCAAATATAATGAATTTCGCTGAAGCGTAAGGACAAACGCAACAAATAATAACAACTTTTCATAAGTAATCATAGCTTAGCTCACTTAATCACCGACGCTTTGATGATCCTCACGTCCTCCAGCGGCCGGTCGTTCTCGTCGGTGGCCACATGATCGATGGCGTCCACCACATCCAGTCCTTGGATCACCTGTCCGAAGACGGTGTACATGCCATCGAGATGGGGCGTGCCGCCGACGGTCTTGTAATACTCTCGAATCTCCGGCGTGAACTTCACGGTGCCATGCGTCAGCGAGTCTGTCTTGTGCTGGATGCGGTCAAGCGACTTGTCGGAATAGGTTCTACCCCAAACGATATAGAAATGCGCTCCGCCGGAAGCCCGCTGCGGGTTGACGCTGTCGGGCTCCCTTGCGGCAGCCAAAGCGCCACGCTTATGGAAATACTGAGGATAGCGGAACTCAGCGGGCACGGTATAGCCAAGGTCATAATCGCCCAACTGTGCACCCGGTTTGGCGTGACGCGAGGTAGAGTCACCCGCCTGGATCATGAAGTCGGCGATGACCCGGTGGAAGAGAATGCCATCGTAATAGCCCGAACGCACCACCTTGAGGAAATTGTCGCGATGGCGTGGCGTCTCGTTGTAGAGTTCCACGACAATGTTGCCCTTTGTTGTCTGCAACATCACCTGGTGGCGTAAGGTGTCGGTCTTTGTCTCTCCTTGTGCCCATGCCGCAGACACGGCGAAGAGCATGAGCGTCAATAACAATGCTACTTTTCTCATAGTCACTGATTAGAAATCTGATTACACGGGGTAAAATTACACAATCCCTGTTTATTTTTGGTCGTTTTTTCCCCAAAAATACTAAAATTTAAGATTTAAAAGGCATAACCGGCTGAAAAGACTTTGCCGTTTAAGATAAATAGCCTAAATTTGCAGGAGAATACATTATCCATAAGACGTGGAGAAGATTTCATCATCCACCTCTTTACAACTCATTATTTAAAAGGCCAACAAAGAACATGAAAAAGATCATCATTCCGCTCGTCATAGTCGTATTATTGCTGTTGGGAGGCATCGCCTGGCTCTATACCAGTCTGAACAAACAGAAGGAGGAGAACAAGGAGATGGTGCAGCTTGCCGACCTGGACAAGAAGGAGATGGAGAATGAATATCAGCAATTCGCCAATCAGTACGGTGAGATGAAGACCCAGATCAACAACGACTCCATCATCGCCCAGCTGACCCAAGAGCAGGAGCGCACCCAAAAGCTGTTGCAGGAACTGCGCAACACCAAGAGTACGGATGCCCGCGAGATCGCACGACTCAAACGCGAACTGGCTACGGTGAGAGCCGTGTTGCGCAGCTATGTCATCCAGATCGACTCGCTCAACCGCGCCAATGAGCATCTCACAGCGGAAAACACACGAATAAGAGGACAATACGATCAGGCCACCCAGCAGATTGCCGGACTCAACAGCGAGAAAGCCGGACTGGCCGAAAAAGTAGCCATCGCCGCACAGTTGGACGCTACGGGCATCAACCTCACGGCCATGAGCAAACGTGGAAAGGCAACGAAGAAGATCAAGAAAGCCAAGGCTCTGCAGGTCTCCTTCTCTATCGCCAAGAACGTCACAGCGGCCAGCGGCATGAAGACCGTCTATGTCTGCATCAACACACCGACAGGAGCTCTGCTCTCGGGTGGCGGCTCGTTTAACTACGAAAACCGTACAATTCCCTGCACCATGAAGCGCTCGGTGGAATACAACGGCAACGAGACACCTGTCACCCTCTTCTACAACATCGGACAGGCGCTGGAAGGCGGCACTTACCGCGTGAGCATCTTTGCCGACGGCAACATGATTGGCTCGCGCAGCTTCACGCTGGAATAAGGACCTCACGGTCCAAACAAAGACACGGATAAACGTCAGTAAACAGATATGAGAAAGTTCACTTTCGCCATTTTACTTTCAGGATGCGTATTGGCTGCCCACGGACAGACCGTGCTGACACTGGACAGTTGCCGGGCGCTGGCCCTGCGCAACAACAAACAGATCAATGTCGCACGGCTGGGAAAAGAGGTGGCAATGAACACCCGCAAGGCAGCACGCACGAAATACCTGCCAAAGGTGGATGTTCTGGCCGGCTATGAATTCACCAGCCGCGACATCAACTTGCTGAGCAACAAACAGAAGAACCTGCTCAACAACATGGGCACCAACCTCGGCAACCAGGTCGGAGGAGACTTGCAAAAGGGTATTACGGAGAAGATGACCGAGCTGGTGAAGCAAGGAGCCATCAGTATGGAGCAGGCTCAACAGATCGGTGCGATGATGCAACAAGCCGGTGCTCCCATCGGACAGTACGCTGCCGGCATCGGCAACACGTTGGGCCAGCAAATTGTCGACGCCTTCCGCACCGACACGAAAAACGTTTTCGGCGGTGCCGTTATCCTGCGCCAGCCGATCTTCATGGGTGGTGTCATCAAGGCAGCCAACGCCATTGCCGACATCACAGAGGAGATGGCCGACAACGATGAAAGCCTGAAGACACAGGGCACAATCTATGCTATCGACAAGGCCTACTGGACAGTCGTATCCCTCAAGCATAAGCAAAAACTGGCTTACAGCTATCGCGACCTGGTGAAGAAGCTCGACGACGATGTCAAGAAGATGATCCGTCAAGGAGTGGCCACCAAGGCCGACGGACTGAAAGTGGACGTGAAGGTCAACGAGGCCGAGATGGACATCACCCGTGTCGACGATGGTGTGACGCTGGCCAAGATGCTGCTCTGTCAGCTTTGCGGCATCCCGATGACCGACCAGATCACGCTGGCCGACGAGGAAGGCAACGGACTGGAGAAGAGCAACGTGAAGTTTACCGACTATCAGCCCGACTCCACCTTCTCAAGTCGCCCTGAGGTGCGTCTGCTGCAAAACGCAGTGGACATGAGCGAGCAGGGCACCAAGGTCATCCAGGCCGAATACCTGCCTCACGTAGCACTGACAGGCGGATATATGATCACCAACCCCAATGTCTACAACGGATTTCAGAAACGTTTCTCCGGCGTGTGGAACGTAGGCGTGACCGTGCAGGTGCCGGTTTGGAACTGGTTTGAGGGCCGCTACAAGGTCCGGGCCTCCCGTGCTGCCACGAGCATGGCACGCATGGAACTGAGCGACGTGCAGGAGAAGATCAACCTGCAGGTGACTCAAAGCCGCTTCAAGGTGAAAGAAGCCCGCAAGCGTCTGACCATGGCCAACAACAATGTCAAGAGCGCAGAGGAAAACTTGCGCTGTGCACAGGTAGGATTCCGTGAGGGCGTCATTCCCTCCACCGATGTCATGGCTGCGCAGACGGCATGGCAGAAAGCCCACAGCGACAAGATCGACGCAGAGGTAGACTTGCGCGTCAGCGAGGTGAACCTGGAGAAAGCATTGGGTATCCTCGAATAAACCATCAACGAACCAAAGAAGAAAAAACATAAAAGAGATGTCAGCAAAAACACAACATAACAATATACTGCTTGCCGTGCTTGGATTCTCAGCAGCAGTGGCGATCGTAGGTGTCATTGGTTTCTTCGCTTTCGGCAAGACCGACGAGATTATTCAGGGCGAGGTGGAAGTCGGCGACTATCGCGTCAGCTGTAAGTTGCCGGCGCGCATCGAGGAGATACGCGTCAAGGAAGGCGACTACGTGCATGTCGGTGACACGCTTGCCATCCTGCAGATTCCTGAGGCCAACGCACAGCAGAAAGTAGCGGAAGCCACCGAGGGTGCCACTCAGGCTATCAGCAATCTGACCGATGAGGGTGCGCGCAAGGAACAGATACAGAGTGCCTACGACTTGATGCAGCAGGCCATGGCCGCTGAGGACATCGCACGGAAGACCTATACACGTATGCAGAACCTCTACAACGAGGGCGTGATGAGCGCACAAAAGCGCGATGAGGCTCTGGCAGCCTTCAAAGCCGCCGAAGCACAAGTGAAAGTGACGCAAAGCCAGTATCAGCTGGCCAAGAGCGGTGCACGCAAGCAAGAGAAGATCGCTGCCGCCAAAAACACTCAGGCAGCCAAGAGTGCCGTCGACGTCGTGAAGTCAATTCTGAGAGAGACTGTGCAGATTTCTCCCGTGGAGGGCGAGGTCAGCGATGTCTATCCCAAGGTAGGCGAACTGGTGGGCATGGGCTCTCCGATCATGAACATCAACATCATGTCGGACATGTGGGGAACCTTCAACGTGCGTGAAGACCAACTGAAAGGTCTGAAGGTCGGCGATGAGTTTACCGCTTTCTCTCCTGCTTTCAACAAAAACGTGAAAATGAAAGTCTACGACATCAAGGACGAGGGCTCTTACGCCGTATGGAAAGCCACAAAGAGCAACGGACAGTACGATCTGAAGACCTTCGAGGTGAAGGCTCACTTCGTCAACAAGTTCGACGGACTGCGCCCCGGCATGTCGCTGATCATCAAGAACACTAAGAAATAGCACAAAAGATTGAAAGAGAATAGCCTCTACACCTATCGCCCCAAGAGCATGACGCTCCACGAGGTCCTCTCCCGCATCTATCACATCTCGTTGCGGGAACTGGGGATCATGCGCCAGAATCCGATCTACGGATTCTGTACGGTCATCTTTCCTGTTGTCATCATCATCTTCTTCACCTCACTGATGGCAGGCGGTCAGCCGACCGACATGCCCATCGGCATCGTGGATCAGGACAACACCACCACTACGCGCGCGATGGTACGGCAACTCGACGCCTTCCAGTCATCGAAGGTCGTTGGCTATTACCCCAACGTCAACGAGGCTCGCGAGGCGATTCAGCGCAACGAGATTTTCGCCTTTCTCTATATTCCGAAGGGCACAACAAGCGGACTGATGACAAGCACTCAGCCCAAGATATCGTTCTATTACAGCAATGTGACGCTCGTGGCGGGCAATATGCTCTTCAAAGACTTGAAGACGATCTGCACGTTAGGCTCCGCGGCTGTCGGCAAGACCAAGCTACAGGCAATAGGAAAGACCAATGACGAGGTGCGCACCTTCCTGCAACCCATCGCCGTAGACGCCCATCTGATCGAGAATCCATGGGTGAGCTACAACATCTATCTGACCACCAGCATGGCACCGGGCGTGCTCATGGTCTTCATCTTCCTGCTCACTCCTTACGCCATCGGCACCGAGTTGAAATTCAAGCGCTCACGTCAGCTGATGAAGATGGCGGGCAATAATATCTACGTTGCCATTGCGGGCAAGATGCTGCCGATGACGCTGCTCTTCCTCACGATGATGTATGGCTTCGAGTTCTATATCTTCCACATGCTGGACTTTCCCCATCCGGGCGGAGTCGTACCCTTGCTGTTGATGGGCCTCCTCAGTGTGCTGGCCTGTCAGGGATTCGGCATCTTTGCCTTCGGACTGATGCCCTCCCTGCGCATGTCCATCTCCATCAGTGCTCTGTGGTCGGTGCTGAGCTTCTCCGTGGCCGGTGCCACCTATCCACTGTCGGCCATGGATCCCGAGATACAGTCCATCGCACAGATGTTCCCCCTGCGCCATTACTTCATGCTGTACCAAATGTGCGAGTTCAACGGCTACCCGCTGTCCTACGCCTGGTTCAACATCATGTTTCTGCTGATGATAGCAGTGCTGCCCATCTTCACGTTAAGAAATATCAAGAGGGCAATGCTGGTATACGTATATATTCCCTAAGCTATGCAAAACGAGAGCTTTTTCAGTCAAGTCAAGCAAGGACTCCTTGACACCTGCTATATCTGCGTGAAGGAGATGCGCGGTCTCGTCACCGACGAGGGTGTGCTGATCTTTTGCGTCCTCGTCCCGCTGTTCTATCCCCTGCTCTATTCTTGGATCTACAACAACGAGGTGGTCAGAGACGTGCCGGTAGCTGTCGTGGACCTCTCGCACTCCGCAGCCTCACGCGAGTTCATCCGTCACTACGACGCTGGCTCGGATGTGAAGGTGGCCTATATGTGCAACTCGCTCGACGATGCCAAAGAGCTCATCGGCAAGCAACAAGTGCATGGCGCACTCTATTTCCCAGAGGATTTCGAACGCCGACTGGGGCGTGGCGAGCAAGCCACGGTAGGCTTGTATTGCGACATGAGTCTGATGCTCAACTACAAGGCGATCTATCAGACCGCCATGGCTGTGGCCGGAGAGATGAACAGCCGCATACAGCTCAGGCAGAGCAACGGCTTCACCAACCGCGACGACGAGATCACCACCAAGCCATTGGACTTTGATGAGGTGCCTATATTCAATGTCACTGACGGCTACGGCAACGCGATCATTCCGGGCGTGCTGATGCTCATTCTGCAGCAGACGCTGCTTCTGGGCATCGGACTCGCTGCCGGTACAGCCCGTGAGAACAACCGCTATCAGGATCTCGTGCCTATCTCGAAGCACTACAATGGCATCTTCCGTATTGTACTCGGTAAGTCGTGGTGCTACTTCATGGTGTATATGGTCATGGCGGCTTACATCAGTCTGGTCGTGCCACGTATGTTTCACTACATCTCTCTGGTGACACCTTGGACAATACTCGGTCTGATGGCGCCCTACTTGCTGTCGTGCATCTTCTTTGGAATGACGCTGTCGTGTATGGTGCGCTACCGCGAAAATGTGATGCTATTGGTAGTCTTCACCTCTGTACCTTTCTTGTTTATGACCGGTGTGAGCTGGCCGCAGTCCAACATCCCAAGCTTTTGGCAGGGTGTGGCGTGCCTCATCCCCTCAACCTTTGGCGTGAGAGGCTTTCTGCGTATCTCGTCGATGGGAGCCACGCTGCAGGACATCAGCGTGGAGTATCACGCGCTGTGGATCCAGGCTTTTGTCTATTTCCTCACCACGTGCATGGTCTATCGCTACCAAATTGCGGCCACCCGCAAGCGTGCCTTCGACCACATGCAAGCCATGAGAGAAAAGATCGAAGAGGCAAAGCAAAAGAAAATACAGGCAGACGCGAAATATAACAGCCATGAATAATATACTTTAGCCTGCATTATTCATGAACATTAACTCTACTCTATTTAAACATTGAATGATTGCACACAAGATTTGTAATATTTAATTCATTTCACTCTCTCCTCATCCCTCAGCAACCTTGTGTCCCCACCTTCTTCGGCAATTATTCCAACACACCATCTGCTGACCAAAGTACGTCGCTAAGCGCGCTGACTAACAACGACTTGCAGATAGGTGTTGGAACAGTGGACAATACAGGCAGTAACGTGAACTTTGCAGCAGCAAACATGAAGCACGTGAATGGATTGGCTGTAGTCAACTTGAATGCTAAAACAGTTCCTCAGACTTACTATTATGACGGCAACACTGGCAAGGCTTCATCGGTAAGGGCTGCAAGCACAACAACATCAACGGTATGGCCGTCAGTGAATTTCAGCTCGTCAACGAAGCCGTATAGCACCTCCAACACATCATCACTAAAAAGGTATCTGGCTATTGTAAAGCCGAATACTGCCACAACGATAAGCACAACCGCAACCAGCGGCTGTGAGGCATGGTCACTCTCCTATAATGTAAGCCGAAACACTTTCTCGTCCCAATCCGAGACATCTTCCCGTCCCGGCTATTACCTCGGTTGGGTGTACAGCTATACTGGTGCCGTACAAACCTTTACTGCTCCTGAAAATGCGAATTACAAGTTAGAAGTATGGGGAGCAAGAGGAGGATTTACAATATGGGCTGCAGCCTATGAACCTGGTTATGGCGGATATTCGGTAGGTCAAATGTCTATTTCACGAAATCAAATACTATATGTTTGTATAGGAGGTATAGGCACGAGCAATAGCGGAGTATCAGGTGGTGTTGGGGGGTATAATGGTGGCGGAAAAGGAGGAAATTGTAATCTGTCAATATATCAAGGCGGAAGCGGTGGTGGTGGGTGCTCACATATAGCCACATCGAATTACGGGGAACTTGTTAATTATAATCCTGACCATTTAGATGATGTACTAATAGTTGCTGGAGGTGGTGGAGGTGGATTGTATAGTGGTTCAACTTTAAAAGGAGATGGAGGGGGCATTAGTGGTATTAATGCTATAGGATTAAGTGAACATATTTCATATGGGGGTAGTTCGTCAAATTATTATAAAATAGGCAAAGGTAAAGACGGCTCAAATGGCACAGGAAGTGACTGCTCCTCAGAAGGTAATGGTGGTGGAGGCGGAGGCTACTATGGGGGATTAACATATATGCCTGCATCATCTGATGAGAATTATAATAATACCAATGGTGGTGGCGGTAGTGGTTTCCTTAGTCCTAAATTAAGTGGAGCATCAACCATTGCCGGTAATACATCCTTTACTTCACCATCGGGAGGTACGGAGACTGGACATACCGGCAATGGATATGCTATCATAACGCAGGTGTCATACTGATGTTTGGGCAATTAAAGAACTATGGGATTGAAGGTTGCAACCCGACTGTACCATAAAAGGGCAGGCGGGTTGCAATTTAATCTGTATTATTAAACACAGGAGTGTGGAAGTCAGACTAAAGACGGTCTATATCCTCTTTGGTTAGACCAGTGGCTTGCATAATGACTTCGTCTGCAATGCCCATGCTCTTCATATTCTTAGCCGTGTTAATTACGCCTTCCTTGCGGCCTTTTTGAAGTCCTTCTTCAAGTCCTTCCTTGTGTCCCTGTTTTATGCCTTCTTTCTTAGCGGTATCCATTCCATTTTTTATGTCGCGGTAGGCATAGATGCTTTGCTCGTAAGCCTTCAGTTCCAAAGGTTTGAACTTGGCGATCTCGGCGGTTTTGAAGAGTTTCTCAAAGACACGGCCCTGGAGTTCTGCAGGACGGTCAAGGAGGTTGGACATGTTCTTCAGACAGAAAAGCCATTTGTCCAACACGGTCTCGCACTCATCGATCTCCTTGTTGAAGTTGGCAAGCTCGACGTAGATGTAGGTCAGCTTGTCATAGAAGACCTCTTTCTTCTTTACATCCATGAGCTTCACCTCACGGAACACTCCGTCGTCGCTTTTCTTGTCCTCAGGGAATGTGAAGTTGAGGATGCCGATGGTATAGACATCCTTCAGCTCGTAGTTCCAGTCGCCCTTCTTGGCTTGCTCGACAATCGGGAATGTGGAATAATAAATGGAGCGGTCTTTGTAAAAGCTTTGATAGACATTCTGCATCTCGACAATGATACGACTGCCGTCCTCTGTCGTACAATACACGTCAAACACGGCCTTGCGCTCCGCTTCGTTGGTTCCGAATTTCTCGCTGTTGTTATACTTAACTTCCTTGACGACATGCTCACCGGCAAGCACGGCATTAAGGAAGTCCACCAGCAGGTCACTGTTGAATGGTGTGCCGAATATACGCTTAAATCCGAAATCGGTCAGCGGATTGATATATCTTTCTCCGAAATGCTCCATATCTTTCTTTTCTTTTCGCAAAGATACGTTTTATACACGACATCTGCAAGTTTTCCATTCTATTTTTCTTAAAGAAATCAATGTGTAGCTCAGCCGCGTCTAAAAGATTTGTAACGTTTAATCCAGGGCAACCACTTCATTCCCTGTCCGGCTTATGTACCCTTCCTTCTTCGGCAAATATTCCACATCCTTCAAAGTGGCTGAAAATCAGAGTGCTGTATCTGATCTTGAGAAGAATGATCTGCAAGTAGGAATGGGCACGGCAGACAATACTGGCAGCAGTGTGAAGTTCGAAAATATGGAACATGAGAACGGACTGATAAAATTAGTCTTGGGTACAAGATCTATTCCTACGACAAGGATTTTCAAGGCGAATACAACTGATGTCTATCGAGAAATTGGTGCAACAAGCATCACTTTGCCTACAACATGTACAGGAACGAATACACCTTACGTAAATGGCTCTAACTGTTTTGTAATAGGCAAGCCGTCTACTTCTACTGTTACTATTGCTTCTACAGGAGTAACTTCTGCCAACCGCTATCTTAATTGGACCATATCGGGTACATACACAAAGAATACTGCCACAATCCTCACTCCAGTATCAACAAGAGGATATGTTTATTATGGACGTGCGTACGATTATACCGGGAATGTTCAAACTTTCACAGCATCAGAAGCTGGAACGTATAAGTTGGAAGTATGGGGAGCACAAGGAAGAAGTGACGGACTCGAAAGACCTGGCGGATTAGGTGGATATAGTTATGGTAATTACAAAAGTAGGGCTAACATGAATATTTATGTTTGTGTCGGGCAAGAAGGTCCGTATGGGTATCCTGCCTATAATAACAGACGTCAGGATCAACCATATTTTGAAATTGGCAGTTCAGGCGGTGGTGCAACTTCTATAACTACGAATCTGGATAACAGAGGAACAGGTGAATTAATAAATTACGAAAACTACAAAGATGAAATTTTAATTGTAGCAGGAGGTGGAGGTGGCGATGATTACGGGCCTCTCACAGATGGGTATGGAGGCGGTTTAAAAGGCGGTGATGCAAATGGAACAGGGGCCACAACTGAAAAGGCTGGGATAACGACCACTGGTGAAGGTATAATTGTAACAGAAGCAACCTTCGGTGTTGGTGGTTATGGATATTTCAAAGAAGGTAATGATTATGGAGGACAAGGAGGTGGTGGTTATTATGGTGGAGGTGGGGCGTCGGCAAATGGAAGCGGCGGAGGTGGTTCTGGCTATGTCAATACGACTTTATTGACAAATAATGCTTCAACCATTGCAGGCAACACTTCTTTTCCTTCACCGTCAGGTGGTACAGAAACTGGACACACTGGCAATGGCTATGCTATTATCACTCAGGTGTCATACTAAAATTCCGTATTCATACAAATATTAATTGCCGAAGCATCGATTAGTCATATAACTAGTCGATGTTTCTTTTTATCTTTTTCTAAGAGTATCGTCAAGCATAATTTAAAAACTTATTCATATACATTTTCTACAAACTTAAGGCGCTTTGAATTTTCATATTCTTCGGCAAATATTTCACAGCCTTCCAAGTGGCTGCAAATCAGAGCACTGCTAATGACTTAGAAAAGAATGATTTGCAGGTAGGAATGGGCACGGCGGACAACACAGGGAGCAAGGTAGAGTTCAATAGTATGGTTCACTCTATGGGGCTTGTTAATCTAACTTTAGGCTCGAAGACTGTTCCATCAACACGTGTGTTTAAGCCTGGCTCGACATCAGAAAAACTCTTTGACCGTGCGCCGACGACAAGCATAACGGCAACATCCAACTTCACTGCTTCCGTCGCAAGTAACAGCACAAACTCATACAAAAAGTCAACGGGAATATATCTGCTTGTTGGCAAACCATCCACAACTGTGACTTTCACAGGTAATTCTTCCGAAAAGTACACGTGGAATGCAACATATATTTTCAGTAAGAATACCGGAGAAATCAAAACGGTGACACCCTCACGTGAGTATGACAATGCTGGCTGGGGATTTGACTATACAGGTGCTGTACAAACATTCACCGCGCCAACTACCGGAACTTATAAATTGGAATGTTGGGGCGCAAGCGGATCAGATGATCCCTATGGTAAAGGTGCAATCCCAGGCAAAGGCGGATATGTTGCAGGATGTATAACATTTAGTAGCAACACTTCTTTATATATTTATGTTGGTGGGAAAGGTACAAGTTTATACAATCATGACTCCATGACCAATTCTGGAGGATGGAATGGGGGTGGTTTCGCAACTGCGAATACTTCTATTACAGTTGGTGGCGGCGGAGGAGGCTCAACAGATATCAGAATAATCAAGCACTCTGATTCTACCGGATGGTCGGGTACGGCATCATTAAGATCAAGAATTATTGTCGCGGGAGGCGGTGGCGGATGCCAATGCCCATTTGATACAAAAGAGAATGGTGGCAACGCTGGAGGTTTGGTCGGCGATGCAACACCTTATAGTTCAGATTTTCCTGCAGATACTAATACTGGCACTGGCGGATCACAAACTTCCGGTGGTACACCCGCTTATCATGTTACAAATGGAAATTACAGTTTTATTGACCAAATAAGCCGAGGAGTTGTTGATCCATATGGTCATTTCGGCTATGCGAGTCAAGTTAAGCCTACCGAATATACATGGTGGTCTGGAGGTTGCGGTAGTGGTTGGTATGGAGGAAGCAATGCACACGGGCATGGTGGTTCTGGTGGTTCTTCCTTTATATCAGGCATGACGGGTTGTGTGGCAATAACCGCTGATGGCAAACAGACCAGTGGGGTCTCCACTATGACAATAAATGGTAAGACATACTCGTTTACTTCTCCTGTTATGAAAGGCGGCGGAGAAAGCATGCCAAAGCATGATGGAACTTCCGCAACCATGACAGGTAATTATGGTAATGGATATGCCATAATAACCCAACTGTCCTATTAAAAGGAAGTTGGGTTATACTGATACAATATATATCTAATGGAACAACGGTAATATTGCAGCCCGGCTGTACAAAAGGACAGTCGGGCTGCAACAATTAATAAAATCAACCTTATTTCATGAATCACTCATACATCAGTATGACACCTGTGTGATAATGGCATAGCCATTGCCGGAATGTCCAGTCTCCGTACCTCCAGACGGTGACGGCATAGATTCATTGCCAGCTTTCATTACAGTATTAGTAAAGACATAACCACTATAATGATTGGCTTGCCCAGTGTGAATGATGTTAGATTCCGTTGAACTCACAGATATAGCATTGCATCCAGAGTGGCCAGAGATAAAGGATGAGCCACCAGCACCACCACCATGATTACCAACTGAGCCGCCATAATAACCACTGCCACCACCACTCTGAACTAATACTGTTTCACCGCAAGTACAATAGCCAAATTTCCCTACATATTGAGCTAATATCTCCTTAGTTTTAGCATCATGGGCCAAAAAACTTTCTGTAGCGACAGGAATACCGCCAGATGTCTGAGTGCCACCATAAGCTTTGGCCCAACCATAGGTTACATAATTTGTTCTACTATTGTTTTTATTTTGCCCTTCACCACCTGTTAAGCCACCACCATATCCGCCATTTCCTTCGCCATATATACAATATGTGTCATTTCCATTATCAACTTCAATATTTCTATAATTAGCACCGCCTCCACCTGCAGCAACTATTATGCGGGATTTTAGGGAGGTAAACTCTTTCCAAGTACTACCTTTTACTAGCCTAAAGTCAGTGGCACCTCCACCACTGTTGCCATAATGTGGGGCAATTTCGTAAGAAGATGAGATACCAGCTCCATTAAAAGCCTGCGCTTGCCCGCCTACATACGCATATAATATGGTACCTGACGTAAGTGGGATGATTCCTGCAACATATCCACCTTTGCCACCAGAATACATATCCATATTTCCGCCCTGAGCTCCCCAGCATTCCACAAGATAAGGAGAGGAAGTAGGTGTAGTGAATGTTTGTTCTGATCCTGTATACGCATACGTATAACCTGGTGTTCCCTTGTACTCATATTCCTTAGTACAGGAAACATTGAGAGTTGACGCAGTGTTTGCAGTAAGCGCAACGCTGTTTTTGTCCCAAGTGAATGTGCTGGAGGAAGAAGGAGTGAATGAAATACTTCCCGGTTTTCCAATCCGAAGAAAATTATGATTTGAAGCGCTGTAGGAGTTTGGAGTAAACGTTTCACAAGCATATACCGTTGCGGTTCCTACATCCCTTAGTTTAGCCCCACTGCTGTTAAACAGTCTTGCGGCTACAACAGATGTCTCTACAAATTTTACATGTGCGAGTCCCATTGAATGTTCCATACTACTGAACTCTACCTTGCTTCCAGTGTTGTCCGCCGTGCCCATTCCTACCTGCAAATCATTTTTCTCTAAATCATTAGCAGTGCTCTGATTTGCAGCCACTTGGAAGGATGATGAATAATTGCCGAAGAACTCTTCGGCAGTGGTGGCGGTGGAAGTGACTGACGATAAGGACATTGACTCGTTGAAGGGATAGTAGACGAAGTACTTGAAGGCCGGAGAGAAACGGACGGATTTTTCAGGGATCCAGGATTTGACATTGTCAGTAATTTTGCAAGTAATTTTCACATTCTGGGCACGCAAGTTTCCGAGGTCATCAACGGAATAAAGGCCCATAGACTCACCACTATCATAATCAGTCTTAGGATAACCCGCATCTTTCCAGGTGTCAGGGAAGGAGATGGTGCCGAGGGTCATGTTGTTGACGGCCTTTGTGGAGAGCTTATAGATGATGGTGGAGCCAGCGGTCCATTCGGTGCCGCCGATGTTAGCAGTGAAAGTGTTGACGCTTTTACCATCGTCGAAGACCATGGAGATGGTGGCGTCGGACGGAACCTTCTGCGGCACCATGAGCAACGTAGAGTCGTTGCCGGTGAGGGCTACAGCCTCTTTGCTTGAACGCTTAATGCCGTTGCCGTCAGTGCCTAAGTTGAGGGTGATGGAACCAGTAGGCTTGTTGGCGGTGGACCATCCGGAGTCATAGGTATAGTCGCCCTCAAGATAAACACCACTGATCGTGATGCTCTTGAAAGTACCGGGCACCATGTCGCTGCCCACGGCGAAGGTGATGGCCGTGAGCGCATGGTCGAAAGTCATATTGACAGCATCCGGTGTTGCCGACGTGCTGGGGCGTGTCTCGCCTGTCTTGACAGCCACGCAGAGGTCAGGCTGCGCCTTCACTTCCGTCGCGGTTGCCGACGTTTTTCCGGCGGTGGACTTATAGGTGACAACAGGGGTTGTGCCAGTGTTATTAACAGAGATGTAACTGCTATAATTGCCGCTGTTATAAGGGTAATAGCCATAGAAGCTAAGCGAAGTATTGTCGCTTGGCCAGAAGTGATCGTCCGACGTCTTATACTTAGAGCCCACAACAGTGTTGACCTCCTCGTTGCCGATGAAGGTCTCTGCACTGTTGTCAGAAGAGACGCGCTTCACATTGATGCCGAAATCAGTGAGAGAAGCACCCGTGACCTTAGAGCCACGTGTCGCTATGATTCTGCCCGTGTTTTCATCGGCAAGGAGCTGTCCCTGCTTGTTGACAGGGCGGTCTTTGTAGTCACGGATGTGAATGCCCGGCTCCTCGAGCGCATGCAGATAGAGCGGACCGCTCCATCCGTTCACTCGTTTGACGACATCGCCGTCCGCAGGCATGGCAGCCCTTGTCCGGGCCTGCTTAGCCGACGACTCTACCTTATTCCATTCGTTGAGTGTTTCAACCTTGTAGGTAATCTGGTTTGTAGACAGATTACGATCGACAGCATCTTCCAACTCAGAGCAGGAAGAAGCCGCCAAAACTGTTACAAACAGAAAAGTGACTTTAAGTTTTTGAATCATGTAAGTCATATCTTCAAATGGATTAGATGAATCATTAAAATTTATCGAGCAAGGACACAGCCTTCTCTCTCTGTTTATCGACGACCTTGGCATAGAGCTGAGTCGTGGTCACGTTGGAGTGTCCGAGGAGATTGCTGACGGTATAGATGTCGGCCCCCAAGGACAGCTCAAGCGTTGCAAACGTATGGCGCGCCATGTGAAAGGTCACCTTCTTATCGGTGATATGAGCGTCTTTAGCCCATTTGTCGAGGTGGTACGAAATCGTACTCTCCGCCATGCTCTTGAATATATTCTGATCGCTGAATTTCCGAATGGCCGTCCCGACGACTGTTGTCGAAGGAATGGTTTTGAAATCAACGTTGTTTTCAAAGTTATTGTCGAACAGACAGCAACGTGCCTGCCGACAGAGCGGTATGGTGATGCGCCGCTTCGTCTTATGGACGATTTTAGACAGGAACACCTTGTCCTGCTGAACATAGAGGTTGTTCCATTTCGTCTCGAGGACATCGCTTACCCGCAATCCCGTGAAACAGCTGAAGAGGAACGCCCGCTTCAACTCCTGGTTTGAGCAGGGTGTCTTTATGAGGCGTCTCAGTTCAGCCGTTGTAAGGAAAGGGCGTCCCGGGTCCTCCTTCGACGGAATGACCGAGGAAGGCAACTGCTGAATCGGGTTGCTGACGAGGAATCCCTCCCGGACCGCCTCGTTGAGGACACTTCTGAAGATAGAGAACTTCAGGTAGATGGTGTTTACCGAGAGGCGTTTGCCGGGGTGTTTCAAGTTGGGGGCGGTGCGGAGATAGTTGATAAACTCCTCGCAGAAGTCCTTGTCTACCCTATTGATGGGTATATCCTTGTCCATGAATTCCATGAGGTGCTTCCTCACGGAGAGTATGGATCCCGACCGTCCCTGACAGAGCTGTTGCCCTTCTTTGTTCCGTGAGGCCGCATATCTTTTGATGTAGCTCTGCAGTCCGGGCACTCTCGATCGTTTTTGTTTCTGCCCATATTCATTCCTTGTGAGCGTGATGGTGAGGACGAATCCGTCACCGACGGGTTGGTTGAACAGTACTTTTTTCATCGCATTCTTAATTAGTTGTTGGTTAATCAATATTGCGAAGGAAAAAGAGAGGCAACCAGCCGGCCACAAGGATGTCAGGCGGACCCGGAGTTAATTATTTCATGTCCGGCTCTCTGAGATCGTCTTTTCCCCAACCGTTCAATGTTGCCCCGTTGAACATTATATTGGCCTGATAGTTAACCCGATAACCATTTTCCGAAGCCCCGCTACCCTGTATGGTGATACCGACAGTGTAGTGGGTATTAGGATAAATGGTATAGTCGGTGTAGTCGTATGCCGGTGAAGAAGTCGTTGTGCCATCGGCAGTCAAAGTCTTGCCACCAAGATAGACATCGAAGTAACTCTTCCATACTGCCGTATGCGCCCAAACGCGCAGATAAGTGCACTTGCCGGTTGTCGACGGTAGGTTGTTCTTATTCCTCTTCGTCCAGTCCGTGGCATTTGTGTTGGTTCCGACGGGATTACCGTAAAGATAAGCCGTGAGCGTGGCAGTAGCGTCAGCCGTCGACGAACTGTTTTTTCCTGTGAGCGTCACCTTGTCGCCGTCGTGGTAAGTGGTCGGAACAGTAGTTGAAGCCTGGGCCAGCGACGTCGTTGACGGCACATTGAAGAGCTGATAGCCGTCGATATTGATTGGCAGTGAGCCGTTTGTTGCATCGTTCTTTGCCGTGATGGTGATATCGAACTTGCTGGCCAAGCGCTGCAAAGAGACTGGCGTTGCCGACTTGGTGCTTGTGTCAAAGTTATCGAGTTCACCCTTCATCAGCAGACACGTTTGTGTGTCCAGCTCCCCGTCGGCTTTCATCGTATACACCTTATTGTCAATCTCACTCTTGGTACTCAGACCATGGAAGAAATTGGGGTCGATGATAGTTCCCACATTGGCGAAGGCATACACCGTACAGCCTTTGGCCACACGCGTCTTGATGGATACCGAAAAGGATGTCGACGACTCGATGGTGTAACTGCCATAGTTGCTGCCGATGACATCGCCATTGCTGTCGAAGATCAGCACGGTGAGGTCTTTCACCGCGTCATCCTTAGCAGTAGAGGCCGTGGCCGTGCCAGCACGGGTCACACCGGTGGCTTGCGCCGTGCTGAACCTCAGCACCACGGTGCGGCTGCCGTCATCATCGCTGTCGTCGCTACAGGATACCAAGACACAGAGCACCGCCAGGGCGGCGACGCACAGCGTGAGTCGCAACCATGCAGCATGTAGGATATGTCGTTTGTTGACTGTCATTGTTTGTGTCTTGTTATTGGAAGACATTCTCGTTCATCACGTCTTCGTAAGGTACCACGCGGATGGTGAGATCAGCCTGGTAGCTCGCGTTGACGATGAGCACCACGTCTTCACCGCTCGGAATGGCGAGGGGCTTGCCCTCTTCGTCTTCAGTGCGGTCGAAGAGCAGTGTGCCGTCTTCCTTGTATATCTTCAGATTCACGGCAGAGCCCGTCGAAGGCAGCACCGTGACGGGGTCGGTCTTCCAGTCGCCCTTGGCGTCGAAGTTTCCCCGCATCTCATAATTTACATATTCTCCTCCCGTCGTGCCGTCGTAGGCCAATCCGCCGTGCAGTCCCTCGATGACGATACGGTACTTACCGTCGCCGAAGCGACGGCGGAGGCCACGCACCCAGACTCGCACATGGCTGCGAATGTCGTGGAGCTCCAGGGTCTGCCCCTCAGAATCGTCGCTGCTGAGCCCGGAGGCTGTCACCTGACCGTAGTAGATCGGTGCAGGCTGCGGCGAGACCGCTGAGCCATGGGCATGGAGCTGCAGCCACACATTGCTGATGCGCTCACCGGGCTGGGGGACATTGAGGTCGTATTGCGTCGTGTCCTTGCCAGCCACGGCAACGTAGGTGATGGAATCTCCCTCGCTGTAGACCAACCGGAAGTGGCCGTCGGCATCACGTGCCACCCTGCCCTGATAGATGCCGTTGACGAAATAGTAGAGATAGACAACGTCGCTCGCAGAGTCGGAGGACATGACGTCCCCAACACTGTCGCGAAGCTCAACGTGCAAGGAGCGTTGCATACGATCAGGATACTGATCGTAGATGCTGCACGCTCCCAACATGCCAAGGCTTGCCAAGAGGAGGAATACGGTCTTGATCAACTGCATTCTCATTGTCTATTCCCGTTAGGTAGGAGATTAGTTGAAGATGGTGGTCTGCTCTACATCTGTGAATGAGGAAACCGTCACAGTGATAGCTGCCTGTTGTGGCGTGATGTCAGTATATGGGTTGCCGGCGCCCTTGGTCTTGATGGTTACGGTGCACTTGTAGTTCTTGTCTGGGTAGACAGCATATAATTTCGCTCCACCTTTTGTCGGAACAGTGGCATTACCAGTTGCATCATATGTCACGTTCAGAGGAACAGGATAATACACAGGAGTCCCCGTGTCGCTATTGTTGGATTTGAAAGTACCTGCAATCACCAATTTAGTACGTTGAGTTTGTTCAGTCAGGCTATTTGGCATGGTGTAGAAATAATAGGGAGAACCAAAAGTACTTTTCCCACTAAGAGCGGTGCCTCCAGTGAAAGTTGAAGTTGAGAGATATTCCCTGTAGGTTGATGTACTACTAGCATCATAGCCCTGCATTAAAGTCGTTGATCCCGTCGTAGCGTCAGAACTGAAATTTAATTCGTTCGGTACGTTAATCAAAAATATCGCTGTCGGTGTAAACGACGCTTCTTTGTATGCACCATTTGGGTCGAAATCTACCGAAAGGCTTGACAATGTAACCTTGGCTGTCTGGTGCTGTACACTGATGCTGGCTTTGAAATTAGCGCCATCGGCTTCCAATGTACCACTACCAAACATCGGAATGTTGTTATCAACAAGGGATTTACCAGCTTGTTTTCCTCCGAACTCCATAGCCAAACTGTTGTCAATGTTCTCTGTCTTAGCTTTGAACAGAGCAGCAGTCTGAACGCCATGGAATGTACCGGTTGGCGCATTGCAAGCCACCAAGATTAAATCACCCTCCACAAGTGAGTTGGTCACAATATGTGCAGTCGCAGAGGCATCGGTCTGCTTATACGTCCCAGAACCTGCATCACCACTTCCGCTGGACAGCTCCTGAATGGTGCGCACGGTGCTGCCGTCATGGCTGAAGATACCCACAGTGATGCGGTTGATCGTCTGCTCGGCTGTTGTTCCCGGGTCAGATTTGATGTCCGTAACGCGAGAGCCCATGACGAAGCTGCTGCCCTTTGCGGAAGCAGTCTTGGCGACGGGAGTGCTGATAGTGAGCGTAAGGCGGCTTTCGCCGGATTTTAGGTTTGTGGGATCCGATGTGACGTCATCGGAGCTGGAACAAGATGAGAGGCCAGTGAGAGCAACTGCTAACAGCAGGCCAAAGTAAGTCACTTTTTTCATAATCGCAAAAATATATGTTTATTCAATACTCTTATTTCGCAAATCTTGGTGACACCTTATTATATATATATGTTCGCGGTGCCTATATTCAATACCCTTAGGGGGCTCTAATTATAATCGCGTATGAGGGAGTGTTGTCTCCTCAATCTTATGTTTGTGCGTAGAAGTCACCCCTGCCCTACCTCACGTGAGGAGGGACAGAGGGAACAGAGAGAGCGGTGAACTACTTCACGTTTCTCAGATAGTTGAGTGCCTCGGTGGCTTCCTTCACGCCACGGGACTGCGCCATCTCCAAATACACCTCGGCCTTGGCCCAGTTGCCCTGGAGCATATACATCACACCGATGTTGTTGTAGGCACGGGGATCGGTCAGCCAGTTGCGCAGATACTGCTCGGCCTGACCGACATTGCCACGCATGAGTGCCACGCCGGCAGCGTTGATGTTGGCCTCGGCATTGTCGGGAAAGAGACGGGCGGTGAGATCCACGATGTCGTTGTACTCACGGCTGCCCACGGTGAAGTTCTGTGCCGTGGCAACAAGTCCGGTGAGCGACACGGCATGGCTGTCGCCGTTGACGGTGCCGTCGGTGGTCACGCCACGGCGCAACAGCTGTGCCGTGTAGGACAGACGGCGCACCTTGGGGAAGATATACTGCTTCATGAAGGCGTAGGGCGCTCCGCCGCCGAGATGCTCGATCTCGTCCTCACGGCCGCTGACGACGGGCACGGTGGAGATGATGTCGAGGACGGCTCTCTTCAGCTTCATGTCGCTGCGACCGGACAGCGTGGCGATGCTGTCCCAGTCCTCGGCAATCCATGTCACGGACAGACCGTCGACGCCAAGCACCTTGTTGGTCATAAGGAAGTTTTTCAGAGAGAGGGCACGGCTGGCGCTCCGCTCCTCATTGGTGCGGTAGTTGCCGATGGGGGCTCCGTAGCCTACGATGTGCAACTGATCCACTGTGGTGCCCGGCACACGCAGCTCGGCGGACAGCCGGCTGTTGATGTCGTCGTAGACGGCGGTGTTGAACTTCTGGGCGCTCATCTCGCAGAGATGACGGTTGTCGTCGAGGGCGATGGTGCCCGTCACAGTCACCTCATGCACGTCGGGCTCGGTGGGATTGAGAAACTGCACCCAGCTCTGGCGGGCGGCGGTGCCGTTCTCTGATGAGCCCACGTGCGAGGCACTGTCGTCGCTGTTGCCCGGAGCCTGCCCAATGTGGATGCTGTTGAACACGCAGTCCTCATAGACATGGGGCTTGCGGCCCCAGCCACGCTCCTCGCTCTCGACATAGAGGGCAGCCTTGCCCATCCACTCGGCATAGGGCACGGTGGTGTCGTAGAGAAAATAGGTTCTTCCGAAAAATGGAGTGATAGATAGAAGATTGTAGCAAAAAAGAAGAA
>OGQX01001335.1_pt1 | contig 22916 bp, 15 predicted proteins | sample 1553291 | NCBI WGS metagenome assembly OGQX01 (sample SAMEA2580030, study PRJEB22360) | human gut metagenome | biome: human gut; feature: human-associated habitat; material: faeces | place: Denmark | collected 2008/2010
AACATCTTTTCAACTGCGATCTTGATCTGCGTCTTGTTTGCCGACTTCGCAACGACGAAGGTGTACTTTTTGCCGTAACTTCTTCTGTCGGTCTTTTCTCCGTCGGGCTCCTGGATGCCGTCATACCCCTTCTCGGTGAGGACGGGCTTTAAGATGATATCCTCGGGTAACATTATGCGTACACCTCCTCGAGTTTCTTGACCGAGCCCTTGGTGAGCACCACAACGGCGTTCGCCACGATCTCGTAGGTGTTGATCTCATTGACGGAGATCGTTGTGAGCGTGGGAAGGTTGCGCGCGGCAAGGATGACGTCGCGGTCGTTCTCATCCATGACGACAACGGTGCGCTTGTCCAGCTTCATCGCCTTGCGGAACGCCTCCATCTCCTTGGTCTTGGGCGCACTGACCTTGAGCTCATCCACGACGAACAGCTCGCCGTCCGCCACCTTCTTGGAAAGCGCGGAAAGGAGCGCCTGACGCTTCGCCGCAACGTTCATCTTCTTGGAGAAGTCGCGGGACTTGGGAGCGAACACGACGCCGCCCTTTATCCACTGCGGCGCGCGGATGGAGCCCTGACGCGCACGGCCGGTGCCCTTCTGTCTCCAAGGCTTCGCGCCGCCGCCGCGGACTTCCGTCCTCGTCAGCGTGGACTTCGTGCCCTGTCTCTCGTTGGCGAGCCGCGTCACGACTGCCTGATGAATCAAAGACTCTTTATATTCGACGCCGAACACGGACTCGTTGAGTTCCATCGTGCCGACTTCGGAGCCGCTCATATTATATACTTTAATAGCCGTCATGTCCTTTCTCCTTATTTGCTCTTCTTAACGCTGTCAGACACCGTGACGATGCTGCCCTTCGCGCCGGGAATCGCGCCCTTGATGAGAAGCACGTTTCTGTTCAAATCCACCTTCACCACTTCAAGGTTCTGAATGGTCACGTTTTCGACGCCGTACTGTCCGGCGAGGTGCTTCTGCTTGAACACTCTCGAAGGAGAGCTGTTCGCGCCCATGGAACCCGGCTCTCTGTGCACGGGGCCCACGCCGTGGGTCTCTTTCAGGCGGTGCTGGTTCCATCTCTTGATGACGCCCGTAAATCCGTGCCCCTTCGTGACGCCCGAAACGTCCACTCTCTCGCCCGCCGCGAACACGTCCGCTTTGAGCTCCGCGCCGACCGCGAACGTCTCCGCGTTCGCCACGCGCACTTCTTTGAGCACTTTGTGCGGCTTCACGCCCGCCTTCTTGAACTGCCCGAGTTCGGGCTTCGTGAGGGCTTTCTCGTTCGTTTCGATGAAACCGAGTTTGAGCGCGGAATATCCGTCGTTTGCCACCGTCTTGACCTGCACTACGGGGCAGGGGCCGGCTTCCACTACGGTGACGGGAATCATGGTTCCGTCCGCCGCAAAGAGCTGGGTCATTCCGACTTTGCGTCCGATGATTGCTTTATTCATAGATAAAGTTCACTCCTTAAAAAATTTATTTTCGAATACCTTTGAAAAGTATTTCTCGGCGAAATATGTTTTCAAATCAGAGCTTGATCTTGATGTCCACGCCTGCGGGGAGGTGAATGGAATCGAGAAGTTTCGCGTTGGGAGAGTAGATGTCGATGATTCTCTTATACGTTCTCATCTCGAACTGCTCGCGGGAATCCTTGTACTTATGAGGGGAACGAAGGATCGTGACGATCTCCCTCTCCGTGGGAAGGGGAATGGGACCGGAGATTTTCGCTCCGCTCTTTTTCATCGTCTCCACGATACGGCTCGCAGCTTCGTCCACGAGCTCGTGATCGTACGCCGCCAACTTGATTCTGATTTTCTGAACTGCCATTTTGATTTCTCCTTTTACCGTTTATACTAACATTTTATTTCGCTGTATCAACATATCCGTGTGTATCGAGGCCGAAGCGCAAAATAAAAAACACTCTTTTTCACCGAGCGTTTTTACGCAAAGCCTCGGTTAGTCGCAGGAATCGGGTTCCCACTTTTGTCAACGGAAATTATCTGCCGAAGCGGCTTTTGCCCCGGAATTTGCAGTAACTTCCCGTCTCAACCCATACAACACATATTTAGACAGCTTATTTATAATACCAAATCCCGCTTGTCCTGTCAAGCGTTTGAAAGCAATTTTTCCAAAATTTTTCGTTTTTTTTCGTCAAAGAGGAATATTTCCCTTCTCCGCGGCATATTCCGGCCGAAAAAAAGGGCTTTCCCCTTTCGGTTATCGCCCTTTTTCCGCTTTATTATACATGACCGCATTATATTAAAATACGTAAAATTTCGAACCTGCGCGAACAATATAAACGTTTCGAGCTTTTCAAGTCCAAAAAGCTCAGGGTTTACACGACGCTTGGCGCTTAATTATTTTTTAATATACCAAACGCAGTCGGGAACAGATTTTTTTATTTTCTCCGCCTCCTTTCTCGCAGAGAAGAAGTCTATGAGAATAAATCTGCCGTTTTTCGTCAGTTCCGCGCAAAGGAAATAATGATAGACGGAATCCATGATTTCATATCCCTCCTCGCTTTCGATCGATGCATCCAGCCGCAGGATACAAAACAACATGTCTTTTCCGTCCGTGCTCCGCTTCGTTGCCGCAATCGCTTCCGCCACTTTTCCCCTTCCCGAAAGGAGAATATCCTTTATCGCCGACGCTTTGCGTTCGGCAGGCACATCTGCGGAAACGAACCGGCAATTCCGAGAGCGGCGCACGTCAGCCGCATAATCCAGTTCGCTTTGAAAAAATTTGACTGAACGGGAGCGGTATTCGTCCAAAAGGTCCTGCCGCCCCATTCGCAGGGCAAACTTTCCGATGGACCCAATCGCGTCTTCCGCAAGCGGCTGCCGCGCCTGCGCCGCCGAGTACAGAAGAGGAACGCCCGTCTCGTCCCCGCGGCGGACAAGTAAGGCCCCTTTATAATAAAGCGCGAGCGGCGCGCCGGGCATTTTTTCTTCCAGTCGCTCTGCGACCGAAAGTGCTTCCTCCTCACCCCGTTCAAACGAGAGCCCTGCATAGTCTATAAGTTCCACCGCGGATAATTCCCGCCCTGTTTCGTCCGCCTTGCGGTATTCGTTGATTCTGTCCGAATTTTTCAGATACGCGGAACGCCGTTCGGCGTAATTTTGCGAAATCAATTCTTTTGTCAGCTTATTTACGACGTCCAGAGCTTTTTTCTGCTCCGAGACGAACGCCTCGTCCGTCTCCCGCAAACTGTAATCGTAAGAATCCAGTCCCATATTTTCCATGCGCATACGGAATGTCGGATGACTGTCTATACGGGCGGGAAGCTCGTGGCGGAGAATGTAATTCCAAAGCTTTTCGTTCCGTTCGAGATATTTCTCGAAATAGAAAAGGTGCCGCGCGTAATAGTCTTCGGGCGGCGTGCTCTTCGCCCAGACCTCGGCGGGAAACTCGGGAACGGGCAACTCCCGATAAAAATTCAACAGCGTGCTTTTCGCCGTAGCGTTTACATAGTTTTTTCCCATGCCCGCTTCCTTTACCTGTCCGTCGGCGCGGATTTCCCGAAGCCTGGAAGAAAGATCATGCCATAACGTATATTCCTTTTCGATTTCCTCTGCGAACAGAGGAAGAAAAAATGTACGCACCAAAAATCCCGTTATCTCAAAGAATCCCGTTTTGCCAGTTTCTTCGGGCGACCACTTTTCTTTCCACTTCCAAAGCCTTGCCGCCGAAGCGGTATCCTCGTTCTTTACGTGCGCGAATTCATGAAGCATAATGCTGTAAAACTCGTCCCGCGTCAACAGCGCGAGAAGCTCCGCATCTATAAAGACGGACACCTCTCCCCCTTTCTCCGCTATGGAAAATCCCTCCGAGGAAAATTCGATGCCTATCCGCTTTTGATACCCCATCGCCGCGGCGGCGCGCTCTATAACGGTATATATTAAGGGATATTCGGCGCGAGAAAGCACGGACTTCTGCTCCGTCTCCGCCCTTTGAACGGGCATAAAAAAGACCTCAAAAAAGCCTGCGACGAAAAAATATTCGACAACTATTACGACAATATATCCCGCTACGGAGTCCTCAGACGTTCCGAACACACTCCCTTTGCCCAAGGCAAAAGCAACAAATAAAAAGAGCACTATACACGCGACCGCCCAGATATTTCCCAAAAGAATTTTCCGTTTCACCCGCCGTTCCGCCGCCTCGCAGTCACTTTCCACTATGCTTTTATATTCCATTCCCTTATCGACTATCTCTTGCGCCGACATTTTTAACAATCGCTTTCGTTTGTCGGAGGCGGCGACGGTATTTCCTATCGCCATGGCGGCAAGCAGAATCAAAGCACATACCGCCGCGATATTCCAGCCATTATTTCCCGTCATCGCAACAAAGCCCGCCGCCCAGGCGCCGATCAGCGCCGCCACCGACAAAACGGTGACAAAAATTCCATATAACACTTTTTTTGCGCTATTTTTCATCTTTCTCTCCCACAAAATTGGTAAAATAATATATTTAGTATAACATAAAAACAAAATTTTGTCAATATATAAAATATAAAAAAGACACCGCAAGTAGGGAGGTGGTGTCTTTCATTGAGAACTTTTTTCTTACAGTAGCGGCAGGGCGTTAAGCCATACCGCTTTTCCGTGTTTGAAATTTTTTTTATGCGAGGGCATCCTCATGCCAAATTCGTCCTTAAATCCTTCAATCGGCGTTTCTGCACACCTTTGAGAACGCCCAATTATTCTTTAATTCCGGAAGAAAGGGAAATTCCCTGTAAAAGAAACTTTTGCGCAAAGAGATATAAAATGAAAACAGAAATAATAGATTTTCCGGCCGCCGCCATTTTGCTCGCCTGCTGTGCGTCGTAGGCACCGTTCAAAAGGCTTAACCCTGCCGTCAGCGTCCTTCTCTGCACGTCCTGAATGACAATGAGCGGCCAAAGAAGGTCATTCCAGCTTCCTATAAACGTGAATAACGCGACGACGGCGAGCACGGGAACAATTTGCGGTAAAATAATAATAAAGAACACCCGTATTTCCCCCGCGCCGTCTATTTTTGCAGCCTCATCGAAATCCTTCGGTACAGAATAAATGAATTGCCGTATCAGGAAAATATTTCCCACTCCTCCGAGTCCGGGCAAAATAAGCGCCAAGAGATTATTTTTTAATCCGAGATTTGTAACAATAACATAGTTCGGAATTAAATTAATAACGCCGGGAATCATCATGGAAGCCATGAGCAGCATAAAAAGGACATGATTCAGCTTAAAGTGCAATCTTGCATAACCGTATGCGGCCATAGAGTCAATGAAAAGAATGAGTATCGCACTCGAAACGGACACGATAAAGGAGTTCACGAACCATTGCAATACGGGGGCGCTTTTTGTATTGGAGAGAACCTCTCCAAATGTCGCAAAGGTAAAATGTTTCGGGAAAAAGCTAAATCCTTCAAATCGTATCTCCTCATTTGTCCGCAAGGCGGTCAAAAGCATAAACAGCAGAGGAAAAACCCATGAGATGCAAATCAAAATAAGCGCGGTATAGAGTACTGCTTTGATACTATTCTTTTTAATCTTTGCATTCATACTCCACCTCAATCTTTCGCTTGCAGCTTGAACTGTAACGCGCTGAATACGACGATGATAATGCCCAATAATACAGACATCGTACTCGCTATACCCGCCATGGCAATATCCGAGCCGAAAGCGCGCTTTTGAATATGAATCATAAGTACCTGTGTGTTTTCGGGCCCGCCGAACAGCGCCGGCTGACCGTACACATTAAAGGCGCCGATGGTTGTCATGACGGTCGTATAAAGCAACGGAAAGCGCATCGACGGAAGCGTAATTTTCCAAAACTTAACAAATGCGTTAGCGCCGTCTAAGTCGGCTGCTTCATAATAAGAAGAAGGGATACCGGATAAGCCCGACATAAAAATCACCATATTCCCGCCTATTCCCGACCAAAGCGACAAAATAAAAATACACAGCCAAGCGTAGTCCCCCGCCCAATTTATGTCCAAGCCCAAAATGAGATTGATTGCGCCCGATTCTCTGTCGAAAAGCCAGCGCCACATCAAAACGACGGCGGAAACGGAAAGAATGGAAGAGATATATAAAACGGACTGCATAATCGCCCTTCCCCTTGTCACCTTCAAAAGAAGACAGGCAAACAGCAGCGGGACGGCAATGAGCAGAGGCACCATCACCACCACGTAAATCATAGTCGCGCCCAATCCCTGCCAAAACTCGTCTGAAAAAACGGTATCCGAAAAAATCTGAACGTAATTCTTAAAGCCTATAAATTCGGGAGAACCGACCATATCCCAGCTCGTAAAGCTGATGGCGATACCGAAAATAAAGGGTATTAAAATAAAGACGACAAAAAAGACGAGGTGCGGGCCGATAAAAATAAACGGCAAAAGTTCGTCGCGCCATTTGATTTTCTTTTTTCCGCTTTTGATCGATTGAGCAGCCTCGGCATCCGCTCTGACCTCCGCCCTTTCAGTTCCCGCTGTTTTCATAACTTTTTCCTCATTAAATTATAGCTGCTCCGCCGCGTCTTTCCCGTCCTTTGCCGCCTGCGCGATCGCGGCGGAAGCGTCCGTCAGCTTTCCCTCGCAGAGCTGGGACATGTACTTGCCGATAGGCTCTATCAAAGTATTATACGTATAGACCTTCGGAGTCGAAATGATATTTTCCAGACTGTTGGAAAGATATCCCCACTCCAAATTTTTATAGCTGTCCTTTTCCATAACGTCCGCGCGAGCCGCAACCTTCCCGCCCTGACACCATACGTCACTGTGCTCCACGAGATATTTTAAGAAAACGGAAATAGCCGCGTCCTTCTCCTCTGACTGAGATTTATTCTTAAACAAAACAAAGCAGTGTCCGTCAGCCGTCGCAACGCGCTTGGAAGCGCCCTCCGCCTGCGGGAAAAACGCAACGCCCGCGTCGCATTTTTCGGTCTTTTTACAGGCGTCGGGAGCCGCCCAAACCCCGTCGAACGTAAAGAGCGCCCTTCCTTGCAAGAAAATTGCCATGTGGTCGGAACCCGTCTGCGAGGCAACGGAATTCCCGTCTTTTTCCACGAAAGGAATGGAAGCGAGAGCCGTAGCCGCCTTCACCCCCTCGGGACCGTCATAAAGAGGCTGCATGGGATTTTCCGCCTCGACGACTTTGCCGTCATATTGATACAGGAAATTCAGGAACATCTGCTCCGTATAAGCGTAGTTAAAAGCGATGCCATAGGTGCGCTTGCTCGCCTGCGGGGCGTGTTTATAAGCCGCCTGCATCATTTCCGCCATCAGTTCGAGGGAAAAATCGTCGGAACGAATTTGTTCTTCGGTATATCCTTCGGGAATGAGCTCGCGATTGTAATAAAGGACAACGGGAAGGACGTCGTAAGGCAAAGCGTAAACCTTGTCGTCGAACACGCCCGAATCCCATACATCACTCACATAATCATCGGCGGAAATCTCGGCGGAGGAAACGATCTCCGTCATATCGCGCAGCCTTCCCTGCCGTTCAAACGCGGCCAATCTGCTCTTATGTACAAGGCAAATATCCGCAGTGGAATCGTCGGTAAAACTCGTCAAAATCCGTTGATAGTGAGCGTCTTCGAGAAGGGTGTCGTTTTCGACATAAATTTCCCCCTTGTAATCCTCGTTGAAATCGCGGACGAGATTTTGCATATATTCCGAGTCGGAGCCGGAAATCGAATTCCAATAGGAAAGCGTGACCTTTGCATCCGATTTCAGAGCGTCGTCTCCGCCGCAGGAAGCCAATCCTGCCATTGTAGCCGCCGTCATAAAGGCGGCAATGCTCACAGCAAATAATTTCAAACTTTTTTTCATAATAAATGCACCTCTTACCTTTCATTGATTTTTTTAATTTCTTTAAGCGGAACCTTAGGAGTTCTGTCAAAAGACATCAATCCGTTTGTTTCGTGGTAGACATCGGTGAGCTGGGTATAACAGAATCCGCAGACCTTTTCCATTTTTTTGTACGCGGAAGTAATTTCGTCGTATTTTCTGACGAGATCCTCGGCGTCCTTTGCCTCACCGTCATATCCCCAGCCCTCCGTTCCCGCGAGCTTAAAGCCCCCGTATTCGCTGACGACAATCGGCTGTCCTTGATATTCGTATCCCTTAGCCATTACGAACCGATAATTTGTGGGAGCGATCTTGTTGTCGAGAATATCCTTCATGTCGTTTTTATAGCGATCATTTACCCGCTCGACGCAACCGTCATAATCGTGTACGGTGACAATATCCGAGCAGGTATGCTCCCAACCGTCGTTACACATTATGGGCCGCATGGCATCGAAAGCCTTGGTGAGATAATAAATCCCCTCCGTAAATCTCTGCTGTAATTTATCGGTATAGACGTTGGGGATACCCCAGCTTTCATTGAAGGGCACCCACGCAATTACGCAGGGATGATTGTACTGTTGCCGGACTGCTTCCAGCCACTCCGTCGCAATCGCCGAAATTGCCCTGTCGTTAAATTCATATGTCGCGGGATACTCTGCCCAGACGAGCAGTCCCTCGGTATCGCAGAGAAACAGAAAGCGTTCGTCCTCGATTTTCTGGTGAATCCTCAGACCGTTGAAGCCCGCCTGCTTTGCGAGGAGAATATCTTTTCTTCCCGCCTCCTCGTCAGGCATTGTGAGCCCCGTCTCCGGCCAATAATTTTGCGCGAGCACTAATTTTTGATAAACCTGCGCATTGTTGAAACGGATTCCCTTTTCGTCCGTTTCGATTTTTCTCATTCCGAAATAGGAGCCGACCCGATCGAGCACTTTCCCTCTCCCGCGCAGAATAAATTCCACATCGTAAAGATTCGGGCAATCCGTATTCCAAAGTTTTATTTTGAAATCAAACTCGCCGCATCTTAAATCAAAGACCTGCGTGAAACATTCCGTACAAATTTCCGTGACTGTGCGGACAATCGTTTTTCCGCCGAAGGAGATGACGGTTTCAAGCTCGCAAGATAAAGCGTTTTCCGTCTCGTAATCGATGCGAACGGAGGACGCGTCGATATCGGGAGTCATTTTTACGCTTTTCAGACGGCTCGCGGAGACGATTTCTCCCCAAACGGGCTTCCAGATTCCCGAAGTAGGTTTATACCAGCACCCGAAATCCTGCTTCAACCATCTTTGTTTTCCCCGCGGCTGGTCGGTAGCCATAGAATCCTCGCAGCGCACGGTAAGGATATTTTCCGCATTTTCCCTAATCGCATTGCTACCGTCGATTGTAAATCTGCAATATCCGCCCTCGTGACCGCCGACGAAAACGCCGTTCAGCCAAACTTTCGCCCTGTAATCTACGCCCTCGAAATTGAGCAATAACTTTTTCTCCTTCCCGATTCGCCCCGTCTTAAAAGTCCGCTGATACCACATAATGCCGTGAATATCCCCGTCCTTAATTCCGCTCGCGGGCGTTTCATAGGCATAGGGCACAACAATCGCCGCCGCATTTTCGGGGAATTTTTTATAATATTCTTTTTGTTCTCCTATATTTTCGTCGTCGAAGCAAAACCTCCATTTGCCGTCGAGCGAAAACCACTCCTCTCTCACAAACTGAGGGCGCGGATAGTCCTTTTGGTAACATTTAACCATGAATAATCAACCTTACTGAATTTTTATTTTGTTTATATAGCCTTTCCCTATAAGCCATACAGCCGCATAATTTTAATTTTGTTTATGCGGTCTTTACTTATTTATAATAGCCGCACAGCTTTTATTTATATAACCGGAACATCGCCCGCGTATTTGCGCCGGTGTTCTGCATATCGAAGGAGAGCATGGCTTTATCCGAGGAGGACCAGCCTTCCGGGGCATAAAGGGAAAGATCTATGTCCCAGATATTTCCGTCAAATTCCACAACCTCGTCGGGGGCTTTTTCCGTTCCCCAAGGATAGGCAGGCAAGCCCGCGAGCTTTTCGTCCTGCGCATTGGGATTGCGGGAATCGCGGTATAAGCCGTTGTGGAAATAGACGCTCTTTACGTAAGTCCCGCTCTCCTCGTCAAAGAAGTCCACACGGAATCCGAGCGTAGAATTTTTATTCAACATTCTCACGTTCCCTTCCGTAGAGAGGTCGACGGTGAATTTCATGGGAAGGTCTCTAACGATGACGGACGAGCTCGCATGTGCCTGTCCCTCGTATGCCCCGTCAATTCCCGTAGCGGAACCCATTCCGAGATACATCGTCCAGCTCTTCCTGTCGAAATGCGAATAGCTCCCCGAAAGTCCCGCCGCATAATCGGCATAGTCCTGCCTGCTTCCCTCCAAGCCCCTATAACGATCCTCATACCAATAGGAGGTTTTAATATCGTCGGCAAAGACAGAAGTGTTTTCATAAGCCTTGAAATCCTCCGCTCCGTCCTTGTTGACGGTGATATAGACGACGCCGCCCGCGGGCACCGTGCCCTGCCAGATCAAATCCCCCGTATCGCAGGCCCCCACTTGCTCGGCGACGAGCTCGGGGCTCTTCTTATTATCGAAATAGCTTGCATGCGTCTCGTCTATTCGGTAAACACGGCGTTTTCCGCTCTGGAATTTTGCATTGTCAAAATCAATTTTCACAAACCTGTCGCCGTTTTCCTCGTCGGGCGAATTGTTGTTCCAGATAGCGAGGGAAATTTTATCGTCGGAGGAAGAAACCATAGATTTTAAGCCCGTATTCTCCTTACTGAATGTACTTTCATATCTCCATACAGGCATATCCGCATAAATTTTGAGCGCATTGAAAGCGGCTTTGACGTTTCCGTTCACATGTTCGATAAGACCGTAAGGGTCATAACCCGCGGTAGATTCCATAAACTGCGCCCAGTGTACCCATTGTATTTGCGTGCGGTTCACCGCCTCCATCACGGTGTCCAGCGTTTTCGGCGCGGCGGTATAATAGTTGTAAGGGCTCATCAGTCCGCCGCTCGAACCGGTCTGGTCGTTCAGCCAGTTGTATTCCGTGATATGCAGAGCGGTTTTCAGAAAATAATCGTCCTTGGAAAGTCCGGCGATGACCTTTTCCAGCTCGCTCGTAATCCCCTCGGCGCGTCGCTCGTCGGAAATAAACCAGGTTTCTCCGTCCATGTAAGTATGGAAGGAATAAAAATCGAGCGGAAGATTTTTGGAAATGACGCGATTGAGGAATCCGACCCACCCCTCCACGCCGATTTCTCCGAGCGCAAACGCGGGGCCACCGATCGTTGCGTCGGGATCGGCACGCAGGATTCCCTTTGCTCCGTACTCGTACATATCGTTATAGACGCCCTTGGAGGGATCTCCGTTGGGGGCAAAATCGTCGATATCGAGGAACATGGTCGTATCCTCGTCCATGGCGCCCCAGATTTTGAGAATTTCGAGGTCGGGCTCGTTGAATATTTCATGATATCCGATTTTTACACCCGCGTCGCGATAATGCTTGGCGTAATTATAATATATTTCTTCCCATACCTCCTGCCAGTTATCGATATTGTTATCGAGGTTGTGCGCATTTCCGTCCACTTGCAGAGGCGCGGGAATATAGCACCAGGACATGTACGGGAGAATATTGTGGTCGCTCATGTATTTTACGACCTTATCCAGCCGAGTAAAATCATAATTCAAAGAATTTTTATCTACTTTGTAATGGTCTGTTTCCTGATTCCAGTCGTAAATTTCGTAATCGTCCGTCACGACCTGTCCCGCAGTACCTTCGTCTTTTCCGACGGTAAGGTCAATACGGAAGGAATCGGCATACAATTCGTCGATTCTGTCCCAATCGCGGTCATAATTTTCAAAGAGCGGCTGAATACAACCCGCATTATATTGCGCGACCTTTTTGAGCAGCGGCGGGTCGACGATTTTACTAAAATCCGCATTCAGGGTAATAATTTCGGAAGGGTCTCCCGAAAACTCCTCAAAAGAAGTCTTTCCGCTGCATCCGGTCGCCATGAGCATGGCGGCAACCATCGTCAGAGTAACCGTTTTTATCAATTTTGTTTTCATGTTTTCTCCTCCTTACAGCGCCTCGGTCAATTCGTTCACGAGGAATAAATGGTCCAGATAACTTACGCCCCAGCTTTGGTAAGCCTCTATTCCGCCCGCATTGGTCATCATAAATCCTTCCCTGCCCGCTTCGCCGTTCTTGTCGTCGGTAATGTTGACGGTAAGATCTATCATGGCTCCGACCTTATCGGGTATCTGCTCTCCGAAGTCAGCCCATTGAATTCTGTATTCCACGACATAGCCCGTCTCAGCAGTGGTCATCGCATATTCCCACATCGCCTCGTCGTCTCCGAGCCAGTGCATTTTTTCCATGCTGTTGTTTCTCGCGATGCGGAACATTCCCTCGCATTTCCAGCCGTCGTTGCCGTTGACGGTTCCCTTGTCGGGTCTTGCGCTGGTTACGGGGTCGTCGCCGCCCCAGACGGTGTTTGCGTTGGGAAGCTTCTTTCCCGCACCGAAGTTGACCCAGAGCGTTACGCTGTCGCCGTTTTCGCCGCCATGGGGGCTTACGGTATTGTCGGAGACCTCCACGAGGACATACAAGGCACTGTCGTCCCATTTGACGAACGCTTTTCCCGTCGCGTTGGTATCATCGCCCTCCTGTACGGTCGCAATATCGAACGCGGCAGTATCTCCGTAGGCGGCATCTTTTTTGCCGTCCACCAAAATTTCCTCCCCTTCACCGAGGCGGGAGGCATAAAAGACCTTGCGGGCATTATCGTTTTCATTCGCAATCATTTGGAGGACAAATTTCCCGGAAGCTGCATCTTCTCCGCTGTTTTTATAAGTGACTTTCAAATCGAGGGTATCCTTCAACGCGAAATTCTCGCCGACTGTAATGGCAGAAGCGAATACACGGGTATCGCCTGCGGGTTCCAGCTTAATCGGAGCCGCGAGAGCGGAGCTTTCAAACTGTACGTATTCGGCCTTTTCCTGCATCGTAGTGAGCAGATATACTTTATTGTCCTTCCAAAGCGCCTTGACGCTGTTTCCGCCGATTTCAAGGCTCGTCGAATCCTGATAGAGTATGTTGTCCGTATCGTTTTCGGCAATTTCAAAGTTTTCGCGGACAGCTTTCACGGCAACGGGAGTCCCCTCCTCCTCATCGTTTGCCAGCAGTCTGATATTGGAGAGCTTTTTGGGGCCTCTGTCCATATCGGCGTTAATTGCCTCCATCACGACGGAGGAACGTTCTCCGACGTCATTCTTATCCCAGACTCGCACGCCGATGCCGATTTCCTGCCCTGCGTGAGGGCGGTATTCGGCGGGTACGTTTGCATTGGAAAGGTCGATCTGATATTCTACCGTGTAACCCGTCTCCGTGAGTTTCGACGTTCCGAAAGTCGTTCCCGAATTTTTGCTTTCGTTGGAGAGCCATTCGAAGCCGGCATCGCTGCCGTTCCCGAATCGGTTATCCACGGAATGTTCGCTGCCCGCGTTGATAAACCACTGTCCTTCCACCATGGGCCCCGGCTCGCCGCGGTAGGAGCCGCCCCAGCCCTCCGTATATCCGGGTTCAGCGAGGGAATCGTTATGAAGTAAATCCAACCGAATTTCAAAAGCGTCGTTTTCCATTATGCCGACGCCGTCCTGGTATCCGTGTACGCTGCCGTCAGTCACTTCCGCGAACACATACAGATATGTATCCTCCCACATGACGCGAACCGTTGCTTTCGTCTCGGTATCGCCGGTAGAGAGCGTCTCGACGGGAATGATCGCCGTATCCTGATACGCTTCGTCCAGAACGCCGTCCACTTGAATTTTGTCGTTCACCTTCAAGCGCGTGGCATTGAAGGTATTTTCCGTACCGAAACGTTCCGACCAGATAGCATAAAAGGTCATATCCGATTCAAACACCTCCACTTTTCCCGCCGCGAGGTCGGCCGCGTCGATTCCGTTCCAGCCCTGAAAGGTAATTCTCGAATCCGTATTTGCGGGTGCTTCGGGAATATCCACAAAATCGCCCGTTTTCGCCTCGACGGAACTTACCACCTCGCCGTTGCTCATAAAGGTAATCGTGTAGGTTTCCTCCTCGAAGGAAGACGAGTCCACAGTTTGCCCGCAAACGTCGCATTTTCCGTCCCCGTCTTTATCCACGTGTTCGGTATGCGCCGATTCCTGACCGCCGCAGGCAGCCATAGTCATGAAGACTCCCAACACCAAAGCCAAAGCGCTCATCACTTTTGACTTTCTCATAAATTTTACCTCCTCATTTCTCTTTTTATTTATTTTTTGATTTTATTTACGTATAAGTTTTATTTTCCTTACCCGTTTTATTTCCGTTCTGATTTCGGCTTTGAACCGACTTTTGTTCCTTTCGTTCGGAGTCTATTTCCGACATCAAGGTTGTTCCTTCAATTTATTCAAATCTAAGCCCGTTTCCGACTTTAAGCCCGTTCAAACCGAAAAGTTCCCGAAGCAGCCTCAAATTGCGCGATTCCGTCCTCGACGCCCAAATAGATAATCCCGTCTGTTTCCAAGGCAAGTTGACCGATTGTTTTCCCGTTTACCGTAAGGGAAGCGCCTTCCGAGACGGGGAGTTCAAAGCGCGCCGTAGTATTTGCGGGAACAGATGCCTCGTATTTCCAGACTGTCCCCTCAAAGAAAGACTTAGCCCTTATCAATCCGAAAGCAGATTCATAAGCAGCCTCAGCCGATTGTATTCGCATATCCGGATGAGGAGCAAAGATAATATGCTTAAATCCCACATGTTCGGAATCATAACCGATTCCCGCCATAGACGAAAACATCCAGCCGGCTACCGCTCCGTAAGCGTAATGATTGAAAGAATTCATGGACGCATCTCCGAATCCTTTTTCCAGCGTATAAGAATCCCAGCGTTCCCAAGTCGTCGTAGCGCCCTGAGCCACAGAGTATAGCCATGAGGGATTGTTTCGCTGTAACAGGAGAGTATAAGCGACGTCGCTTCTTCCTATTTTCGTCAATGCGGGAAGAATGATTGCCGTACCGAGGAATCCCGTTCCGAGTTTGTTTCCGTTATTCTCGATATTCGTCACGAGCTGTTTTGTAACCGCCGCCACCGACTGCGCATCGGGAAGCAAATCGAGATACAGCGCATAGAGACAGAGCGTCTGAACTCCCCTTTTCAACGTACCGTCGGATTTTACGTAACGGGTAATAAAAAATTCTTTTTCCTGACGGTATATCAGGCGGTAATCGTTTGCCTCCTCGGATTTTCCGACGGCATCTGCCATTTCCGCCATCATCATTGCGTCCCAGGCATAATAAATGACGCCGAGCTGTTCGCGCACTTCCGAATCGTTAGCTTCAAAAGCGAGATGGTCTCCCCACTGCCGACCGCCGCCCAATTTATTTGTCGCAGCGAGATATCCCATCCATTTTGTCATCGTTTCCCAATTTTCTTCGATTACAGAGGGATCTCCATACATCGTATACAGCCTGTAAGGAACGATAACCGCCGCATCGGCCCAGCCCGTCCCGCCCCAATAGGTAGGGTTGCCCCCATACTGTCCCGTAGGAACTGTTCCGGGAATTGCGCCGTCCTCTCTTTGGGCGTCGCTCATATCCGTCATGAATTTGCGCAGGAAATTTTTATTATCGCCGAGATACAATCCCGTTTGCGCGAACACCTGTGTATCCGCCGTCCAGCCGAGCCTTTCATCGCGCTGCGGACAGTCGCTGGGAACGGATAAATAGTTTGAATACTGACCCCATCGAACGTTGCTGAAAAGCCGATTGACCTCCTCATTCGATGCCTTGACGTATCCCGTATCTCTTTCCACGGAAGTGACGACCTGTCCGGTCAGTTTGTGAAAGGTCACGGGGGCGTCCGCCGTAATTTGAATATATCGGAAGCCGTAATACGTGTGGGAGGGATGATATTCCTCAATTCCCTCTCCGCTTAAAATATAATTTGTCGTCGCAAGCGCCGAACGAAGCGCAGCCTGATATACGGTCCCTTCGGGTCCGTCGTTTCCCCGTTCATGAGCCCCGTTTCCGTCGTTGAGCATTTCGGCGTGTTTTACGGTGATCTTTGTTCCCCGCGCCCCCTTTACGGCGAAAGCCTCCCGGCCGGCAAAATTTTGTCCGAAATCGATTACGGCCGTTTCCCCTTCGTTCAAGGTAAACGCTCCGCTCCGTAGCGTACGGACGACGTTCGCCCTGCCGTAGTGCGTATCGCTCGCCCCGACGATACCTTTGTGGATTTTCACCGATTGCACCGTCATTTCCAAATCGTCTCGCACGACAATCGTGGCAGAATATCCCGAAACAAGTTTGCCCGTAAACTCGGTATTAACGTTTACTCTGCACCAAAGACTGTCGTCATATCCCGGCTTCATCCATTCCGTCGAAACGCGAGCATCATAAGTTTCCCCGTCATAAATATCGGCGAATAGCAATGGACTTTCCGCAGAGCTCCTCCACGTTTCGTCTGTTGCAATTACGTCCCTTGCTCCGTTTTCGTATGTAATGACGAGCTTTGCCCAATAAGCCACCTGCTTTCCCCATCTTCTCGCCACTCGCCCCGTCCACCAGCCGCTTGTAACCATAGCGAAAAGGACATTTTCTTTCCCCGCGGAAAGCATCCGGGTGACGTCGTAGGAATAATACATTTTCCGGTCGCCCATTTCGTTGGAACCGGGTTTCAGCTCGTCATACCGTATTCTGCCGTCAGGCAGCCTTCTGCCGATGCGCTCGCCGTTGAGATAGCTTTCAAAGACGCCCAATCCGGAAGTATAGAGCTTTGCAGCCACAATCTTTTCCGAAGGAAAAAAGGATTTACGGAATACAGACGTATCGTTTTCGAGCGGTTGCGTATAAATCTGTTCCCCCACGATGTCAAAAGTTCCTACTTTTAACATTCCGCCGTCCAAAGCGGTAGATCGATTGCCCGAAAATCCCGTTTCCGAGCCTTCAAAATCGTAGGAAAAAAGTGTATTAGCGCCGCTTTTTACGATGATGTTGTCATATCTCCCAATCTCGGGAACAGCTCCGGAGTGTGAACAATGCCTGAAACCGATTTTTCCGAGAGGAATATCTTCCGTGCCCGTATAGACAGAAACGAGTTTAAGCTCCTTTTCGTTTGCGCCGAAATAGGTTTTGACCGTTCTTCCCCTCACTTCTATTCTTTCGTGAACGGGTTTTGTATAGTCGCCCACCGCCGCCGTAATATCCGTTGCATCCACGCCTTTTGCAGGAGTAACCGTCCGGTCGCCATTCTGTTTGATATGCGGTCGGAGCAACACCCTTCCCGACCGTTCGGAGACATTCACCTGCCACATATAAAAACTGCCGTCCCCCTGCATACCGAAACAGAAACCTTGATTACAACTATCGATGATAAAATCAAGATCAATCGTATAATCTGTGACCTTGGCATTCGTATTGTCCACACTGATAAAGTTTGCGCCTTCAAAGTCATATTCGCCGAGAAGTCCCGTTTCAAAATTAGAGGAAGCAGTCAATATTTCATCGTCTTTGTCCCATACTTTTATAGACCAATCGTATTCCGTCGAGGAGGTCAATGTCTTTCCCCCGTATTCAATGGAAACGGAATTGTTGCTTTTAACCTTACCGCTGTCCCAAACGATCCTATCCCCGCTTTTGACAACAAGTTGATAGGCAGTCTGCGTCCATCCCGTCTTATCCGAACGAGTTTTCCAGCTAAATAGCGGAGTAGGATTATCCACACCGACGGGACGTTCCACATTATCGACAGTAAGATTGTAAATTTCCCCTAAATTTTTTTTCGGCACTCCCTTGTCATTCTCCACACAGCCAAAAAACGAAAAAGCCATAACCGCCCTCCTGTGTGGATTTATTGTAACATAAACTTTTTGGATTATCCATACATTTTATTGCTTATAATTTGCACATTAGTGACATATTTAGGGTAAGATTAGAAAAATTTGACATTCTGTTTGTATTTTGTTATAATTTAGGGGATATATTTCAATTATTAAAATAAGGAAAAATAAAAAATGCGAACAACAGCAAAACAATCCTCTTGGGGACCCGCCGTGGGGGAAGAATTTAATTTCTTATTTTTCGATACGACAACAAACGATCCGATTTATATTGAAAGTATAGGAATTTCTTATCCGAATTCCAACTATTACATTCATCGAGAAACGTCCGACTTTTTTATTTTTGAATACGTTATTTCCGGTAAAGGTTATATCGAAACAGCAGGGAAAAAATATGAAGTCAAAGCGGGAGACGTATATTGCCTCGAACCGGGGAAAGGGCATACTTATTATTCGGACAAAAAAGACCCCTATCAAAAAATTTGGATCAACATGTACAGTAATTTTTTGGGAAGCATATTCAGCCGATTTAAAATATCCGGTAAAATCGTATTTCCCAACAGTAATTGCCGTAAATACTTTGACGAAATTCTCGCACTTCGCAGTATTTCAGGAAACAGCAGCGTCATTTGTTACAGAGTTCTCGCTATTCTTCTCAATATCATGTGTTCTCTTGCCGACCTTACTCAACAGCAACGCCAACAAATTCATATCCCCAATACTGCACTTTCAATAAAAAATCTTTTAGATCAAAATATTTATTCGACGGTAACGATACAACAGATTGCCGACTCTTTCAGTTACGATAAAGCTCATATTATTCGAGAATTTGAAAAACATTATCATCAAACTCCCTATCAATATTTACTTTCCCAGAAAATCCTTATAGCAAAAAAATTGCTTTTAGGGACTAATGTCTCTATTACAAATATTAGCGAACAACTCGGTTTTAAAAGCGTTTTTTATTTCTCTCGCCTGTTTAAGAAAAAAGTCGGTTTATCGCCCCGAGAATACCGAATTCAAAGTATTGAATCATAAACTAAATAGAAAGCGCCCCTTTTTCCTTCTTGTTTCCAATACTTTGCATGCAATTTGTTATATAGTTTAGCAAAAAGAAGTTTTTGTATATTCTCCTGCTTAAACCAACGCTCTTTTTCTAACAAGCGAATTTTACGAGACAAAGGGAGCTGCGTCGCACGACGCAACTCCCTTTGTCTAACTTGCCCTCACGGTGTATTCATATTCAAACTTTTTATTTTTTTAATTTTGTATGATATACACGCTTTTTATCTTATCTGTATTCTGTATATTTTTATACGTCAAATATTTTTATAGGTAATTGATTTTTGTTCTATATGGTAATCTTGATTTTTTCGTCGCCGTCGGAGGCTTCAAAGAGGACGAAACGCCCGTAACGGCGGCGAAATTTTTTCAGTTCCGAAAGCATTTCACAAACCGCGGAAATGAGTTCAGATTTTTCTTCCGCCGTCATAGATTTCTTTTTTCTCGGCGCTTCGTCGGAAACATGTCCTTGTCCTTTCGATATGCTTTCAGAAAAGCGTTCCGTAGCTTTTCCGTCATCTTCACCCGTATTTTCGAGGATATGCCCCTCTGCTTTTCCTTCCCGTATATTTTCGGGTAAATCCTCGTTTCCGCTTTCACCACGTACATCTTCGGGCAAAGGCGCCGCGATTTCTTCCGAAGCCTTCTTCGGACGGACGGCGAGTTTGAGAATCAATCGCAAAATCCAACGACTGAGCGGAATATAAAAACAGCGGCGTTTTCCGTTTTCCAAAATTTCGATTTTCATTCCACCCACACTTCCACGGTTTCCCCCTCGTCCCCCTGTACCTCCACGAGTTTGCCCGTCACTCCGAGAGAGATGAGCGTAAGGATCTGTTTGAAATCGATGGATTTAATCCAATCGCTCTTTCCGCCGCCTATTTTGTTCATTAAGGCGTCGTTGCTCACTAAAATTTCGATGAGTTTTACAGGCAGATTGATATTTACTTTTTCTTTGCCCTCTCTGCCTCCGTTGACGCGGACGCGGAGAAGCATTTTATCGGTATCGGGCTTTCCCTCCGCCAATCTGGTGACGGGCCCCTGTCCGTCGTCCAAGAGTTCGTCCACGCTGATTCCGAAGGTTCGGGCCAAGGTTTTCAATAAGGTAATATCGGGGTAGGAAACGTCGTTTTCCCATTTGGAAACCGCCTGCGGCGTGACGGAACAGATTTCGGCCAGCGCCTCCTGCGTGATTCCCTTCGCCTTGCGGCAAGCTGCAATGTTTTGTCCGATCGTCTTCATAAAAAATCTCCTTTTTCTTTTCGTTGAATCTATTATACCGCGCCGCCGCGCAAAAAACCAGCGACCGAAAGTTGATTTTCCCCCTTTTTTCTCCACCGTCGGTTGAAAGGCAAATCAACCCGCGGTTGTTTTCGGGCGTATTTCCCCGATTTTCCCGAAAATTTTTCTTCGGAAACGGCAATCGTCAAAATCCCGAATCGGAAAACACCTTTCCGATTTTTTCCGCGATGACGAGTTCGGCGTTCCCGTCCGCCGGCGTCGAAGTGCGGTTGATTACGACGAGATGGCGACCGTGAAAATATTGCAGCAGTCCCGCGGCGGGATAGACGACCAGAGAAGTTCCTCCGACAATGAGCGTATCCGCTCCCGCGACCGCCCTCACGGCTCCCGTAACAACGCGGTCGTCGAGCATTTCCCCATACAGCACCACGTCCGGCTTGACGATTCCGCCGCAGGAACAGCGCGGTACTCCGTCGGATGCGATGATCTCCGCCAAGGAATACGATTTTTTACATTTCGTACAAAAATTGCGCCAAACGCTGCCGTGAAGCTCGAATACAGCCTTACTGCCCGCCTTCTGATGCAGTCCGTCGATATTCTGCGTAACCACCGCTTTAAGTTTTCCCGCCCTTTCCAGCCTCGCCAAAGCGAGATGACAGGCGTTCGGTTCCGCATTCGGAAAAAGCATTTTCTTCTTATAAAACCGATAAAATTCCGCCGTATTTTCCATAAAAAATTCATGGGAAATAATCGTTTCGGGCGGATAATCGTACTCTTCACGGTACAGGCCGTCCTGCGAACGAAAATCGGGAATCCCGCTCTCCGTGCTCACTCCCGCGCCGCCGAAAAAGACGATGTTTTCGCTCGCCCCGATAATCTTCTTTAATCTCGCAATCTTCTCCTCATATTCCTGCATACCGCCTTCCTCCTTTTTCTCACCGCGCCGAACGCCCGCCGCCTCTGCGCGCAAATTCCCGACTTTCGCAAAGAAACGGCGCGGAACAAAGTCCGCGCCGTCTTTTTCGTCAGTCTTCCAAACCTTCGTTGAGTTTGGCGAGCAATTTATCGAGGTCCTCGCCGTGAACGGCAACGGCCTCCGCGACCGTCTCGCCGTGCGCCATCGCACAGCCGAAGCAGTGCATGCCCGCTTCCATGAGAATGTCGGGCGCATTGGGATTGAGTTGCAAACATTCGGCAATCAAAGTATCCGCCGTAATTTTAGCCATAAGGGTATCTCCTTTGTTTTTCTTTTTTTATTATTTTAACACATTTTCGGAGAAATTACAAGGCGAGAAGCCCTTGTTTTTCAAAAATTTTTGCGAAAACTCCCCCGATGAAAAACTAAACCGAAGTTATCTTTTGTAACATTTTCACAAAAATCGATGTAATAAAGAAACAATCGGCAATCGTTTTTACTTTTATTTGACTTACGTTATATATTCATGATAAAATTATTAATGGTTTCATTAAAATTGTAACATTTTGAAAAAACAATTTTGAGAAAAATTTTCAACTGCTGAAAACGGGAGGAATTATGAGCAGACTGAGTATCATTACGCAGAACCGGGCGCAAGCCACCGTGGAGGAGCTGTATAAGGACGTCGAAAGGCGTATCAGTGCCAGCCCTTCGGGACTTTGCCCCGTGGATATGGCGTCGTCCTTTTTGAAGATGTGCCATGCCCAATCCTGCGGCAAATGCGTTCCCTGCCGAATCGGGCTGGGACAGCTGGAAAAACTTTTGGACGACGTTCTGGACGGGAACGCCACCCTCGACACCGTGGGCCTGATCGAAAAGACGGCCGAAAGCATCTATTTTTCGGCGGACTGTGCCATCGGTTACGAAGCGGCGAACATGGTTCTCAAAGGAATCCGCGGATTCCGCGACGACTTCATCGAACACATCGAACACGGGCGCTGCAAATGCGCGCTCAATCAGCCGGTTCCCTGCGTGGCGCAGTGTCCCGCGGGCGTGGACATTCCCGGCTACATCTCGCTGGTGGAAGCGGGGAGAAACGCGGACGCCGTCAGGCTCATCCGCAAGGACAACCCCCTTCCCGCCGTGTGCGGACTCATCTGCGAACACCCCTGCGAAGTGCGCTGCCGCCGCAGTATGATGGACGCCTCCATCAATATTCGCGGTCTTAAACGCTTCGCGGTAGAACATGCGGGCGATGTGCCCGTACCCGCTCCCCTGCCCCCCACGGGCAAAAAGGTCGCCGTCATCGGCGGCGGGCCCGGCGGAATCTCCGCGGCGTACTATCTCGCGCTCATGGGCCATGCGGTCACGATTTTTGAATCCAAGAAGAAATTGGGCGGCATGCTCCGTTACGGGATTCCCAGCTACCGCCTGCCCCGCGAAATCCTCGATAAGGAAATCGCAGAATTGATGTCCGTAGGCATTACGGTCAAGACGGAGACCCACGTCGGAGAAAATCCCAGCATCATCGATCTTAAAAAGGACTTCGATGCGGTATACATAGCTATCGGTGCGCAGACGGATAAAAAAATCGGCATCGAAGGCGAGGACGCGAAGGGCGTCGTATCCGCGGTGGAAATGCTCCGCGGAATCGGCGACGACGAAATGCCCGACTTCAAGGGGAAAGACATCATCGTCATCGGCGGCGGAAACGTCGCCATGGACGTGGCCCGCTCCTCCATACGGCTCGGCGCAAAGCGCGTGAGAATCGTATACAGGCGCCGTCAGGTGGACATGACCGCCATGCGCGAAGAGGTGGAAGGTGCCATTCAGGAGGGCTGCGAAGTTCTCGAACTGCAATCCCCGCTCCGCATAGAAAAGGACAAGGACGGCAAGGCCGCAGCGCTCTGGGTAAAGCCCCAGATCATCGGCCCCTACGACCGCGGCAGGCCCAAGCCCT
>OGQX01001346.1_pt1 | contig 22822 bp, 36 predicted proteins | sample 1553291 | NCBI WGS metagenome assembly OGQX01 (sample SAMEA2580030, study PRJEB22360) | human gut metagenome | biome: human gut; feature: human-associated habitat; material: faeces | place: Denmark | collected 2008/2010
CGCATCTGCTGAACAGCCGCATAAATCATGGGCGTGTACTCGTTTACAGCAAGCGTCTGGAAGTTTCCGTAATTTGCCATAATTTAATATACTTTTAATTCTTACCGTCAAAATGGGTTCGACAGGTGTCCTTAAAGTAGGGCTGTTTAATGAGGAAGACGGCTGTCCTCTTATACTATGAGTGTTAAAGCAAGTGTCCAAACGGGTTGCCTTTAAGAAAACAAATGCATAAACTTTATGAAAAAGCAAACAAAAACAGAGGGGGTACGCTATGCACAAACGTACCCCCTCCTCATTTATCCCTATGTTATCGCCTTTTCGCTCTTATTGAATCATGCAATCACACTACTGTTTCACAACAGCAAGCGCAGTATGCAACACACGACGAGAGATTGCAATAAAAAAAATGCCCGTTGGAGGTTTCTTATGTTGTGTTCTTTCCTCCAACGGGCATTAGCATTTTGTTTTTGGTGTGAGACAAAATACGGAGAAAAAAACTCACACCATCACATGGACGATTAAACCCTTACGGCATGGCGCATGCAAGCATAATTTGCTTCACCATTTGATATTTTTGTTCGCAAGGAGCCTGTGGTACAAATCTCGTGCGTCATGAGGCATTTGGTTTACCGAGCCATACTTGTTAATCAACCCCATGATTTGCTCCTTAGCGTCAGCCGCAGAAGCCTTCATGAAGCCGGGGACGGGCATCGTTCCGTCCTGCATACTGGAAACCTTGTCAAACAACGCAGAAAGGATGAAGGGATTGTTCAGAGCGCCCGCCATGTCAGGGGACTCAATGTCAATCCCTGCCCTCACAAGCCCGTCCTTGAGCAAGTTGAAGTTGCGCTCATACAAGCCTCCCCACTCCGCTTGGAAGTATTTCTTAGCCTCTTTTGCCTGTTCTTCGATTCGCTTGGTATTAGCCTCATTCAGCTTGGCCGCATACCGTTCCTGAAAACGAAGCAACTCCTGCATCGTGTCGGCAGGGATGTTATGCTCATGGGCAAAATGGGCAAACTCTTTAAACGACTCTGCGTCCACCGTCTCTTTGTATTCGTCAGGGACTTGGTAGTCTTCCGCTTTTTCAGGAACACCCAAATGCTCACGCCATGCCTTCTTCTGCTCGTCAGTAGCATCGGCTCCGGGGCGTGTAACCTGTTCCGACTTTTTACCAATAAGCTTGTTGGCATTAACAAAGCCTTTGATTAAGTCATTGATATTGTTGTACTTATTGGACAAGCTCTCGCCTCCCTCAAAAGAAGAGGCCCACCCTTCCTTAAACGTGCCGTCTTTGTTTACAATGCTGTCAACAGTAAATGTCTCGGCAGGTTTTTGGGTTAAGGAAGGGTCGCTCAATGACATGGTTCCCGGCATCTTAGTTTCCTGTGTGGCCGGAGGTTGCGCCTGTTGCGTGGCGGGCTGGGTGGTTTCAGTTTCGCTCATATAATGCTTCGATTACTTCAATTAGTGCGTTTATTCCTTCAATATAGAAGAGTTTGTTCTCGTTGAATTGTGCCTTCAATGCGTCTGGAAGCTTGTACTTGCTTCCTCTGGCAATCGCCTTGAGGACGAACAGGATGTATTTGTCCGGGTCGGAATCCAATACTTCCTTGGCTTTGTCATACACCTCCTTGGGAATCCTTACCGTGTCCCCAAGAAGGCTGGTGATTTCTACTGCGTCCGTGTTTTTGTCTGCTTCCATGATTAAATCAGATTCATGTCTTTACTGGCCGCTCCAAGATTCTTCTGCACTTCCGAGAATGTCTTGGCATTAGCCATCTGGTTTGCCTCGTCTTGAGCCGCTTGGCGTTCTCTCCTCATCTGTTGCACCTTCGCCTCCGGCCTAGAATACTTGGGCGACAGGCCAATATCAAGCATGCTCCTTCGGAAAATATAGTCAGCATTCACAGAGTCCAGAACGGTCGGGTCGATTTGTGAAAGAGGAATGACTACCGTTTGCAGGAACTCCGTAAACAAGGTCGGCTGATGCCTGTCCAAAAGAATCTGGAACGGCGTGCAGAACTGGATATGGTAATCCCTCAAAGGACGGACATAACCATGTTGCACTAGCGTGTTGTAGCAAAAGTCCACCAAGGGTTGCAGGAATTGTTCAATCAACCTCGTATAAGCCGTAGAGCTGATGCGTGCTGAATAAGACTCAATCATCTGCGCTACTGTGGCCTTCATGTATTGCGGGTCCTTCACCTGCAACAGCGGCATAAACAAATTAACGTCACATGCCTCATTAATGACACGCTCGAACCGCTCAATTTGCCATTGACAGTCAGAGGTTTGTGAAGCCTGCTGGAACAGGGGCGACGGCCTTGCCTGAATGTTCAGCGGGTTAAAGGTTGTTACCTCCCCCGCCCCATAGCCAATGTTCCCTTGGAAGCCTTCGGGTACAAGCATCGGCGGGAAAATCTTCTGTTGGGCCGCCTCTGCCAACGCTTTCAGGCAATTCACCAGCTCAATCTGGTCTGCCAAGGAAACCTTCCCAAACCCATACCCATACGGGCTGTTGGGCAAGTCAAAACAGTTGCAACAAATGACAGGACAGTTCTTGAAGAATTGCTCAAGCAATACGTCGCCTGTTGCATCGTACACGGAACGAAGCACCCACTCCTTGCCGTCTGCACGGGCAATAAGCCCTTCGTCCCCGGTGCGCTCCACTCGCTCCAACAAATGGAACACAAGGTAGTTGTCCGGGCTGTTGGAGTTGGCCATGTATTTATCCTTTACCGTTTGAGGCAAATTCTTTTCCGGGAACGTGGCTACAATGTCTTGGTTTCGCATCCAGTCGTCCCAACAGAACATATTCATCCGGCCAAATTTGTCTTTGTCCACCATGAATGTCCCAACGGGAATTGAATAAAAGCTAAAGCCTCGCTTCCTTGTGTCCCACTCTGCCCAAAAAGCGCCAATGCCATAAGCCGCCCTGTCCCAGAAGAAAAGCTCGCTTGCCGTGTGCAGGTTGCTGTTCCTCATGAACATGGACACAACCCTAGCAGTCTCGGCATACTCGTCGTCAACAGTGCTTGTCACCAGCTCCCTGTCTGCCGCTTTCGCCAAGGGCGTAAAGGTGAACCACTCACTAGCCTTGGGCATTACAAGCTCATGCTGGCCTGTTGCGTTCAGCCTCAACGCACGCTCAAGCGTCGTGTCAATATATCCCTCATTATTAGGTGTGGATTCCTGTACAGCTCCATTCAGGTTAAACCGCCTGTCTGGCTCCACAAACTCCGCAACTCGTTGCCAGTTAGACACATATCTCTGTCTGTACGAATAGAGTTGCTCCCTCTTCTGCTTTGGACTCTGGTTGTTGTACAACATATTACTGGCCTAAAAAGCTTTTACCAATGCCGCCTGTTCCCATCCCTCTGGATGCAACAAACGTATTTGAGAAAGAACTCCTGCGCCTGTTTGCCTCCGACTGGCTCCTTACTGCCTCCTGTTGCGTCTCATACGTCTCTACAGGTTTGGGGGCCTCCGGTGCCTTGGTTGACTCACCTTTACCCTTGCTGGCAACACTATCAGCCGCACCACCCAAGGCCGCACCGATTGTAGTCCCCACGCCGGGCGCAATAATTGTTCCTACTACTGCTCCTACTGCACTTCCTACTCCTGACATTTTTTACTCCTTAGTTTAAGTTTTATGTATAAGTCCAACTCCTTACGTGAGTAAACATACAACTTTCCTCTCCTATGTCCACTACCAAATTGAAGGTGGGCACTTGCCTTTAAGTGCTTTAAAAAGCCAACATAGTCTCCAATACCCAAAAAAAAGAAAAAGCCATTGGCCTCCTCATAGTCCACAGCGCTATCGGAAATATGCCTTGTCCGAAGAAACTCTGACTCCATGCCCCACACACGAACCTCCTCCGGGTCGATGCGGTAGTAGTGTCCCAACACAAGCCCGCCTCCGGTATAGAGGCGCACGCCTCCCTCGTGAAGCTTCCATGCCTCACTCAATCCCACCCCTGCGTCCCTCCTTAACACCCTGTCAGATTCGGAAAGTACGCTCAAACCGTCCTCGCCAGTTATGTCCAATGTTTCGCTCACGATGATATTTCCCAAATGTACATGTTATTCCTGCCTTATAGTCTTGGATTGTTGGACCTTGCACAAGCAAATTGTTCATTTTCGCCTCCGCTACATACCTCAACGGGTCTGCCCAATGGGACGCATTGTCATGCACAATCTCATTCTTAAATATGCCTCCCTCGCTTACCTCCGGCTTGCACCTGTAGCTTAACCAGTAGCTATACGCCCTGCCTGTCCCCTCCACGTCAAACCGGAACAGGTCAAACATACCCAAAAGGTAATTGATGCCTATCCATTTGTCTTTCGATTTCGGTAACAACTGTATGCCCGGCAACCCTGCCTCCTGCCACATCTGCGCCTGTGTCATCCCCGTGTCCGTCATGTACCCTCCGTCATGCGGAAGGAAGTTTGCCTGTAATGTAGGATATTTGCTTTTGAGCCTTGTTACACGCTCTGCCACACGTTCGCTTGCATGCAACCCGCTGTCCAACTCCAATACGTTGATGAAGGGGCCGTCCAGCTGGAATACAAGGTTAATCGTGTTCAGCGGCGCTCCCAAGTCCCATGTGCAATAGCATGGCTTTGTTGCGTCATAGGCCAACTTCCGAAAAGCGCCCTCCTGTACTGCCTTGTCCAACACCGCCTCCAATATGGCACCCTCCATCGGAACCTCAAAAGCCTCTTCCAAGGTCGAAGGGTACTCCTCATTCATCGACACCCCGTGTTGCCTCTTGGCCTGTTGCCACCAACGCTTTTGCTCCTCGGTTACAACAATCCCGCTCTTGCTCCTAAGCGTCTCAAAATAACTCTCTGTGGCCGCATTTATCGCCTCTCCCCCCTTCGATTTGTTGTTCTCGTCACTCCACCACGGCAAAAATACCACATGGAAATCTTTCTCCCCTCGCTCCTCCTCCGGCACGCTCAACGCATTCATCACGTTTTCGTAGAATACCCCTCGCTTCCCGCCTCGTACCGTCGTCTCCACGAATATAAAGCCGTCCTTGGCCGCCGGGAATGTGCCGTTTACTATTTCTGCCGCTCGCTTCGGTTCGCTCGTCGCTATGGTACCAAGCTCTGATATGTGAGCAAAACCAAGTCCACTACCTCGGAAATATTTACCGCCAACTATCTCGCTGGCCCTCCTCCCTGTCATCTTCACTATGATGCGGGACTGGAAATAGCTTATCTCAAACAACCCCGGCAATTTCCGCTTCAAACTGTCCAAGGCTACCTTCACAATGTCCGTCAGCTTTTCCTTTGCGTCCCCCAGCGTCCTGTCCACCAACGCCAGTTTCCACCCCTCCTCAAAAGCCGCCATGTCTGCCATCATCACTCCTATCGCCGTAGAACACCCCTGACGCCTACTCTTTGGTATCAAAAAACGACGCTTCCCCTCACAGTAACACGCCCGGTGCAACTCCTCCTGAAACTTCCTCGGCTTGTATGGTATGATGTTCCCGTCCGTGAGTTTTATCTCATACAAATGCGATATCCTCCACATCGGGTCTTTCAACAACTTGGCTATCTCGCTTACTTCCATGACTAACGGTTAAACTTTAGCAACGCTTCCGCTTCGCTATATATCGGCTCCTCTACTGCATCCTCAACTAGCCTGCACCTCACAACGTCCCAAACCTCCGTGTTATACTTCCTCCTAGGCAACGGCAGGTCAAACACTTTCGCCTCCGATAACAGGCACGACGCTTCCTTCTGTAGCCCTCCTGCCATCATCCCTCGATAGTACATGTAAGCGTATTCTGGCTTCCGCTTCCACCTTTGCCCACTCCTGTCCTTCTTCCCCTCCCTTACCAAAAACTTGTTCTTGCTCCTCAATACCCACACAAATCCCTCTGCCTTCTCGTCAACACCTCCCCTTTCGGGGGCCATTACGATGCTGTCAACAAACTCTCCTACTGCCTCTTTGTCCATTGCCTCCTCACTTTCCTCTCGCATAGGCGTCCACTCCTTTCGCTATTGCTTCCGCTATTTCCTTTGGCCGCCTCCTCATCACCTCTGCGTCCTCCGGGTTGCTTATAAATCCACACTCACACAATACAAACGGCATCTTCGTCTTCCTCAATATCGCAAGGTTCGCTCGCCCCTGCACTTTGTTTGCCCTCCCCGGCAACAATACACACAGCTCATCAGCTATAGCACTCGCCAGCCGTGCACCTTTTACGCTACTCGGATAAAAGCATACATGCGCCCCATGCGGCTCCGGATTCAATACCTCCTTGCCTCCTACAATTTTACTGGCGCTGTCGCAATGCAACGATACTCCTGCCTCGTACCCAGACGCATTCGCCTCCTTTATCGTTTCGTTCAAGTCTGCCGCATTGCTCATCCTCGGAAAGTCCAACACCAATACCTCATGTCCAAGTTTTCCCAACTCTTCCACCAGATAGCCCGCTACTACGCATGATACCTCATGCTCTTCCAATCCATTCCCTTCCGCTCCCGTCTTCCGGGCATGCCCTATATCTACGATTATTTTCATACTTTCCCTTTGCTGGGCATAGGCCGTCCGGGACGTAGCGGTTCGCGCACCACGCCTCCTCGCCTCCACCCAACTTCTATTGTTTGTTTGTTATTTGAGGATGCCTCTTGCACCGGACGTTTAAAAAAACTTTACTCTTCCCCTTGCGCCGCCGCCCAAAGGTCTTCCAATACCTCTACTGGCAATACCCACTCCTGATATCGCCCCTCCACGTCATGCTCGCTGTCCTCACCTCGCCACCTTGCCATTGCCTCCTTGCTCGGAAACAAATGCAGTTCCAACCCTCCTTCCTTCTTCTCTTTTACCATTATTCCTACTTCTTTTTCTTTCATAGCTTTTACCTTTCCACTCCTTTTCTCTTCGTCCTCCTTACTACCGCGTCTCCTATTTTCTCTACCCCTCCTACCATCAACACCCTCCGCCTCTTTATCTCTTCCGTCTTCTTTTTAAATCCTTCCAGTTTTACCTGCGCCTTTCGCTTTAATGCCAACTCCTTGCATATTGCCTTCGCCTGTTCCCGGTTCGCCTTCTCCTGCATTTCCCTCGCCTTCCTCTCCAACGCACTCTTGCTCCCTATCACCGCACACCCAGACACCTTCATGTTCCACTTCGCTCCCTCACATTGCGCCCATGTCAGATGCTTCCCTTCCCACTCCTCATAAAACAACTCCCTCCGCTCTTTCGCCTCCTCCTCGTCTTTCGTCCCAAGGCTTATCTTCCTCCTCACACTCCTCGCCTTTGTACTCTTAAACAATAAACCCAAATAATACTTCCCACTTGCACTCCGGTATAAATGATGCTTACTACCCCATTTCTCCATATCCACCTCCCTCACACTCACATACCACCTCTCATCATCTACTAAAAAATCACTCACCTTCTGCGGCCTCGCCTTGTGCAACATCCTTGGATAAAATACATGCTTCCCCCACGGCATCACTCCCATCTCCGCCCTCATCTTCACCATCTCCTTCACCCCTGCTAAAAATCCTCGCTCCGCCTCCGCACACCTCACTCTTATCTCGCCTTCGCTGTTCTTTCTCATTCCGCCTTTACTTTATTTCATCCTTATACCCTCTGTCAACCCTCCTCTGTATCATTCTTCTCTCCTCCTCCTTTACTCCCTCCTAACAGCTCTACCAACTCTTCCCCTACCATCTCTTCCTCCTTCTCCTTCACCTTATCCCACCCCTTCAACCTCATGTACAACCCCACCGCACTCATCTTCTCCTTCCCACTCATCCCTAGCTCCCGCCCTCTTATCACCCTGCTCAAAAACTCACACAGCTCTCCCTTCTTCAACTCTCCCTCTTCCTCCTTTTTTCCCTCTCCTCCTTCTCTCCTTCCTCCTCCTTTGCTCACCCTCGCCCATACCTCCGGCCCTCCCATCCGCTTGAATATCGCCTGACTCATCCCTCGCCTCGCCAACCCCTCTCCCAACCCCCTTATCACTCCACTCCTAAGCTCCTCTCTCAACTCCTTACACAACTCTTCCATCTGCTCTTTTCCCGTCATACCTCTCTTCTTCTCCCTTCTCCTTCTTTCTTTCTTATTTATTCTTTCTTTCTTCCTCTTCCCTCTTCTTCTCTCTAATCAACTTCCTTTTCTCCTTATACATACTATTTATTCCTTTTAGCTTTTTTTACTCCTTTTTCTTTTTCTCTAACAAACTACGTTTTCTCCCTATAGGCCGTTTTACTTCTTTTCCTATCTCTTTTTCTTATTTTTTTCCTATTACACAGCGTGATACCTTCTTTGTCCAGCGCAAAACACCCGCGACTTTTTCCCCGGCGCCCCCTGTATGGCATGGCAACACACAAAGCACCTAGGGGTAGTTGCGCCCTCTCATGGCCGCCGTCCTTGCCTCATGCTGGTCTGCGTGCGTGCGGCGAAACATGCGAGAAACTAGGCAAAACTGCAATAATTATTCTAATTCTTACGGTTGTGCCGAAAAACGGCTTGCGAGGTTGGCTTGTACGGGCCTTTTGAGAGTTGAGCCGATACACATATCATCCGGGAAAGGCGGCGCGTGCTAGGTGGCTTGTAGTGCGTTATCCAAGGTTGACCTCTATGGCCTCCGACTTTGCATTATGTGTGTTATGCGAAGTATAATAGAGTATCAATGAGTTATGAAGATTGCACACAGGAAGCGCACGCTCCACTAAAAAAAACTGTTGCGTTTTACCGATAACGGTGCAAAAATCGCCCCGTCAAGCGGAACAGTAACCGCAACTTGGTACTTGAGGGTTGCCGCCCTTGCCCGCTTTTTTAGAGGCAAGCTTGACAATGCGGCAATCCGGTATGCACAAAATTGAAAATTTGTCAACATTTCGCATATAGGTTTTCCATCCTAGCTAAGCGCACACTTCATCAACGCCTTACGCCAAAATGTCGGGAAATGGCCTTTTTTTCGAAAAATCCAATGATGAACTCATTTGACCGCCAGGAGGGAGGAGGATTTAGGAGGAGGGAGGGCAAGCTGATTAGTCCCGTTCGACGTGATTAGCCGTTACACCTACACCCCCCCGACACGAGAAAGAGGGAGAAGAAACACGAAGGAAGAAGGAGCGTAACCCCCCCCCAAAAGGCCCCCCCCGGAAAGAAAAGAGAGAAAGAAGAAAGAAAAAAGGTTGGCAAAAAGGAAGAGAGGAAGAGAGAGGGAAGGAGGAGAAAAAAGGTATTGGAGAAAGAAAAAACAACAAAAAGCTATTGACACATGAGAGAAAAAAGATATAGTAAAGGCATGAAAGGAACACAAGAGGAAGAGAAAGAAAGTTATCCCTACTTTGACATATATCCGTTAGAAAGAGAGGTAATTAAGAAGTACAATCAAGATGATAGATATGCATTCAAGGCACGAATTAGAGTGACAGAAGACGGGAAATATAGTGAGAGTGTGTGCAAATAACTACAAAACGACTTTTGCTATTAAAGGAAAACTTATTATTTAACAAAAACAAAAAACAATGAGATACAACAAATAGGAGCTATGAAGTACGATAAAATCAGAACACTACAATCGATAAACGCCCGGAAAAGCAGGAGCGCATGGGAAAGGGGGGTAAATGAGTATGCCTACGAACTAGCGGAAAGACTTTGCACCCCGTCAGAACTCAAAAAGAAAAAATATGGAGAATTGCCTCCGTATAGAGGCATGAGTTGGCTCAACCTACAAGCAAGAGCATTGCGTGCGGCTAGTTATGTCGTTAAGTCTCACTTAAAAATAAAAAAACATGAAAACGGAATATATAGTCGAGATTTGGAACCACATCAAAAATGATGAGTTTTGCCTCATTGCCACACTGAAAAACAACCAAACATTTTTTATAGGAATTTTCAAAAAACGTGAAAAAAAAGATATTTTGAAAGGAATTTTTAATATATTCACTTTGCCTGAATTTAGACATATTGAAGACTTAAAAAGAAAAAAAACCCCAGTGAGTGATATTTTTACGTATAGAAATAGATATGCGGAATCGGCACGATATTCACACAATTACCACAAATCCGAAATTTATATTTTCTCAAAATGAAAAAAATAATTGATATATACGGCTGTTTAAGTTGTTTTTTGAAGCAAAAAACGAAAATAAATATAAAAAGAAAACTAGGAGAAGCAAAGGAAGATGAAATTATTTATGAGCTAAAAAAGCCAATGTGTGGCTTTTTTGAAAGAGAAATACTTAAATGCATGTTGATTGATGCTGGATTTGAAGAGTTTTCATATATTTGCCGCATGAACAAAAAACTTTTTAGGGTTGATAAAGAAGCAAAAACAATGTTGCCTATTATTGGAATATGCTTTCAATCTAAAGTCATTTTACCTCAAGAAGTGCTTATCAATTATTCATCATTTTAAGAAATGAAAGTTTATCAATTTGAATTCGAAAACCCGCATGAAGAAAGGCGGATCTTCCCTACCTCCTATCTAAATTTCAATCATGGGTTGAGGTGCTTTTTTTCCGCAATAAAGAGTGATTGGAGGATAGGCTCAATCGTCGAAGTTTTTATCGCAAACAAGCACCCTAGGAGATTGATTTTCAGGATAGAAAGCCGTCCGGAAGGCGATTTGATTAGCGATTTTCGGAAATGCCCGCTAAAGGAAAATAAAGAATATAGGTTTGATTTCAAAACATTAGAACTAAATGAAAAAAGAAATTGAGCTTTTTATAAGTAAAATTGCGAAAGTAATAAAAGGCAAAAATTATTTATACTGCGTTTGTAAAAAGCGTTATTCTTGTGAATTTATTAAAGACGCAATGAGTCTACGATCAAAAAAACAAGATTCTTTAATTTTTATAAGGGATGGGAATCGATTTATTTTTCTTGATGAGCTTGAAGTATTGAATTTTAAAGGATTGCTAATTTACGGCTCATTATCAGAACTAATAAAAAAAGAACTCACAATTTACACCTTCCCAGAACTTAAAAAAGAAATTTATAATAAATATGACGCTTTTGCATTAGGTCTTGATTCTGCTGACAATAAACTATCATTTAGTTTATTAAAAAACAACATTGAACTTGATTTAAATATTTTCCTGGAAACAGGAGAAGAAAAAGAAAAACAAAAAAAATGAACACAATATATATCGTCAAGATGTATTTAACTTGTAGAAACAAAACCCCTTTAGTATCTACAATGTTAGAAAGTGAAAACAACGAAAAGATGATTGAATTTTTAAAAAAATCAATCAGTATTAAATATTTTCTAGTTCTAGAAAATATTAGAACAGGTGAAATTATAAAAAAATATATAACCCCACACACAATAAAAGAAAACACAATCGGTTATCTACCTATCCTGCGTAAAACGGGCGGCGGGGCCAATATAGGCTTTCTCTTTGTTGGGGTTAAGCCCGTTAATTGGTACGAATACAAAACGAAGCAAGTTCTGGGACATTTTCCAGAATACGGGAGCACTAGTTTAAAATCTTGCTATCCACACACACGTTGCTTTACTTCTAACAAGGAGTTAGCGATGAAATATTATCGACATTGTGCAGTAGATCTTAATAAAAAAGGAATACTCGTGAATTTATCACAGGAACTTTTCTTAAAACTCCATGATGCGAGGCAACACGTAGAAGAGTTATGGGAGATCTATTCCGAAATCAACAACAAAAACAACAATAACCGTATTATTTTTTAAAATGATGAACGAAAGAGAAAAAAAATGTTTGGAGATATTGTTCGCTTTTGTAAAAGAAAATTACAAAGAAATTCTTAAAGAAGAATGTTTTGATGTATCATACAAAAATATCAGTGCGAAATTCTTGGCAAAGGCTAGAAGAAAAACAACAGCTTTCTTGAAATATATCGGAGAAAGAAACTTTAATGGGGGTCTTTACGGGAAAAACAACATTAGCCTAATCAGAATTTCAGATATGATTAGGCTAAATAAACGATTGAAAAATAAAATAACTCTAACGCCTGACTTGATTTTATATAAAAAATATTCCAAAAAATATGTAAAAATCATAAGGTTTTTCGTTGAAAATTTTTTATGGGAAAAACTAAATGATAACAACATTGAATATCTGACAGAATACGTCATCCCAACACTCACCACTGAAAAAGACGTTTTTGAGCATCCCGGCATTCAAAGGGTTTTTGTATCAACAATGCTAAGGAGTTATCACTGTTTTCCTGATGAGTGGTCTCTTCCTGACAACGACAATTTAGAAAAACCTCTTGTAGGCCTAGAATTAGAAGTATATGCACGTAACAAATATATTTTTATGAATAAATCCAATTTTTTCTACATACAGCATGACGGAAGCCTTTCCGATGAAAATGGAGGTGCAGAAATAACAACATTACCAATGTCTTTTGAGGACCTTATTAGAGAAGGAGGTGGGATTGACATATTAACAAAAGAATTCATGCCTCGCTTTTCTTGTTATTCTCAAAAATCGCCAGAAACAGGCTTTCACATCCATTTGTCTAAAATTAATTTTAACAAAAAAGTTTGTGTTTTGCTAAAAAAGGCATTTTACTGTTTCCCGTATGACTTTTTGACCGAGCTTTTTGGAAGGACAAATGGAGGCTATTGCTTAGCCGATCCGCACATACAAAGATTAATGGAGTATGGCGTTCATCCAAGCGCGGCATCAGAATTAGGGTTGGAAAAAATATTTCAACCTTATTGTGATTCCAGGTATTTAGAATTAAATTTTACCAATAGTAAAACAATAGAATTTAGACGAGGCAAGGGAACTGTTGATTCGATTGCGATAAAAGCCATATTAGATTTTTGCTATCATATCTACCAATATGCCATGGATGCACAAAATCTTTATAAAAGCGATTTACTAAATATTAGATTGTCTTTGCAGAACTACCTAATGGAGAACGCCAAAACCGAACGACTAAAAAAACTTATAAAAAAATATGAAGAATATAAAAAATAAAATTCAAAAAATAATTATCGATACAATTATAATTATTTTTGGACTACTGATCTACTTTAGCCTTATGTTTGCATTAGGGTTTTGAAGAGCAAAAGAAAGAGCAAATGAAAGAGCAATCCTCTTTTTTGCGACGACAAACAAACCTAGAATGCTATATTTCGAGCTTGATAGGTAGCCTTAACTTAGAATTCTCAAATGTTTTCCATAGGCCTTTATCTCAAGATCTATTTCAAAAAATAAGACTAGAAACTATCAATTATTTGCTTAGAAACGGAGTTAAAATAACATATCCTACATATCAGCAATATACTTTCGTAAAAATCTTTTACGCAACGCAAGATGAAGAAAGTAAAGCTCTTTTTCTAATGGAGGGCATCAAAAACATTATCACAAAAAACGCAGAAAAAAAACAATAACAAAACAAAAACATGTGTATCATTGCTTACGGACTAAAGAAAGATATCGGCAATCAACGTTTTCAAAATTGCCTAACAAATAATCCAGACGGATTTTTCCTTCTAGGGTTTAAGAGAGGATGCGCAGACGATACCCCGGAATTTATAATTCGAACTCTTATAAGAAAGGAAGTTGTAGCCACATGGGAAAAAATTCCAAATGATTACATAGTCCTCCTTCATGCTAGGATTAAAACTCATGGGTCTATTTCTAAAAAAAACGTTCACGGTTGGAACGGTTGCGGCTGGTATTTTTGTCATAATGGCGTTCTGTCTATCAAAAATAAAGGAGACCTTACCGATAGCGAAACGTTCTTCCGATATCTGTTTTTGCCTGCCTTTGGGAAAACAGATATCGAGGAAACAAATGAGGGTATTGATGAAATGGTCAATTCTGTTATAGGTTTAAGCAAATTTGTTTTTTGGAAAAACGGGAAAATATTGTTTTACGGCAATTTCGAAAGACCTGATAAAAATAAATTTGCTTATTTTTCAAACGACACTTACATAAAAAGAGAATATAACTACTGCTCTTTTTATGGTGATTAGATTTACTATGACAAAAAAGCCGGATATTCCAAATATTCCAAGACCTACAATTACTCAAAGAAGTACTTCTCATTCAATAGCAAACTAATACCCGAAAAAAGAGTTCAATAGTTTGTCATAAAAATACACCAAATTCAACGCCTGTAGCCTTTATTTAGGCTACAGGAGTTTTTATTACCCTTTTATTTTCTAAGGGATAAGTACAAACTAACTTACTGCCTTTTCAATCTGCTCGATGAAAAATGTTCGTTTTTTTGAATTCAAAATTGTTAAAAAACTAGAATCATTTCTTTTTTTCAGCAAGGCGATAAAATCGGAGGATGAATTCACACTCGTCCTTATCCCATCAAAATCGTCCAGCACTAAGAGCGGGGCTGATTGCGCTCTATTTATCAGGCGCGCATCCTTTTTATAACTGGCCATTTCTCTTTCCAGTTCTGGAGCTTTCATGTAAAAAGCTGACCTCCCATTCCATAAATCTTGAGCTATCAAAAAACACGATGAAAATGTTTTACCTTTTTCCGGGGTGCAGACAAATAAGCACCCCCTACTTAAGTTTTTCAGCATTGGAAGTGTTCGGCTCTTGTCGATCTTTCCATTTACGCAAGCATCATAAAACCCTTGAGGCACGCCGGATTGCTTTAGCCGTTTTTTCCATGATGCTATTCGTTCTTTTTCTTTTTCTTTTCGCCGCCATTCTTCCGCTTCCTGTTCTGTTATTTGCGGTATTTTTGCTAAGCTTTTCAATAGTTCTTCTAAATTCAGGACTTCTCTTGCTAGTTTGGGTTTCGAAATCCGTTCCATTTCTTCTAAGGGATAGTCATAGGAAAAGTGATTCATATCCTGATTTTACATGAATTTGGAAAGGGCGTTTTTTGTGAAATCGTCAATGGGTAAAACAAAGTTAGCATAGGGCATATGGGTAATAAAATCCTTGTCCTCAATTAGCGGCGTAATTTCCCCAGAGAAGGTTCTATTTGAAATGTGGAGGTAATAAAGAGATTTCAAAAAATCTTTATTAGGTTCATCCTCTAAACCAAATGCTTCTGGATAAAAAGCTCGAAGGTTAGTGAGCTTCTTTACGGAAAGTTGTGTAGGCATCCATTTTGCCTTATTCCACACCATTGGCGTGATGTTGAAACCCACACGTTGCATCATGAGCTTGCAAAGGGCTTCGTTAGTATTGGCGAACTTGGAGAATGCTTCTAATTGTTCTGTTGGTAGTGCTTTCGTCATGTCGTTTTTGTACCACATGTTTTGACATGCACAAGAAAAAAAACAAAAAAAAGATTGCCATGTGTTGGAGAAAAGATACGATAAAGGCATGTCAGACAACCCAGAACAATTGACCACAGTCCCGGCAGAAGGCTTATCCATGATAGCACCTCTTGCCGGAAATCCGCTTGCTAACGTGCTTTCCAACAAAGAATCGCTAGAGGCGCTTGCCTCTATATATATAGCAAAGCAGATGCCGAGAAACATGATGGAGGTTTCCTCCAAAATTAGACAGCTTTGCTCGTTCCGTCATTTGGCTAACACAGCATTCTTCGAATACAAAAGGGGAGGCTCTAGTATTTCAGGAGAGACAATCCATTTAGCAAATGCGTGCCTCACCGCTTATGGGAACGCAGAAGCTGGGTGGAGAAAGATAGGTGAACATGTAGATGAAAAAGGAAGGGTTTGCTCCGACTGTATAGCTTTCTGTTGGGACAAAGAAAACAACATAAGAAGGGAGATAGCCTTTTCTGTTCCGCACTACAGGGACACAAAAGACGGTGGATATCCTCTTACGTCCGATAGAGATATTTATGAACTTTGTGCTAATATGGCCTCTAGACGCATCAGGGCGTGCATTTGGGCGGTATTGCCGGACTTCATTAGGCAAGAGGCGGCAGAGGCTTGCCAAAACACGCTAAGAGCCACAGATACACCTATTGCTGAAAGAATAAATGGATGTGTAATAGCCTTTTCCAAAATCGGAGTCTCAAAAGAAATGCTTGAGGCTTACCTTAAACACAAAATTGAGACTAGTAAGGAATCTGAAATCGTAATGCTTATTGGTCTCTTCAACGCCATTAAAACCGGGGCTATAAGTAAAGACGAAGCTTTCTCCAACGAAGAAGACAAGTCGTCAGAAGCGCCAAAATTCAAAAAGAAAGAAAACAATGACAAAAATTAAATGCATGCTCTGCGGTATGGTTTTAGAGGAAGAAGACTACTCTATCCCACTAATGCGACCGCGTAAAGGAATGGATGAACAACCCGATTTTTTTGAAGGTATATGTCAGAGCTGTAAAAAAAGTATCGATAGAGCCATGATAGAGTATGAAAGAAAAGAACATGATAATAATAAGAATAATACAAGAATTTGTTGAAAAATACAAATATACCGAAGCAGAGGGTATTATGTTAGGGGCCTTTATTTCAGCGGGCCTTTGGACAATTATTCTATACTTTATATTTTAACCACACACGAACAATAATGAAAACAAAAGATACGGAAAGACAAGGATTGCCTTCATGTTCCAGCCTAGCACGTCTTGCGTTATGTCCGCACTCATTGAGATATGACATTGAAGGAGTAGAGACAACCTCTGAAATGGCTGAAAGAGGCAACAGGATTCATCAATACCTTGCATACCAAAACATACTACTCACCGAAGAAGAGACGAAACTCATGCTTGCATGCAAAAGAATCGTGACCGAAGTTGCGTCGATTTGGGCGGGAGAAGACAAGTTCGAGGAGTTGATGAAGGAGGAAAGGTGTTTCTTTTTCGATGGGGACAATGCACTCTTTTCTGGGAAGCCCGACTTGGTTTTAGGCAAGTCTGACGAAGAGGGATTTCATTTATTGATTATCGACTACAAGACAGGGCCTTTAGAGCCGGAGTCCACACAAATAAACCACCAGCTTAGAGGGTTGGCCCTATGTTGCAAGCAACACATCGAAAGGAATTATCAGGACTGCAAAATAAAATCAGTCTCTTGTGCCATTGTTCAACCTCTGGTGACTTCTTATCCTGTTATTGTGAGGTACAGCGAAGAGGACATCAAAGAGGCAGAAAAAGAAGTCATTGAGATATGCGAACGCACCAAAAAGGACCTTCCTCCTCAAGCTAACAGCTATTGCAGGTACTGCAAGGGTTTTGCTGAATGCAAAAAGCCGTTAGAGGTGGTGCAAACAATCACTACTCCCGCTACAGCTTTTTCTTCTAAGCTGAAACAAATGAATCCAGAAGAACGCTCTAAGCTATATTTTACAGCTAAATTGGCCTCGAAGGTGGCCAAAGAGATAGAAGAATCATGTTATGAGTTGCTGAAAAATGGCGAAGAGATTGACGGCCTTGGTTTAAAAGAAGGAAATACGGTTCGTAGCTTTAAAAACGAAGGGTTATCTAGGGTTCAGCAAGTCATTCCTCTAGGGGACATGATGGAAGCCGTTAGTGTTTCAGTCTCTAAGCTGGAAGAGGCTTTTCACAAACACCAAAACATTGTGAATGGGAAGCAGTCTAGAAAAGCATCGAACGAACAATTCAATAAAATCTTTGGAAGCTATATCGTCGAAAAAAAACAGAAAGAAAGGATAGTAAAAAAATGAGCGCAAGATGTCCAATATGCTATAAAGAAATGCACATTATTGAAGATAATTTATATGAGGGTATGGGACCACAAGGAATACCTGTGTTAAGAACAATATATATACCTAAATGTCTTAGTTGTGGATATTCCCTCGACATGTGTACATCGAAAGAATCCGCTCTTTTAAGAATCAATAGTTTCAAAACCAATGTTCTTGCCGCAGCCTTTGTGATCAATCAAAAATTACGTTAAAGAACTAAGAGGATATTAGGAGGACTCCATGTTTGACATTTTACAGACTGTTGTATTTGTAGCGCTCATTGGTTCCTTTGGTTTTTACCTCTATCTTGCGGGTAAGTATAAAGGCTTCCTAGAGGCTATGAGAGTTTATTTAGAATGTAGCGACGACGAACCAGAAAAGGGTGAAAATCTATGATAATTGTTGATTTATTAGACATTCCAATTGTCTCGCTCTTGATTGTGTTGTCATTTATCATTCTTATTCAATACATCATATACAAAGTGAAAAGGAAATAATGAGATACACTATTGACCCGGCAGAAGATGGTGTGTTGCTTATTGGTTGCACAAATCATCACTACAAAGTAACTGTAAAAAAAGATTTAAAGTATGCAAATAAAATCAATAGGTGGACATCACTCGATTTTCGAAATATTTGGAGAGTAGAAGATGAGCTAGAACTCTATCCGTCTCTCTCCGAAGCCATAGATAGAGCAAAAGAAATTCTAAAGAAAAAAAATATTATGAAAATTTCGTTTTATAACATACGAGCAAAATACAGGACTGAAAATGTCGAGAACGATGTTGTTGAAGGATATGAAGTTTGCACTTCATCTATAGACGATGAAGACACAATCGCTTGCTTCTTTTCCTCTGAAATTTATGGAACCGAGGAAGCCTACAAAAAGGCAAGTGAAGCCCAGGAAGAGCTTTCCAGTCGGCAATACGAAAGGAGATAATGCGTAGCATGGATTTGTTTCAATATGAAAGGAAGGTTAGAGTGTACAATATCTCCAAACAAATATGTAATGTTTTCAGTAAATTTTTAGGGGTTAAAGAGACTGTCCCACAGCTCAAAAAACATCTCAAGGAAGAGGTAGAAGAACTTCTTTCGGCCAAAAACAAGAAGGAAATGGCGTTTGAATGTGCAGACGTTATCATCCTTTGCATGAGAATACTTATCGTTAGCGGCTACAAAGACCCTCTTGCTATCATAGACAAAAAAGGTAAGATTGTCCTCAACCGCCTTGAAAAAGCAGTAGGAATCCAAATGAGAACACCCGGACTAGACGGGCGTGAGGCGTATAGGTTGGCAAAACAAGAACTAGAATATGGAAAAGACAACTAAAAGGGGGCGACCTCCTAGGAAAAAAGAGCCAGAAGCAGAGGTTTTGCATACAACAGCGGAAGCCATTTGCGAAATTCAGAAAAATCCAGATACAGAATTTGAACAAAACTCTGTGTTCGGTGTTGTGGTGCTGAAAAGAAGCCGCAATGGGGGGATAGTGATGACTCAAAAGGACTCCCGATTTGAGCTTGTCGATTTCAGATTCCCAGTATCAGAGAAAAAATCATGGAAAAAGACAAAGTAATCGCCAATGTTTTTAGAGATTTCAGTTGTTGGGTTGGGCTGGATTTATCCCTGACGGCAACAGGGCTTTCCGTCCTTTACCAAGACATCAAGCTGGACGGCTACAGATATACCCTCACAAGCCCCAACAAGGGGCCTAGACGGCTCTCCGAGTTCGCCAACCATATAAAGCTCGCCGCAGAACAAATATTGGCATACAGGCCCGCTAGTGAGGTTCTGGTGTGTATAGAGAATTATGCCTTCTCGCAGTTTGGGAAAATCGTCCACCTAGGAGAACTTGGCGGCGTTGTGAAACAAAACCTGTTTGATGCAGGGTTGTCCAATATTCTGGTTTACCCACCGACTACCCTGAAAAAATTCGCAACAGGGAAAGGTGTGGCAGAGAAAGGGCTGGTGATGACCAATGTTTACAAACGCTGGGATGTAGATACATCCAACAACAACGAAGCGGATGCATACGTCCTCTCTCGTTTAGGCCATTGTTTATGCTACCCTGAAACTTACACAGAGTTCCAGCGTGAGGCATCTAAAAAATTCCAGCTGGCATAAGAGGCATGCTATACATAAACAAGCTTACCGATAAACAGTTTTATAACGTTCTCGGAGGTTATGCTAAAGGAGTGAGACTAAGGAAGCTCCTCAAGAGATACCATTATACGCCTAACATGTTCATCAAGGACACTTTGAGGGGGAATAAAATCAAGGCTATGGACTTTTGTTTAGCGGCCAGCAAACACTTTCAACGCCGGGCAGAGCTATACAGAAAAGACTTTAAAACCAAGAGATGTATTCCTCTTAACCTGATAAACCCCCGAAGAACAAGACGGGCGGGGATTTCCGCTTACCACAAACAGGCTCCCTTGTCTAAAATGGAGTTGGAGAAAATAGATGATTTCTTTTTTGGCTGACAGTTATTTTTTCTTCCTGCCAATCCGTAACCAGTTTGCGGCCTTGTTCATCCATTGAGCGGCGCTTTGAGCAAAAACCTTTCCGTCGCCGATAGCGGCAATATCTTTGGGGTCGCCCATATTGGCAAGCTCAATATCCATGAAATCAATCCAGCCGGGGAGGCCCTTAAACTCTGTGCAGGGGTTGAATCCGTATTGTCCCCACCCCTCTTTTTCCAACAACGAATGCGACGTATGAAGAAGCCTGAAACCAAAAGGCCCTTGAGTATTTGAAGAGACGATTTTCTGATAGGTACTGCGATTAGAAGTGACGTATGATGTCCGCAACCGCAAGATAAAATCAACCTTCATATTGTCCCACCTGTTAGACATAAACAGGTTCACATCCCTTGTGAGAGGAACTATGTCCAGAGATGGATTTAGAAGCTCTTTATCCAGAAGTTCTACTAGGTTTGATGCGATATTAGTTAGAACTTTATCTTGCTTGTCGATAGCGATAATGACATTCATTTGTTTTGAAGAGAGGTAACAGTATAATCAATGCGCCGAATAAGCTCTACCTGTTGAGCCATTGCTTCTGAAATCTTCAATGTCGCATGAGCTTGGTCTTGTTGCAACTTTAGCATGTCCTGCCGCATTTTTACGTTGTCCTGATACAGAAAGAAGCAACATACCAAAGGAGCGAACAGGATTACAATCTCCTTATAATCCTTAACAACTTGAAGAAGAGAAGCAATTTTTGTTGTCGGCATTAACGTCACTTCTTAAGTTTTTGGACGACAGGAGGCTTGCCGGAGATAATGAGGTTCCCGTTTTCGTCAACGCTATAGCTAATCTGCCCACCCTGTTCACCAGACAAAGTAAACGATGTATTGGCGCAACCAGTAGTGCAGAAAAAGGCAATAACAGCACCAATGATGGCACTGACAAGGGCAATCCATTTGGCAGGAACACCCTTTTCCTCTGCAAACTCTGCCGCATGAGTCAGGACGATAGAAGAATATCCTTCGTCAAGCATCCATGTGGCAAGTTCACACGCCTTAGTGTGGTCTTCGGGAACACTAGTATCTAACCCCGCCTGAACAGCAACAGCTTCTACTAGCGCATCGAACGTGTAAGTTGTCTTCATACATGGACAAATAACATTCATTGTTTTCCTATACAAACAAAAACTCCGCACTACTAACGCATTTTACGCCCGTAGTGCGGAGGTCTTACGAGGTAGCCTGGAAGGTTGACCTACGGTATATACCACACTTCCTACTTTTATATGATTAGTTGTTTGATTTGGATTGATTTTTACCCTAGCTCATAAACTCATATGGCAGGGTTTTGCTACACCTTCCTAGCAACAAATAGTTGCTGACTCAAAACAGTTTTAATTTCATCTACTTGTGAAACTAAAAATGATTCTTGTCCGGCCACCTCGTAAAGGTATTCGCAAATCTCGTCACATTCTTCCCTAAGCACCTCAAGCACTTCGTCATCACTAGGCGTCTCTGTTAAGGAAACCTCCTCCATAACGATGTCTTTATCGGGGCTTAGGGAATTGCCTGAATAGGACTCTTTGAATGTGTCGAAAAGCTTTGAACACTTTTTATACATTGTCCCTGTTGCCTCATGAACCCAACCTCGCTCGGTTAGCTCATGGACATTGTTCAGGAACGTTAAAAAGTTATTCAAGACTGCAAGGTTAATCTTCTTCTTCATCGGAACGCTTCGCCTCAATACTAGGGAAGCTAGCGCACTTATCAAGCCCAAATCCTCTGATGGTATAAATAAGAGGTTTGATAAATTCTTCCCAAGAAGCGGAAACGAAGAGCGCCTTTTTCAGCTTCTTCATGTAAGGCTTGGATTTAATCTTATAGAAATACTTTTTATCAAAGCCAATCATTTTGCCTTCGACTAGACCCGCCACAACAAGCGAATCAGTCTTAGCGTTTTCACCAACATGGAAAACAGGCGCTCCGATAAGATTGGAGATTTTCTTCTTAAGGGTTGTTTTACCCTCTTCGGAAACATCCAATTCGTCAACTAAGTCGATAACGTCAGGACTGACTCTATACCAGACGTTGCAATCAGGATTTAAATCAATACCCTTCTTACACAAGTCTTCAAAATCAGCCATAAACATGGCGCTCCTAACAGGATTATCGTCAAACATGGCAATAAGTCCTCTCAACAGGCTTTTCGGAAATTCCTCTCCGTTTATTTTTTTTCGTTCCATACTATTTATTGGTTATTGGTTGTTTTGGATTCAAGGCAAAACATCAAAGGAAATACACCATGTAGCCCCTAACGATGTAGCAATACTAATAAGCAACGAGAGAGTAATCAATGTTTTTTTTTTTTGAAAATGTCATACAAAAGAGAGAAAAGTTTTTGTTTTCCTCTCTTATAAATTCGCGCGCGCGTATATACGGTGTAACGTCCTTTGTGGTTGGAGACGGTAGTTAATAACTTCGAAGTGGCCTATGTTATCGTTTCGCTAACACCTTCGAACTTGGCTCTCTTGTTAGCCGCTCTATGCAACCTGTTAGTCGAACGAAGGAATAAAACTGATAATTAAATATTAAATGGTTTATTCTTACATACTTTATCTAACCAACGTGTTCCAAATTAGAACTGTTTTAAAACCATTTATTTTCTAATCCCGTTGTTTCTCTAACCAAGCCCACAACTTTGTTTGGCTCCATAGCCGATAGGCGTAAATCAAAACTTTTGAAAAATCATGAAGGATATGCTTGCCATATCCGAACTCTTTT
>OGQX01001351.1_pt1 | contig 22748 bp, 28 predicted proteins | sample 1553291 | NCBI WGS metagenome assembly OGQX01 (sample SAMEA2580030, study PRJEB22360) | human gut metagenome | biome: human gut; feature: human-associated habitat; material: faeces | place: Denmark | collected 2008/2010
AGGGAGAGTATCTGGAGAGAATTATCCGTGAGAAAAAACCAACTGGACTGAGCGATGTGAGCTATATCATAGATGCACTTATTGTCTGCCAGAAAAGTGAAGCGGCTGATTATAAATATGAAGAACAGGAGGCAGTCGCTTATTACCGGGAGTATTGCTCTGCGTATTTAAATGAGCATTATGAATTGACAGAGGAAGAGATAAAGGAAGTGATGGACGGGTATGATCCATTAGACAAAGATAATCAGAGCAATCTGGAGCGGATGATGCAGGAGAGGGCATTTTCCCATCTTACGGAATAAAAGCGAGGGCGTGTGCGAAGATGATATGTAAAAAATGCGGATATGATTATCCGGCGAAAGAACTGAAATGTCCCTACTGCGGGGAGCCAAACCCGCTTGGAGAAAAGTGGAGAAACGAGGAAAATCTGGCGAGAAAGGAGACACTGCTCGCCAAAGCAAAGATCATCCATTCCATGCCGCTGTATGTTGCAGATAAGGTGATGAATGTGATTCTGCTGGTGATTACGGCAGTGACAGCGCTTACATTTCTGGTGCTGGCGATTGTGTTTGGGCTGGAGGGGATTCACATTACCCGCCAGCACAACCAGGCATCTGTGCAGGAGGCAGAAGAACTGTTTACGGCGGAGGATTATGTCGGTCTTTACGATTATCTCAAATCCCATCAGGTATATGGACAGGAGGGGTTTAAAAAATATACAGAGCGCGTCCGGCTGTATGACGACGATCAGGCATTTATGAGAGATCTGTTCCGCATCCAGGAGGTGTTAGACTGGCCGGCCGGGCAGCAGATCAGTCCGAACGATGTAAAGTATGTACTCTGGGCGGGAAAGAATATCCTGGGAAGAGAGACGGGTGATTCCTACCGCAAGCTGGAATATGAAGAAAACAAGGAATATTACAATGACATGAAACAGGACGTGGCAGCGGCACTGCTTGGCACCTTTGGAATGTCAGAGGAAGAACTGTCAGAGCTGATGGGCATGGAACGTGATTCGGAGAAGGTGGACGAACTGGTACGCCGGATCTTTGAGAGAGAGGGCTGGGAATATGAAGAAGATTAAGAATCTGAAAATGATGTGGAAATTTTCGGATGAGACCGGAAACTATGAGGTAAGTATGCCGATGCTGGCAGTAAAGGCAGCAGGATGTGTGATAGCGCTGTTTTTCGTGTTCTCGGTTCTGTGGGCGCTGATTGCTACCGCTGTGGATGAGGGAAAATATTCCGGCGATGCCTATCATCTGGACTGGTGTGAGCGGGAGTATATAGAACGTAATTACAGTGGACTATATAATACGTTGGATTTGTATGGACTAACCAGTGACAAGTACGCTTCCTACTGGGAGATGGTGAACGGATACAGGGATCACACCTTATACAGTGCATATCGGGCACTTGGTGAGACGGGGATTGACGAAGTCTCCTACGAGACGGAGAACGGCACGGCGACACTGTCGATCCCTGTGGAGGAAAAGCGCGTTTTCTACGGGCGCAAGGTGCTTGACAATGCGAGTACCTGCGAATTTGAGGAGAATCAGCGCTACCTGACGAAGTTCGCGGATGAGGTGGAATAGCAGCTTTTCTAATGAGAAAAATATTTCATTTACTGCACTTGACGAAATCCTTCTGATTTAGTATAGTATAGCTAAAGTTAGTTAAGACTAACTTACATAGCAAAATACAGAGATATAGCAGGAGGGAAAAGCATTGGATAAGATTTATGTAGTATACTGGTCACAGTCAGGAAATACACAGGCGATGGCAGAGGCAGTCGGCGCCGGAATCACAGCAGCAGGTAAGGAAGCCGCAGTGGTAGATGTAAGCAGCGTCTCTACAGCGGAGTTAAAGAACGCAAAGGCATTTGCACTCGGATGCCCGGCGATGGGTGCTGAGGTTCTTGAGGAGGGCGAGATGGAGCCTTTCGTAACCGAGGTAGAAGGATTTGCGGCAGGCAAGACCATCGGTCTGTTCGGTTCCTATGGCTGGGGAGACGGACAGTGGATGCGTGACTGGGTAGACCGCATGTCATCCGCAGGCGCGAATGTATTGAACGGCGAAGGCGTGATCTGTAAGGAGGCACCGGACGATGAGGCTGTGGCTGCCTGCACCGATCTCGGCAGGCAGCTTGCGGCGGTGTAGTCATGAGTGTTGTGATTGTAGGCGGACATGACCGCATGGTCTGCCAGTACAAAAAGATCTGTAAGGAACATAACTGTAAAGCGAAGGTATTTACACAGATGCCGGCAAAGCTCGGGAACCAGATCGGATCACCGGATCTGATCATTCTCTTCACCAACACCGTATCACATAAGATGGTACGGTGTGCGGTGGCAGAGGCGGAGCGCTGCAATGCGGATGTGGTGAGAAGCCATACCAGCAGCGGAAGTGCACTTACAGAGATTCTGGAGAGGGTTTGCGGATAAATAAAAGAGACTGCCGCATGACGGCAGATTCCCAAAAGATCCTGGCTGGTCCGGTTGGACAGGTCGGGATTTTTTTGATGAGAAAAATAACACAATAAAACACTTGCAATATACCCCAAGGGGGTATATAATGAGCCTGCAAATGAGGAATAGAAACAGACTTGCGGGTAAATAGTAAGAAAGAGGGCAAAGCGTATGGCAGAGGAAAAGGAATGCTGCTGTTCCCATAAGACAAAGGAACGGTCAGAGAAAGAATACAAGGATATGATTCACCGTTTAAACCGCATCGAGGGACAGATTCGCGGGATTAAGGGAATGGTGGAGCGGGATGCTTACTGTACGGATATTCTGGTGCAGGTGGCTGCTGTGAATGCGGCGCTCAACAGCTTTAACAAGGTACTTCTCGCCAATCATATCAAGACCTGCGTGACGAATGATATCCGCGAGGGCAGGGAGGAGACCGTCGACGAACTGGTGACGGTGCTCCAGAAATTGATGAAATAGATGGGAGAGGGAGGAAGATGAAGCAATATACAGTGACGGGAATGAGTTGTGCAGCGTGCAGCGCGCGCGTGGAAAAAGCAGTGTCGAAGGTGCCGGGTGTGACATCCTGCTCGGTGAGTCTTCTGACGAATTCCATGGGTGTCGAGGGAACCGCAGCGCCGCAGGAGATCATCCGGGCGGTTGAGAACGCCGGATACGGCGCTGCCGAGAAGAAGCGGGGCGGCGCGGGAACCGCGGGAGCGGCGGAGGTGATGCCGCAGGAAGATATGTTAAAGGACCGGGAGACGCCTCTTTTAAAAAAGAGACTGGTGACTTCGGTAGGCTTTCTGGCAGTGCTGATGTATTTTTCCATGGGACATATGATGTGGGGATGGCCGCTGCCGGCGTTCTTTGAAGGAAACCATGTGGCGATGGGGCTGGTACAGCTCTTGCTGACGGTGGTGATCATGGTCATCAACCAGAAGTTCTTTATCAGCGGATTCAAGAGTCTCTGGCACCGGGCGCCGAATATGGACACACTGGTAGCGCTGGGGGCAACGGCAGCGTTCGGCTACAGTACCTACGCACTCTTTGCAATGACCGATGCACAGGTGCGCGGCGATATGGACGGGGTCATGAGCTACATGCACGAGTTCTACTTTGAATCGGCGGCGATGATTTTGACGCTGATCACGGTCGGAAAAATGCTGGAGGCGCGTTCAAAAGGCAAGACGACCGATGCGCTCAAGAGCCTGATGAGCCTGGCACCGAAGACTGCCACCATCGTGCGTGACGGTGTGGAACAGGAGGTTCCGGTCGCGCAGGTCAAAAAGGGAGACGTCTTCGTGGTGCGCCCGGGGGAGAACATACCCGTGGACGGTATCATCCTCGAGGGCAGCAGCGCCGTGAATGAGGCGGCGCTGACCGGCGAGAGCATACCGGTGGACAAGGCGCCGGGAGATGAAGTCTCCGCGGCGACCGTGAACCAGTCCGGCTTTTTAAAATGCGAGGCGATGAGAGTCGGCGAGGATACAACCTTATCCCAGATCATCCAGATGGTCAGCGATGCCGCGGCGACCAAGGCGCCGATTGCCAAGATTGCCGATAAGGTATCGGGCGTATTTGTGCCGACGGTCATTGGAATTGCGATCGTGACACTGATTGTGTGGCTGGTTGCCGGAAAGCCGGTCGGCTTTGCGCTGGCGAGAGCGATCTCTGTTCTGGTCATCAGCTGCCCGTGTGCGCTCGGACTTGCCACTCCGGTAGCCATCATGGTCGGAAACGGTATGGGTGCTAAGAACGGTATTATGTTCAAGACGGCAGTCTCTCTGGAGGAGACCGGAAAAATGCAGATTGTAGCGCTCGATAAGACCGGAACCATCACGAGCGGAGAGCCACGGGTTACGGATGTCCTTCCGGCGGAAGGCGTTCCGGCGGAGGAGCTGCTGCATGCGGCAGGGATTCTGGAGCAGAAGAGCGAGCATCCGCTTGCAAAGGCCGTTCTTGCCTACGTGAAGGAGCAGGCCGGGGTAAAGGAGCAGTCCGGCGGGAAGAGGGCGTCTGCGGCAGACGGAGCATCCGGCGGAGAGGACGGCTCAGATATGCTGACCGATTTCATGGCGCTTCCGGGCAATGGTCTGACCGGTGTGCGGGATGGAAGACGGCTTTACGGCGGCAATCTCATCTTTATCGAGCAGCACGTGAAGGTGTCCGATGCCATGAAGCGGCAGGCAGAGCAGCTCGCCATGCAGGGCAAGACGCCGCTGTTTTTTGCAAAGGATGAGAAGCTGCTCGGCGTAATCGCCGTGGCGGATGTCATCAAGGAGGACAGCCCCCAGGCCATTGCAGAGCTGCGCAACATGGGAATCCATGTGGTTCGAGGAGGACAGATGCCCGCAGGACATCGCAGATTTCCTCAACCAGTTGGATGGATATGAGGACATCGACATCTATTTCAATTCCGGTGGCGGTGATGTATTCGCAGGACTGGCAATCTATAACCAGTTGAAACGATACTCCGGACACAAAGTCGGATATGTTGATGGAATGGCTGCGTCAATCGCATCTGTCATCATGTTCGCATGTGATGAACTGCATTTTGCGACAGGAGCACAAGCGATGATTCACAAGCCTTTATGTATGGCATGGGGCAACGCAGACGATTTCAAAGAGGTCATCAAACAACTTGATTTATGCGAGGATTCAATTCTCGACGTTTACGAGGAACACTTGAAAGAGGGTGTGACGAGAGACAAAATCAAGTCTTTCATGGCGAAAGAAAAGTGGTTCAGCGGTGCAGAACTGGCAGAGTATTTCGACGTTTTGATTGATGAAAAGGCAGCAGTCGCAGCGTGTGCATCAGATTATTTTGAAAAATACAACCATGTTCCGGAGAGTATCAAAGGAACAGACACAAAGGACATTGTCGATGCGGTGCTTGCGGAACTGGAGAACCGGAGCAATGCAGCAGCAGAGGCAGAAAGAAAGAGAATCGAGGAAGAAAAGCAGGAAATTCTTGCAGACCTCGACATGTATGGATTTTAAGAAAGAGAGGACATGATTCATGAACAAGGAAATGCAGAAACTGTTGAGAGAGATCAACGACAAGAAAAACGAGGTCAAGAGCCTTGTGAAAGACGGAAAACTCGACAAGGCAAAGGCAGCAAAAGACGAACTCAAGGAATTACAAGAAAAGTTTGACCTCCTGTTCGATTTGGACGAGGAGGAACATGAGGAGATCGAGGACAAGGTGGCAGCAGGAACAGCAAAGACCGTCGGAGGAAAAGCGGACAAGAAAAACCTTGTGAAAGCGTTCGTCAATATTGTCAAGTGCGGATTCTTAAAGAGAGAACCGGACGAGGGAGATGTCAAGGTGTACAAGGATGCGTTAAGCACAGACACCACAAAGGGAGACGATGATGAAATGGGAATCGGTGTCACCGTTCCGGAGGACATCAGAACAGACATCATCGAGTTAAGACGTTCAGAGGATAATCTGGAGCAGTATGTCAATGTTGAGGGAGTAACCACAAAGAGCGGTTCGAGAAACATTGAGGTCGATGCAGATTCCACCCCGTTTGATAATGTGGACGAGGAGGCAGATTTCCCCGACATGGATGAGCCGAAGTTCAAAAAGATTGTGTATGCAATCAAGAAAAAGGGTGGCATCTTAAAAATCACCGCAGAACTGTTTGAGGACACCGCAGCCAATGTCATGGCATACATCAACAAGTGGATTGCCAAGAAAACAAAGGCGACGAGAAATGCGATGATTCTCAAGGTTGCGGACGAGATGACAAAGGGGAAAGAGGTTGTGATTTCCACAATCGACAGTCTCAAGGACGTGTTCAACGTGGGTCTCGACCCTGCTATCACAACAGGAGCAATGGTCATCGCAAATCAGAACGGGTACAACTACCTCGATAAGTTAAAGGATAAGGACGGAAAGTACATTTTGCAGCCGAATCCTACACAGCCGACACAGATGATGTTGTTCGGTAAATATCCGATTGTCAAGGTGTCAAACAGGACTGTGAAATCTGAACCTGTGTACTCACCTGCGTTCACAATCTCCGGCAGCAAATTAGCAATCGACGGAACAACCACAGCAATCGACGCATCCGCAACGTCCGACGTGACAGCATGGAAAGTCGTGAAAGGAAAGTATGTTGTAACTTGCAAAGGACAGGAGCAGGAAACGACAGTCGATGCAAAGGTGTCCGCATACAAGCATCCTGTGTATATGGGCGACTTAAAAGAGGCTATCACATTATTTGACAGAAATGTCATCACCATCGACATGAACGACAAGGCAGCAGGTTTGTGGGAGAAAGACATGACCGGAATCAAGGTTCGTGACCGTTTTGACGTGCAGCCTGTTGATGATGGAGCAATCATCAAAGGCAACATCACGGAAGTTGTGCAGGGATAAGAAATGCAGCAGGGCGGGAACACCCGCCCTGTGATTGAAAGCAGGTGAATGAAATGACGGACGAGGAAAAGAAAGAGTATAGAGACAAACTGGTTGAGGACTGCATGAAATACAACCACATCGACTATGACGACGACAAGGACATTGTCGAGACTATGGTTGAGGCGATTGCATTAGAGGAGTTGATGGAACTGATTCCGAATTTCGACCCATACAATTTGACCGCCCGTCAGAGATTGCTTGTATATTCTTTCGTCAAGGAATTATATGACCACAGGGAGAAGTATCAGAACGGTACACAGCAACTCACAAATGCGGTCTCAACCATACTACTCAATGAAAAGTATGGAGGGAGCAGTGAATGACCGGACGGGTGAAAATAATCAGAGTGACCACAGAAATCAAGGCGGGCAGGAAAGAACCGACCACAGAGGTGTTTTATGAGTGTTGGTGCGATGTTCAGAGTTTGGGAACAAATGAGAAATACACAGCACTGCAAGCAGGTCTTGAGAACACCATTGTTTTCAAGGTTCGGAATTGCAAGCGGATGAAAGAGGTCAGAAAGAAAATGAAAGAGTTCTATGCAGAGTATGACGGAACACGATTCGACATCTATGACGCATCACCGATGTTCACAGATAACGGATGGGTGCTTGTGAAATGTCGTGCGGTTGCATAGGTGTCACATTCTGACACGGAGGTGAGGATATGAAAATTGACATGGAGTTCAAAGGACTGGAGGAACTGGTGAAAGCGTTTGAAAGTGCTACATCGGATGAAGATATTGCACAGGTAAATAAAACGATCGCTGAAAAAGGAGAACCAGTTGTACAGAGAATCATGTCCGGAAAAATCCCAAAGTCAAAGGACATCAAAAAAAGTGGGCGAGGGTTCGGTTCAAAATCATCCGTGTCCGCACATGCAGCAGATGAAATCCCTATCGGGAAAGTAAAGGTGAACGGTACGGGAGCGACAGCAGATGTCGGATGGGAAAAGAACACACAGGACGAGGGCGGTCATTTCTACGTCCGTTTTATTAACTGGGGAACGATTTACAGACCGCCACAAGAGTTCATATATGCAACAGGCAGGGAGGCAGATGCAGAACTGCAAAAGATAGCAGAACAGGAATATCAAGCGTATTTAGACAGGACAGTGGGGTGATAAGCATGGACAGCAGTCCGGACATCATAAAAGACGCATCAGACACACTCAAGCCGATAGAGGACAGAGGAATCACTGTGATGCAGGGGTGGTATGACAAAGACCTCAACAAATGTCATGTGACATTATGGGATTTGGGTGAAACCGATGACAATTTTTCGGATGATGATGCGGAGGGAGTGACACTTTCCTTGCAAGTCACCATTTTCTCAAAGGAGGACGAGGTGGAACTGGCAAGGGAAATCAAGTCTCTCATGAAAGAGAATGGGTTCTCATTCGAGGGGAGAAACGGAGACGATTCAAAACCGGAGGATGGAATCTATATGAAAGCACAGCGATTCACAAAATATTATGAAAGCGAGGAAAAATCATGAGCGAAACAGTAACACAGGTAAATGAAACCACACAGCAGATTGTAAGGAGTAGAACTTGCGGCCTGAAAGATTTCTACATCGCACTGGTGCAGAGCAATACTGCAACAGCATACACAGCCGGAACTCCGGTGAAATTAGCGAGAGCAATCAAAGCGAAAATTGATGAAAAGTGGACAAGTGAGAAAATCTACTCCGACGATAACACCGAGGAGGTCATCACCTCATACGAGGGAACAGATGTCGAACTGGAGATCAATGCTCTTGCACCGCAGGACAGAGTGATTCTGTTCGGGCAGTTGTACAAGAAAGGATTCTTGAGAAAGTCATCTGACGACAGAGCACCGGAGGTCGCTGTCGGATGGAGAGAAAGAAAACTCAACGGAAAATATGAGTTCAAGTGGCTTTATGTCGGAAAGTTTGCAGAGGGTATCAGCGAGGAGGCAAGCACTAAAGAGGGAAAACTGTCACCTACAACCAAGAGCATCAAGGGCAGTTTCTACGAGCGTAGCATCGACAATCTGTATGAGGTATCTGTTGATGAATCCAACCTTGTAGCAGAGGACACGGATGCAGCAACAGCAATCAAAGACTGGTTCTCAAAAGTGCAGGAAGCACCGGACGCAGCAGCGTAAAACAAGAGAGGATATAACAGGAGGATAATTCAATGAATAGAAAAATCATCGTGAATCATAAAGAGTTCAAAATGGAGAAAATGTCTGCGGACACATACATGGAATATCTCGAACTTGCAGAACAGATTGATGCTGCGACATCCGAGAGAGCGTCCAAAAGATACTCACGACAGGAAATTGAGGCGATGATGTTGTTCATCTGCAAAGCATACGGAAACCAGTTCACGGTTGACGAGTTAAAGGATGCAGAGAACGGACTGGATGCAGCAGGAATCGTCATCGAGTTCAACATGATTGACATGGGAATCGCAGAGGAAATGAACAAAAGAATGGATAAGATGATGAAAAATTTTCAGAGTGGCAAGTGATTCCAGAAATAACAATCACTTGCAGCACAGGAAAAGTATTCATCAACAATGTAACGGTTGAGCAGTACAAAAAATATGCTGCACTCATGGAGAAAAACGGTTCGGACAAAATAACGGACGCACTGTTTTTCAACAAAAGAATTATTCAAGAGATATTCGGAAACAGGATGTCTCTCGATGAACTGGGTGAGGTGGATGTCATTGAATTTCTGACAGCATCAAAGGGGATTCATTTCATCATGCAGGATATTGTTTCCGATGCACTGCTGAACATTGTCGAGACAGAGCCAATCGAAAGAGAGGCATCTGCGTTCGACGAATACGACCGTGAAAATGGGTATGAGGACGAGGAGCAGGAAGAACAGAACACATGGAAGATATGCGGAGAAATCGTTGACCGTGTGACAAAGATTGCAATTCGGCTCATGCGGGAATCATACGGGCAGTGTATGAAAGAGAACATCATTGAACTGCTGAAATATCTAAAATTTGAACTTGAAACGGTGAACGAGAACACATAACACAGAGAGGAGGAGAACCGATGGCACATACAAGCGTGAAGATTTCAGCAAATTCGTCTGATTATCAGTCACAAATGAAATCCGCTGCGTCACAGATGAAAGTGTTATCCAGTGAGTTCAAACTGGCACAGACGCAAGCAAAAGCGTTCGGTTCGGCAGCAGACCAACTCAAGGCGAAAGCCGAGAGCCTCACTCAAAAAATCACTCTGCAAAAGAATATCGTTCAATTAAACAGTGAGCAACAAGCAAAACTCACACAGAAACTTTCAGACCAAAAGACAAAGCAGGAGGAATTGAAAGCAAAGGTCGAGGCAGCAAAGAAAGCCTATGAGGATTCAACAAAGGCGACCGGAGCAAATTCAGAGCAGTCAAAGGCACTGAAAGAGGAACTCGACAAACTGGAGCAGGAATTTAAGGCAAACGAGACAGCAATCGGAAAGACGGAGACTGCTCTTGCAAATCAGACCACAAAGACGAACGCATCAAAAGCATCACTCGTCGAGATGGAATCTGAACTCGAAAAAGTAAACAAGGAACTGAAAAATCATAAACTGAATGAATTTGCAAGCGGTTGTGACAAAGCAGGACAAAAGATGGAGAGTTTCGGAAAGAAAATGTCCGTCGTTTCTGCGGGAATTGCTGCAATAGGAGCAGCATCAATCGCAGCGTTCAAGGAACTCGACGAGGGATATGACACGATAGTGACAAAGACCGGAGCGACCGGAGAGGCACTGGAGGGATTGACCGCATCTGCGGACAATGTTTTCGGAAGTATGCCGGAGGACATGTCAACGGTCGGAGAGGCTATCGGTGAAGTAAACACGAGATTTCATTCGACAGGAGAGGAACTGGAGAGCCTGTCAACGCAATTCATTCAGTTTTCGAGCATAAACGGAACGAATGTGACACAGTCTGTTGACCAAGTGGACAAAATCATGAAAGCGTGGAACATAGACACATCACAGACGGGGAATCTGTTGGGATTGCTGACATCAAAAGCACAGGAGACAGGAATTTCCGTTGACAAACTCGAAAGTTATGTACTGGATAACAATTCAGCGTTCAAAGAGATGGGGTTGTCATTACCACAAGCAATCAATTTGATGGCTCAATTCGATGCGAACGGTGTTGATTCTACGACAGCACTGGCAGGACTGAAAAAGGCATTGCAGAACGCAACAGCCGAGGGAAAGTCGATGGATGTCGCACTGGAGGAGACAATCGGCAGCATTAAGAACGCAAAGACGGACACAGAGGCTTTACAGATTGCGACAGAACTGTTCGGAAAAAAGGGTGCTGCTGAAATGGCGACAGCAATCCGAGAGAACAGAATTGACCTCACAAGCCTGTCATCCTCAATGTCGGAATATGGAACGACGGTCGAGGACACATACAACGGAACACTCGACCCGATTGATAATGTAACAATAGCGATGAACAATGCAAAACTGGCATTGTCAACACTGGCGACAACAGCACAGACCGCAGCAGCACCAGTCATCGAAAAGGTGACGACAAAGATTCAAGAACTGACAAAGTGGTTCACCTCTCTTGACGAGGGGCAACAGCAGACAATCATCAAGGTCGGTCTTGTGGTGGCTGCGGTGGGTCCTTTAGCAATCGGATTCGGAAAAGTAGCACAGGGAATATCGACGACGGTGAAAACAGGTCAACAGTTTGCATCGTTTGTCGGAGGAATCATCGCAAAGATAACAGCCAAGACAGCAGCAACCGCAGCAGGAACAGCAGCAGACACAGCAGGGGCAGCAGCGGAGGCAGCACATACCGCAGCAACAGCGACAGCGACCGGAGTGACTGGAGGAATGACGGTGGCACAGACCGCCCTCAATGCAGTCATGAATCTGTGTCCGATTATTTTAATTGTGACACTGATTGCAGGACTGATCGCAGCAGGAATCGCTTTATATAAAAACTGGGATAAGGTCAAAGAAAAATTATCCGAGTTGTGGAGTAACGTCAAGGAGAAATTCAACGCAATCAAGGAAACCATAACGGGAGCGTTCTCGAAAGCAAAAGAGGCGGTCACGAATAAGGTGAACGAGATAAAAGATTCGGTTGCGAATAGTGCAGTCGGACAAGCAGCGACAAAGACGTTTTCAGCGGTGAAAAATACTGTCACAAAGTTCATGGGGGCAGCAGTTGACACCGCAAAGGAGAAACTGGGGAACATGAAAACCGCCTATGAGGAAAACGGGGGCGGTATTAAAGGAGTAGTTGCAGCAGGATGGGAGGGAATCAAAGGCTATTACACAGCCGGATTCACGTTCGTTGATAATCTGTCGGGAGGAAAACTGACAGAAATCAAGACAAAATTCTCTGAAAAGACATCGGAAATCAAGACGAAAGTCTCCGAGGGTTGGGAGAATATGAAAACGACGGTCACATCCAAGATGACCGAGTGGAAAACAAACGCATCAAATAAACTGACGGAAATCAGAACCGATTTCACGACGAAGATTTCCGGAATACAGTCCTATGTGTCAACCGGATGGTCTCACATGAAATCGACGATTTCAACGACGATGCAGCAGTGGAACACAGATGCGAGCAACAAACTCCTGTCACTCAAGAACGATTTTACAAACAAGGTCGAGAGCGTAAAACAGGGATGGTCAACGAGGTTTACAAACATCAAGGACACAGCGACGAATCTCATGGAGACCGCAAAGACCAATGTTTCCACAAAACTGGAAAATATGAAATCTGCCTATAACGAAAAAGGCGGGGGCATGAAAGGAATTGTGTCGGCTACATTCACGGGCATCAAGGACACGATGAACTCACTCATGTCCACAGCGAACACGTTGACAGGTGGAAAACTCGACAGCATTAAGTCATCTTTCTCGACAAAATTGAACGGTGCTCTTTCAACGGTCGGTTCAGTCATGGAGAGCATACGAGCAAAATTCAGCGAAAAGATGGAATCCGCAAAGACAGCGGTCTCAAATGCTATCGACAGAATCAAGGGATTTTTCAATTTTGAGTGGTCATTGCCACATTTGAAAATGCCACATTTTAGTATATCCGGTTCGTTCAGTCTGAACCCTCCATCTGTACCGTCATTCGGTGTTGAATGGTACAAAACAGGAGGAATCATGACAAGTCCGACAGTGTTCGGAATGAATGGAACGAGGCTCATGGTCGGAGGAGAGGCAGGAGCAGAGGCAATCTTGCCACTTGCAGAGTTCTACACAGAATTGAACTCAATGCTTGACCGAAAGCTGAAAGCGATCAATCAGAATGTGAACGCTTTTATCGAGGTTCACAACTATATTGACGGAGACGAAGTGGCAAGCAGAACGACCGAAAAGGTCAGTGATAATCTTGCAATAGCAACAAAAAAACGGAGGTGAGGACATGAAAATTGACAGCATAGACATTCGGTCATTCGATGCAAAGCAGTTGACAGTTGATTTCGAGCCTCCACAGACGGGGGTGACGGTGGAGATGTTCGACGGGGCATTGATACCGTCGGAATCCGAAACATACACACCATTGTCCGGACTGACAGTGACAGTCCTGTTCAGAGGAAAAGACAGAGACGAGGTTCAAAAACATGTCAGTGATTTCAATGCAGAGTTGCAGAAAGGTGTTGTCCTTACACTGGACGGGTACAGTCGCCATTTTAAGGCATATATGACGGGGAACTCGTTGAGCAAGACAATAACGAAAACACGGTACACAGCAGAGTTCAAATTCACGGGGTATTGGTTCAGCGACGAAGTGAGTTTGAACTGGCAGGGAGCGTATGAGGCAATATTTGAGGCACAGGGAAACAGGGCGACACCGTGCAGACTGACAATCACAGCAACGGAGTACATTGAGCAGTTAAGAATCAACGGTCTTTCCTGCGGTGAAATTATTATCGACACGATTCCGAGAGGAGCAACCGTCATCATTGACGGAGAAACAGGATTCGCAACGATGGACGGAGAGAACAAGTTCAAGGATGTGTCATTGATGGAATTTCCGTATCTCACAACAGGGCAGGAAAAGGAACATCATCTCATTTTCTCTGACAATAACGCACTTGTCACATTGCAGTATAAACCTATGTGGTTATAGGAGGCGGTCAGATGGATTTGTACAATGATTCACACGAAAAGGTGTGTATTTTATCCGGAATAAAAGAAACGTGCATCACAAGCACTCTCAAGACCGGAGATAAGGAAATCACATTCGAGTTCCGAAAGACAAACAGGTATGCAGCGGACATCAAAGAGGAGGGATATATCAGAACCGACACGGACGAATTTGTTATCAAGCAGGTCGAGCCGAGCGGGGAATGGTACAAATGCACCGGAACATTGAACGTCGAGGAACTGGAGGGCAAACAATATCCGCAGGGATTTGAGACTGTGGAAAAGACGGTCGATGAATGTCTGACAGAGGCAATAGACGGAACTGGATGGAAAGTCATCCGGTGCGATGTTTCCAAAAAGAGAACAATCCGGATAGAGCAGAACTGTTCTGCATGGGATGTCGCTCAACAGGCAATCACAACGTATAGATGCGAGATGGTGTTCGATTCTCTGAACAAGGGAATTTCGGTATATGAGAAATGCGGAGAGGACAGAGGAGCATATTTCATTGAACGTCTGAATCTCAAGCGGTTGCAGGTGCAGTCAAACTCATACGACTTTGCAACAAGGCTCATTCCGATAGGGAAAGATGGATTGATGCTGAATATCGACGGGAAAAATTATGTTGAGAATCACCAGTATTCAAAGAAAGTGAAAACGATGACGTGGAAAGATGAAAGATACACGGATGCGGAATCACTGAAAGAGGATGCGGAGGCGAAACTGGACGAACTTTCCAAACCATACAGGTCGTACACAGCAGAAATCATCAATCTTGTTGAGGCAGTGCAGGACGAGGAGAAAAAAGAACAGTACAAAGAGGTGTTCAGTATAGCACTGGGAGACACGGTGCTGCTGATCTCCAAGTCAACGGGAATCCGTGAGAGCCACAGGATTGTGAAATTCTATGAATACCCGTTGACGAAAGAAAAGAACAAGGTCGAACTGGCAAACACAAGACTGTCATTCGAGGAGGTTCAGAGAACCGAGCAAGAATTGTCATGAGGAGGTGAGAAAATTGGAAATCATTAGACACATCAAAGTGGATTTGTATGGAGACACACAGCATTTTGCAGTCGCAGCGAAACAGATGGACATGGGAACACGGTACATCGGAGTGACACTCATGGAGGACGGTGTCGTGTATGAGATACCGGACAATGTGGAGGTCATTATCAACATGACCAAACCAGACAAGACACACGTTCACAACGATGGAGAAAAGTCCGGAAATGAGGCTCTCATTCCTCTCACAAGAGGCATGTTGCAGGTTCACGGAACAGCGTTGTGTGAGGTGCAGTTGTATCAAAATGGTGCATTGCTGACGAGTGCGACGTTTGAGATGGAGATTTTTCCGTCACAGCGGGATGAATCGGAAATCATTCACTCCGGAGAATACACAAGACTGGAGAACACCATTGCAGCAGCGAGAGAGGCTCTGCAAATCGCACAGGACACACAGAACACCATTGATGCAGCAGAGACGGTCAGACAGGCACAGGAGCGGTTGAGAGAGGCTGCTGAAAAGGCAAGAGAAATCAAAGAGAGCCGGAGAGAGGATGACACCGCAAAGGCGATCGCAAAATGCGTCGAGGCGATGGAGGCAGCAATCGAGCAGACAAAGAAATGTCTGACAGCGACCGAGGAGGCAAACAAAATCATCATCAGTCAGTCCGGTCTTGATGCGATACTGGCAGCAGTCAAAGACTATTATGAACGCATCAGAGAACTTGAGACGGACATTAACATCAATGTGGACGGAGGAACACCAAAATCAACCGACCTCCTGCTTGTCAAGGGAGGAACACCGTTCACGATCGATTATGACAAGTACATCGCAGGAACGTCACACACAATTTGAGAAAGAGGTGAAAAAGAATGGCAACAGCAACAATTACTCTGAAAAAGGGAACGACCGCAGAGTGGACGGAGAGCAAGAGGGTTCTCGATGATGGAGAACTGGGTCTCGAAACCACGACAAGCGGTCACAGAATCATCCGAATCGGTAACGGTTCGACCGAGTTCATGAGCCTCCCTGTCGCATTTGACATCGAGGAGGTCAGAGAAATCAAGACCGGAATGGACAAAGATGCAAAAACGTACTATGACGACATGGTCAAAAAGGGAACGGAGTTGCTTGCAGAAATGAAAGCACTGGCAACGACTGTCGAACTGGAGGACGATGCGACACAAATCAAGTATCGAATGGGTATCTCAAACGGTACGTTGTATTTTGAGGAAATCACAAAGGAGGCAAGTGAATAATGGCAGCAGGTGACAGAATATTCATGGCGAAAGAATCCACGTCGCAGGAGATTCTTTCCAACACAAAGAAAATTATCGAGGACGCAAAGGCAAAACCGAAAAGATACGGAATGAGAATCAACCTCCTCGACAGCAATCCGGCAACCCGTGTCAAATATCTTTATGATGCGGTTGGAATGACACCCGCAGGAATGAATTTCGCAGGAGGCGGGTTCGATTATGGAGACTGGGGAGATATTTGGTTCGTAAAGAAAAACCGTCCGGTCATGGTAAGAACTGACGGAACGGTTGACTATGAACTGAATCATGAAAACCATGCTCTCAAGCTGAACGGAGGAGCATCGGACATCACAAAAACATCATACGGTGGAAATGCAATGTCCGAGATTCCTCTGATTTGGGTCAAGAGATGGACACAGAACAATTATCATTTTGTTGTGTTCTGTGAGGAGCAGTACGATGACACATACAAAGCATACGCACACACCGACGCAGACGGAAATGTCCTGCCCGTGACATATTTCCCGATGTACGAGGGTTCGGTTGTCAACAATAGGATGCGTTCGCTCTCCGGTCTCACACCGACAGCGTCCATGACAGACGAGCAGGAGACGACCGCAGCAAAGCAGAACGGTGACAGATGGGATAAACAGTCATTTTCTGAAATCAACCTCATGTATGAAATGTGTACGATGATTACATGCAGCACCAACTCACAGGGCAAGTTTGGAAATGGAAACAGTCAGTCCGACAATTTCTTGCAGACCGGAACACTCAACGGAAAAGGACAGTTTTTCGGTTATACATCGACCACACAGGCAGTCAAAGTATTTTACTGCGAGAATTTCTTTGCGAACTACTGGAAACGTTTGAGAGGTCTGCTGCTTATCAACGGAGTGTATCATGTGAAAGCAGTTCCTCCGTACAACTCAACAGGTGCGGGGTACACAAACACAGGACTGACACCGTCCGGAACATCCGGAGGCTACTGTTCAAGAATGGAAATGGCATCCGACATCGGAAGAATCCCGACCGTTGCATCCGGAAGTGAGACCACATACGAATGTGATGGGTTATGGTTCAACAATACGATCGTTGCAGTTGCCCTGTTCGGTGGCAGCCGTGGCGACGGGTCGAGGTGCGGTTTGTCGTGCTGGTATGTGAGCAGCCCTGCGACGGACGTGGGCACGTACATCGTGGCGAGCCTTTCTTGTAAACCGCCTGTTGCTGCTGCGTAAGCAGCGAGGGGGAACGGGGGAGATACTCCCCCGCAATAAAAAGGGAGGTTCGGAGGGTTTACCCTCCGAGGTGTCCGGTATGACAAGGATTTTCCACGATGATGGAAACGGGAGGCACATCCGACACAAACAGAAAAAATTGTGATAGAATCTCCGACATGACAAAAAGATGACCTTGACATGACAGGGGAATCGGTGTGCGTCCTTGCCCTGTTCGGTGGCAACCGTGGCAACGGGTCGAAGTGCGGTTTGTCGTACTGGAATGTGAACAACCCTGCGACGAACGTGAACACGAACATCGTGGCGAGCCAATCTTATCAAATTATGGAGCATTTAACCAAAAGCACACCTTTTTCCTACACCGCAGGGTGTTGAAATACACCTAACCAGTGGAAATGATACCGATGCAGGCAGGGTCGAGTAAGAATATCAGAAAGACCTTGAGGTGATAAGAAAGATGGGAAAGAAATCCGTCAATAACCTGTACAAGCCTATGTTAGAACATAGCAATGTTGAGCAAAAATTTCATAAAGCAGCAAAGGGCAAGACAGAGCGTCCGGACGTTGCGGTGATATTAGAGCCGACCAACATTCAGAGACATGTCAAGAACGTCGTCGAGCAACTTGAGAACACTGCACCGGAGGGGTACGACGTACCGCATCCGGAAAAGGCATGGAAACCATCAAGACACGGGAAAGTCTGCATCAACGAGGGAACGAGCAGAAAAGTGAGAATGATTGAGAAACCTCGATACAATTATGAGCAGGTGATTCACCACATTGCCGTCTCTGCGTGTTATGACATTTTCATGAAAGGGATGTATGAGTTCTCGTGTGGGAGCGTACCGAACAGGGGTGCTCATTATGGGAAAAAGTACATCGAGAGGTGGATTCAGCGAGACAAAAAGAACTGCAAATATGTTCTCAAGATGGATATTCGACACTTTTTCGAGAGTGTTGACCATGATGTCTTGAAAGCGTGGCTCAAGAAGAAAATCAGAGACGAGAGAATGTTGTACATCCTCGAACTGATAATTGACGGGAGCGAGGTCGGGTTGCCTTTAGGGTTTTACACATCGCAGTGGTTGTCAAATTTCATGTTGCAGTCTCTCGACCATTTCATCAAAGAACAGTTGAAAGCGGTGCATTATATCCGGTATATGGATGATATGGTGGTGTTCGGAAAGAACAAAAAGGAACTCCACAGGATGCAGCAGGAGATTGAGAGATTCTTGAGAGAAAAGTTCAACTTGCAGATGAAAGGAAACTGGCAGGTGTTCCGGTTCGATTACACAGAGAAAAAGACCGGAAAGAGAAAAGGGAGACCACTCGATTTCATGGGATTCCAGTTCTATCACGACAAGACGATTCTGCGGGAAAGCATCATGTTGAGTTGCACACGGAAAGTCAACCGTGTCGCAAAGAAAGAGAAAATCACATGGTACGATGCAACCGCAATTCTGTCATACATGGGTTACTTGAGCAATACAGACACATACGACATGTACCTGCAAAGGGTCAAGCCTTATGTGAATGTTAAGAAATTAAAGAAAATAGTTAGCAAACATTCAAAGCGAAAGGAGCGAGAAAAACATGAAAGAATGGAGAGAAGTGTTCGGAACGGAGGCAGAACAGCCGGAGGAGTTCGACACAACAGCGTCACCGACAACGGTATATCAGAGACGCAATATCAAGAAAGCAACGAAAGAGGATGCAGACGGAAAGAAAATCACCGGATGGCAGCGAGAGGAGCGTGAAATGTCACGGGAGGAATATGACAGATTGACGCTCATGCAGGAGGTTGTTGCATCCAACACAACAGGAATCGTTGAATCCGTGACACAGTTTCAGAAAGATGCAGTCATCGACAAATACACACAACAGTTGATTGAGGAGGGGTTGATTTAATATGAAAATGCTTGTCGAAAGTCTGAAAAGAATGTACAAGAAAGGCACTCTCACCGAGGAACAGATCGCAGAGCGTGTCACAAAAGGAAGTATTTCAGCGGAGGAATATGAATACATCACGGGAGAAAAATATTCCGGTGGTGAGGCAAAATGACACCGCTTGAAATAATATCACGGTTGTGCGAGATAACGGAGGAGTTGTCCGGAATCGTGAAAAAGCAGCAAGAAATGATTGAACGCTCAAAAGTGGAGGAGGGGGTCAAAGAGGAACTCCGGAACATGGTCAATGAGGCAGACGGGAAACTGGATGTCCTTGAGTACCACATGAGACGATACTGCGACACCGACGACGTGGGAGCGTTCGGAAAGGAGCAGCCGAGTGACGATTGAACTCTCATTGTTGTTGAGCGGGATTTCCGTCGCATTTGCAATCTTTTTCGGGATTTCCAATAAAAAGCGGAATGACAAAAAGGATGCAGAGCAGGAGACGGAGGAACGTGCGACAGCGAACACACTCATGATGACAAAACTGGAGAACATTGCCGACGATGTCAAAGACATCAAACGTGACTACAAAGAGACACGGGCAGAGGTGCAGGATTTACACGACAGGGTTCTCATAGTTGAGCAGTCATTGAAATCGTATCACAAGAGACTGGACGGGATGAATTTGAACATTAAGACCGACCAATAACAGGAGGGCGGGAACAGGCAAGAATCAACCACATAAAGGAGGCAACAAGTGAACAAAAGCAGGATGACGAACGCAGAGCGTCGCATGTATTTCCGGCATAAAAGAAAATTGTACCGGATAGAACAGCGGGCAGCAAAGCGGAAAAACAAAGTCTCCGGTCAGTTCATGAATCGTGTTGTTATCTGTATGATTCTTGCAGCATTTATCTACACAGTTGTGGCGATTATAGTGTTTGTGAGAGTGGGTGCTGAACCATCAACATTGACAGAGAATGTATTTCGATTCCTGTCAGTGGAGGGCGGTGCGATGGCACTCATTAAGTCAGTAAAGACGGTTACAAAGAAAGATACAGGAAAACAGCACGAGAACTAACCGGATGACATCAATGCAGACAATAATGAGGAGGTGCAGGGATGAAATTCATCGTTGAAAATTGGTTTGTTATCGTGGCAATAGCAGCAGTGGGAGGCTCTATCGGGTACGCAATTTATTCTTTTGTGAAAATGCCATCTGATAAGCAGTTGAACAAGGTCAGAGAGTGGCTCTTGTATGCGGTGACAAAAGCAGAAAAGGAACTAGGAGCAGGAACAGGAAAACTCAAACTCCGGTATGTGTACGACATGTTTGTGGCAAGGTTTGAGTGGCTTGCAAAGGTCATCACATTCGACATGTTCAGCATGATGGTGGACGAGGCTCTTGAGCAAATGAGAACGATGCTTGACAGCAATGAGGCGGTGCAGAAACTCATTGCGAACGAGGCAGGTGAGGGCAGTGAGTGAAATTGAGATTTTCATGTCACAGCACTGGAGCACGATGGTGACGGTGTACATCATCGGGGCAGCAGTTACATTCGTTTTGACGTTTGTTATTTTTTGGATGCTTGAAAGGCAGTCCGAAAAAGAGTTGTTTCCGGAATACTACGAGGAACAGGAAACGAAACAGGACAGAATCATGGTCAAACTGACATTTTTCATTTTGTCGGTATTGGTGGCGGTGATATGGATAGGAGTTCCGTTCATACTGGCTTTTATATTCATTATGTCAGTGATAGATGATTCCGGAGATAAGAAACAAAAGGAGGAAAAGAAATGATTTCAAATTGCGGACACGACGAGAGAGGAAAATATTCCGGAGGAAAAGCCGGAGATCAGACGGGAACAGAGTGGCAGGTTATAAACTGGTATAACAGACCGTGGAAATGCGTTCTCCGTCATCCGGATGCAGCAACGAGAAAACTCATTGCACAGATGGCAAAGGCAGCAGCAGTCAACAATATGGTCGGATATTGTCAGTCGCACAGGGGAACATTTTGGACGAACCTTGCGGATTCAAATTTCGACCCTGCTCAAATCACAGTTCCGTGCGAGGCTGACTGTTCGTCCGGTGTTGCTGCAATCGTAAAAGGTGCAGGATATAGACTGAAAAATGAGAAACTGAAAAATGTGAGCACTGCATGTTATACCGGAAACCTGCGGGCAGCACTCAAGGCAGCAGGATTCGAGGTGCTGACAGATAAAAAATATCTGACATCAGATGCGTATTTGCTTGAGGGCGACATTCTGTTGAACGATGGTGCTCATGTGGCGACGAACCTCACCAATGGAGCAAAGGCATCCGGAGGAGGTGCATCGCAGACAGTTCCAATCAATAGCAACGTGAAACTGGAGACCGCAAAAGGGTTCAACAAGAGCCTTGCAGGAACGTACAAGGTAACGGGAGCAGGAGCGTTGAATCTACGGTCGGGAGCAGGAACAGGAAAAGACAAGAAAGTCTTGACGACAATGCAGAGCGGAGAGACGTGTCAGTGTTATGGATATTACACGGATGTGTCCGGAGTGAAGTGGTTGTATGTAGCATATAAAAACGTGGTGGGATTTGCGTCGAGCAAATATCTCAAAAAGTAGCAGAGGAGGGCGAAAACATGTTATACTATTTAGGCAAAGGAACGGAGTTCAAAAAAGAGGACTGCAAGGAATACAAGACAATCGAGGGAGCGTTGAAAGCAGCAGCAAAAAACGAGGAACTGGTTGTGTGGGATGAAAACGGAAACGTCATCGGCTCACTCACGGACAATGTTCCGGAGGGAGCACTGGAGACAAATCCCGACGGTAGCGTGAACACCTACAATGCAGACGGGAACAAGGTCGGCACGATGACCGCAGAGGAACTCAAAGCAGCAACAACCCTCACCGATGAAAAGGATGCAGAGGGGCAGCAGGGCAACGCAGGAGCGTCCACAGACGACGAAAACGGAGGCACTGGAGGAAATACACCAGTAGAACCGGAAAACGGGCAGAATGGGGCAAATAGCGAGCAGGAGAACGGACAGCAGACCTCCGGTGATGGAGACGATGCAGCAGGGCAGGAGACATCCGGAGACGATGAAAGAAAAACAGAGGAACAGGTGTCCGATTCTGACACAATCTATCCGGAAAAGACCACAAGAGCGATCGTTGATTGTGATGGTGCTCTGAATCTCCGTCGTTCTGCATCATGGGGCAATGAAAGCATCTGCGGACGTGCAGTGAGAGGACAGTCGTATTATATCAAGGCAATTCACACAGTAGAGGGAAAGAAAATGCTTGAGACTATCGACGGAATTTTCATGTCCGGTAAGCCGGAGC
>OGQX01001359.1_pt1 | contig 22677 bp, 14 predicted proteins | sample 1553291 | NCBI WGS metagenome assembly OGQX01 (sample SAMEA2580030, study PRJEB22360) | human gut metagenome | biome: human gut; feature: human-associated habitat; material: faeces | place: Denmark | collected 2008/2010
CCCTTGACGACGACAGCGGAGAGCGTCTGCTGCACGGGGTCGTTTTTGAGCACCGGGGTGAGCGTGAGCGTCTCGCCCGGCGAGGCGACATCGTCGCCGTAGGCCACATGGAAGCGCACGCGCAGCAGGCGGCCCTGGCGGGTGAACTGCTCCTGGCTGACGGAGACCTTGCCGTTGTAGGCCGTCTGGCCCAGCGCGGGCGCGGCGCTCAGCAGGGCGAGCAGGGATAGTGTGAGAATCTTGGATTTCTTCATGGTCTTATCGATAGGAAACCTTATGTGTGTGTTTTATGTTTTTTGTCGGGAAAAGTGTCGGCCGCGGAGTCTAAGGCAGGAAGTAGACCAGCGAGAGGTCGAGGTGGGTGGGGCCGACGAGTGTGCGCGTCTTCGTGCCGAGAGGCTCGCCGCACTTGCCCCGGCGGTACTCGTCGAAGTGTGCCACGGTGGCACCGATGCCGATGCCGGCCTCTATGCCGAAGTGCACGCTGATCTGCCGCAGATAGCCGCCGTTGAGTCCGGCGCCGAGCAGGTAGCCTTGCTTTCGTCGGTCTTTGAGGCCGAGGAGCGGCAGGCCGGCGGCGTTGAACTGTCCGCCATAACCCTGTGCGCCGACATACCAGCCGGTGTGTGTGAAGGAGGGCCACCAGCGCACGCCGGCGGCTGCTGTCCAGTGCTTGTATTTATGGTCTTGGGAAAATGCCACGGGGGCATAGCAACCATCGAGCGAGAGGCTGTAATGGCTGCTGAGGATGATGTCGGCGCCGAGCTGCGGTGCCAACGTGATGTCGTCTAAAAAGTTGGTGCGAAGGGATACCTGTGCGGAGGCTCTTGCACAAAGGAGCAAGAACAGCACACCGGCGAGGACACGTAGCCTATATATTATAGGTGTGTGTGTGTGTGTGTGTGTGTGTTACACAATTTCCTGGATTAACCAAAAGAATTGTGTTAAACATTGTTGCACATGATGTATTATACATGTTAAACATCAGCTTTTCTTTTAATACCCTTGTGTAAAGGTGTTACGCTATTATTGGTGCAAAGATAGGAAGTATTTTCGAAACGTGCAAGAGAAAAGCCAAAAAAATGTGAGACAGTGCTAAAAAAGACTGAGAGAGACATCAAGGACAAGTTATTCTTACTGATGCCCAACCACTTCCTTTCCCTAAGAAAAGTGTGGCAACACGCGGTATATTCGCTAAGAAAAGTGTGGCAACATGCGGAATATTCGCTAAGAAAAGTGTGGCAACACGCGGAATATTCGCTAAGAAAAGTGGGAATATCCTTGGTCTTTCACCCATAAAAGTGTAACTTTGCGGAAAAGCAAAGGACTATGGAGAGACAGATGCTGGAGCAACTGATATAACCCACACTATACTTGCAAGGCAAGATTAAAAACAAAAATCAATGACTATGATGAAACCAACCATTCAGATACGCTGCAAGAACAATGGGCAGACGCTCACCGCACCCATTGGCAGCACGCTTTCAGAAGTGTTTCGCAACGCAGGTATTGACATGAAATACGGACCGATCTGCGCCAAGGTCAACAACAAGGTGGAGGGAATGCACTACCGCATCTACCACAACAAGGACGTGGAATTCCTCGACATGACCTCCGGCTCGGGCTCGCGCAACTACACCCGCTCGCTCTTCTTCGTACTCTGCAAGGCTGTCCACGACCTCTATCCACAAAGCAAGGTGGTCATCGACATTCCCGTGAGCAAGGGCTACTACGTCGATCTGACCATCGGCCACGAGGTCACTGACGACGATGTGGCGCGCATCCGCCAGCGCATGCAGCAGATCATCGACGCCAAGATGCCGATCCGCCGCTTCGAGGTGCCCACCGAGGATGCCGTCAGGATGTTTGAGGAGAAAGGCGACAAGGCCAAGTCGAAGCTCTTGCGCAGCGCAGGCTCGCTCTACACGACCTATTATCAGATCGACGACTACGTCGACTACTACTATGGCTCGCTGCTGACCAACACGTCGAAGATCTATCTCTTCGGACTGGAGAAATATTTCAACGGACTGCTCCTGCGCATTCCCGACCTCAAAGACCCGGGCGTGCTGCCGCAGATGACGCGACAGGACAAGATGTTTGAGATCTTCCGTGAGCACCACCGTTGGCAGGAGATCATGGGACTGCGCACTGTCGGCGACTTCAACGAGATGGTGCGCAAGGGTCAGGCTACCAACCTCATCAATGTCTCAGAGGCCTTGCAGGAGAAGAAGCTCACCGAGATCGCCGACGAGATTGCCAGCCGCAAGGACGTGAAACTCGTGCTCCTCGCCGGTCCGTCTTCCTCCGGAAAGACCACCACCTGCAAGCGTCTGAGCATACAGCTGCTGGCCAACGGCATCAAACCGCTGCAGATCTCGCTCGACGACTACTTCGTCGACCGTGAGCATACGCCCAAGGACGACAAGGGCGAATATGACTACGAGAGCATCTATGCCCTTAATCTCAAGCTCATCAACGACCAGTTCAACGCGCTCTTCCGTGGCGAGGAGATAGAGTTGCCGAAATATAACTTCCAGACGGGACGCAGCGAGAAGAGCGGCAAGAAGCTGCGCATGGAGCCCAACAACGTTCTCGTCGTCGAGGGCATCCACGCCCTGAACCCTGAGCTCACCGCGCAGATCCCCGAAGCGCAGAAGTTCCGCGTCTATGTCTCGGCGCTGACCACCATCCTGCTCGATGACCACAACTACATCCCCACGACGGACAACCGCCTTCTGCGCCGCATCATCCGCGACTACAAATACCGTGGTGTCAACGCTCAGGAGACGATCCACCGCTGGCCGTCGGTGCGTGCCGGTGAGAACAAATGGATCTTCCCCTATCAGGAGAATGCCGACGTGATGTTCAACTCGGCCATGCTCTTCGAGCTCGCCGTCATCAAGCAGCAGGCCGAACCGCTCTTGGAGCAGGTGCCGGAGAACTGTGAAGAGTACAGCGAGGCTTATCGCCTGCGCAAGTTCCTGAAGTATTTCCAACCGGTCCCCAACCGCGACATCCCGCCGACGAGCCTGCTCCGCGAATTCCTGGGTGGCAGCTCATTTAAATACTAACCGTCTGCTCAAATCCCCTTACACCATGCGCTCAGCACGCTGGTGTAAGGGGATCTTTTATTTTGTTCTCTCCTTAGCCCCAACCTTATGCTCTATTCTGTCGGCTTGTCGCATAAAAGCATGACAGGCTTGTGCTCGATGTTGAGGAAGGCGTCGCGGGCAAAGATATCATGCGCGGTGGTGATCGCGATCACGTCGTAGTCCCGGTTGCGCGGCACACTGTGTACAACATTAATGCCATACTCCGCCTTGGCCTTTTCCACATCAATGAGCGGATCACACACGGTAATATCGCTGACGGTCTTCGCCAGTTCATGATACACATCCGCGACACGTGTATTACGAATATCATCGCAGTTGGGCTTAAAGGCAAATCCGAGGAGCAGCACACTCGATCCGCCAGTCTTTTTGAGTCTGGCGGCTATGCGTCGGGCATAGCTGATGGCCATTTCGTTGTTGATAGCTCTTGCCGTCTTCAGCAGTCGTGCGTCGACATCCGCTGTGGCGGCCTTATCAATAAGGTAGTAGGGATCCACGGAGATACAGTGTCCGCCAACAAGTCCCGGGTGCAAAGGCACGAAATTCCATTTGGTAGAGGCGGCAGCGATGACATCCTCCGTGTTGATGCCCAAGGCCGAGAAAATCGTGTGCATCTCGTTGGCAAAGGCGATGAGCACGTCACGCTGGCAGTTTTCCATGACCTTACTGGCCTCAGCCACGCGGATGCAGGGAGCCTTGTAAGTGCCGTTGAGCAGGATGGAACCGTAGAGTTTCTCTAAAGCGGCCGCCGTATCCGGAGTGGATCCGGAGACAATCTTTCTGATGCGCTCCACGGGGTGCTCACTGTCTCCGGGGTTGATACGCTCGGGGGAATAGCCGACAAAGAAGTCAGTGTTGAGTTTCAATCCTGATGTCTTTTCCAAGATGGGCACGCACGTCTCTTCCGTCATCCCCGGCCACACGGTAGACTCTATGACGACGGTGTCGCCCTTGCTGATGACCTGTCCCACCATCTCGCAGGCCTTTTCCAGCAATGTAGGGTCGGCATGATAGTCTTTAGAGATCGGCGTAGGTACAGCGATGATGAAGACATTGCATTCTGCCGTGTCCCTGAGGTCGTCGGTGATAAGGAAGTTTCCTTTGTTCAAGGCATTATGCAACTTAGCCGGGTCGCATTGATCACGGCTGACAAGTCCTCTGCGCAGGTTTTTGCATTTCTTGCTGTCAACGTCGAAGCCCACGACATCATAATGCTTTGCGAAAGCCAGGGCAAGGGGCAGACCAACATAGCCAAGGCCTATCAATGCTACTTTTGTTTGTCTCATATAATATATTTACATTCGTTCCAATTGTGCAGACCGTGAGGTCTTATAAGGATTCCAGTTGTCTTTGTATGACTGGAAGAAGAACAGCTCGCTTAACTGAGCCACCGTGCGGGCCATACGCAGGAACCATCCCGAATATGCCGGCATAAGCGGCAGGTAGCGCAAATACCAGTAAGTGTCGCGCGGCCGTTCGCTGACGACTCTTACCAGTCCCCACCCTATATAGTTCAGCACGATTCGCAAGAGATAGCCGAGCACAAAGACCTGCAGGAAGGCTGTCTGAAAGGTGAAGACGAGGTTGATGATATAAAACCACCATACGAAGTTGAGGATGCAGTCATAAAAGATGCTCTCCATGTTGCTCACGAAGTTCAGAAAGTTCCAGTTGCGGTTGGGCAGCAGAATGTCGAGATGCTTTCTCAATCTGAACCTGACGAGTGAGCGGCTCCATCTGACGCGCTGATGATAGAGCTTATACCATTTTGTAGGCACGTTGGTGAGGCAGACAGCGTCGTGGGCAAAGGCCACGCGATGCCCGGCCTTACGCACCTTTTGTGTAATGTCTCCGTCGAGTCCCGGCCCGATGTCCCAGTAACCAATTTCCTTGAGTGTTTCCGCATCGAAAGCGCCGAAGGCACCGGAGATGATATGATAGATACCAAGCTGACTGGTCACCAGTCGTCCCACCTGAATGCGTTTAAGGTATTCATAGCCTTGCAGTGACGAGCAGATCGTGTCTTTGAAATTGCGCACGAGCACGCAGCCGCCAACAGCCTTCACGCGGTTGTCCATATAGAAGGGCAGCAGGATGTTCTCCACAGCCTCGCGGTCAAGAGAAGAGTCAGCGTCGAGATGGATGATATACTTCCCCGTGGCGGCGTTAGCGCCGAAGTTTGCGGCAGAAGCCTTGCCGCCCCTGACATCACAACGCAGATATTTCGAGATATACTTTGCCCGTTCAAGGTCGTAACAGATGAGCGGAGTGTCATCGTCTGATCCGTCATCGACGACGATGATCTCGAAGTTGTTGTAGGTCTGTTCCCGCAGCGTGGTGACAAGCTTATAGATATTTTTGCCCTCGTTTTTTCCCGGCACGAGGATAGACACCAGTGGACGGTCGTGGTGCAGCAGCCACTTGGCGACCGCTCGCTGCCGACGCCGCTTACCTCCTGTGAAGAAGCGATAGATCATCACTCCGTACTCCAGCAGGTAGTAACGCGGAAACTCCACGAAGAAAAGAAACCAATAGGTCCTCACCACGTTGTCCACGTTCAAGCCACGCAGGAAGTCGACAAATCGACTTATGTAGTACAGTATTTGATCTATCATAACGTTAGTCCTTTCTCAGTCTGCCTTGTTTATCTCAACCAGAACCACCATCCTGCGATAATGGCGACGATAGCCACTATGAGCAGCACGATATAGCCCCATCTCAGGTAAGAGATGAGTTTGGAGACGGACGGGCGGTCCTGCAGCTTGTCGATTTCCCGTATCATCCTTTCCTTTTCCTTCTCTCTTCTGTCCTGATCGGTCTCCACTTTGTCGAAGTCGGGGTTGAGTTTACGGCTGATAAACATCATCGTACTCATGTCCTTAGGATGAGGAACATCCTCATAGTGTATGGTGACGTCTGATGTGCTGGGGATGAGCGACCACTCTCTCAGGAAGCGCTGATCGTCCTGCACATTTCCTCCCATGACCTTGAAGGCAATATGCAATGTCATCTCCGGTTTAAGAAACATTGCCAGATAAGAAGCATTATCGGTGATCACCTTGCGGAAGTTTTCCTCTTCTCTGTCGCTGTCACCATCGAGCACGGTATCCTGGATATAGATTGCCGTGACCATTGCCGTGATTTTATAGTTCAGGAAGAGCCGGCTGGCAGCCTCAACAACCTTTTCGGTACGTGTCATCACGCCGCCTTTTCTGTCCGCGGCCCACACGACGGCGATCATCAGTCCGCGGATGACGCCCTCGGCGGCGAGTGCGCGACGTGAGATCAGCGACAGACGGTTTTCAAAAGCCTGGACAGACATGTAGTTGTTGAAATAGTCATCGTACGGTGAGAACGAGTGCAGTCCCCGGCAGATGTCATTGATTCCTCTTGCTGTAATCTCCACGACATGTATGCTCCGTGGGAAGAGGTCCTGTACTTTTGAGACGGTACCGCAGTAAGTGCACGTTGCCGTGGTGTCAGGAGTCAGGAAGCTTTGGTTGCAGTTGTGGCAGATATAGAGTGACGCCGGCCGGTCATAGTCGATGCCGATATGTCGCAAGGGCTTGTGACACTTCGGACAAATGAGCTGCCCACCAGCCATATAGGTGTGTTCCGGCGAGATGTTGGCACAAGGGAAATGGTGGATGACCGGTTCGTTGGTCAGCTCATTGCTGCCGCAGTGGGGGCAGGTCTCCTGATAGATGAGATGCGAGTGCTGGCACTTCGGGCAGACATGCATGCGGTACACCGTCTTGCGGTAAGCCAGCGAGCCCTTTGCCACGCACATGTCCACCCACGAGAAGTATTCATTGATGTGGAACAGTCCCCAGTCGTGCAGGCACTCTGCCAGGGGGAAGGCACATCCCATGGCACTTTTCTCCATAACCTTTGGCTCCAGAATAAGGTGGTTGCGGGAAATAAAGTACCTGAAGATGCGCAGGATGAGCAGATAGTGGTTGGTGACGACACCTTTCTCTTGCGGCACGCCGTACTGCTGGCGATAGTTTTCCAGCGTTTTGAAAGTGCTCAACACGAGTTCCTCGTCAACCCCGTCGATGAAAGCGTCTATCATCTCCTCATAGTTTCCGATCTTGCCCTCCAACGTTCTTGCCGCGAAGAACGGCTTGTATGCCGCCTTGTTGCAGGTGATGGGATTCAAGCCTTTAAGGATAAGCTCCACATCGTTGGGATAGGGTATGTTAATAAATACCGCGTCAAAGTCATCGGCCTTGTATTCAGGCCTGAACTCCACCCACACAGGCTCGTCACAGACGAGGATGCGGTAGCCATATTTATTGGTGACAATATTTCTCATGATGGCTTGACTCTATACTCCTTTAATCTTTAGTTACGTTCTACTTTCTTATCATTCCCTTTTTTGTACCGAGTGGAGGGGGTAGCGACCTTATAGTGTTTCTCCACATATTCGAGTTTTTTCCTCACGCCCACCGAGCTGACTCGTATCTTCACGGGCAAGTGGTCGTTGAGAACCCATACGGGAATCTGCTGATCCTTGTCGATGTTCAGCGCGGCCATGATGACCATAGCGTCTCGCGAGAAGTTGTTCATCAGGTAATCGGGAAGCTCGTCGACACCCAGTCCCATACGCACGAGGTGTGCACCGAAGCGGGTTTTATTGTCTACGATGACCTCGATGGAGTCAGCGCGCATGAGGCTACGCGCCTTGTCAACAGGCACGTATGTCATCACGTGCAGGTGAGCCTTGTCGATGTCGCGCAGTTTCAGACTCATGATCTCGTCGCCTCTGATGGCTATGGAGTAGTTGGTGAAGTCTATGTTGGTAATATAGCCATCGTCTGGCGCGCAAGCATATTTAAGGAACTCCGACGTGTAGTTGTTGCCGTAGGGAGAATACGGCATGCTGTTGACCCTGGGACTTTCCAGTCCGGCCCGGATCTGTTGCATGCGATCCCTGCCCACCTGTGCCAGATAGATGCGCACCTTGCTTTCGGCCTGCCTGATCTTAGCCTCCGTCTCGGCAATCTGTGCCTTGAGATCGTTTTGCTTGGTGTTGTTGGTCAGTCCGTAGAAGATATCGTTTCGCTCAGAATAGAGTTGCTTTTGCAGTTGTCTCAGCTGTTCTCGCAGCACGGGTATTTCCTGGCGTGCGAGCATAGCCTGCGTTTTCATATCGTTGGCCCGTTGCACGAAAGGTGGCTCCGTGTTGACATTGTTGAGGTCGCCGATATGATTGATGATGACATACGAGAAGAGCGTGTCGCCCCTTTGCACCGAGTCACCGACGCTGGCTCTCATGTCGAGGATATAGATGTCTTCCGCAGCCCGGATATTGTTTTTGTCCAAAGCGATATATCCGTCGTAATAGGTATACACCGACCGGCTGACGACATACAGGATCAGGAAGATAAGCGCCACGAGAAAGACAGAGGCAAAGACGACCTGCTGCTTGGCAAGTCTTCTTGTCTGCTTCTTGAGCAGGGCGAGCGCATCCTGCTCGGTCGTGCTTTGTTCAAATTTGAAGTCTTTCATAGTTTGCTTTTATCTTACTTATTGCAACGCTGCCGTCGAGACGAAGCTATTGACATTCGGCACGTTGGCCAGTCGCTGTATCTGTATGATGCTCAGCGAGCGGTCTTTCATCTGCGTGTAGAGGCGTTCCATGCTCTTGAGATATTGGTTGTATTCCAGCAGTCGGTCGATATAGCTATATCGGCCTTGGTTCTTGGCATAGGTATTCTGCCGCATGGCAAGATATTTCTTGAGCTGCGTGAGATGATGATACTCCACGGCGATGGCCTGGTTGAGCCTTCTGATGGCATCGATGGACATGCGACAGTGCGTCATCACGTTGTCGGTGTAGTTGCTGTTCTCGTTGCGGAGTATGTCTTTCTGCACTTCTATCGACTCTTTCCGCCGTCGCGTGTCGTTCCACAGCGGAAAGGTGAAGCGCACACCGAAGTCGGCATTGTTGGACAATCTGTCGCGGCTGGTGAGATAAGTCGACCATCGGGCGAAGGGTGTCAGACGCATCGTAGCCACATAAGACAGCAGTTTGGCATCGTTGTCGAGTTTCTGTATTCTCAGCATGTTGAGTTTGTTCTGCGGATTGGCGGCAGCAACCTGCGCACGCAGCGCGAGGGTATCCACGACGACAGCCCTGGGCTGCAACCAGACGAGCTGCTCACGGGGAGCCACAGAGTCCTTGGCAAAGAACTGAGCAAGCTGAAACTCGAGCTGCATCTTCTCGTTCATCACGTCGAGGAGCTGTCCGCTGGTGATGCGGTCTTGCTCGAGCATCATCTGGTAGGCCTCGTTGAGCACGTCGAGGTTGCGCACGTGACAGAGCATGACCCCGGCGATGACATGGTTCCAGTGCTGCTCCATGGTGTCGGCCCAGGCATCCATGTCGGCGCGTCCCATGTCGAGGCGCTGCCGTGCCTTGGCGATGTCGGCGGAGAGACGTATTCCCCACTCCTTGTCGTGGCGGTGATAGTACTTGCTGTTGATCCAGTCCCATCCCACTTCGGCCTGCACCTTGGCCTTGTAGACCGAGACGGGGTCGTCCTCGTCAGAGCTCAGGAAGTTTGTGAGCTTCTTGGAGAGGCGGCCGTAGACCTGCCCGGTGACCTCCAGTCCAGTGTTGCGCTCCAGGGCGAGCACGTCCGTGGCAGCCTTTACGCGGTAGAGGCTGTCTGTGAGGTCGTCGTCGTCGGGAAAGCCAAAGACAGGAGCCTGCGGCATGGTATACGGAACGGGATGAAAGACGACACGCCCCATGACGCGAAAGCGCCGGTGGAAGTCGCGCAGCACGCTATCGTTCTTGAGGTTCTCGAATACAAGCATCTTTGGCCTGTAACCATAGTTCTGATCATTCTGTGCGTAGGTGCGCACAGATCCTAAGGCCAAGGTCAGAGTCATCAGTAAGAATATTCGCCAAAAGTCTCTTTGCATAGGCATAGACATGCTGGCGTCTCCTGCCCCGGAGGGCGAGAGGCGCGCAGCGTGAAATCCATTATTCCACGAGCTTAAACACTTGCAGGCTGTTGCGTCCGTAGGCCACATAGATGTAGCCGCCGGCCAGCGTGACATAGTTGGCCGAGCGTGAGCGTACGAAGCTTGTCACCTTTTTCAGTGTATTGCGGTCGAGGACCACGAGGCCACGGGTGCCGTAGGCCACATATACATATTTATTATCCACCGCCACGCCGTTGGCGCAGATCATCAGGTCTTTCTCCAATTTGTCGGAGTAGATGTTTTCCTTGTAGTGGCCCACCTGAGCACCGGTGTTGGCGTCGTAGACATAGAGTCCGTTCATGCTTTGGCAGACATAGACCTTGCCGTCGTAGACACAGATGGCGTTCTTGCCGTTGTTGGGCTTCACCTTGTTGGCATCGACGGAGAAGAGAGGCTTCTGCATGTTGACATCGCTCTTGTCGAACTTCTCCAGCTTCAGACCCACCTCGGTCAAGGAGTCCGTAATATGTGTGCCGTCGTAGTGGATGGCATAGAACGTGTTGCCGTCGGGCGCGTAAGCGAGGTGCTTGGCGCGACCTTCCTTCTTGGTGATGCGTACGGGATTGAGGCCGTTGTCATACACTTCATAGCCGTAGGTGGAAGCCACGTCGAGCTTGTCGCCGTTGACGATCACGCAGTTGCCGTCACCGCCTTTCTTCGTGCCGTTACCGGCTGCAGACTGTTGGGCCTGATAGAGTTTAACAAGCTGCAGAGGCTCATAGGTCTTGGCATTGATGTCAGTACTATCGAGCTCACCCATCTTCTGAGCGGCGCAGTTGATGGTGCCGTCGTCCTTGAGATTCATAAAGGCGAGCATGCCACCATTTTTGTTGTTGCCTACGGCATAGAGTCGCTTGCCAGCCTTGTCAAGGCAGATATGGTTGAAATCAATGGACTTGTTGTGGTCGCGGACGAACTGCTTGAGTGTTGTGGTATTGCCGGTAGTACGGAAGACCTCGATACATCCACTGCGTCCTTCGCCTTTCTGATGGTACGACACATATACATTGCCGTTGCCGTCGTGCTGCACACAAGTTGCCGAGATGTCGTGGGTATGACTTTCCGCAACCACCACGGGGATGACAGGATCGGGGTCGGGCTTGGCGTTGGGTACATAGCCATTGCCGTTGCAGTCGTCAGCGGGAATGGAAAAGGTTACCTTTCCGTCGACGGGCTCACCGTCTTTGTCAATGACCTTGCCATCACGGATACGTTGCACCTCAGCGTTCTTGAAGTCTAACGTATTGTAGTCCACCGTCTCGTAATTTCCATTATTCTTGTTGTACATGATATTGTCGCAGTCGATGCCAGCCCGCTGCTTCCCCTCATCAGGGTTTGTCTTCACGAAGAAGATTTCGGAAGGATTACTGCCATTGAACTTGATGGTGGCGGCCTTGATCACGCCCATGGCATCCTTGCCCTCCATGACGATGGCGGCATCGTTGCCATTATTGAGGACCTCGTATGTGCCGTCGACATCAATGAGTCCCTTGTCCCCAAGGAATATCTTTGAGTCGGCACAATGGGTGAGGTTGACACACTTGATGTATTTAGTATGTATCTCTGCACCGTTGGAGTTGACGTCTATCGTTTTGGCCTTGACACCACAGTCTACAATAAGTTTAGTACCATTTTGGAATTTGATGGTGTTGTCTCCAGCTTCAATGCCATTGCCCACACGGATGTAACCGTCGGTAGAGAGCTTCTTGGTGCCTGTGGCTGTTAATTTTCCCACTACGTTAAGACGCGTATTGATATTCATCCATGGATTGTCACTATCAGTGTTGAACTGCTTAGCCGTAAGGTCGCCGTTGACATACATGGTTCCCTGCACACCTATCTCATCAGCAGCATAGTCACCGTCGATATAGATCTTGTCGTACTGACCCACCTGCAGGACCTTCTTTTTCATGGTCAGTTTGCCACCTTTCTCCACGATGAGCGTACCACCATTACCGAACACCGTATTGTTGTTCCAGTCAACAATCAGCTCTCCGCCATTCTTTACGATGATTGTGCCTGAGTTCCAGTTGTTGGTCATTGTTACAGTACCCTGCACGTAGAGCGTAGTATTATATAAATTAATACTTAAATCCTTCTTCTTCTTTTTAGGAGGAACCACCCATACGCCATTGCCATTGCCCACATTCGAGTCATCCGTTGTGATGTCCACGGCATTGGTTGGCACCTCCGTATTGATCTTGGGCCATGTTGGTATTTGGTTGATGATATTGATGTAGTCACTTTTGGCGCGTGTCCGCGTCACTCCGACGTTGCAGTTGTACACCGTGCCTTGCATTTCCGCGGTGAGATCCTCGAGAGCCTCGCCCACAGCGTCCTTGCTGACCGGAGAGGCGATGTCCACATCGTCGCTTGACGAGCATGCCGTCAGTCCTCCCAGGAGGAGAACGGCGGATGCCAGTAGATATATTTTAGTTTTCATAATAGTTTTTTGATCGATTAAACGGAAGAGGCGGAGGCCTTCCGCCCGAGAAAAGACAAAAGGGCAGGGCTTCCGGCCCTGCCCCACCTTATGCTTTAAAGTTTACGAGCCTCGAGTTTGAGCACCATCAGATGGTTTTGACCGTAAGCCACAAAGATGTTGTCGTTGCCGTCGACAGCCACGAAGTTGGCAGACTTGCCGGCGGTGTAGCGGGCCACCTCAGGTGTTTGCTTGGCAGCATCCTCAGTGGTTGCGGTCATATCTTTCTTGTTGATAACGATCAGACCGAGAGAGCCGTAAGCAATGTAAATCTTATCGCCCTTGACGCAGACGCCATTGCAGTAGCCGCGGGTCACGACTTTGCCCTCTTCATACTTTGTGTTTTCGGCATCGGCGGTGTAGGTAGCGTCCTTCGGGATGAAGAGTCCCGTGAGTGTGCCATTGGTGTACTTGGCCAGTCCGTTGGCGCCGCGGCAGACATAGATGTCGTTGCCGTCGACAGCGAGTACGCTCTTGCCCTTGACAGGATCGAGGGTGCCTACGTTCCATGTGTTCGTCACGTTTTCGAGACGATAGTTAGTGGCTCCGTAGGTGTTCACCTTCAGCGCATTGTTGTCGAGATAGCTGACATAGACATTCTTGCTGTCAGCAGCGATATACTTAGCTCGTCCGAGCTTGTTGACATACGTGCCGGAGAGGTCACTGCGGTTGAAGATCTCGGTACCATAGAGTGTGGCGACCTGATAGAACTGTCCGTTGACGATGACGGCGTTGCCGTCGCCGGTGTTATGCTTGCCGTCGCCGGTGTTGTCGCCACCCGCTACTTTCTGCAGAATCGTGTATTTCAGAGGTTCGAGGCTCTTGTTGCCCGTTGTGGATGTAGCGTCGGTGTCGAAAGCGCCGTCAGCTTTCAGTGCCAGGCTGGTGATGACACCACCCTTGACGCCGTTGCCCACTCCGATGAGTTTATGCTGTTCCTTGTCGAGCGCGATATTGTTCCAGTCGATGACGTTCTTTTTGCTTTCATCGACAGCCGAGACAGACTGTCTGAGCGTCACGTTTCCGTTGTTGTCGGTGGTGAGATAGTCGAGCATACCGGCCTGTGTCGTGCCGTTGGTATGATAGCAGACATAAACGTTGTTGCCATCAACGACGACACCTGTAGCGGAGCGTCCCTTGCGCTCTTCGTCGTTGACGCCGTAGGTCACGGCAGCCGCCACGCGAAGCACCTGATAGTCTGTGGCTGTCTTAGTACCTTCCTTGTTGGGATTGAAGCCGAGACACTTGATGCTCTCGTCGGCGGGGATGGTGATGTCGGCGAAGTCGCTCTCCTTGTTCAGCTTGCGCACGTTGCCGCCCACGAAGGCGAAGTTGTCCCAGTCGAGCAGGTTGTCGGCAGTCACGCTGCCCTTGTAGGCTCTCTTGAAGTAGACGCCGAAGAGACCACCGTCGGCAGTGTTGATGAAGGTGGCGTCGTCGCTGCCGGTGACAATCTGCTTGGTCTCCAAGACAGCCAGCTTGCCGTCGGCGAGGTTCAGCTTCGAGCCCTTGCCGTCGGTATTATAATAGGTGTAGGTGTTGATGAGACCGTTGTCGCCCACGTAGATATTGGAACCATTCTCCTGACGGATGAACGTGGCAGCCTTCTCCTTGGAGTCGTCATACTGACCGGCCTTGATGTAGTTGCCATAGACTTTAGCCTCGGCACCATTCACGATGAGGCTGTTGGCGAGCGAGAAGAGCTTGCTGGCAACGACAGTACCCGTCACCGAGGCATCTTTAGCGGTGATAATCTGAGCCGAGAGCTTACCGGCAGCAGCCAGTTTCTCGTCAGCGGTCAGGTTGGTGCCCACCTGGGTCTTCGAGTCTGCACCAAGCGTGATAGTCTTAGCGTGGAGTTCATTGGTAGTGAGGATATTACCGTTGTTAGTCAGGTCGATGCCAAGGAAGGTCTGGTCTTTCGCAACTTCTTTGTTGCCGTCGCCGGACTTATAGAATGTGGTCTGAGCCATGAGACTGGCGCCTTTCTCTACAGTGAAGGCTGTGGTATTGTCAAGCTTCAGTTTGCCACCTTTGTAGACAATGATGCTTGTCCCAGTACTGCTTACTCCATCGAGAGTAAGGGTAACGTTGCCCGACACATAGATGGTGCCACCACCAGTCAAGCCTTTAAGCGTGAGGTTGTGTTTCAAAAACAGCTCCTTGCCGTTCATGTCGAGCGTACCGGGAGCGTAGTCCGCGAACTTAGACTGATAGACACTGTTGTCCTTGAGCTTAGCGTCGCCCTGATAAGGATCCCAACCGTCACCGGTGGGCTTAGTGGGAAGGGTGAGCCCGATCGTGGGTGCCTTTGTCGGCATGGCACGAGTGAATGCCTTGGCGCCGGAAACAGCGTTGAAGTTAGTTACACGTCCTGTAGTCTCGTTAAGCAGAATGCCAATACCCTCTGCCTGTGAGTTGATCTGCGTTCCTCCATTGCTGGGGTCGTCACTGGAGCAAGCTGTCATGCCCATCACTATCAGTGATGAGATGGCGAAATTAGAAATCTTATTAATATCCATCGTTACAAAACATTTATTCATTAAAACTACTGACCGTGGGTTCCAATCCACGTCATGACATTCACATTATATCTATATCCGTTTTCAAAGGCCAGAACTCATAAGAATACTTTCCTGTCGCTTTTCGGCAGTTATTGACATCTTTTCATTCATTAACCCTCCATTATTGTCATAGGTCTGTGGTAAACGATAATATTCCGATTCAAAGTTAGTACTTTTTTTGTTTGCAAGCAAGGGAAAGTGAACGATTTTTCTAATTTTAACACAGTAATCCTAAAATTTTTAACCTCGGCGTGCATATTTACATAAATATAATAGTAAAAGTTCGCATCTTTGTATCTTTATCGACGTAGTCCTGACAACCACAGTCCACCGAAGGTGAGGGCTCCGTTGAGCATGAGCAGCTCGTAGCCAAACTGGTAGTTGAGGTGCTGACGGGCATACAGATCAGCGGCAAGACAGAGCAGAGGGGAGGCCAGACAGATGACGGGCACCCACTTGTCGCGCACGGCGCGGCGGGTGAGCAGCCCGTAGGCGAAGAGGCCGAGCAGCGGGCCATAGGTATATCCCACCAGCATCAGCACGGCCTGCAGGAGACTGGTGGAGTTGAAACGGGCAAAGATCAGGATAAACACCACAAAGATCACGGCGATCACAGCATGTGTGGTCTTTCGCAACCGCTCGGCGTTGGGACGGCGAAACAGGTCGAGGCACACGCTCGTGGTCAGAGCCGTGAGGGCCGAGTCGGCCGAGGAAAAGCAGGCGGCCACAATGCCGATGGAGAACAGCACGGTGACCAGCGGCCCCAACCGCCCGCCTGCCGTGAAGTTGAGCACCAGCTCGTCGGTGTCGGTCGGCAGGGCCATGCCCAGTTTCTGCGAGAGCAGTGCCAGCAAGACGCCAAGCGCGAGCAGCAGCAGGTTGGTCGGCAGGAAGGCGAAGCCATAGGAGCACAGGTCTTTCTGCGCCTCGCGCAACGTGCGGCAGGTGAGGTTTTTCTGCATCATGTCCTGATCGAGCCCCGTCATCACCACCACGATGAACACGCCGGAGAGGAACTGTTTCCAGAAGTTCTGTGTCGACCGCCAGTTGTCGAAGACAAAGATGCGCGAGCGGGAGTCGTGCGCCACGGCGCTGACGGCCTCGGGCAGTGTCAGTCCCAGGGTATGCGTCACGCTGAGGATGATGAGCACCAGCGTGGCGAGGATGCACAGCGTCTGGAACGAGTCGGTCCAGACGAGCGTGCGGATGCCGCCGCGACGGGTGTAGAGCCAGATGAGCAGAACGAGTGTCGACACGGTGAGGACAAACGGCACATGACAGGCATCGAGGACAAAACGCTGGAGAATCATGCAGACGACATAGAACTTCACCGCCGACCCCGTCATCTTGCCGATGAGAAAGAAGAGGGTGCCACTGAGATAGCTGCGCTCGCCCAGCCGGCACTGCAGATAGGAGTAGATGCTCGTCAGCCTGAGCTTGTAATACACCGGCATGAGCACAAAGGCCACGGCAAAGTATCCCAGGATATATCCCATGCACATCTGCAGATAGGTCATCTGCACGCTGAGCACCATGCCGGGCACGGAGACAAACGTCACGCCCGAGATGCTGGCCCCGATCATGCCGAAGGCAACCATCGGCCACGGCGAACTGTGACGAGCGCTGAAGAAGTCACGGTTGTCGGCCTTGCGACTGGTCAGCCACGACAGGGCGAGCAGGCAAAGGAAATACACGAGTATGGACAGGATGATGATCATGGGATGAAAAAGAAGTCTGGTTGATGGTGATAATGAGTTTAGGGCCGGTCACTAAAAAAGTCCGCACATGCCGTGTGCGAACCTTTTGCTATATATATAATAAGGTGTCTACCGCTTCTTTGCCTTCTTTGCCGCCGACGCGGGTGCCGGCTTCTTCGGGAAGGCGGCATTCTGCTTAAACAACATCAGTGCACGCGTGACGACGGGATCATCCTGGTTGAGATACTCGTAGAGTGCCTGCTCGTCGAGCATGTTGTAGATGATGCGGCCGTTGATGAACTGCTCCAGGAGCGAGTGGCTCTTCTTGATGAGCAGGTTGCGGCGCTGCAAGCCATGCTTGTCGGCATAGTCGGCAAACTGGTCGACGGTGTTCTGCTCATTGAGATATTTCGAGAGGTCGAGCATCTGCTTGAACATCTTCATCTTCTGCCGGTTGTTGTCGGTGTAGGTGAAGGCGAACTGCAGGATGAGTCCGCTCATGATGGCCTGCTTATAATAAGAGGTGACATAGGTGGTGTCTTCCGGCACGAAGATGTCCGGCGTGATGCCGCCACCACCGTAGACCACACGTCCGATGCCGGTATGATAAGCCGGACCGGTGTGCTTGATGCTGTCCTGCGAGAAGAACTCGCCGTGCTGGTAGCGGTCGATGATGTCCTGAGCGTAGGCTTCCTCGTCGCCGTCGACATAAGGCTTCTGGATGCAGCGGCCCGACGGTGTGTAGTAGCGTGCGATGGTCAGTCGGATCATCGAACCGTCGGGGAACGGGATCTGCTGCTGCACGAGGCCCTTGCCGAAGGAGCGACGGCCGATGATCGTGGCGCGGTCGTTGTCCTGCATGGCGCCGGCGAGGATCTCGGCGGCCGAGGCTGTGCCCTCGTTGATGAGCACCACGAGCGGAATGTTCTGGTATGCGCCGTGACCGTCGGAGGTGTAGTCCTGGCGTGGCGACTTGCGTCCCTCGGTGTAGACGATGAGCTTCTTGGCGGGCAGGAACTCGTTGGCCACCTGTACGGCACTCTGGAGATAACCGCCGGGATTGTCGCGCAGGTCGATGACGAGGTTCTGGAAGCCCTGCTGTTGCAGGTTGGCCAGGGCGATGAGCAACTCAGGATAGGTCTTCTCGCCGAAGTTCTTGATCTTGATATAGCCCGTGGTGTCGTCGAGCATATAGGCGGCGGTGATCGTCTTTGTAGGAATCTCAGCGCGCGTGACGTCGAAGGAGAGGACCTTAGGATGACCGAAACGCAGCACGCCGACACGCACCTTGGAGCCCTGCGGACCCTTGAGGCGGTGCATGGCTTCCTCTTGCGTGACCTGCTTGCCGACGAACTTCTTGCCGTCGACCATCACGATTTTGTCGCCGGCGATGATGCCGGCCTTCTCAGCGGGACCGTTTTTGATGACGTTCTCGACGTGGATGGTGTCCTGACGAATGGTGAACTCAATGCCTACGCCGGAGAACGAGCCTTTGAGATCGTCCTCGGACTGCTGCACGTCCTTGGCGCTGATATACACCGAGTGGGGGTCGAGCTCGCCGAGGATGAGCGGCATGGCCTTCTCCACAAGTGAATCGATGTTCACGTCATCGACATATTGGTCATCGATGATCCGCAGCAGATTGCTGAGCTTGTTGCTGCCATTGTTGACCACCGTCAGCCGGCTGCCCGAGAAATGGTTGGCGTAGAAGGTGCCAATGAGAATACCGAGGATCATGCTTGCGGCCATGAGCAGCGGCATGAACCGGTTCTTCTTGTCGTATTTCATATTCATAACTCTTCCTTGTGTTGTTTTTCCAGTTCATTCATATCCAGGAAGTCTACCTCAATGCCGGCGCGCTGCAAGAGCCGTATGCCGTCGTCGAGGCGGTATTTCTCGCCGTAGACCACGCGGCGGATGCCCGCCTGGATGATCAGCTTGGCGCATTCGATGCAGGGCGAGGCCGTGACATAGAGCGTGGAGCCGTCGCTGTTGTTGCCCGAGCGTGCGAGTTTGGTGATCGCGTTGGCCTCGGCGTGGAGCACGTAGGGCTTGGTGACGTTGTCGTCGTCCTCGCAGACATTCTCGAAACCGCTCGGCGTGCCGTTGTATCCGTCGCTGATGATCATCTTGTCCTTGACGACGAGGGCTCCCACCTTGCGGCGACGGCAGTAAGAGTTCTCGGCCCAGATACGCGCCATGCGCAGGTAGCGGCCGTCGAGCAGATGTTGCTTTTGGGCTTTGCGGGCTTTTTCTTCCTCTTCTTTCATAACGATGCTTTCGTAAGTATAGTATTATATAATATAATAATGTGTAGGTCACGCTTTGCGGATGCCGTCACGCACGAGTAGTGCGTCGATCGTAGGCTCCTGACCGCGGAAGCGCTTGTAGAGCGTCATCGGATTTTCCGTGCCACCCTTCGAGAGGATGCAGTCGCGGAAGCGCTGTGCGGTAGCCTGGTCGAAGATGCCATTGTGCTTGAACACGCTGAAGGCGTCGGCGTCGAGCACCTCGGCCCATTTATAGCTGTAGTATCCGGCGGCGTATCCTCCGGCCATGATATGGGAGAACTGTGTCGTCATGCACGTGTCGGGGAGCTGCGGCAAGAGGATGGCGTCTTTCCATGCGTCTTTCTCAAACGCTTGGATGTCGGCTGTGAACGCCTCGCGCTGAGTGTAGTAAGCCATGTCGAGCAGTCCGAAGCTCACCTGGCGCAGACAGCCGTAGGCCACATTGAAGTTGCGCGAGCGCACGATGCGGTCGACGAGTTCGTCGGGCAGCGGCTCGCCCGTCTTGTAGTGGAAGGCAAAGGTGCGCAGGAACTCTTTTTCCACCGCATAGTTCTCCATGAACTGCGACGGCATCTCCACGAAGTCCCACCACACATTCGTACCGGAGAGACTCTGGAAACGGGTGTTGGCAAACATGCCGTGAAGCGAGTGGCCGAACTCATGCAGGAAGGTCTCCACCTCGCCGAGGGTGAGCAGTGCCGGCTTCTCGGGCGTGGGCTTGGTGAAATTCGTCACCACGCTCACGTGCGGACGTATGTTCTCGCCCTTATGGTTGATGGACTGCTCCTGGAATTCCGTCATCCAGGCACCGTCGTGCTTGCCCTTGCGTGGGTAGAAGTCGGCGTAGAAGACGGCAAGATAGCTGCCGTCCTTGTCAAAGACCTCATAGGCCTTGACGTCGGGATGATAGACGGGGATGTCCTTGTTCTCCTTGAATGTGATGCCATAGAGGCGATGTGCCAGACCGAAGACACCGTCGATGACCTTGTCGAGCTGGAAGTAAGGACGCAGCATCTCCGCGTCGATATTGTAGTTCTCAACCTTCAGCTTATGGGCATAGTAGGAGAAGTCCCACGGCTCCAGCTGGAAACTGTCGCCCTCGAGCTTGCGTGCTTCCTCTCGGATGGCCTCCACCTCCTTCTCGGCGGTCGGCTTGTAGGCGTCGATGAGGTCGTTGAGCAGCTTATAGACGCGCTTCACACTGCCTGCCATGCGGTTTTTCATCACATAGTCGGCAAAGGTGTCGTAGCCCAGGAGCTGTGCTATCTCGCGCCGGTTGTTGACGATGGCGCGGCAGATGTCGCGGTTGTCGTCCTCACCGTCGCGTGCGCAGAGGGTGTTGCGTGCCATATACATCTGCCGTCTCAGCTCGCGGTTGTCGGCGTGCGACATAAAGGGTGCGTAGCTGGGATAGTCGAGTGTGAACAGCCAGCCTTCCTTGTCCTGCTCCCTGGCGGCGTTGGCGGCAGCCTCCACGGCGGTGTCGGGGAGCCCGGCCAGGTCGTTCTTGTCGGTGATGTGCAGTGTGTAGGCTTTGGTATCCTTCAACAGGTTCTGGGAGAACTGCAGGGCGAGCAGCGATCCTTTTTCCGAGAGCTCGCGCAGGCGCTGCTTGCCGGCCTCGTCGAGAAGGGCGCCGCTGCGCACAAAGCCGTCGTAGGTCTTGTCGAGCAGCATCTGCTCTTCGGGCGTGAGCTCACGGTGATGCTCGTACACGGCCTTGACGCGGGCGAAGGCCTTGGGGTTGAGCAGGAAGTCGTTCTCGTGCTTGGTAAGTATCGGGGCGAGCTTCTGTGCCAGCGCCTCCATGCGGTCGTCGGTCTCAGCGCTCATCAGGCAGGAGAACACCGTAGACACGCGGTCGAGGAGATCGTAGTAGTGCGGGCCTTTGCTGTCGTTGTGGTAAGCGATCGTATTGTCGAAGGTCGGCTCCTCAGGATTGTTGAGCATGCGCTCAATGTCCTCGTCGTCGCGCCGGATGCCTTCCATGAAGGCCGGCTCAAAGTCCTCAAAGCGTATTTTGTCGAAGGGTATGGTGTCATGGGGCGTATGGTAGGGCTCCATGAAAGGGTTCTTTCTTTCTGTTGTCTCGTTCATCACTTTCTCTGTAAATCTTCTCTTAACCGATGAGTCTTTCCTCACCTAATTTATTATTATGCAAAGATACGAAAAGTATTGCATGACAATATATAATATGGTGTGGAATTATAATTATTTATAACAGCGAGAGCCCTTTGTAACTTTTCAGCGATTCATGTCTTGCTACTCGCTATTTTCTTTTGATCAAGAATTTGAGAATTATAGATGCGCATCATAGTGAACTGATAAGAATTTGGAGAATATAAGCAGCTTCGCTGCCTTCTTTCTCATAATTCTTTTTAATCCTGCCGATAGAATAATTCTCTCATTCTCAAATTCTTGATATAATAGTCACAGAAATCATTCGCTGAATAGTTACACTATCGCATAGTTTATCGGTACTAAAGGCTTTGCATCTGTGTGAATCTGTGAAATCTGTGAGAATGAATAATCGTGGGAGAGGGTCACACAGATTTCACAGATCTCCACAGATCCTCACAGATTCTTGCTATCGCGTAACTTTTCAGCGATTAACTCCTTACTACTCGCTTTTTTCTTTTTATCAAGAATTTGAGAATTATAGAATTTCCTGCACATCATAGTGAATTGATAAGAATGTGGAAAATATAAGCAGCTTCGCTGCCTTCTTTCTCATAATTCTTTTTAATCCCTGTCGATAGAATAATTCTCTCATTCTCAAATTCTTGATATAATAGTCACAGAAATCATTCGCTGAATAGTTACAGCCCTTTCTGCTCCGATACGTCCTTATTATAGATAAGGTCAAGCCCTTGCCGTCTGTAATAGAGGAATTTGTGGTCGATTGATATAACTGCTTTATTTTTTTTGCAAATATACAATACGTTCCTGAACAATCCAAGAAAACGCAAGAAAATGAAAGAAAAGTGGGACAAACAGTACCACGTATCGGTTTTTTTTCGTATATTCGCAGAGTAAACAACAATGTATGACAACTAAAACCAAACAACTATGAACACAAGAACCAAACAACTGACTGCAAAGGAGCGACTGTACACCGGCAAGCACCACGGACGCCATATCGACGAGGACTTCGAGCACGACTGCCTCGACGGAGACAACGGCGAGACGGGCGGCTACGACACTTTCGACGACAGCAACGTGAGAAGGAACGATTGAAAGCCTTGACGCTGTGAGAGATACGTCCTCAGAACGGACACGCATGCCACTCTGAGGACGTTAAAATCCCAAAAAAGACCTTAAGGAAAACAAGAACAATGTTGGGGAAAAACAAGCGAGAAAAAGAGCTAAACAGTTGATATAGGTCAAATAAGCGCGCCCGGCTTCATCTGCACATTTAAGCGTTTTCGTGCAAAAGAGTGTGAACACGCATTTTCATTTCTCATTTATTTTTCTTATTTTTGGTTCTTCCGAAAAATGGAGTGATAGATAGAAGATTGTAGCAAAAAAGAA
>OGQX01001360.1_pt1 | contig 22662 bp, 18 predicted proteins | sample 1553291 | NCBI WGS metagenome assembly OGQX01 (sample SAMEA2580030, study PRJEB22360) | human gut metagenome | biome: human gut; feature: human-associated habitat; material: faeces | place: Denmark | collected 2008/2010
GTCCCGTTTTTTGAAAAGAGCAGAAAACTTTTTTATTTTATTTATCAGTGATGACCACGCAGTCTTATAGACACATCCTTATCGTGAAGGAATGGCGCCCTTCCGGACCCAAAAGACCATCCCTCTCCCATTTGTAAGGGCCTGTCACCGACCTTCTTTCCTATGGGTCATAGCGACCTTTATTCCTAAAAGAAGCTGGATCAGTCCTGCAGCCAGGTATACTTCCCAGATGCCCAAGGCCATGGAAATGAGAGAGGACAGAAGAGGACCGCACATATTTCCAAACTGCTGGGCTGTATTGGAGAGGCCGAATATGCGGCCTCTGAAATCAGAGGGCGTATGCTCCACCAGGGCCGCATTAATGGAGGGATTGGCACCGATGACGAAGCAGCCCACCAGGAACTGGCAGATACCGAAGCCCCAGATGGAGTCGGGGATGGACTGGAGAATGGTAAAGGCTCCAGCGGAAAGAAGGGTCAGGGCCATGGCGTAGTAATAGCCATGAGACTGTCCGAATTTTCCCCACAGAGTGGTGGTAAGAGCGCCTGCCAGACCGCCGCTGGACATGATGAAGCCGGCGGTGAGCTCGATATTTCCTTCATGATGCATCAGCTCTCCCACATAGAGAGAGGTAACGGGCTGTATCATCAGAAGGGTGGTCTGCAGGAAAAAGGTGAGAAGAAGGAGTTCCCTCATGGAGGGATTATGGGCTGCATAGGAAAGGTCCTGGGAAATAGAAGTCTTTTCTCTGGTTTTATGGACAGTCCCGGTATTTCTATCTTTCACGAAAACGATAACTGCCACTGCCACGATCCATAGAAAAAGGGCGGAAAGGAAGAAGGTATTCCTCATACCGAAGGCATGGGACAGGGCACCGCCCATGAGGGGCCCCAGGATGCCTCCCACCACCAGGGAGGTCTGGGCCATGCCCAGGGTGCCTCCCAGTTTATCGGAGTCGGCGCTGTCGGAAATAATGGCCATGGAAGCAGCCACAAATCCGTTGGCAAAACCCTGGAAGGCCCGGGCTGCCATAAGATGATACTGATTTTGGCAGAGTCCGCAGAAAAGATAGGAAAATCCCAGAAGCACCGCCGCCCGAACAGCCATTTTTTTCTTTCCGCCCAGATCGGCCAGTTTTCCCCAGATAGGACCCATGATGCCGGCCACCAAAAAGCAGCTGGAAAACACGAGTCCCGTCCAAAGGGCGATTTCATGATCCGGCACCCCCAATTCCCCCAGGTACAGGGGAAGAAAAGGAATCACCATGGTGTAGCCGGAGGCAACCAGGAACATACTGGCTACCAGGGGGATGATGTTTTTATTGTAGCTCAGAAACAGCCCTCCTTTCATGGAAAATAAAACTTATATGTGAGCGCAGAAATCTTTGAGGTGAAATTTCTGTCATTTTCTGGAGCCTTCGTTCTCCAGTCTCTCCTTTAGCTATGGACGGCATAGCTATGGACGCACTTTTTCCATCCATTGCAGCCCGTCATCCATCATATTCGTAGTCACAAAATGGCCCAGTAGGGGATAAACCACTCTTTCAGCCTTTCCCCCCGCCTTCACCAGTTCTTCATAGAAGTGAGCCTGGGCTCTGGGGTCTATGGAGCCATCGCTGTCTCCATTGGTCATGAAGATGGGCACATCTTTAAGGGTATCAAGATGGGCCATGGGCGATTTCTTTTCGATTTCATCATAAAGGGGCCAGTCTTTTTTCACGTAAATGCCGAAGCGGGCCTGAATGAAGAGATGGGTCAGGAGCCAGTCACCGGAGCCGTTGAAGGAAACAATGCCTTTCACATCTTTCCCATAAGCGCTTCCTATGCCAAGGACAGAAAGGCCGCCCATGGAGTGACCCAGGATGAAGGGCTTTTCGCTGTATCTTTCTTTGATGTAATCTGAAAGGAAAGGAAATTCTTCCATATTCCGGAAAATGGTTTCCCAGAATATATCATAGTCTTCTTTCTGATAAAAATCTTTCAGGGCTCCCCTTTCACCGTGATAGAGGGCTTCGGGGATGAAAACAGTATAGCCGTTCACTGCCAGGATGGAGGCCTTGGTCAGCTGGTATTCGGCCCGGCTGCTCCAGCCGTGATAGAGGATAGCAGGCTTTCCGGTTTCCATGGGCGGATGCACCAGAATGACAGGAATACCGTGGATGTCTATTTTTTCAGTTTTCAGCTGGTTCATGATGCTTTCCTTTCAGTTCGGGATGGAAATAGTCGGTCCATTTCCACCGGTTATGAAGCCAGAACCATTCTTCCGGATAGGTGCGGATCCACTTTTCCAGTCTTTCATTCACCTTGTCCGTAATATTTTTGATGGCTTCCTTTTTCTTCAGTCCTTCGTCGGCATGAATGGGGTCACCAATAATGATTTCATAGTGCCAGGGGCTGGTTTCATGAATGAAGGCGGTCATCACGGGCAGGCCGGTGAGGAGGGAGAAATGGGCCGGCCCTGTGGCAGTGAGGGTTTCCTGCCCCAGGAAGGGCGATAGGATGCCTGTGTCACCGGGATCCTGGTCGCAGAGAAGGCCAACGAAGTATCCTTCCTTGAGGCGGCGCAGCATATCCCTCACCCCTGTTTTATATTCCACCTTCTGCCCCGGCATGGAGCGGTATTCACAGAGGAAACGATCGAAGTCTTTGTTCTTCTGCTGCATGGCCACGGAAAGGAGGGGATAGCCATAAAGGGCAAGGGCCGCTCCTTCCACTTCCCAGTTGCCGCAATGGGTAGCAGCCAGGATGCATCCTTTCCCCTCTTCCTTCAGGGCATCCAGTTTTTCTTTTCCCCGGATGGTGACATAGTCCCGGATATTGTTTTTATGGAGAAGGGGGAAGCGGAACATGGATATCCCCAGGGGGCCAAAGCGGAGAGATGCATTTTTGGCAATCTTCTCTGCTTCCTTCCTGTCTTTCGTAATGCCGGCGCGGAGAATATTATTCACAGCCAGTTTCTTCCGCTTAGGCGGAACAAAGGTCCAGAAGAAATGACCCAGCCCCCGTCCCATGGTTTCGGCGCCGGAGAGAGAGAGACGGCAGGCCGCCCAGCCCATGATTTTCAGTAATCTGTATGTTGCACCCATAAGCAAACCTCGAAATGAAAAAAGAAAGAGGGCCGGGTCTTCCTGTTAAAAGGCCCTGTTCCCCCTCCTGTAAATAATTTGAAATGACCACTTCCTGTGAAGAAACCGGTTATTTCTTTTCCGCTTCTTTCAGTTTCTTTTCCAGAAGACGGACTTTCTTCATCAGTTCCGGCAGATGGGAAATCATGACTTCCACTCTGCCCCACTGGGCGTGAGTGCGGGCAGGATATCCCATGTACACGCCGGGTTCCTTAATATTTCCAATCACTCCGGTTTTACCGCCAAGAATGACATTGTCTGCAATCTTCACATGACCGTTGATACCGGTCTGGCCTGCCAGGATGCAGTGGTTTCCAATGGTGGTAGAGCCGGCGATACCGGTCTGGGCAATAATGAAGCAGTCTTCCCCTACCTGTACATTATGTCCCAGGTGTACCAGGTTATCGATCTTGGTGCCCCTTCCTACCACCGTATCATTCAGAGCGCCGTTATCCACAGCAGTTCCGGCGCCAAGCTCACAGTCATCGCTGATGACTGCTTTCCCCAGCTGGCGGATATGGTGATGATGACCTTTTTCATCGGTGGAGAAGCCAAAGCCCTGGCCTCCTACCACTGCATGGGCCCGAAGAACCACCCGGTCTCCCAGTACGCTGTTTTCATGGATCACGCAGCCCGGATTGATTTCACAGTCTTTTCCGATCTGCGCATTTTTTCCCACATAGGTATAAGGGAAAATCACGGTGCCGTCGCCGATACGGGCGCCTTCGTCGATAACGGCGTAGGGCATAATGCATACATTTTTACCGATGACTGCCTTGTCACTGACCACGGCTGTTGGATGGATGCCCGGAGTATAGTGACTTTCCGGATGGTAGAGATCCACCAGCTGTCCGAAGGAACGCCGGCAGTCCGGCACAACGATCAGGTTTTTCGTATAATGGGCAGGAAGCTCATCTACCAGAATGACGCCTGCCTTCATTTCTTCGATATGCTCTGCATAAATGCCGCGGGCAAAGGTAATATGGGAGGGACCTGCGCTTTCTGCGCTCCTTACATCATCAATTTCTACGGTGCTGTCCCCATACAGTTTGCCGCCTACGATTTCTGCCAATTCACCTGCTGTTTTTTTCATATGCATCCTCACTTAGACTGGGAAGAAGCGGCTTTGGACGCGCCTCCGTCTATCTTGGCCAGTACTTCGTCTGTAATATCCACGGCTCCTGCGGGAACGGACATTTTATTCATCACAATGCCGATGTTCTTTTCCTTGGCAATAATGCCTGCCTGGGACTGGATCATGGATTCGATCTGCTTCTGCTTGCTCTGGATGAAAATCATGCGCTCCTGCTGGGCAGACTGTACTTTTTTCTGCATTTCTTCATCGGAAAGGCCTTTCTTAGAGTCTTCCGCCAGTCGATTGCTGATTTCCTTATCCTTGTCTGTAATTTCCTGCTGGATTGCTTTAATCTTGGGGGACTGGTCTTCCAATTTCTGGTAGTCCACCACTGCCACTTTATGTTCACTGCCGCAGCCTGTGATAACGGCGGCAAAGGCAATCATCCCAATGCAGGCCAGTTTTTTCAACGAAGCCTTATTCATACTGTTCCTCCTGCTTATTTCTGTATATTCACAATGCGGCCTGCCAGGTCGCCGGTTACATCATCTGCGCTGATATTGGCTTTGTACTTGGAGAAAATCATGTCCAGGTTCTTTTCAGAAGCCAGTCTTGCCGCTTCCTTCTCGATATCTTCCATGATTTCCTTCTTGACTGCCGCCATCTGCTTCTGTTTCTGATCAATGCGGGCCTGCCATTCATTATCCCAGTCCTCATGGTTTTCGGCAAAGCTTTCTTCTGCCTGGGATATATCCGCTTCTCCTTCGCTTTCGAGACGGCTCCGGATTTCATCAGCGGTGCTGGAGGAGTATTCTTCCAGTTCTGCCTGGGCTTTTTCTTTAGCCTCGCTCATCTGCTTCATCTCATCAGCGCTCCAGCCTGCCATGTCCGCTTTTTCCCGAGCTGTGCGAAGGTCCATGAGTTTGTGAAGTTCTTCCTTTACCTGCTCTTTTTCATCGCCGGTGACGCCAAGGACGGTAAGCTTCATCTGGAGGTTGGCCATTTCCGCCCTTTCTTCGGGCGTCAGGGTTTCCAGTTTCATGGTGCCTTTGGACGCATGACTTTTCTCAATGTCATCATAGAGCTTCTTCAGTCCTTCATTGAGTTCGTCTTCCCGGGCCTTCACTTTCGTTTTCAGCTCGTTTTCCGCTGCTGTCCGACGGGCTGTATCCGCCAGAGCCGCATTGATTTTCTGCTGTTTGGAAGAAACATCAATGAGCTTTGTCCGCTCTGTCTGGTACTGGTGAAGCATCTGGTTATATTCAGTTTCCAGTTTGAAATACTCACTGTATTTCGGGTGAGCCTTCACCAGTGTTTCCAGATCTGCCACCCCGTAGTGCACCGATGGCGGCGGCGGTGTTTCTTCTTTTTTTATCCCGCAGCCCGAAAGCACAAGGGACAGGGCAGTCATGACGGAAACAGCAGCAGCAAGCAGGGACCTGCGGTGCATCATCTCAGCCCTCCGTTATTTGCTCTGGGAGGCAGCGGCAGACTGGGATGCGGAAATAGATTTGTTCAGAGTATCGCTGACATCCTTGGTAATATCGGTGCCACCGTAAATAACAGCCGATTTGTCCACCACCAGGGACAGGCCTTTCTTGGATGCCACAGATTTCACAGCACCGGTGACCTGGTCTTCCATATCTTTTTCAATGGCTGTGCGCTTCTGGTTGAACTGCTGCTGCATGTCATTGAACAGTTTTTCTTTATCTGCATCGGACATGCCGGCAGATTTAGCGTCGAAGTCTTTCTGCATTTCATCGGCAGTTTCCTTCATTTTCTGCTGGTAATTCAATGCCAGCTGGCCGTTGGAGGAAATCACTTCTCTCTGGTCCACCACGCCGATATCAGAGGTGGGAGCAGCGTTGGCCGTATCCCCCATGGATACCACTGCCATGACGGCTACAGACGCAATAAATACGCCGGCCAGGGCAAAGGAAAAAATCTTTACATTCTTCTTGTTTCCAAGAGTTGTCATCATAATAAGTCCACTCCTTTATAAATTGGCAATGAGTCTCAGCCATTTGCCATCTTCATCATTATACACGTATTCCAGGGTAATGTAATTATGAATTTTATAGGAAAATCCAAATTCATTGTTTCTTTCCCTGAAATCCCTGTCGTAGCGCAGGGCAAATTTATTTCCCAGAGGCAAAGTGCCAAAGATATGGCTGGCGCTGTCCACGAAATCATACTTATAGCCCAGGTCCATGAAGGAACCGAACTGATGGGTAAAACCGCCATACACATTCCAGTCCATGGGGCCGGGATAGAAGCGGGCTTCCCCGAAGAGGGTATCATGTTTCCCGATATAGTGGCCTAGCATTCCTTCCACTGCCGTGTTCTTGTCGCCCTCTCTTCCGGCATCCAGCCATACTTCCGTGCGGATCACCCAGTGATCTGTCAAGGCGTTCACCTGAAGTTCCGCCGTTTCGCCGGAAACAAGAGTCGTATCTGTGGCAATGCCGTATTTCCGGATGAAAGAGTCCTTCTGGAGGATTTCATTCATGTCAGAAGCAATCCGGCTGCTGTGCCTGGTAACAAAGTCCACCGGAAGGCCCCGGAGAGAGGACAGAGCACTTTCCGTCTCTTCCGCTGCTCGAAGCATGAGAAGCCTTGGAACGGTGGTCTTTTCAAAGGTGAGCCTGCTGGAACGGACAATTTTTCCTTGCGGAATCAGGTAAATCTTCACCTTCGTATTTTCTCCGGACTCCACTTCAAAGTTTGCCTGAAATTCAGGAAGGATCTGGGAAAGAAGGTCCCGGCCTGCAGACTGGGACACGCTTTCCGCCCATCCCACGGAATCTACGGGAAGCCCGATGAGAAGGTTCTCCATGACAGACGGCACATCGGCCGTATCCTCTGCCACATACCGGGCTGCTTCCGGCGAAAGGCCGCCGTAGTCGATTTCCGTATCCACATGGCGGATAATCTGCCCCACGGGCTGGAGGGTCACATGGATTGACGTATCCCTGCCGTAGTTTACAGAGAGATCCGACACCACATAGCCGATAACCACCCGGTTGATAATGTCTGCCAGCACCTTGTCATAGGCGCTGCTGTTCAAGGCAAAGAGATTTTCTTCCTTTCCCACAAACACCCTGTTTCCAATGGAGGAAATACTGGATACCACCCGCTTTTCCACAGCCGGCGGCAAATCTCCTCCCGCTGCATTCAGGGCTACCTCCACTTTCTCAATAGGCGCCGCCTGGGCAGGGGAATAAAGGAGAAAAGAAGAAACGAGCAGAAGAAATCCTGCCCGCATCATCTGTTTTTTCAGCAAGGAAGAAAACATGGTCCTCCTCCTGTAAATCAGAACTGGGTACCGAAGCTGAAGTGGAACTTATTCTGGTCCCCGTGGCCGTAGTCAAGACGGATTGGTCCGATCGGCGTCTGGAGACGAAGGCCTACGCCCACTGCCCAGTTGAGAGAATCATCATCTTCGTACCAGGGAATCTTGCCCTGGTCCAGACTCCAGGTACTGCCCACATCGGTGAAGAGTACGCCCTGTACCTTCTTCGCAATGGGGAAGCGGTATTCCAGGGTACCGGCGTACATTTTCTTACCTTTGAACTGGTCGTCTTCATAGCCGCGAAGCGTATTGGAGCCGCCCAGGCTGAAGAGGTTGCCGTAGGAAACGTCGCCGTCGATATAGCCTGCCATCAGGCGGAGAGCCAGGATGTGACTGCTGCCCAGGTTCTTGTAGAAACGGCCTTCAGCGGTGAACTTGTAGAAGTCATAGTCCCCGCCCAGTCCATGGCCGCCCCACTGAGCTGCGAAGGAAAGTCTGTGGCCCTTGCTGGCATTGAAGTAGTTGTCGCGGTTATCAAATACATGGGTGAAGGTAAAGCTGTTGGTGGTGCCGAAGTTGTCCCAAATAGCTTTTTTCCAAGCAGACCTCATTTCCTCCTTAGACGTATAGCCATAAGAGTCAAAATCATTGAATTTATCTTCGGCATGACCCTGCCATTCAAATCCGTCATGGTCATCGTAGGATTCCTTGGAGGATTCGAAATTGAAGTAGTTAGTTCTGTACTCATCGGTTACATGGCCCCAGGTGAGGTTCCAGCCTTTTCTTCTCTTATCGTATTCTGCGATTTCATGGCCTTTGGCATCATAGTCATCATATTCATAAATACGGTTGAAAATAGATGCGCCCAGGGAGTCGCCATTATCATTAATCCAGGGATGGGTATAGGAAATGGTGTAGTTCTTGCCATCCCCTGCGCCGCCGAATTCCCAGTGGAAGTTCACCTTGTCGCCGGTGCCGCGGAAGTTGGTATCACCCAGTTCCACGATACCTACGGTGCCGTCGGAGTCGGAGTAGCCGGCACCTACGGTGACGATACCGGTCTTCTGTTCAATCACATCGATTTCGATGATTACATTATGTTCATTTTCTTTGCCCGGCAGGAGCTTCATGTTCACATCTTCAAAGTATCCCAGGTTGTAGAGTCTTTCCATGCTGCGGCTTGCCTGGAACTTATTGAAAGGTTTGCCCTTCTTCAGCTTCAGTTCGCGGGTGATAACCTTATCCCTGGTCTTGTCATTGCCGACAATGACAATATCTTCCACTACGCCTTCGGAAATATCTACGTGAAGAGTGCCGTCAGAAGAAACATTGACAGAAGGAATGGAAACAAGCATGTAGCCCTGTTTCAGGTAGAGATCTTCAATCTGCTTCAGCTTCTGGTTCACCAGCACGAAGTTGAGGACGCTGTCCTGGGGGATATTCATAATGGATTTCAGATAGTCGCTGGTGAATATGGTATTTCCCGTAAAGGTGACGTCATGAACCACCGGATTGGCTGCCAGCTGGTAGGTAATGCCCACCCCTTCCGGCACGGGACTGAAAGCGGGCGTAATCTGGGAGAATACGCCGGTGGAGCCGATAGAGGCCACATCGTTTCGTACTCCCTCTTCCGTGAGCTGGGTGCCCGGTTTGCTCTGTACCAAAGGAGAGAGTTTTGTTTTAACTTCTTCCGGAATGCCGGCAAAGTCAACGGATGTAATCGTCTTTCCTACCTGGGCTTCAATGGCTTCATCATCGGCCTTGGACAGGTAGAGGGACGCATCCCCCACTGCCACGGTCTGCTGCTGGGACTGCTTCACAGCCACGGAAGATTCCGTTTTGCTTTCCGCAGTCTCATCGGTAATCTGTCCTGCGCCGCCGGACTGCTGTCCGGTCTTTACATTGATCATGGCGCTCTGGGTCATCCCACCCTGGCCGGCTGTCATATCCGGAGAATCAGCAAAGGCAGTCCATCCGGAAAGGGACAGCAGAACGGCGGAAAGAAGCACAACTTTTCTGCTTTTTGATGTAATCATAAATTCCTCCTCAGTATTTATAGAGTAGACAGAGTTTTCTTATTTTATATCAGAGGCTGAAATCAGGTTCTCACCGCAGGAAATCAAATCCTGTGATAAGACTGTATTTCATAGAGCAGCACTGACTCTACCAATGAGTCAACACCTGCCTAGGGAAGCGCTGATTAAATCGTTGTTTGCTTTTATTCTTGAATTTTTATGCAATGCAAGGAATGAGGCGACGCGAATAGCGAGCTATTTAAGGAGCCTCATGACGAAGCAGTGCATGAAAATTCTTATAAAAGCAAACTCTATGAATTAATCAGTGCTTCCCTAAGACTGGCCCCGGAGGGCCCGGCCTGCTTCTCCAACAACACTTTGAATTTCCTTATCCGAAAGAGCCGGCGCTGCCCTGGGGGCAGGAGCGGTACGAACCACCGGCGTTTCTATGGCTGGAGCAGGAGCCGGTGCTTCTGCCGGAGCACTGTAGGAAGGTGCAGCAGCGGGGGCAATATCTTCAGCAGAAGGCTGAACTGCTTCTGCAAGGCTCTTATCCTCGCCTTGAGAAACGGCTGTTTCTGTCTTCTCCCCCACCGGTGACGGTGCATCATGAATCACAATCTGCACCGGCCTTTCCGGCTCTTCCGCTTTAGGCTCCATGAGGCTCCAGAAGGCATTCATGCCAAGGAAAACCGCAAAAGCAGCGCCCATGGCCGATATCCGAAGCATCCAGCGGCGGACTTTGGAATTTTTATGAGTTTCATTCAGGCGCTGCATCTCAGCCTGCGCCATGATGAGATTGATTTCACCGGTGATTTCTTTATGGCTGCTGTAGGAATGCTCTGCTTTTTCCAGCCATTTTCTCACAGCCTGCACCCGTTTTACTATATCTCCTGACATAATACCTCCCTGTCACGGAAACCGGATAGGATTTCCCCTTATATTCTATAATCAGCCAAAGAGAAGTATAAAAGAACATCAGTAAATAATCATAAATCTGACTCTATCGCCAGATAACTTAATCAATCGCTCATTTTCACCTATATTACACTATTTCCTGTCGTGAATCAATTTAGAAAGCATGCCGCGGAGACGGCGGATGCCTCTTTTTTCCAGACGGTACACATAGGCGGTGCTCACATCCATGGCATGGGCCGTTTCCTGGGCGGTCTGTTCCTTCAGGTAAACCCGGCGGATCACGTCCTGCTCCTTCACGGGGAGCCTGGATACCGCATGGCTCACTGCCATGTTGAGCACGCTTTTATCAGCTGATTCGAAAGCCGTATCTGGAATGGCTTCTGTGAGGAAAACTTTCTCTTCCTCTCCGTCGTCCAGCAGGACTTCCGAACCATTGCGCCTCAGGAAATTCAGCATGCGTCCCCTCACCCGGTGAAGGGCATAGAGGGAAAACGCTACGCCCTGGGAGGGATCAAACCGTTCCACCGCTTCCATGAGCCCTACCGTGCCTTCCTGGATAAGATCCAGGGTCACCGCTTCCTGCAGGCCGTATTTCATGGCCTCCCGGAAAACCAGGGGCTGATAGTGTTCAATCAGCGACTGCCTGGCTTCCAGCAGGTCCTGTTCTTTATACTGTTTCCACAGTTCTTCTTCCTCTTCCCGCGAAAGCTTGGTCAGGGTAGCAAGGAAGGATTTATATTCTTCCAGCATCTATATCTCCTAGAATTTGAAACTCCAGTCAGTACCTACATAACTGTCATGGTTACTATTATACCACGAAGAAAGGCCTACCCGCGAGTTTAAATCATAATGAGCGCCGATACTCTTTTCATCGTTGTTCATGCCCATGGTAGCAGTGAGCATGAAATCGTTGAACAGGTACTTGCCGATTTTGATGTAGTAATAGCTGTCGTTGTTGTCATCCACATTATCATAATAATCGGTGAGGCTGGAAGTAATGGAAATCTGGTCCAGTCCGATCTTGTCCTGCAGGAAGTCCTGGACGCCGTTGCCAAAGAGCATGGTGAGACCTGCATTGAAGAGGGCTCCTTCCATGGCGCCGGAGCTGTCCTTGTCGTCCGGGTTCTGGTGGAGAGTAAGGAGCATAAGAATCTGCGTATCATTCAAAGCGGGCTCGCTGTGGAAAGTGGTCTTCATATTCCCCGGCGGTCCGTCCAGCTCGGCGGTAATGCCGTAATGACCCACCTCGGTGAAAGCCTTGGCATGAATGTCAGGCAGGAGGCTTCCCGGTTCGCCGCCCCAGATGGCATTGGCTTCGTTCATTTTAAATTCGGTGGTATTGATTTTAACAGTCCCTTTTTCCGCATTCACCCGGCCGGTGACCACGGGAGCAGACAGCGGTCCCAGGATGGACAGATTTCCCTTCACCATCATGTCATAGAGAGCACTGTTGTAAAGGCGCACATTATTTCCGATAGTAACGTCGATTTTCGTGAGCACATCAAGGGACGTATTTCCGGAATCGCCGAGAAGAGTAAAGGGAATATCAGCCACCGCATTTTCCGCTTTCAGGGTGCCTGTAATGCCGGGCCTTGCAAAACGTTCGATTTCCCCAAAGGTGAAATCGCCGTCCAGAGAGCCTTTATAATAGGTGGAATTAATGGAAGGCGTATGGATATGGAGTTCCCCTTTATAACTGCCAATCTTCATATGGTCAAAGGAAACATCGCCGTTCACCGTGAGGCTTCCGCCGCCAAAGGCTGCACTTCCTTCCAGATGGGATTCATTGCCGGAAAAGGTCAGGTTCATATTCACCGGTGTAATGGCTTCATTCATAGTCATCAGGGACAAAGACCCGTCCTTTACGTTGATGCCGCCCAGAAGAAGCGGATTGTCATAGCTGCCGGCCACTGTCAGATGACCGTGGATGGGACCGCTGGCCGCAGTGACAGGCTTGAAGAAAATAGCAAGCATATTCATGTCCGCTTCATCCAGATTGATATCCAGGTTCAAAGGTACCGCCTTGTCTGTGGTGCTTCCGGTGAATACATTGCCCGGAAGGGTGCCTTTCATGCTGGCCCGGTACTGCCCCCGGGAAATGAGGCCGTTCTGCACCGTAACCACATTGTTGGCCGCATTGGCCATGAGGGACAGGCTGTCAAAGGAGATGTCGCCATACCGAGGGTTATCAATGCCTACGGAAATATCAGCCACCGGCGCCTTTTTATTTCCCGAAAGAATGACGGCCGCGGTCAGTTTTCCCCCGATGGACATATCCTTCTTTCCCAAAATCTGAGGAATCCAGGAAATATCCATATCCCTGGCAGCAGCCTGGATATCCAGATCTCCTGCGCTGTTCATGGAGCCCTGGGCTGCCAGGACGCCGGAACCGATGGGAATCTGGCATTCCCTGATAGACAGGGCGCCGTTCATGTAGGAAAAGTCCACTTTCCCTTCTCCCAGCACCGCGTCTCCCAGATGGCCGCCCAGTACATGAGCATTGAAATCCACATTCGGTGATTCGGTGGTGCCGCTGATACGCATGCTGCCTTCCACCTTTCCGTCTACGCCGCTCACATCTCTGTTGAAGAACTTCATAATGTCACGAATATTCCAGCTGCTGAATTCCAGTAATCCGTTCATGGTGCCGGAATGGGTGTTATAGCTGCCTTTCCAGGTAAAAGTTCCTTCCTTCTGGCGGAAAGAACCTTCATCCAGAGAAACAAGGCCGTCTTTATAATGAATGCCGGCCGATACGTCCCGGATGGTATTTCCGCCAATGGTAATTTCCCTGGTGGAAGCCATGCCATCAAATACAGGGCTGTTCACGGTGCCTCTTACATGGCCCAGAAGGGAAAGGCTGCCTTCTATGCCTCTGCCCGGAAGCATTCTTTCCATGCTGATATCAGTCAGAGAAGTTTCCAGCTCCAGGTCCCTCCCCCTGATTTTGCCATTCACAAGGGCGGTGCCGTCATAAATATAACCCAGGCAGTTTTCCAGAGTCACGTCATGGCCGTCATAGCTGTACTTTCCGGAAATGCTCTGGAAAAGTTCGCCTGCCACTGAACCGCTCCAGGCGTGGAAGTCGCCGGAAACCTGAGGGTTTTCCAGGCTGCCGGTAAGGGAAAGGTCATTGGAAATCCATCCGGTCAGAGGATAGTCAAGATTGGCCAGGGAAAGGAGGCTTTCGATCCTGGTCTGACTGGTCTTGACCGAAAGATTAATGGCATGAGGAGCATCCATGCCAATGGTGCCGCTGACCCTGTGATGGCCGGAAGGACCATCCCAGGTGAGGGAAGAAATGGACGCTTTGCCCTCTGCCAGGACTGCATGACCTACCACCGTATCAAAGGATGCATTCCTCACATATCCGTCTCTACCCCTGAAATCAGCAGTACCTTCCGGATGATCCAAAGTGCCGGTGACATGGGCTTTGGCCCATACCCGGCCGCCCAGGTCTACTCCTGCACAGGAAGAGATGGGAAACATCCATATCCGATACTTCCACATCAAAATTCATGCCATCATCACTGTAATAACCATTTCCTGTGAAGAACCCCTCTGCGCCAGCACCGGACAGGTACGGAACCTGAATGATGCCGTTTTGATTTTCCGCAGAGAAGGAAATGCTGTCAAAAGACAGACCATCGTAGGAAATACCGCTGCCCAGGGCTGTGACCTGCCAGTTCGTTCCATCATAACTTCCGAAGCCGGAAAGACTTTCGGCAGCCATATTTTCATAGGAAAGTCCGGTTCCTTCCAGGGAAGCCGATGCTTTTCTCAAAGAAATAGAACCATTAAGAAGATTTCCTTCTACCATGCCGTAACCGCTTACAACGCCGCTGACAGGGGAAGGAAGAGGCAGTCCCTCCAGATTGATATGGTCGGCCAGAAGGTTTGCGTAAAAGTCTCCGCTTCTCCTGTCATAGGAAGCCTTCCCTTCCACATGGCCGCCGTCTCTGTCTGCCTCCAGCTGGGAAAGGGTTAATTGATCATCATGATACGCAAAAACAGCTTTTGCCCGTTCTACATCATATCCTTCATAGGAAAGCCGCTTGCCGGTGAGAGCGCCGGAGACGGAGGGATCATCGGTGGTGCCAGAGAAGTTCACATTTCCATCAAGAATTCCGGAAATCCCTTCCTCCGGAAGAAGGGCTGTGAGGTCCACCTGATGAAGAAATACATTTCCTTCAAAGACAGGGCTTTCTCCAGTGGCATCCACGGATACCTCGCCGGAAAGCTTCTGTCCGTTCACTGTTCCTGAAACCTGGGACAGTGAAACCAGACCGTTTTCGATATTAAAAAAAGCTGCTCCATCAGCTAGAACATAATTATCATAGCTAAGAGCAGCATGGTTAAAAGAACCGGTCACCCGGTAAGCAACGGCGCCATCGCTTTTCCAGATTTTAGCGTCCGTCACTTTACCTGTACCGTCTTCCAGGGTCAGTTGATTCTGAAGCTGTGGGAAAGCATCCAGCAGGGGCTCAAGAGATTTCAGGGGAATGGGGTCCGTGCTTACATTGATTTCCAAATGATTGCTATCCTTATAATCGAGGGAACTCTTGAAAGCGCTGTCAAGGAAAGTGCCTTTCAGGCCGCCTGTAATGGCGGAGTTTTCATCCCAGGCAAAGGAGCCATTCAGGGAAGAGAAAGCGAGCTCGCCAGCTGCATTGGGCTTCACTTTCGCCGTGCCGCCCGAAATAATGACTTTCCCTGTAAACACGCCGCTGTCGGAAGAATCAGAGGGCTTCAGCAGACTGCTTACATTCCATGTACCATCAGCTTTCTGGGCAAGTGAAAGCTCCGGGTCCTCCACAGTCACATCTTTTACAACAGAGGCCACCCCTGCATGGTTGATAAGATAGTTGTAGAGGGAAGACAGAGTCCAGCCTACCGTCAAAGTAGGCGTAGAAAGCACATCAGATCCGTTTTCATCTTTCAGTTCCAGATTGGTAAATGAAAGATTCAAATCCGGATCCAGGTCCATGGCCTGCCAGGATAGAGTGCCGTTCACCCTTGCTCCCAGCTGTTCCTTCAGCACAGGTTCCAGGTTTTGTACAATTATCGGTCGGATCAGGAGGTAAATGGCGCAGAGCAGCACAAAAATAAATGCTGCAATCCCATTCAGCCACCATTTGATTTTACTGTTCAAAGGTATCTCCCCATTGCGTGTCTAGTTTCTTGTTTTCGTTTTCTCTATAGATCTTCGATCTCTTGTGTATGCCATGATGCAGCGGCTCTGCTGCCGGCTGAATCATGCCACTTTCGAGCGGGGCTCCCACCCTGCCGGTCATAACATGGCAGCGGAGCCTTCCCCTGCCATGATCTTCTGCCTATGACTTGCTTTCCATGGCCTGATTCAAGGGCGATGCGAATTCCGAATGAATCACTGCCGGAATACCCATGGCATGTTCCAGGGTAGCAAGACCGATGTTGTAATTATAGAGGGCTGTAATATAGTTGGTTCTGGCTGTATTAAGCTGCAGTTCTGCATCCAGTACATCCAGGTTGATGCCTACGCCGCTGCTGTAGCGAACAGCTGCAATCTTGTAGGCTTCTTCAGCCTGCGCCACAGCCGCTTCGGTGGCACGGATCTGTTCCTTATAGGAAAGGATATTCAGGTAATCCTGTCTGACTTCCAGTTCCACCGACTCCCGGGCCTGAAGAAGCTGTTCCTGGGCTGCCTTGACCCCTTCTTTGGCTTTCTTCACTGCTGCCTGGGTAGAACCGCCGTCCCAGAGGTTCCAGCTAAGACCGCCAACCAAACTCCAGTCATCCTTATCAATGCTTCCCAAGCTGGATCCTTTCCAGTTGTAACCGGCACCAACGCTTAATGTAGGCGCATAACCTGCTTTTGCAACACGAAGCGCAGCCTGAGCAACACGAACTTTGTAATCAGACTGAATCAGTTCCCATCTGTATTTCTGGGCCATGGCAATGGCCTGGTCCATGGTGATATCAAAAGCCGGTTCCGGGAAATCCTTATCCAGGGGATTCAGCTTTGTATTCATAGGGATGCGCATGATGTTGTTCAGGTTGGCTTCTGCAATATCCCTTGCATTGTCAGCGGCAATCTTGCTCTGCTTTGCATTGGCCAGGGAAGTGCTGGAAGTGAGGACATCCAGTTTTGCCACAATACCTGCATCAAACTGCTGCTGTACATTTTTCAGATGGTTGGCAAAATCATTGACAGACATGGACTGCACATCGGCCAGCTTGATATTTTCCAGATAGGTGTAGTAAGCCTTCACGGCGGAAAGCTTTGTATCCGCTTCGGTTTTGTAGTAGGTGAGGTCTGATATATTCTTCTGGTACCGAGCCTCATCAATAGCGCCTTCCAGTTTGCCAAAGGTCCATACCGGCCAAGTCATATTAAGCCCCTGCTGATAGGACTTGTTAGCACTGAGAGAATTTCCTGTCGCATATGTATAAATTGGAGTAATCATACTGGTAGTCCCATTAGGTCCCTTTACAGGAACAGTAGTTGCTCCAATCGCGTTGCCGGGCACTGCTGTATTTTTAGTTTTAGCCTGTGTTCCCTGCCAGCTGTATTTCACAGACGGATTCTTGGCTGCTGCCGCTGCGCTTACATCCGCTTCTGCTTCCTTCCTCTGGAGGTCAGCAATGGTGATGTCACGGTTATTCTGGATTGCTGTGGAGACAGTGCCCCGAAGGTCTATGTCAAGGGAAGAAGCTTCCGGAGCTGCAGCATCGGTAAGAGCATCTCCCAGACTCTTCTGCATGAGCATATTATTGAAATTTACACTCTTATCAGCGCTTACCTGCTTCATCTGGGCGGCAAGAGCCTTTTCGGTAATGGAAGGATCTGTGGTCACACGGGTGTCAGAGCCCTTTGCCTGGGCACCCACCCCAAAAGAAAGTGCCATTACAACGGAAGCTGCCAAAATACGGTAGGTATATTTATTCATATATTTCATCCCTTCTAGACAGATGTCTATTAATAGTTGTATCCAAGGCCGATATATTCACCGCCGCCCCTGTTATCATGGGGGAAGATGGATTGTCCGGTAAGGAAGAAATGGTCATCCAGCGCATAGCTTCCACGAATCCTCATGGTCAGATCATTCGGATCATAGAGGTCTGCCGAGAACTTCCACCGGTCTTTTTCATAGTCCACACCGGCGCCCAGCTTATTTCTCACAATGCCTGCATGATAGCCGTAAATCCCTCTCGTCCTACCAAATACGGCATCATATACAGGATCATTGGTCAGCGACTCAATCCCCAGGAGTCCATAGGTGCCTTTACCTATGCGGAAAAACAGATTCGGCGAAAAATCATCCTTTTTAGTATTATATAACAATTCTCCGGAAACAGATACATTAAAATCGGTCTGCCCATTCATTATACCATTAATTTTTCCGGAAATCTCTTTTGCATTGCCTGAAATTTCTTTTGCGTTTTCTGAAGCCACTGCCAGATTATCCATGATCCTGCGGGCATCACCTACTGCCTTGCCATCTCCGTTGAGCTGGTAAAGCATGGAATTAATCTGGGAGGTAATGCCCTGGATTTCGTTGGCCGTCTGAATACCCTGGGCTGTGAGAATGGCCAGGTTTTCGGAAACAGCGTCAAAGTTGCTGATGCTGTTCTTCACATTCCGCTGAGCCGCCGGATCCGCAACCACCGTGTTAATGCCGTCAAGCATGGTCTGGGCGGAATTGATGAGCTTATCCATTTTATCCATGGCCTGGTCGATGCCGGGAGCCGCCTTGCCCTGCACAGTCATGCCGTCGGAAAGGAAGCCCCTTTCCTGATGACCTCCGGAAACTTTGACAAATCGTCCGCCCATAACGGAAGAAGTCTGGATGGAAAAATCCGCATCCCTTGGCACCTGGGCATCTTTATAGAAACGAAGACGCAGCACCGCTTCCCCGTTTTCCACGGAAATATTGTCCACCATGCCTACGTCCACACCGGCATAATGGATGGGGTTGCCCGGCTCGATTCCTTCTGCTTCTTCGACCCCTCGGTCCACTTCGTTCCAAGGAGCGTTCGGCGGCACAGCGGGAACCGTCCATTTGTCTGCTTCTTTGAAATAGCCGGTCACATGAAATCCGCTTTTTCCAAAAATCACCGTATTCCCCAGCTGGATGATAATGACAGCAAAAAGCAGAATCCCCAGCAGAGAAAAGGCCCCTACCTTTGCTTCTGTAGACCATTTCAAGGAGCATCACCTTCTTTCAGAAAATCAGGGTCCGACGGCAGTCCTTCCATAAACTGCCGAACCCTTGGATCAGTAGACTGTTTGAGTTCCTCCGGCTTCCCTATGGCCAGGAAGGATCCTTTATAAAGGAAAGCCATCCTGTCGGCAATCATTTCCGCCGATTTCAAATCATGGGTCACCACCACGCTGGTGGCATGAAGTACTTTCTGGGTATGCTTGATAAGGAGGCTGATGTCAGTGGACCGGATAGGATCAAGACCGGCTGTAGGTTCATCGTAAAGAATGATTTCCGGCTCCAGCGCAATGGCCCTGGCCAAACTGACCCTTTTCTTCATGCCGCCGGATAAACTGGAGGGCATCAAATTCTCTATGCCATCCAGCCCCACCAGATGGAGTTTCTCCTTCACAATCCTGTCAATTTCCTCTTCGCCCATTTTCGTATGCATGCGAAGGCCGAAAGCTACATTTTCCTTCACTGTCATAGAATCAAAAAGGGCAGAATATTGAAATACAAACCCCATATGACGTCTTTCATGGTTCAGCTCCGCTTCACTTAAGCGGGCCATATCCTTCCCGTTCACCACCACTTCCCCCGATGTGGGCTTTAAAAGCCCGATGATCAGTTTCAGCAGAGTGGATTTTCCCGACCCCGAAGCGCCCAGGATGACCATGGTCTCCCCGTCCTTGACAGTAAGACTCACATCCTTTAAAATCTGCCGGCTGCCGAAAGTCTGGTATACATGTCTGATAGAAATCATAAGGCCTCTCAGAAAAGAATGGACGAAAGAATATAATTGGCTGCAAAAAGCATAATAATGGAATATACCACGGACTGGGTGGTAGCCTTACCGACCCCTTCCGCTCCGGCCGTGCAGGTCATGCCCCGGTCGCAGCCCACCAGAGCCACAATCATGCCGAAAATAACCGATTTGAAAACACCGATGTATAAATCGGAGGGCACGCAGTACACATGAATGGAATGCATGAATACATAGGAGGAAACCCCATGGGACAAAGATGCCACCATCATGCCGCCGCCTACGCCGATGACCACGCCGAATACGTCCAGGAGGGGCAGCATGCACATGCAGGCAATGAGCCTTGGCACCACCAGGTAGCCTATGGGGCTCACCGCCATGCAGCGGAGCGCGTCGATCTGCTCGGTTACCCGCATGGTGCCGATTTCCGCCGTAATGGCAGCGCCTACACGACCTGCCAGCACCACGCCGCAGAGCACCGGTCCCAGTTCGCGGCCTATGCCGATGGCCACAATGGCCCCCACTGTGAAATCAGCGCCGTACTTGGTCAGTTCTCCTGCAATCTGCACAGAAAGCACCATGCCTGTGAATAAAAGGGTAAGCGCCACAATGGGAAAAGAAAGAACCCCCAAGGAAAGGCACTGACGACAGGTCTCTCTTCCGCGGATGGCGGAAATTTCGCGAACCGCCGCCATGAGGAGCAGGATAACCGCTCCCAGCTGGTGAAAAATAGACAGGGTCTGCCGCCCCAATGATTCCAGAAATCCCATGTTCTCCTCCCTTCCCCATTTCAAACCATCCTTACAGACGGGTCATGGAATCACTCATCAGAAAATAGGAAGTGCCCGACTTCTTGTCTGTATCCGGCTTCTTTCCATTTTCCTCTTTCGTTTCTTCCTTCTTTCCGTCCTTATCTTTTCCGGAAATAGAATCTTTCCCTTCGTTCTTCATGTCCGCAATCATCTTCTGGTTCGATTTGGCCAGTTTGCGGAGGGCCCGGTCCCGGTCTTCGGGAGCCATGACCTGGAAGGTGAACTGTCCATCACCGTAGACCACATAATCGGTATCCACGCTGCTCTTGGGGCTGTCCTCTTCCTTTTCGCCTTCCTTTCCATCTCCCTTCTTCCCCTTCAGATAGTCCGGGTTTTGAGAAGGCCTCTTATCCTGGATTTCCGCCTTGGTGCCGTTTTCCTCATCTCTGGAAATCATGCTCACATTGGGATCAAGGATTTCAACCACCACCTGGTTGTTTTTATCCTCTTTTTCCAGTTTATCAAATAAATCGTTGAAATCCTTATAGGTGCGGATACGCTCCAGAATTTCATCGGTGAGATTATATTTCTGCTGCTGGATCAGGTAAGGAAGCGGCACCACGCCGCCGCCCCTGACTTCCAGAATCATGGTACCCAGAGGCTGGTCCTTGGGCACTGTGAAAGCCAGATCTTTGTAGAACACTTCTCCCCGATAGGGAGCAAGCCTGGCCCTCACGTAAATGGTATCTCCCGGAGAAACCACGGTGGGCGATGCGGAAGCATCCAGAAGCTGGGCCGTTTTCCGGTCCTTTGTGACCTTCATGTCCACTGAAATATCCCGAAGTTTATAGGGTTCAAACCGGTTCTGCTCCAGAATGCGGATGACATTGTACATTTCATCCACACTTCTCTCGGAAATATCCTTGGAAGACCAGTACATATTGGAGCGGGTAAAAGGTCTTTTCTTCAGATCCTCCGGAAAGAGGGTGTAGGAAAGAGACACGGTTCCTTCGCCATTCCGATCCAGGGTGTTGCTCATATTGTTATATACGGAGGTTACGGAAAGCATGGGAAGCATCCGTTCATTCTGCACCATGCGCACATTGAGGCTTTGAGTCCGTCCCGTATCTTCATCAAGCACCGAGGAATGGAGACGCACCGATTCCGGAACTTTTCCTGAAAGGCCGCTGATGCCGGAACCTCTGTCCTCGTTCACCATACCGATTTCCGCACCTACACTGCCAAGCTTGAAAGGAATGTTCCTGCTGGGCACCACGGTGAAAATATAGGAATTGTGCATAAAATAGGCAGAACTCCCCTTATCCAGGAAGGGATGGCCGAAAGCCACCATATGGTCTTTGTCCACATACGTTACAGTACCCACAGCCCCCAGCTTCAGATCACCGGTAACCAGCGTAGCCGATACAGCTCCCCCTGCTTCCAGAGGGCGGGGCATCTCATCGACGCCGGCAGAGGCGGCAGAATAGGGAACCATATTGAAATCCTTCATCTTATCCGTAAGAAATTCCATGCCCGACGGAGTATAGCCCGACGCCATGAGAGGCGTTGTCAGGGGAATCAAATCCCTATCCGTCCCGCTTTCCTTCTTCTCCTCTCCGGAATCTATGGTCCATAGGCGGAGCATGTCGGAAATCGGAGTCACCATGCCGATACGTCCATCTGACTGAGGAAATCCGTAGGCAATGGCACCAAGAAGTTTGCCGTCAATATATACGGGGCTCCCACTCATGCCCTGGGCAATACCGCCGGTTTCATCAATAAGGGGGCCCGACACCTTCACCAGTACCAGATCTCCGCCGGCGCTCCCCTTATTTTTCATAATGCCCAGCACATCCACATCAAAAGTATCAATCTTTGTGCCGTGCACTACGGTTTTCGCATAGCCATGCATGCCTTCCCTTACATCGGAAAGCGGGAGAAATTCCTCCGCCCCTGCCGGCAGGATTGATCCCAGGGCCAGGCAGATTGAAAGAGCCAGTCTTTTTATTTTCTTGCTTGCCATTGCATGCATTAAAAACTCCTTATCCATTACTTTGTTTCAATGACAGCCACAGCGTCCTGCTTGTTGATCTGCTGTCCCTTCACAACCAGAACCTTTGTCACCACGCCATCAGTATCAGCTCTTACCGCCGGAACCGGTCCTACCAGGGAATCAACGGTAGCCAGTACCTGTCCTTCCTTGACCGGCGTATTCACTTCCACCACCGATGTCACCTTGCCGGAAAGCACCGCATTCTGGGAAACTTCTGCTGCTTCCGCGGGTATTGTCATACAAAGGGCAGCAGCTGCTGCCAGTCCTGCTTTTTGCCAGTTTTTCATGGGTATCCCTCATTTCAGTCTATAAAATCGGGTATTATCAGTTTTATTTTACCACGAGCTATGAATTATTTCTTTAAATTTAATATTTTTTAAAATGTTTCTTCCGAAAAAGGCTGATAAAATATATGACATATTTTTTCTGCCATTAGGGAAGCGCTGATTAAATCATTGTTTGCTTTTATTCTTGAATTTTTATGCAA
>OGQX01001378.1_pt1 | contig 22483 bp, 18 predicted proteins | sample 1553291 | NCBI WGS metagenome assembly OGQX01 (sample SAMEA2580030, study PRJEB22360) | human gut metagenome | biome: human gut; feature: human-associated habitat; material: faeces | place: Denmark | collected 2008/2010
CTTTACGCCCTTCATGATTGCCGTATCACTCGAAATGTCGGATGAACCAAATATAAGATGCTTGTTTTTCCTACTGAGAATAGAGAATATAAAGGAAAAAGCTGTAACGACACTGTTCGTATCTATATCGTCAAACGTTGGGATAAGTTGGTAAGCATCTTCAACGAGATGTGTTTCGATAAGATAATGTAAAAGCATTATATCCAACTTCTCCACATTGTCGGCAAGGTCAATGTCTATGTTTTGGGCATATACACGGGAGCTGAAAGCTGACACAGAATCCATAATGTTTCGTGTGTTCTCTTCCTTTGCTTTATAAGCATTATACAGGAAATGAACTTGTGTTCTCATACTCGTTGAGAGCATAAATTGGGTGTACGCCTCTATTGTCCCATTCCCTTGTATACCATATCTCTTAAAGATTTCCTTGTAAGCATCCTTTATGTCAATGCTATCTATGTCATGTCCATCTTCATCTTTTTCTTTGTACTTGACTTTGTAGTCATCATCACCTTGTTCTATCTTCTCTGCCAGATTGTACAGATACACTCTATTTTCACTCTTTAAAATCTTGAGCATGTACTGTCCTTCGATCTCATTAACGAGTCGATTATATTCTTCGTGATTATGACTATTGTAATCTGCTTCATTCTTTAGAAGTTCTTTTCCAAAGTTCAACCATTGTTGCTTACGGACATTTTTAGAATATAGCTTCATATTTCCACTCAGGATGATTATAAGCTGAGGCAAAGTCAAGTATTTACGTATAGTTTCAAGAACATCCCATCCCTTATTGAAGTCGACATCTATGTCATCAAACATTAAAATAAAGGCTTTCTTGCCCAAGTAATTCAAGGCAAGATTAACAAGGGCATGAAAGTTTGCCTCTAAGCTGAATGCGTCTTTAACACTCTCAATGCCACGGTTCATGACATACTCATCCTCATTCCATTGAGGCTCATGATAAGTCATACCATCAAGTTTCAATGTTGGCATACCTTTGGCAAGCCGGTTCTTTGCCTCATGCCATTTTTCTCTTTTTGCCCTTATCTCATTATCACCATTATCATCGCTAAAACGTCCAATCTCCTGGCAAACAAGTTCATCGATGATAGAAACAATCAACAAGAATACATGACCTTTCTGCTCTATAAGAGTTGGATCAATAACAGGAAGCACTTCATAATCATCTTGATGCCCGTCTTCATTAGCTCTATTTCGCAATTCTGTGTGGAGAGATTTAAGAAAAGATGTCTTGCCAACACCTCTTTCACCGAATACTGATATAGTCTCATAGCTACGTTTAAGAGTATCATTCTTAAGTGAATTCCAAATTCTGTGGTTTATGTTCCCACGTGCCTCTATATTGTCCTCACGTAGTGAGCTTAACCTTTCATTAATGAGTTTTGTAACTTTTTCGAAGGCTTTGCGATGTATACGGCTATTTTCATCAAAACTACTTGTTGAAAGCGATTGCCAAAGATTAATTGTGATTTCCATAATACTAATTTAGATTTTAGGTGAATATTTATAACCAATACTTCTTTATGAGAAGATATAACAATCCAAACCTCTTGTAAAGTTTATATCCTAATGTCGTGTGGTTTTTCTTACCTGAGTCTGTAACAGTTCCATCGTGACGACGGTATTTGATCAAAGGCTCTGTAATACAAGCAATCTTCCTATGGTTAAATGCCATTGACATAAAAAGCCAATAGTCATGCAGGATTATCTTGTTATTAGGGCATGGCAAATATGACTTTACGCTTTCCCGATTGAATGCCATACAAGAGCCCAAAAAGCACGACTTCCAAAGATTATTAAGAAATCCTGTACTAAGGTGGTAAAGTGAAAAGTAGTCTCTACCCATACTTTCGCCGTCTTTGTCAACCAAGAGTGCATTATGGACAACCATGTCATTGTCCTTTAAAGCAGTTAAGCATTTTTCAACTTTGTTACCCATCCAAATATCATCCTGATCTGAGAAGAAGATCACATCTCCTTTAGAATGGGCGATGGCATTATTGAAGTTGCCTACAACTCCATGTGTGTTACCATTTTTGTAGACTTTTATCCTATCATCTCCTATAGACTCTATTACTTCTAACGTATTGTCCTTGCTTCCGTCATCAGAAACAATAACTTCATCTTCTTTACCGAGTTGGCAAAGAATAGATTCCAACTGCTCCTTCACATATTGACTGCCGTTGTAGGTAGCCATACAGACACTAATCATAATTCTTAGAAAAATTTAATCTTGGAAAGTAACTTTATACCTTCTCTTATGTTTTTGCATTTAATCATCTCTTTTACGAAGAACAATATCTTTAGGTCTGTCATAAGATACAAGCTTATCTTATTGTGATATTTATAGGAGTACCATTTCCAATACGGAAACTGACCTTCCATGCTTGCACTTTTGATATTTGCGTTGTTTTCCGACTCGACATTGTAAGTAAAATAAGCATCATTGGAAAAAACCATGTCAGTATGACATAAGATTCTTAGCCAAGTATCAATATCTTCTCCTTTTCGAACTTTAGGTGGAAAACCTCCAACTTTATCAAAGATCTCTTTAGTTACGCAAACAGCACCAGTTACACATAGATATGTCTTACGATGCCGAAAAGTCTCCCAACAATAGTCATGGATAATTCCATCTTGCTTGAAGCCTTTATAGTTTACGGTAGTAACATCATTACATACCTTCCATTTTGTTGCAGTTGCATAAAGACTAACTTGAGGATATTTGTTTACCAAGCTAACCATATTTTCAAGGAAGCCTGATTGCCAAACGTCATCTCCATCAAGAAAGATGAGATAATTATATTTTGCTTTAGATGCTCCAAAATTTCTTGCAATAGACACACCTTCGTTCTGCTTCGAATATATAGAAATTCTATCGTCCTTTATGTCTTTTGCTACTTTAAGGCTATTATCAGTGGAGCCATCATCAACAACTACAATCTCATAGTGCTGATAGGTCTGTTGCAAAACAGAATTAATAGTCTCCTTTATGAAATGTTCCTTGTTATAGAGAGGAATGATGATTGAAAAAAAAATGGGCTTCATCTTTCAAAATAGAATTTATAAGGATAAGTATCATTATTGTTACTTTTCACAATAGTATAGCTCCAATAGGCAATACAGAGCAGCACCAACAAAGTTGTATAATATTTAGCTTTACCCTTGATTTGGATTAGTGAGAGTATTATAGAGGCTATAAAGAATGGGTATGCAAGTCTACCAGCGTAAGTAACTACAAGACTAACCAATGATATGATTACAGTGAGGGAACCCATTAGCAAACTTTCTTTGGCTAAGATGGTATTAGTAGGTCTATATAGTGATATAGCAATAAAAAGGAAATATAGCTTTAAGACATATTCGCTTAAAGGTAATTTTGCCTCAAACATTTCACTTGCAGAAGTATATATCATAAATTTAGCATCAAGTATTCCTAATGAAATTAGTGACATTACTATTGAGTTATATGAGAAACTCAGTAAAAAAGCTACAAATATAATAAGCAATGTCATCTTTGTTGATAAGTTCTTCTTATCATAAAGGTACATTACTACATATATAGCGATTGATATAATACCAGAACTATGGAAAAGACACGAAAGAACGAGTGGTATTATAGCACTTTTATATTTACCTTTTATAATCATTGCTATCATAAGTGCCTCGAATCCCAACGTACATAACTGTCTCATCATATTGTAAGACATATTATAAAAGGCAAAACAGTAAACCGTTATAAATAAGACATAATTTAACTTGTCTCTTAATAAGTAGCCTGTTATAAAGAACAAGGAAGTTATTAGTAATGTGATTCCAAAAAGATAAAATTGGAAATTATCACTTATCTCATAGAGTATATATGAAAAAAATGCAAAACCAGGTTCCGTCATCAATTGATTGAATATAACATCACTTGTTATATTCAAATGATTCATATAATTCCAGATAAAATCTGTATAGCCTGAGGTATCTGTTCCTATTGAAATGTCTCTTAAGCCACCTAATATAGAAGGTAACAAGATTGAAATGCACAAAAGGAAACGCCTGATGAATTTGTCCTTAGTCTTTGTAATTAGATAAGACAGCAGGATAATAATCAAAAATAAAAATATATATATCATACTATAATAGTTCTTTAATGATTATATCAAATGCCGATAAATTTCTTTAATTTAATTTTGAAATTATCCCAATACCAGTAAATATCTTTATGATGGCTCCTAATATTTAAATTTTCTAGGAATACTTGTTTCCCTTTAGTATTAGAAGCTCCTGTAAAATCAAATATGGCAATAGTGTTATTAATCTTCTCAAAAGCAATAGCACCATATTTTTCATAAATACGATAAGCCACGTCATAATCTGCACAAAGTTTATATTTTTCTGTCTGAAAAGAGACCTCAGACTTATTATAATTTTTTATAAACTCTGCTTGATGACAAAAAGGAATGTATCTATTCATGTATGAGACGGACTTAGATTTAAGCAAAGTTAAGGAGCCATCGGCCATCTTTTTATAAACTTTTCCATAAATGATTTTTATTTTCGCACCATATTTTTGGGCGAAGGTGTCTTTTATGACATTCCTGTCATAAAAAGTATCACCAGCATTCATAAAATTAATCCACTCTCCTGTCGCAACTTTTATTCCCTTGTTCATACCGAAGTAAATACCACCATCTGGCTCGCTTACCCAGTATGCCAGCCTATCAGCATACTTCTTTATAATATCTACAGTACCATCTGTGCTTCCCCCATCAATGATGATGTATTCAATGTTATCATAAGTTTGGTTAAGAACGGAGAGTATGGTCTTCTCAATCTCTTTAACGGCATTAAAAGAGACTGTGATTACTGATATTTTGGGATGAATATTTGTTTCCATGATTTATATATTTTTGTCTATCACGTTCCCACATGATATTTGACTTTAAAAATTTTGCAGGTATCCCTGCATATACTGAATTCTTATCTTTAAACTTAGCAGAGAGAACACTTGAATTACCTATTATACTTCCATCAGGAATGACGGCACCTTTCAATATTCTAACATGCGCTGTAATCCATACATGATCGCCAATGGTAACAAGTGCTGCGTTATTAGTTCTTTTACCAGTCTCTTTGTCAAGAATAGGATGACTGTCACCATTTCGTATTTCTACGTCATTGCTAAACATACAATCATCACCTATTATGATACTTTTGCCTTCAGTTGAAGCTATATGTCCACTCTCCATAGTGAAGTCTCTACCTATCGTTATGCTACTGCCATCATCTTCCATATAGAAAACAGTATTTACTACTTTCGTCATGCCCCCCCCAATCACAAAAGTGCATTTATTACCATAAAGGAATAACTTACAATGGCTTAGTCGTGTGCCAGGCATCAATATAACCCTTGAATCTGCACCTATTATCTTTAATGTTGTATGGTTGAGAAAGGCACCACTGCAATTTACTTTTGAGCTAAGAGCATACCTCCAAAAGTTGTTGCACATTACTATATTATAGAACCAAGAAAATATTTGCATTAAGCAAGCTTGGTTTTTTAAACAGTTTCGGAAATTTGAAAGCATATAAAAAACTACTAGTATACAATAACTTCATTAAATCTATAATGATTAGGCTCGTTAAGCCATTCATCAACTACTTGTCGTTCTTCTTCCTTGTTTGATTTGTTATTCAAGTAACCAGCAATGTAATTAAGACTTTGCAGAGCCATAGGCAAATCTATGTGTAGTTTTACATAGTCTACATCTTGGTACTTTTTAAGCATCACATACAATTGAGAAACAATGGCTTTATTGGCATATTCCTCCTTCTCATTTTTTCTTAAGATCCATTCGACATTACAATTAGCCTTATTACAATAATGAAGTTGCTTTATAAGACTAACAGCCTCAGATTCCTTACCATTAGTTACTAATTTCTTAGTTATTAACTTGACCAGCTTCTTTAGACCTGATTTTGAACCTTCTTTTGCTATCAACTCCAACACATTAAGATTATTCTCAAAAGAATCTATTTCCTTTTCAAATTTAGCATAAACAATCTTTAGTAAAGAAGTTGGCAGTTTGATTAGTTCTGATGAAGGTTTGGTGCTCAATATCTCACCAAACATAGCTTGCAAAACAGGAGCAGTAGATAACTCTATAGCTAAACTAGCAAGTGAGTCATCAGGGTCTTTAATCAAAAGGTTTAACAGATTTTTTATTTCGTTCTTTACCAAATCTTTCGATATTCTCAACTTTCCATTCTCATCGGTTTGCAGCAAGTGTTTAAGTACAGGTGTATAAAACTCATCAAAAGAAGGGTAACGCATCAACTCTTCTGCATAATCATAGATTTTAATTTTGGAATCAATTAATTTTCCAAATTCCTGCATCGTTTGTTCTTGAGTTTTATCAAAATCAATCAATTTCCCGACTATATCTTTAGACAGAAGGATTTGGCCTGCTGCATTTGCAGAAGATTTCAAGAGCTTTAGCATAGTTCCCATAAACTCTCCATTCTCAGCATTGTCTTCAAATATTGTATGATGCTTATCTGGCCCATAATAATTAGTCTCTTTAACCGAATTACCAATACGACGTGGAGGATTAAGTATCTTGGTTACGACCACTAAGTATCATGGTTACGATGGCTAAGTATCATATTTACGAAGCATAACCCTAATAGATATTTCTCTGCACGCGAATTACGTACTGTTTTTACTGAACACGAATTTCTTATTGGGTTTATTGAACACGAATTAAACGAATTAAACGAATAAGTTGCTTCAAAACGAAAGATTCGTGAGATCCGAGAGATTCGTGTTCACCATCATCCTATTCCATCCTTTTAATTACCTTGCATGGATTTCCTGCGGCAATACAATTTGCAGGAATATCCTTTACCACAACAGCACCTGCGCCTATCACCGAACCTTCACCTATAGTTACACCTTTAAGTATAATACTCTTGGCTCCAATTAGCACGTGGTCTTTGATAACGATTGGTGCACATTTTGCAGTATGATTATCCAAGCTCTCGGTAGGTGTAAACATTTCACCAGAATCACGTATACGCCAATCGAGATTATGCGCATCAGAATCCATGATAATACAATCACCACCAATGTTCACATAGTTACCGATGGTTATTCGCTCTTTCGCCCAAAGACAAGTTGAAGACATACCTACATGATGCCCAATCTCTATAATTGAGTTAGGACGTTCTGTTATTATGCATCCCCTTTGATTGCGACACAGCGGATTATAACATTCACCTGAGGTAAATGTGAAATCATCACCAATCTCGACTTTCGAATCAGGATGAATATCAAGATAGATGTGATTAAATATCATGGCTCTCTTCCCCAAGTTATTCCATCCAATACAAAGTCTCAAGCACAAGCGATTATATCGAAGATAAAAATGCTTGCGTACAAATCGAGGAAAATGAAGAAACTTGCGGGTAAATAAGCTGAGAAATCTACTCATTAATATTTGTTTTATTTAAATCTATCTATTTTCTGTTTTACGAGTTGAGCGATGATTCTATAACCTTCTTTCTTAAAGTGACATCCATCTACCATCAGCTGAGGTGGCACCATACCATGCCTGATACTATCCTTATCCTCTTGAGTAGGAAGGAAACCTGCCTCCTGCAAACCTTTATTTACCATGTGACGACGCAGATTGATATAGCTATGGCCAAAAGCAAGTTGCAAAGAATCTTCCATTTCGCCCATACGTTTAGGAGTCGGCATCACGTCATTTGGCTTATGAAAAGAAATAACAACATAATGTTTGCAACGGCTATATTTTATCATAGCCTTCACTTGCCGTATAAGATCAGCTGCATTCTTGAATCCACCATTCTGCCCAATGAAGAACACATTGCACCAGGCTCCTCTCAGTTGTCTCATCGCCTGCGTCTTTATTATACTACCCTTGCGGAGCGTATCAGTCTTCTCAATCTTCTGCTTGGGTGTCAAGAGATAATTAAACTCAAAATCAAATTTCTTGTTTGGATTCTGCCAAAACTTGGTCTGAGATTCAAGCATGATAGTTTTTCCATCAATAAGAACTGGATTTACTCTGGCACATGCGTCCTCTTTAAAGCCACCTTGCAGGAGAGGAAAGACCTCACTCTTATGGTCATAGGAAGAAATAAATGTCGGAATGTCGTTATTACCAATAAAGGTATCAAACTTTCGTTCACCATCATTAAAGAGCACCACATCATGTGCCAACAACATTGGATAAGCGCCCTGTCTTGCCATGATGGTAAGCGTATTCTCACCGCCAACTCCACAGTTTACGACATCATAGTCATCTCCCATAAGGTCTTGCAACACTCCTGGGTAACTATCATCCCCCTTTATCCAACCTTTGACCATACCTTTATACCCAGTGCCATTAGTATGGCTAGCGGTTAAAGAATCACCCCAGCATACTATCGTTTTTTTCTCCTTGTCATCCGAACAAGATACAAGGATGGAAAGGAACAATATCGCCCCCCCCATAACCAGATTTCTAGATAATTTGTACATTGTTAAACATTTATTTTTTATCGCGATAAAACGCTTTCAGCCTATCGATATCCGTAAGTAATCGCCAATGCTCCTTAAACCAATCCTCAGAGTTATTCCACCATTGAATCTTCAAAAGGAAATTTATTGTTTCTTCATCATAACGATAACGAATAATCTTAGCAGGAACACCTCCAACGATAGCATAAGGAGGAACATCTTTTGTTACTACTGCACCAGCCAGTACCACTGCTCCATCTGCAATATGTACACCACCAATAATCATTGCTCGCTCACCTATCCAAACATCATTTCCAATTTCAACATCGAGTTTTTTCTCCGGGACGGCAAACTTTAGCTCTTCGAACATCTGCTCTGTTGCGAAAGTAGAACCAGATTGAGAATGATTAGGATTCAAAGAGAAAAACATCGGGCAAGTTGTAGCAAAAGGTGCTTGATAAGCATGACGACCAGCAACAGTACACACGTAGGAGGCAATAGAAGTAAATCTACCTATCTTAGCCGAAATTTTGGAATATGGTCCCACATAGGAGCCATATCCTAGATGACCTTTAAACTGCACATGAGGATGAAGCTGACAATGGGACTCAAAGGAAGAGTTAAAGGAAGCATCAACAAATCCTGCTAATTTTAACCTTTCTCTATGCTTCCACTTTATATATACATAGCGAATAAAACTTCTAACTAGTTCCACCATTCTTTATATATTTTTTAATCTTATGAAGTATCTTAATAATAAACATCCTAGACAGATTTTTAGCCCCATAACGATGTAAAAGATCCGTTAAAGAAAAGCCATACAAATACTCTAGGTATCCATTATTTTGAACAAGAAGTGAATTTCCCGTATTGATATGTGTATCATACAAAAACAGACTAGAACCTTTATTATCAAATAAGATATTTGCTTCAATTGGTTTTAAGTTAATAGAATAGCTCTTTATTATTTTATATGGCAAGCCTTTCCTTGATAGTAAATATCTTTTAAACAGACACCTATTTTTTAAACCATTTATATCAACACAAAGTTTCTCAGAATCTACTTCTAACCAAGATGCCAAAAATAAAGGTTCAAAAAAACCATCATATTTAACTATACATTCCTCAAAATTAGGAAGTTTATAGCTAGGTTTACTCAATAATTGCAGTGAACTTTGAAAGATATTAACACCAACATCTTTCACGTGTGTACCAACATCGTTATTATTAGTAGACAAAGCTTCGTATGGATATACAAAAAATTTATTTTGTTCTATACAATAACGAGTGTGATATTTTAGCCAAGAACTCTTAGGCCAAGAATTAATTGACTGTGGTAAATCTGGTTTGTTGAATTCTTCCGAATTTTTTTCATACCATTCTTTAAATTTTCTCCACTGATTTTTCATCCACACTTGCCCCCAGGATTGGGCACAATTCATCATAAAGACATCATATTCACTTTTAACAGGCTTAAAAGGAAGCTTTGTATGATAACTAACAGGGAAATTATACAAACTGATTCCCGCAATTCTTTCATCATTCGAATATTTTTCTACGCATTGTACCGTATATTGGAAAAAATATGGAGAAACTGTAATATCATCTTCTAAGACTACCATTGCATCATAATCTTCTAGATGTGTTCCGCATTCTAAAACATGTTTACGTAAACCTAGATTCTCCGAATGGGTATAAACAATTTTATCACCAAACTTCCAACAATATTCATTTGCATATTTTTCAACAACAGCTGTGCTGCTTTTATCTATAGATATAATCAAAGTAGGTTTGTTGACTCCATAATCAGCTTGCTCTAAAGAGTTTAACAACCGCTTTAGAGAATCTACTCTATTATAAGCAATACAACAAATTGAGATATTCATATTTATCATTTGATAGCTTTAATCAATATTTTATTTATTTCAGTTATTCTTGAAATAAGCGAGTTTGAAGAATAATTCTCTGACAAATACTTGCGATTTATCAATACATCTTCAACTTCCATAGGTTCAGTTAGCAATTTTGCATCATCTTGTATAGAATAAATTTTCAGTCCCTTCGATTTTAGATATTGAAACATCAAATTTTTATTAGACATAAACACTCTTGCTCCATATATCATTTGCAAAAAGACATTATCGGAAGCCTGCTGTCGATTATGGAAGAAAATTGCAGTTTTACAATTAGACATTATTCTTGTATATTTATCTAAAGGCATAAAAGATTGCAAAGGCATCATTCTATCACCAAACAAAGACTCTCCCTCATCTATCACAGCTTTCTTGTATGATTCTGTGCCACCATAGCTCAATGGAATAATTATTTTTTTCCAAGAAGTAGTATCATTATTTCTTAGATAATTTAATATATCCAAATGATTATTTGTCGGTGCAGCAGAATTTCCTATCAAAAGATTTACCTTATCGTTAGGATTATATTCAAATGAAGGAATATTAGGAATAAAGAAATCCGTAGAACCATAATAAAAATCCAATGGCTTTGCATTAAAACATGGAACATATTTCTTTATCAAATCATACTCATAAGGAAAAACACCAGAATAAAAATCGACACGATTAATTGCACTTTCATGTAATTTTTTCAATTTACACCTATACTTTACCCTAAAACGCATTATGCCTATTCTTTCTAGAAAAGACATATTTTTCAAAGTTCTTTTTTCATATAGCTTTGTTGGTATTACAGGATAAAAATCAGAATATGTATCCCATCCCCATGAAAACCAAACAACTTTTTTTTCTCTAGGTATTGAAGAAATCAAAGAAAAATTTGGCAAAGCAAACAATGAATGAAGTATGATTACATCGAAATCGCGAATATAACTAATGAAATCAGAACTTAATACATTTATCACCTTTTTATTTTTAATATGGGAAAAATGTAGTATCGGCTTATCCGACACAACAACATATGTATTTTCTACATTAGGATTAAAATCCGAATCGAATAAACTAATAGCACCATCAATAAATTTTTCGTCGTAACAACAATGTAAATTCTTCATTTTTTTATTTTTGCAATAATTATTGTTAATAACACATCCTTAGTCAATAGCATTACAACCAAAGCAATTGTAAGGCATAAAGTTCCCTTAAATATAAGATTAAGCCACAAATTGAAATCAATATGAAATAATTGAAACATATAGTCTATAATCAAGATAATACCTGCATATGTCAACATTGGGACTAATTGTCTAAAAAGACAAATAGGGGATGATTTCAATACCACTTTGTATAATACAATATAAGAAAAAACAAAACCAATAGCCAAAGTTATGTCCCAAGCTAATGCAAACCATTCTATAGTTTTTCCGAAAGTCAAACTTAAAATAAAACCTAAGATTGTTATGCCAGAATTAAATAATTCAACGTAAAACATATAATTTGTAGCATTTGCTGACTGATATATACTACCAGATGTAGAGAAGATAATTTGCAAAGGAATAGAAAGAGCTAAAATTCTAAATGTAGGAACAGCCAAAAGCCATTGATCGCCAAACATTACTCTAACTATCTCCTTCGATGCAAAGAAAAAAAACATACCAATTGGAAATGATATAGAAGACAAAACCTGAAATATCTTGGTATTTTTACTTGCTATCATTTTTTTCTGATCTTGGTAATCAGAAAGAAATGGTTGCAAAACAGGATTTATAACACTTGTTATATTTGCCAATGGATACATCATCAACTGATAGCTTTTTTGATAATAGCCCAAAGCTGACATATTCAAATATTTTCCAATAAGTAATTTATCCAAATTACGTGAAAAATAATTCAGTATATTGAATAATAATTGAAAAAAAGAATATGAGAATATTGCTTTTATCGGCTTTAACGGAAAACTCCAATCTATTTTTAATGGATAAACTCTCAAACTAACAAAAAAAATTAGTATCGAGGAAAGAATAGGAGAAACCAATAAGGCATAACATCCCCCTCCATAAAACGCATAAACAACAGAAACTATACCTGTTATAACGTTTATAAAAAATGTACGTTTTGCTATAAACTTAAATTTTTTATTTTTTAAGAACAAACTATTTGGCACAATATTAATAGTAGAAAAAAACAATTCTACCGCCAAAAGTTTAGTTATTACCTTTAAACTCTCTTCATTGTAATATTTCGCTATAAAAGGAGCACAGAAAGTTAAAAGAATTGACAATATCAATCCAATTAAAATTGTATATGAAAATATACCATCTAAATCTTTTGCAGACAATCTTTTATTCTGAATTATAGCAGGTCCAAATCCCATATTAGAAATCATAGATAGAAAAGCTATGGCTACAGATGCTATAGCTACCACTCCAAATTCTTTTGGCGATATCAAACGAGCCAATACAGCAGTAACAATTATTGATATTATTACCGTCGAATATTTTCCAACTGCTGTCCACAGAATTCCGTTAGTTATGCTTTTATTAACCGAGGACATACCTACATCTTTTTCAAAGATTTTACAATTGAACAAATACGAATAACATCATCGATTTCCAAATCTGCATAAAGAGGAAGCGTTAGAACTCTTTTGCTTATATGGAGTGCAATTGGCGTTTTCTGAACGTCAAATTTACCATGGTAAGCATCAAAAGCACTAGTTAATGGATAAAAATATTTTCTTGCAAAAATATTATTATCAGCCAACACATCACATACTTCATTTCTTGTATGCCCAAACTTCTTTTCATCTATAACAATTGGAAAATACGCATAATTAGGCTGTACATTCTCTTGAACTGGAGGTAACTGAATACCATCAACATTTGCAAGACACTGTCGATAGCATTCTACAACTTTTTTACGTTTAGCAATTTCACCATCTACATGACGGAGATTACACAATCCCATGGCTGCTACAAACTCATTCATTTTTGCATTCGATCCAACTCCATCAATTGTTTCTGCATCTTTTATGCCAAAATCACGAAGTTTGTAAAGTTCATGCCCCAAATCCTTATCATGAAAGCAGACTGCACCGCCTTCAATTGTATTATAGACTTTAGTTGCATGAAAGCTAAACATTGATGCATCTCCAAAATTTCCAATACCTTGTCCCTTATATCGAACACCAAACACATGGGCTGCATCATAAATAACTTTTAAGCCATATTTCTTAGCGATACGCTCAATTTCTTCAACATTGCAAACATGACCATAAACATGAACTGGTACAATTGCCGAAGTCTTGTCTGTAATCAGAGACTCGATCTTAGTAGTATCAATAGTATAATCTATTGGATTTATATCACAAAACACAGGGGTTAATCCATTACGAACAATAGCATGGGTAGTTGATGCAAAAGTAAAAGGGGTTGTTATAACTTCACCACTCAAATTCATTGCTTGGAGACACAATTCCAAAGCATTATGACCATTCGTAAAGAGGGAAATATAGTCAACTCCACAATAATCCTTCAGTTTCTCCTGAAGCAAATTATGCTTTGGTCCCATATTGGTAAGCCAATGACTTTCCCAAATGTCCTTAATCTCTTGAATGTACTCCTCATAAGGAGGCATCGATGTTCGTGTTACTAAAATTTTTTTCATTGCTACAAAAATTAATTACTAATCTCTTCTAAAAATATCTCTAGTATATACCTTCTCCTTTACATCATCCAAACAAGCATCGTAGCGGTTGGCGATGATGGTATGGCTCTGTGACTTGAAGGCTTCGAGGTTGTTCTCTACTCTACTGCCGAAGAAGGTGCTACCCTCTTCCAGGGTTGGCTCATAAATGATGACCTCTGCACCCTTTGCCTTGACACGCTTCATGATGCCCTGAATGGCAGACTGGCGGAAGTTATCGCTGTTTGACTTCATGGTCAGACGATAGACACCAATCACACAGTTGTGCTCCTTGCTGGCATCATAGCTGTTGGCATCGGCATAGCTGTAATAGCCTGCCTTCTGGAGTACGGCATCAGCAATATAGTCCTTACGGGTACGGTTGCTCTCTACGATTGCCTCTATCAGGTTCTCAGGTACATCGGCATAGTTTGCCAGAAGCTGCTTGGTATCCTTTGGCAAGCAATAACCACCATAGCCGAAGCTTGGGTTGTTGTAATGGGTGCCGATGCGTGGGTCAAGACCTACACCATCTATGATTGCCTTGGTATCGAGTCCCTTTACCTCTGCGTATGTATCCAACTCATTGAAGTAGCTTACTCGGAGTGCCAAATAGGTATTGGCGAAGAGTTTAACTGCCTCGGCTTCCTTCATACCCATAAAGAGAGTATCGATGTTCTCCTTGATGGCACCTTCCTGGAGCAAAGCGGCGAAGGTCTTGGCTGCTTCCTTCAACATCTCGACATTGGTTACAGTCTTGATTGCCTCGTTCTCCTCTGCGAACTCAGGACGATCGATAATCTTTGGATAGCCTACGATGATGCGGCTTGGGTAAAGGTTATCATAGAGTGCCTTGCTCTCGCGAAGGAACTCTGGAGAGAAGAGAAGGTTGAACTTCTTCACACCCTTCTTGGCATACTTCAAGTAGAGGCTACGGGTATAACCGACAGGGATGGTGCTCTTAATGACCATCACTGCATCTGGGTTTACCTCCAGAACCAGGTCGATGACTTCTTCTACATGGGATGTATCGAAGTAGTTCTTCACTGGGTCGTAGTTGGTTGGTGCTGCAATCACTACGAAGTCTGCATCCTTATAGGCTGACTTGCCGTCAAGGGTTGCCACGAGGTTCAATGGCTTTTCAGCCAAATACTTTTCGATGTAATCGTCCTGAATTGGAGAAATCTTATTATTGAGTTTCTCCACCTTCTCTGGGATTACATCTACTGCTGTTACATGATGGTGCTGAGACAACAGGGTTGCTATGCTCATACCTACGTAGCCGGTACCGGCTACTGCTATTTTTATATTCTTAAAATCATTCATCATGATATAGTGTTTTTATTTATATTTTCCGAAGTATTCCACTCCCAACGCAGTCTATAAGACTTGGTTCATGTACAGCGACACAACCATCATAAAGAGCATTCGGAAGTAAAGCTACAGCGTATTCTTCGCTATTCGCTTGTTGTTATTTGACTGGGAGGACATAATGCTATACTCTGTTTAACTTAATTTGGTCTTTTAAAAATATCAACAAAATCATAATTAGCATCTTGATCACCAAAGGTACCAATAACCGCATTATATTTCACATCGTCTGTAGAGATTTTTGCATTTGCTTTTACAGTATCAACATCAGTATCCCATGCTTCCGCTAATTTAGCAATAAACAAATTTGACATCGATACCTCTAATGCTCTTTCCCTATTTGGCCATCTCAAGGAATATTCAAAATCCAATACATTACATAATATTGAAACAATACCAGCTTCTCCCCAAAACACATTTGGATTTGCTATAAACACACGATTGTCGTTTCTACGCCTAAACTCTACAGATACAGCTGCATCTGATAATAAGATACATTCATCTATGTTTTCATTTTTGATATAAGAAACCAATTCATTACAAGAGATATAGCCACCTCGGTATGCAAAACATTTCAAGTTACCGGTACATCCCCCTAACTGATGGACTATTGTTGCACAATGCGTTTGTATATTACCATCCAACCACGAATCAGCCAACAACTGAGACTGTTCTGTTGCCCATTTGGATATTTCCGCATAAGAAACTATCGGCATACCATAATTTCGAGATGCATTAATACTATATCCCTTAACGATTCCAACGATACCACGAATAACACCAGCATTTAGACCTCCTATCGTAATCATACCTTCACATAAATCCAAATGCCCATGAAAATGGTAACCCTTATCTAAATATAAAGAAGCTCTTGCTACAATTTGACCTTTTGAATCCGTAACTGTCCTCATATTTTTCGCCAATAACTCTAACAATTTTGATTGTTGATCATTGGCTACCGCACATCTAGACTTTCCATGTATTCTTAACAGTAACTCCTTAGAGTCCATAGTTATCCAATCATTGCGTGATATGACTGGCGTTGTTTCAGACTCAACATAAAGATTACAATCAAGGCTTGGACACAATCGTTCCAATATTTCAGAAAGAGGAATCTGCTTTTCCAAAAAACTATCATAAAGAAGACTTTTCTTTATACCTTTTCCTATCCAAACACGAACTATAGTGCCACCATCCTTTATATATTCATCAGGATTTGCACAACGTAGGATTGGCCTGGAGTCGAGTCCATGCATAAAATCCAACACATGTGTCTGCTCCCTACCCAACATGTATTTACGTGATATAACCTGTACTTTAGATCCAAGCATAAATACAGAGAAGAAGCCTATTCCATACTTTCCTGTTGAACTGTAACCTTTTGCTTCCAACAAAGGAAACTCCTTATGCATAAGATTTGTTCCCCAAAAAGATTGACCAAAATCCAGCAAAGATTGAGTCATAACCAAAGAAGACATGCCTACTCCATTATCCGAAATTTCGATATACGTGCCATTAGCATCTTCTCCAAACTTAACTCGGATTTTTCCATCAAAAGAATCATCATCATCCAATATTCTTCTTGCCCGTATTGCATCTGAGGCATTTTGTATTAATTCTCTCAACGGAACTTTATAATTTTTACCATATAACTCCTTGCCTCCCAACGTAGCCACTAGCTTGGGAACATTTGAAACATTAATCGTGGTATCTACTGGCTTCCAACCAACGACCTTTACAGACTCAGTAAGGCGAGATGGGGTATCTATGTAAGCAACACCATTGACACCAAATGTGGTTCTTCCTAAGTCAGACAAGAAAGAATCAACACTTTTCAGTTCGCTATCTATCATGCGCAATGTATCAAAGCAAAGCCACCAACTGTCACTTTCCTCTATACCAAAAGGAGATTTTGAAGTAAATAGTATTCTGCTTCCTTTTACTGTAGGCTGATTCAACTTATTTTGGAATGTCCAATGTTCTTTTGAAATTCCACTTGGTTTTCTTAAAGTAAAGAGGAGACTTGGTGCTCTGCTGTCATCTACATCAATTGCATCAACAGCACGCATCAAACAACCTAATTTTATCGGGTCTATCGTCCAATGTGAAGGTAAAAATCCTGGAGCACCTATCAAATCCGTACCTAATAGGTGCATCATTCTATCAATCGTGGTTCCATGACTTGCCGCTATTTTTCCAATGATATCTCCATAAGAGTTTCTCAAATCGGAATCCTCCAATAAAAACATCTGGTTGCCCATATTATTTTTCCAAGAAGCCAGTGGTAACGACTCTGCTTTTTGCGCATGCAAATCTCTTAGGGTTGACTCTAAAGCCCATTGCTCTAAATCTTTTTTCTCTAAAGATCCTAGAGTCTTGCGTTCCAATGCTTTATAGGTATCCTGCCACAATGCTGTTTTCTTCAACTCTTCGATGCCCTCTTGATAAGCAACGATACCCATTCCCAAGTCATGAACCAAGAAAGCAGCACCCAAAACAAACCCTTCCGCTGGATTTAGATTTTCATTAGAGGAAAGTATCATTGAGGCAATCCCCCACAAAGCATCAGCATGTGATATATCATGAATTGTAAATGAGGGTAAGCTTCGATTTATTTCTGAAGCAAAAAGCTGTGCCTTTTGCCTTAATGAATAATATGCTTGTCGCAAAAAATCTACTTGTTCTTGATAACCATTAGTTTGATTTTTCAAGCCCAATGTATTTTGCCATAAAGTTGTCAATTCATATTTATCCATAATATTTATTTTTATCAGTTACATGAAACAAATTGCCCGATTATTGTATATCACCAATACAGCGTCCCCACTATTTTACAAGTAGTTACACGTATCTGTTTTTGAAAAAAGTTATTTTATTATCGTTCTTAGGGTGAGATCTGTGTGAGATTTCTTACGGGTAGAGTGCTCTGTGAGTTTGTGTGAGGAATATTACAGACAAGAGGGTTAGGGCGAGGATAAACCTCCGCCCCTACGAGGGGGAGGTTATTCGACAGTCTCCCATGTTTCTTTGAGGATATCCTTGATGGCGAAGGAGCGGCCAGCGATGTCGATGACGAGGCTGCGGCTGCCACTCACCCTGACGACGTATCCTTCCAAGCCTTCAAGGAGGCCGGAGGTGATGCGGATATGTGGGTGCTGCATGAAATAGCTGATGGGATTGTCCAACGGTTTGATGCGCTCGGGCTGCTTGTTGATGAGTTGCATGAAGGGATTCATCTGACTGTTGGGAATCTCCGCCGGGAGACCCGTGAGTGGATTATTGATCAGATGATCCTGTGGGAAATAGTCTGTCAGGAACTGGCGCAGCTGGGTGGTGGTGCCATGAAGGAAGATGAAGCCTATCGGTGTGATCTCCTCCACCTCGCGCACGGTCGTGTGCTTCTTGACCGCCTTGATGGTCTTATGGATGAAGTAACGCGGAACGAAGACGGCATCCGGACTGACACGGGCTTCTGCCAAGACCGATTCCATCTCATTGGGGAAGCGGGATACCTTCAACGGATGACGGTAGATATATCCCCAGGTACTGTTGTTATCGGATTCTTGTATCATCGGTACAGCGCATTTCTTCTAGATTCAAAACCGAGCAGGGCCTCAGTTCTGATGATGAATATACCTGGATGGAAAGTAAAGTCTTCCATTGGTTTATGATAAAGACCTTAGAGCTTTGCAGCGTCTACGGTTCCCATCATTTTATGTCTTCGAAGGTCACAGCTGCAGCTGCTCCCTTCCGTGCGGTTCTATATTGAATGTTAACCATTGGCCAAGTTTTTCTCTTTAACCGGTTGCTTGTTCCTTACCTTGCATACCCGGATGTGTATGCTTCGGGCACAAGTATTTCTGCAAAGATAAATTAAATAAATGATATGGGCAAAGTTTTTTAATGAAAATTTTCCGCATGACTATTTTTTCTTTCCAATGTTAGGACGGGGATAAACCGCGCCCTACGATGGGAATGGCTGAATAGTTTTTCAGCCGGTTATGTGGATTACGCTAAAAAATGATTTTCCAAGTTTAACCTATATTTTGATATAACAGGGCAGCAATTGCCGCTTGTCATAGGTTCCTTTGCTGACTATGCACTTGAAGAGCTTCTCAAGGTATGTCTCTGGATTGATGCCGTTGAGACTGCAACTCTCCGTAAGCGAAAAGACGAAGGCTGTATTTTCAGCAGCATTCTCACTTCCTATATTCTGGCAGTTCTTCAAGTTCAGTTTTACTGGTTTCATTCTCTGTTCACAGAGATTGTTTGAGATCTGCACCCTACCGTCCTTGATGAGGTTCTCAAGTGACCGTCATAGTTGACACCATACTCGGAGCAGAACTCCTTCAGATCCTCAGTCTCACTGCACAGCTGTACAGATCGTAGACTTCCTGATAATTGACTTTTTCTTTCGGCATAACTTTTCTGTTTTAAAGTTGATGCCGCAAAGGTAATATTTTTATGTGCCGGTGCCAAGGCGGAAAATAAGAAGTTTACTTCATAAACGTTATCTCCTTATCAACTTTGCTGCAAATTCAAAGAAATCTGCAACATTCTTGAAATTATCAAACTGTTGGCAATACATACTTGCATAAGGTTCAGGAAACCTGGTGCGTATATCTGCCTTTATCATATTTGCTAAAGCCTCTTTGGTATAGGCTTTCAGCAATTCGTTGTATTGTTGTTCACTATTCATTATTATCTGAAGTTTGAGGCATAAAATATTTTTCTAGAGTTTTTAATGTCATAACCATTTTGACAAAAATATCTTCCAATACTTTCTGCTCAGAAAATTCATCCAACTTAAAATATTCATAGAGCTTTGCTAAGTCTTTTCTCTTGTTACTTTTTCTATGAGCAACGGAATTAGAACGAAGAGACTGAACTTTTCTGAGGAAATCTACCATATCTGGACAATTCATACCTTTCGACAACAAAAAAGCCTGAAATTTATCTATTCCTGCTTTCAGCTCTGTTGATGATGAGAAGTTCTTCTGCTTTAAATAGAATTCTACATCTGGATTTGAATCATCAATCTCTGATTGTATGCACTTTTGATTGAAGGAATCAATTATCAATTTTGTCATCGATAGAATTTGCTCATCAAAATCAGAATGATTGTTCTCTGTTGTTAAGCAATGCAATGTTTTATAACGATGCTCGTCTTCTTCTATCAAAGGAAGAAATAACGGCCAACCAAATTGCTTTTTCCATTTCTTATTGAATCGCTTAAAACTATTCTTAAAATATAAGTCTGGGAACATGGGGTTACAAAAGTTTCCTTCTATCCAACGAGTATAAGCAGTTTTACTAAACCCCATATCCTTTTCAGGAGAAACATTATAGCCTTTCCAATACAGTTGTTCTGAATATTCCAAATTGCCCAAATATACCAATGGTACTATAACATAACTACGGTGGTCATTATCTATATACAGTGACCAAGAGCCCTCGCATCCAACAGCGCCATCACTAACTGTATATTTATTTGGATTAGAATAGTATTTATCAAGCACCTCTTTCTTGAAAAATATCGGCGTCATCTCCAGAGGATTATCACCATTGGCTACAAAATAATTAGAAAGAGTATCTTTCTTACATGAATGTAACTTAGGCTCTCCTTCATCATCATAACCATAGATAAACTCAGCATACTGCTTATCATCTTGATTAAAAGATTCCAGATTGTAATCTTTCTCCCGATAACGCAATACACATTTACCCACTATCCAACCACCAGACTTATTTCCATCAGCATGGCAATTGACTAAGGACGAATAATTATAGATATAATCAGCATCTTTCACAATTTGATTCATAACAGGAGTTAAACCTAACTCCATGAAGGATTGTTGAGAATAACGCATTTCATCAAAAAATAACAACAAGTTCATCTTGCGCAAGGCTAAGTACTTACGTAATACTGTTAATTTGATTCTTATGTTTAGTCCATTTATCTCTGCAACTTTTTCCCAATCTCCATTTTCATTATCAACTACAAAATGACGTTCTGTTGGAGATACATACCGTTCATGCATATTCAACAAAACCCTAAAGTCTTGCGAAAGTTCTACATAGTTGTCTATATCATAATTTGCAGAACGGTATAATACAAATGGTTCCAAGACATCAATACCTTCATGACTGAAAGACCATTTACCATTACTCCAGATTTCACTTACTCCATTGCTTCCTCTTATTAAATCCCATTCATATCGAGACAACACATCTGATAATTTCTCATCAGAAACGAGAGCACTATGTAAACACTCTGCACTCACTGTAATCCATCCGCTTTCAATAAACTTCTTGTTCATTGAAGCAAGAAAGTCTGCAAATAGTATTCTGTCAGATTCCTTCATATCTACAAATCAATTGAGTTGAGCTCAAAAAGGACACTTACTAAGAAATTAAATCTACTGCTGTTGCATGATGGTGCTGAGACAATTGCGTTGCTATACTCAGACCTACGTAGCCGGTACCGGCTACTAATACTGTTATATCTTTGAAATTTTTCTTTGCTTGTTAGTTTTTATTATCTATTGCTCCCCAAATATTCAATATGACACAGCTCGTATTAAGGGAACACCACCATCATAAAGTGCTTTGGAAGCAAAGTATTATTCGCTTGTAGTTATCTAACGTTTAATTAGACATGTCTCAAATTATCTGAAACGATACATATCATTTATGAATAAAACATAATGAAGTGACAAATAGCAATAGAAGTGTCCCTATCAGAAGAACAAGAAACACACCTATCTTCCCATATTTTTGTTTATAAATTTGATACTCACTTGACGCATGACTAGCATTCACCACAAATGGTAGTTGGAGGTCAAGCATCTGCAAATTCAGAAATTGAAACAAACTACATATTGCATAAATTGTGATGATGAAGAAATCCAGTAAGAAATATGGTTCATCCGACATTTCGAGTGATACGGCAATCATGAAGGGCGTAAAGTCT
>OGQX01001381.1_pt1 | contig 22477 bp, 20 predicted proteins | sample 1553291 | NCBI WGS metagenome assembly OGQX01 (sample SAMEA2580030, study PRJEB22360) | human gut metagenome | biome: human gut; feature: human-associated habitat; material: faeces | place: Denmark | collected 2008/2010
CTCGTTCTTACGTTTTTTCTCAAGCTTCTTATTTTGCTTTTTGCACCAACGATACAAAAGCTTAATTGTTTTCACAATTCCGCCCGCTCCCATGCTGCCTGCACTTACAAGCAGATAAAATGTATCCTCCTCTAATCCAAGCTCTTTTCTGGCTTCCTCTTTTGAAACCTTTTTAGCAAACTCCTTTCGAACAGGAATACCAAGTGATTTTATCTTTTCTTCTGGTATTCCTCTTCTTAAAAAATCATACCTTACATGCCTTGATGGAATTACATACGCATCACAATTGGTTTCTTCCGTAAATGGGGTACACACATAGTCAGTCGCGACAAAAATCGTTGGAGGAAGATTGATCCCTTTTGCCTTCATCTGCGTTACCATCTCCGCCGGAAACAGATGCGGCATTAAAATCGCGTCATATTTATTTTCCTTTAAATACTTATCCATAACAGGAACCATCTGTGCATTTACAAAATAGACTGGTGAACGCCATGGCAGTCTGCGGTAGGCATCACCAATTTTATAAACACAGCCAAATAATGTCGGAGATATCTGCACCAGCCGTACATAGACAACGTCGATAATTTTGGCTAGCTTATTAGTTTTTAATGTATATGGATTCAATACATCTGCACTGTGACCACGCGCCTCTAACGCTTCCTTCATCGCACTTGCTGCTGCATTATGTCCTCCGCCTGTACCGCACGATAAAATTAATACTCTCATATGGTTTTCCTCCTTCTTTCCATCATTATGATGTATAATACCAGATTGCTACGTACTTTGCACTCCCGAACTCTTCATAATAATGCTACCATATCCATTTTAAAATGTCTACACTTAACTTTCTGCTTGCCATTCAGCCTGAATAGTGCTATAAAAAAGAAAAGCAGCTTTGCTGCAATTTATACGGAAAGGCATGGTATTTTTTTATGAAAACAATTCGTTTTTCAATCTGGGAAGATGGTGAATACACCTGGCCTCAGGGCTACGGATTTGTTCCGTTTCTGACTGGCTATCTTCATGAAGACAATAAAGAGCGTCCTTGTGTGCTCGTTGTTCCAGGAGGCGCCTACTATATTGCATCACCAACAGAGGCAGGCATTGTCGCTCTTGATTTCTACCATAAGGGTTATCAGACTTTTGTTCTCACCTACACGACAAATCTGCTTGGAACGATCCCTCTTAAGGATCAGCCAATGCGTGATCTTGCGCGTGCTGTTCGCATTGTCAGAAGCCGCAGCAATGAATACAGCATCAAGCCAGACTGCATTGCAACATGTGGCTTTTCTGCCGGCGGCCATCTGACTGCCAGCGAGGGCGTACATTATAATGATATTGAAGAAAAAAATCCGCTCTATAGTAATGTCAGTGCAAGACCAGATGCAATGCTTCTATGTTACCCTGTTATTACCTCTGGTCCTTATACACATGAAGGCTCCATGCAAAATCTGCTTGGTACTAACCCAACAGCAGATGAATTAAAATATATGTCTCTTGAGACGCAGGTAACTTCACAGACACCTCCTAGCTTTCTGTGGCAGACTGTAACTGATGAAGTAGTTCCTGTTGAAAACAGTTATCTTTTTGCTGATGCCTGCAAGAAAAATGGTGTTTCCTTTGCTCATCATGTTTTCTCACAGGGTCCTCATGGACTTTCTTTGGCAACAGCTTCCTGGGCACAGGGAATCTTCGGTGAACTGTATACACTAGATCCATTCAAATATACTATTGATGCGATTAAAGCTGGTACTGCCAATGTTGACGTATCCAAAGAAAAGCTGGCAGATTTAGAAAGAGAATTTCCAAACCATATGCCTGGTAATCCTTGTTCACGTGAGCCTAACGCAGAAGTTTCCATTTGGCCTTGTCTTGCAGATGTATGGCTTCGCACACAATGGTCACTCTAATATATTGTCTGCATCTTAAATTACAACATATCAGCAGCTAGTCAATTTTCTGTAATATAGTAACAATTATGGCTGCAGTCATTTGCAAACAGCCTGCTTTTCATTTGTTTTTTATAGTCTTTTTCGCAGGCTGATTGTTCTAAAATATTAAGAGCATTTTTTAATTGGCGGATATCTTCTATGGTATCCGCCGTATAATTCCCCCGGCTTACAAGCTTAATATGAGTAATGCCTGCATCTCGCAGCTGCCAAAGTGCACACAGACCACATCCGCTTTGTCCAAGCACAAAATTCTCTCCTGCATTTTCCTGATCTGCCTGAGCTGGCTGTCTCTTATAATTCAAAATATCTGATTGTTCTGTTCTTATAAGTCTATAAGGTAGACGGCAGGCAGGTGCTAATTCATCACAATGAAGACTACTGCAAAATGCACCTGTAAAATGACAAAGCTCATTTAATGCAAAAGCTTCATACTCAAGCGGCTGTTTTGGATACTGCATTTTTTGATAATCAATACAGCTTTTCATCTCCTGCGGTGTTACCTTACGATGAAAAATAATCCGCTTTGCCCCAAGACTCCTCATCTCATCAATCATTATATGATTTGATTCCGACATTTCACCACTTACATGAATTTCTGCCGGAACTGTCAGATTCTTTTTTAAAAAGACAAGCAGCGCCATATCTCCAACAATAAATGACGAAAAACCCATATGAAACAAACGCTTAATAAGTGCTTCTATCATCGGATATTGATGAGGTGCATAAAATAATCCATTTAACGCTACTGTGACTATTTTTTTCTTTCTTCTGACAAGTGCTGCTAAGATCTCCATTTCACTTTCAGATCCGATCTGCACGTTATAATAAAGCACCTCTCTGCGATTTAGCGGATATGTCAATCCTCCGTTTTTCATCCATTCATATGGCACATAGCCGCAAAAAAATTCATCTGCCCCTGCTTCCACATAAGGAAGATAATCATCAACAGAGCCTAATCCTGCCGTAATTTTCATAGCTTTGTCCCCTTTGCCGAATCGTTTTTTAATGGTGTATTTAAAAATCCAGCCACAAGACGAACTCCTTCTTTTTCTATTCTAATCGAATCATTATATCCAAAAATACTGTTATACCGCCCTGTCATGCAAAGAAAATCAGGATACTCAAATGCATATGTCATACATTCACAATGGCAATCATCAACTGCTTTCTGCCTTCCTCTGCTGCCTCTGTAAAGCATTGCCAAAAGCGGACACCATCCAGAAGTATTCATTTGAAAATATGGAAAATGAAGCGTCATGCCAATCATACTGTCTGGCGTAAAAAATGATTGATCAATGCCGCTGTTTTGAAATGACACACGCGTTATATTAAAATGCTTGGCAAGATACTGTCTGTAAAATGGAGCATCTATCTGACTTTTTTCTTTACTAAACTCACCGTCATTTCTATTAACATAGTTCATTCTTGTGTCACGTCTTTGTTTTGACAAAAGGCAGCCAAGCGTCAGCAAAAATTGATTCGGATATTTTTTTCTGATCAGACCTGCCATTCCCCAATCATTTATTACAAGCTCAATTTTTACACATTTATTTTGACACCAATCTGAAAGAAGCTTTAATATTTCTTCTATTTTTATTAGATCTTTTTCTTCAACAGGTGCAAACACACAAACAGGGAAAATATGATCACCCCATGTCTTTTCAAGCATAGCCTCTAACTGTGTCTTTTTAGGAAACAGATGAAAACAATATGCATTTCCAATATAAAAATATTTTGGTACACGCCATGCAATCTTACATAAATCTATATCAATCCATCCACTGCTTTCCCAATAAAGAGAAATAAAATCCTTAAGAGGCTTTGACAGATATGCCTGATACCAGGCCGTGTTATCTAGCTCAATGCCATCTACTCGCTCTGTCAGTGACTTCTTTGTTTCATTAGGTACTTGTGTCCATGCTGCTCGCTGTTTCTTTAATGTATCTGAATAAGTTTGTTCCTTTTCTGACGGATAGCCAACTAATGCCTTTGACATATCTGCCTCTGTCTCATCCAGCTTTAAATATATATAATTCAGATACTCCTTATTAAAGCGTTCCGTATATATACGGTATTCTTCGTTTTTTACATCAACACGAATCTCGCAGACAAGCCCCTCCATCTGTTTTTGCGGCATCAATTCAATTTTTACAACGTCCAGTGTACAATTTAGTATCACTTCATGATAGCTTCTTTTCTGAAACTGAAAAAAGGACAGCACTATGTTGCCTTGCTGTCCTGCATCTGATAATTGCTGTACATATTTTTGTGCCTGTTCTTTTAACAGACGAAAGGTAAAATAATCAGGTGACAGCTCCAAAAGGCGAATCTCTTTTTCATCTGTCTTTGTCTTTATTTTGCCTGATAAAATCGCAAATGGTATCATCCTAAACCTGCCTTTGCCATCACACGCCTAATGCATGCTATTTATTTTTGTTTTTAAAATGCTCCCACACTAGATAACCTGCAAGGCCAAGCGCCATGATGTAGCCGAGAAAACCAAGCGCTGGTATTCCAAACAGGTGCGGCTGCATTTGTGTGGTACATAAAATACTTGATGCCAGAAGAAGTGCTGCTATAACAAGTCCCATAACCATCTTTGAGACAAGCTTTTCAAGCATCTGTGACAAATCCTCTGTCGCATGAAGATCAAGCTTAATTCTTCGATAGCTCTGAAAAAGATCCGCCATTAGTACGGGAATGTCCATTGCCCTGTTAATGGAGCGATACAGCTGGCTTCCCTCATTTTTGAGTTCTTCCTTCCAATTTACATTTTCCCAAAATGATGCCGAAATACGTCCCGAAGCTACCTCCACGATATTGACTTGAGGGCTTAAATCTGCAATTACACCCTCAATTGTCGTCATTCCTCTTGCGAGAAGTGTCAGCTGCGCCGGCATTGCAAGCTCATTGGCACTCATTATCTCTATCAGTTCTGTTAAAAGTGCAGCAATGTCAATACTGCCGATATCCAGCGTGCCGTAACGCGTCATAAGACCTTCAATATCGGTATACAAGCGGATTCGATTTGGTTTTCCATGAAAAATGCCAAGCGCCAGTATCACATCCACTAACTCAGAATTATTTCCTCTTGCGATTGCTTTACTGCCTTTGCTATCAGACTTTTGTCTCTTGGCGTGAGGCGCCCCATCATTCCCATATCAAGCCAGACAATTTTTCCACCGCGAATCCTAAGATTTCCCGGATGTGGATCAGCATGGAAAAATCCATCCTGCATAATCTGGCGCACATAATTGTCAGCAAGCTTTTCTCCTATTTCAACTAGGTCATAGCCTTCCTGTTCTAGTGTATGCGTATCTGAAACGCTGTAGCCATCAATATACTCCATGACAAGAACCTGTGCTGTTGTCAGCTCACTGTACAGCTTAGGAGACGCAACAAAAACGACATTCTCATTGTTTTTTGAAAATGTTTTCATATTTGCAGCTTCAAGAAGAAAATCCATTTCCTCTTTAGCTGCTGACCAAAACTCACTTATCACTCGCTCTAAATCAACAAGACCTTTCAGGGCAGGCGGCACAAAACGAAGCATACGCTGCATCATGGCAACATCTCTTTCCATGGTGCCATAAATGCCGCGCCTTTGAACCTTGAGAACCACATGCTCACCACTTTTAAGAAAGGCTTCATGAACCTGCGCAATCGAAGCAGACCCGATTGGAGTCTTTACAATTGATGCAAAAACATCCTCCGGGTCTTTTTTGTATGCTTCGTAAAGTACAGCCCTAACCTCATCATATGGCATTGGGCTGACCTGAGAGCGCAGCTTCTGCAGCTCTTTGCAATACTCAGATGAAATTAAATCTGTTCGTATTGAAAGAATTTGTCCCAGCTTTACATAAGTTGGTCCTAGTTCTTCTAATATCTCACGTACTTTTACCGGCGTTATCCCTTTTGTAATGCGATAACGCCGCAGTACCTGTATGATTTCAGAAAGTCTCGATCTGTCTTCTCTCTCACTCATCCTGTGTATTCTCTTTTTGCTCTGCCTTTTGTTCTTCATCCTGTGGTGCTTCTGCCTTTGCCTCTTTATCCTGTGGCTTAGCTGCCTTATTTAACAGCTCCTTTAAAGCATCAATCTGATCTGGTGTCATCGCTGACAGCAGTTCCTCAACAGAAGCATCCTTTTTTTTCTTATTATCCAAGGTTTCTTTAATGTTGTGTTTAAGTTCCTCGTTTAACACCTTTCCCTGCTCTACGGTCAGGCTTCCTTTTTTTACGAGTTCATCCGCAACATCCTTTGCCTTCTCGGTTGTCACTGCTGCTGCACCAATACCTGCCAAAACTACATTCTTTACAAGATCTGTTACCTTAAAATCCATACTGTTACCTGCCTTTCTGCTTGTGTTAAATTTATAATCCAAAAAGCTGTGCCAATTTAGGGAAGAAAATTAATCCGCCTACAATGGCTGCCGTGATGGCTGCTACAAGCACAGCACCTGCCGCTGTATCTTTCGCTAAACGTGCCAGCTCTTTGTGTTCCTCTGTCACCAGATCAACTACTGCTTCTATTGCAGTATTGACCTGCTCAAGTGCAATGACCATTCCACATAATATAAGGCAAATGCCCCATTCGGTCACTGTCAGTTTTAATGTGACACCAAAAACTACAACTAATACAACTACTGAATAATGTATCATCATATTTCGTTCATTTTTGATGCCGTCAAATATACCTCGAAATGCATAGGCAAAACTTAAAACAAGCTCTTGCTTTACATCTAAATGATGATGTGCCGCATCTAATGCCTCTGCTGCAAAGTAATGACTAATAACCTCAGTATATAAAATCAGATACATTACTGAAACGCAAAATCCACCAATAACGTCAGTTGCATAATGTACGCCAAGATAAATTCGGCTGCAGCCAACTAAAAATACAATCAGCGCATTAAGCACTGTAAACGCATATCTTTGACTTTTTTTCAAGTCTGCCTGCTTAAGCATATATGCAAGAAATCCATAAAATGACGCTGCCACCATGGCATGTCCACTCGGAAAGCTATAACCACTCTCCATAACAAGATGCATCTCCTGCGGCGGACGTATTCTCATAAAACTACCCTTGATTGCTACATTCAAAAGGACTGTCAAAATCAAATTTCCAAGCAAAGCTATAAAATATTTACGCTGCTTTAAAATATGAATCATCGAAAGACTTATTACTAAAAGTACTACTGGATGAACCATGTTAGTCATTATTTTGAAAAATCCTGTCGCTGCGCTGCTCTCAAATGACCTTAAAATATGATACGCTGCAACATCAATCGGTGCAGTCACATATGATCCACTGATATCAGCCGCCAATAGTCCAAATAAAACTGCACATACGACAAGCGTTGGAATCTTCCACAATTTTCCTTTTTTATATTTCACTACATCACCTGCCTGTCTTTTCTTTTGTCGTCATTATAGTACAGCACGGCAAAAATGGCAAGACCATATTCTTCCAAAAAGTATATCATTTAAGTAAAATCCTACATGGAAAAACATATTAAACCATGATATACTAGCGCTGCTTCTGCATTTTATTATTGTTTTTGGGGAGGTTTTTCTTATGAAGCAGAAAAAATTTGACTGGGGGTACTTTCTAAAGCACATTGCAATTATTGCGATACCAGTAGCCCTCCAGAATCTGCTCACCACCACAGGCAGTATGGTTGACACCATTATGCTGGCTTCTATCGGAGAAAAAGCGGTCGGTGCTGTCGGATTATGTGCTCAATTTTCCAGTTTGATGTTCTCTGGATACTGGGGTTTTATTGGCGGAGGCATGCTGTTTTTCGCTCAATACTGGGGAGCAAAGGATCATGATGGAATTACTCGCTCTTATGGAATGACGCTTCTTTTTATGATGACCGTTGCTCTTGTTTTTGCAGGTCTTGCAATCGGAGTACCTTCTTTTATCATGGGAGTCTACACCGACAAGCCAGAAATTCAGGCGATTGGTATTTCTTACCTTAGGATTGTTGGCTTTGCGTACCCGCTCCAGGTTTTGTCAATGGCAATGAGTGCACTGCTTCGTTCCATCGAACGCGTGAAAATTCCGCTTTATGGCGGCATCGCCTCTGTTATCGCCAATTGCTTTTTTAACTATCTTTTCATTTTTGGAAAATTTGGACTTCCAGAAATGGGTGCCGCTGGTGCTGCTGTCGGAACTGTTCTTGCCGGTGTTGTGAATCTTTTAATTTTGATTGGATTTATCCTTCATCAAAGGATTCCATTTGTCTTGGAATTTTCCAAACATTTTCGCTGGACAAAGGAATCTCTGCAAAATTACCTGATCAAGTGCTTCCCAATCATCTGCAACGAAGTTCTGATTGGTGTTGGAAATATGATGATTAACGTTGTTCTGGGACGTCAAAGTGAACAGGCAATCGCTGCCGTCGCTGTCTTTCGTACTATGGAAGGTCTCGTCATTGCATTCTTCAGTGGTTTCTCCAATGCAGCCTCAATTCTCGTTGGAAAAGAAGTTGGTGCCGGCAATCACGAGCTTGCCTTTGAGCGCGCTAAACGTCTGGTTTATCTGTGTAGCGCCATTATAAGCATTGCCTGTCTGACACTTTTGCTCGTTCACAATCCACTTCTTCATACGCTCGGACTTTCAGGAAAATCATATAAAATTGGTACTGGCATGCTTATCATTTACAGCATTGCTGCCATCATCCGTATGGGAAACTGGGCACAAAACGACACCTACCGTTCTGCCGGAGATGCCGCTTTTGGTTCCATTATGGAGATTACATTCATGTATCTTATGGTGCTTCCGTTTGTATATCTTTCTAATTTTTATTTTCATGCACCATTTCTTCTCGTGTTTGCGTTCTGCTATATTGATGAGCCGATCCGCTACATTATCATGCAGTGTCATCTCTACTCTGGAAAGTGGATTCGTCCTGTATCAGATGCCGGACTTGCCACCATTTATGAGTTTAGAAAGCAGCACCACATTGAAGTTAAAAGTCAGAATCAATCACACAATAAAAGTTAATTTCATTTGTGATTGACTTAACTGCTAGTCTAATTATGTGATTTACTATATTTTTTCGATTTATCATGATTCGTTGTCATTACGCTTTTTCAAACACTGGTTCAGCTTTTGTGCCTCTCGATTTCCCTTCGTCCACGAATACATGGAAATAATGAAAAAGATAATGGCAACGGATAATGCCATCATAGCAACCTGCAGTGGCTCATGAATATCAAACCAGCCGCCACCACCAAGCACAATCCCATTCATAATCAGATAGTGAATGGCAATGCGAATCACAAACTCTTTTCTTGTCATGCTGCGATCCCAAGGATAAATCAGAGAAGAAAGTGCTCCTAAAAATGACAATAATGGAATCTGCCACAAAAGAGAGGCTGGAACCGTGTCATAGTCTCCGTTTAATACTGTCATAGCAACCGCCGCAAACAGCGACCACGCTGTAATTTCATAAAATTTATTCAAAACGAACTCGAATTTTGTCATGTTCCTTCTCCCTTCTAATTTTTTAGTCCTAATCGAACCTTTAAAAGTGAAACGTATTGTCTGGATATTACGACATGCTCTTTGTTTGTCATGCAGGCATCCATGCGTCCTTGAAACATTGGACTAAAATGATCGACCTTTGATAAATTTACGATGACTGATTTTGAGACTCTGAAAAAATCTGCATTTCCATACTGCTGCTCTAACTCATACAACTTTGAATGAATTTCAAACACTTTTGTATCCAGATAGGCAAACACACGATTGTCAACTGCCTCAAAATAGCAGATATCGCGAAGCTGTACTTGATGCATTTTTTCTCCGTCAAATACCGTCAATTTTTCCTGATCGGATTGGAGTGCCTTAAGAAGTCGACTGATTCTTTCATCTATTCCACGGCATCGGATGATGACTTCCTCTTCCTCCTCTGCCGAACACTCCTGTATTGTTACTTTCATAAATTCCCCTCTCTCAGACCTTTAGCGATCTTTTAATTTTCTTCTTTTTGCGATTGCAGCTGCAATTGCGATGACAACCACTGCCCAAGCAATCAATAGTAAAATCTGTCCCAATATACTGATTGTCTGTGCGCCATTTTTTAGTGTGACACCCATCTGTTCGAAAAATACAGTCTGTACGGTATCTGACATTCCTGCAAAAACTGTTTTAGATGCACTTTGCATACAAAATCTTCGCATCAGAGCAGTTCCATGAATCACTGGAAGAAGTTTTACCACATTTTGAAGCCATTCAGACATGGACGCCACTGGAATGTAAGTACCACCCAAGAAACCTACAAGTGTACCAGCCACAGTCAACATACCACTCCATGCACTTCCTGTGCGTATAAACAATGCTGCCAAATAGCCAATTGCTGAAAATACAAACGTATTTAATGCAATCACACCAACAAGTGATACCAGATCAACAATTCCAAGTACTGGATGTCCTTTTAATGCAAAGAACCCTTCTCCCACTGCCAATGTCGTAAGGCAAATCACCATACCACTAACCCAAGCTGACAAAATATAACCCAGTGACAGATAAAAACGACTTGCTGGTGTCACATAAAATGAACGTAACCGTCCTCTTTCTTCATCCTCTACCATTGCACCAATCGCAGTTAGCGATACTGTTACGCTGTTAATACCCAGAATACCACCCATGATCCACAATTGAACCAGCCACGAGGCATTTTTTGCATTTTCCTCTGCTGTGCCAGTTCCATATTGGTTCAATGCGTCAAGCAAACCCTCTGATGACGACTCTCCAAGAAAGACAACCATAATGGCAAGCAAAATCAGTGCTGATAATATCGAAAAAAAGACAGCACTTTTGTTTCGAAAATAAATTAACAGATTTCTCTTTGTCATTGCTTTGATCTCTCTCATATGTTGCCTCCTTTCAAGCTCTTTCCAGTAACTGCCAGAAACACGTCATCCATGGTACCCTGCTGCAACTCAAAGCCTTCAAGCTGATCTGATAACTGATTTAAAATTGGGATTGCTTCCATGCTGTTTTCTAATACACGGATCTCTGATTTTGCTGTTATCGGTATTGTATCATATATTTTTTCATTATCAGAAGTAAGTGTGTGTTTCTCTTGTTTATAATACAACGTCAGTGTATCCTTTGCGTAGCGCATTTTTAATTCCTGTGGTGTTCCAAACTCACAAAGTTTTCCTTTGTCGATAATGGCGATATGACCTGCCGCTGCTGCCTCTTCCATGTAATGGGTTGTCAGAAAAACCGTCACCTGATCCTCGCACTGAAGTGATTCTACGCTGTTCCAAACTTGCTTTCTCGTAGCCGGATCAAGACCAGTTGTTGGCTCATCCAAGAACAAAACCTCTGGATCGTTTAGCAGTGCTGCCGCAATCTCACATCGCCTCTTTTGTCCACCGGAAAGTTTTGCATAACGCCTCGTGTAGATATCCTCCAAATGAAGCTTTTCGCAAACTGTCTGAATGCGTTCCTTTTGCCATGCACGCTTTGTCTGATACATTGCTGCGCGTACCTGCAAATTTTCCTTAACCGTCAGTCGATCGTCTAACACATTCTCCTGCCAAACCACACCTATTTTCTGACGAATCTCTTCATCATGTACTCCAACCTGCTGTCCTCCAATCCAAATCTCTCCATCTGTCGGAGAAAACAGCGTGCACATCATGCGAATCGTTGTTGATTTTCCAGCTCCATTTACACCGAGAAAACCAAACAATTCCCCTTTTTGCACGGTAAAACTAATGTCATCGACGGCTTTGATTTCAGCGAAGTACTTTTTTAGATTTTTTATGGTGATCTCTGATTGCATATGCGTTCCTCCCTTATATATTCACGGGCTATCTAAGTTACGAAAGGCTTCGAACGAGGAATCCGGCTGCGAAGCAGACGATTGCCTCAGTAAAGCACAATCGTCGAAACCTCTGCCAAGTTTTTCAAAAGTCTGCTTTGGTTACGGCGTCGCCTGAGTACTGATATCTCATGAATATCATTCACTAATATAAGGATAGCGAAATTAGGAATATACGACAAGCAATTCACGGCAAGATGCGCAAAGGCAGCGGTAAGATGCAAATTGCGCACCTTATCGCTGCCGAAAGGTTTTCTATCTATTATTTAAGGTGTACCTCCGCTCCCTCTCTCCAGATCTGCACGGCCATATACGGCTTTGCTTGAAGTGTTACCTTGAATTTACCTTGGAATCTGCCGCGATCTTCAATTGTCATGTTCCAAGTATCGAGCACGCGCACATGCCAGCTTGACTTATCGTCGAAATGAAACTCACGGAAGGTTGGACGCATAAAGCTGTAATAAATCAGATAATATTCCTTGCAGCCACACTCGGCCTCTCCAGGCGTAATCTCCTGCGGCACAGCACACACTTCATCCCACGTGCGCGAATATGGCATCAGACCAAGACCTGGTGTTTCCTTTAAACGATCTAATAAAAAGCCAAATCGCTTGTGACTCTCGCCATGAAGAATACCGCCATGTGACCACCACAAAATATTTTCCTTATTTAAATAGGTCTCTCCGTGACCTGGATAGCCGCCCCTGCATGCTGCTTCCCAGAATCGGCGAAGCATCTCTTCTCCTGTCAGATTTCCCCATCCATGCTGTATATCACCCTCATAAGCAATTTCGTCAAGCACAACAGGCTTATGATAACGCTCACGGAGTTCATTTGTAATTTCAGAACTCTTATATAAATCAGTGCGCTGTACGCTGCAATGTGTAATCCATGGTCTTGAAAAATCGTACAATGACACACAGTTATGTATGGAACGCATATGATGATATGGATCCTTTTCACACAGAATTGATGCATATCGCTCCCAATCCTGAATTGCTTTATGTGGCATCAGATCATACTCATTTGCCAGTGACCACCATACATTTGCAAAAGCACTAAAGCGAGCAACTGCATAGTTCCAGTAAAGATCGTCCTGCTCTTTTGTCATCTGCGAAAAGCCCCAGCGGTCATACGGATGCATCATAATCAGGTCTGCCTCTATTCCAAGCTCACCAAGACGATGAATACAATTTTCAATATGTTGAAAATGCTTTGGATTAAAGCGTGTGAAATCCCAGTGATTTCCTTTTGTCTTCCCGGTATAATCACCAAAATTTTCTGTTGTTAATATGCTAGAATCCATTGGTGTTCCCTCATATGGATATGAACGTGGCTCACGCAAATTGTAATCATAATGCTTCGGAAAAATACAAAAACGAATCTTATTAAACGCACTGTTTTTGAGTGTATCAAATGTTTGCTCAATTAATTCATCGCTCTGTAGCTCCCACACATAACAGGTTGTTCCAATTGAATAATATGGCGTGCCATCCTCGTAAGCCATATGATAAGTATTTGCAACGCGCACTGGCCCATGAGCGTTCTCCTTTGGCTTTATAACTGTAAAATGGCCTTCATATTCTTTGCCAAATGTGGTCTGAATCTGATAGGTATACTCTCCCTCAAAGGATGGCATAAAACGAATACGGTAAATGCCATCTCCATCATAAAATCCATCACATGATACGGTCTCATTTATGCTGTGAAATGTTCCCGTCACACGCTGCTCGGTAAACGGATTGCCCTCCTTTGGGCCATCAAGTGCTACCTCATAAATTCCCCATCGGTTGCAGGTGTCCATACCAGACTTCTGCATTTTTTCTTTAAAATTCTCCATTCTACATCTTTTCCTCCTGTTTTTTTTGTTTTATGTTCTTAGTAGATTTTCTATATTAAAATACTGACTCTTTATTGGTTTATTTTTCACTTTATCTGACTTAATCTCGTGATCTCTGTCGTCAGCATTTCAATTTCTCTCGTATATTTTTCTTTTCTTTCCGCAAGCAAGCCAATTTTTTCAAAACTTCCCATGGTATCCGCATCTTCGATCTTTAAAAAGCCTTTTGCCACTGCATCTGGAAGCACAAACTTCTTTGTACCGGCTGAAAATTCCACGGTGAGATATTTGCCACTTTGCTCTGCTACTGTTCCTGCCCCATAGCGAATGTTTTTTACGGTCATGCCAGTAAGATCTGGCAGTGAATTTTCTTTTAACTGAGCGTCCACCTGCTCAATCTGTTCCTTTGCCTCATCACGCTGTGATGCTAGTTCCTGTATCCGAATTTGTCTGTCCTGCTTTTTCTGCTCGATGCTGCTTAATTTTGTTTTTTTACGAACTGGAATATCGCCATACAAATTATAGGCATGCGCGCAATAAATGATATCATACGCATAGATATTGTAGCGGCCAGCAACCTCTGTGATTGAGTTTGTTTCATTCTCATCGACATTTGCTTCGGCTTGCAGTTTATCCTCTAAAAGCGCACACAGTTTCTCATTCTTCTTAATTTCTTCTGCCAGTTCTCTGCACATTCGATAATACACATCAAGTCTAAACGTCTGACCGCTTCCGATATCTTCCCCAAATTCACAGCCATTTGCAAAGGCTCTTGCCTCAGTTGATTTAAACATGAAATTGTCATCTGGATAAATAAAACTCAGATACATAATAACAGATCTTCTATCCTGATCATACTTCCATTTGCCAGGTGCAACATTCTGTAACTTTTCATTAATTGCTGCAGCAAATGTATCAATCCGATCCTGTCTCGCCCTGATATCACCACCATCTGGTGCGAGCAGTTTTCTAAATTCTTCCCGTACTTCCTCTTCTGTTTTCTTATCTTGCTTACACAGAAAAACAATTCCGTTTGCCGGCTGCACAATACTGTTATTTACAATATTAAAGGACTGCTCCATAGCCTGTTTAAACATCTCACCAAATTCATCGGCTTCAAGATTCCAATGCTTCTGAAAATGATTTACCGCTCTCCACTTATAAAGCTCATCGTGTTCCGCATCTGTCAATACATTGTAGCTTTCAATGTAATTATGAAACAATTTAGCTAAGTTTGCCTGATTCATTTTGGTACCTCCATTTTATTTTTCCTTGTACAATTAGTTGCTGATTTTATTATAAACAGGCAGGGTGCAAGCTGCAATGTATTTTTTTTTAAAACATGAGGAGTTTTTTATTTTAAAATCACAAAAGCCTTACTGATCTCAATTTAAGGAAACCAGTAAGACTCTTTAAGCAAAACTTTTCTTATTACCCTTCCGGGTTGCAGTGACTGCACTCCCCATGTCCGCTGCACTTATCACATTTAAGCATCTCTTCCATGGTATGCCATCCGAGCACTGCACACTTTACACGTGCCGGCATATGCGCGATATCTTCAAGCGCTGATGCTTCTTCAAGACTTTCAATTTCTTCTTCTGTAGCTGTTCCCTTGATCATCTTTAAGAAGTTATCTGCCAATTTCTCAGCATCCTCTACCTTCTGTCCAATAATCAGATCGAGCATCATATCAGCAGATGCCTGAGAAACTGCACAGCCCTCGCCTACAAAGGAGCCATCTACGATCACGCCATCTTCAACCTTGAGCTTCAGCCAAATATGATCACCACATGTTGGATTTAAGCCTTCCATCACCATGTTTGCATCGTCTAAATCATGCTTGTGACCCGGATGCATGTTGTGATCTATTAAAATTTCATTATAAAAGGTTTTGTTAGTCAACGTAACCCATCCTCCTTCTTACCTGAGCGAGGCTCTCTGCCAGAGCATCAACCTCTTCCATTGTATTATAAAATGCAAAACTTGCACGTGTGGTTGCTGACGTATTTAAATGCTGCAGAAGCGGCTGTGCACAATGATGACCTGCGCGTACTGCAATGTGATCCATATCAAGAATAGATGCAACATCATGCGGATGCACATTGTCAACAAGGAATGTCACAATGCTGTGATGCTCACTTGGATCCTGTGAACCAAGAATATGCACGCCAGGAATTGCCAAAAGGCGCTTTACTGCATACTGCGTTAATTCTGCCTCACGTCTTTCAATAGTATCAAATCCAATCTCTTTTAAGTAACGGATCGCTGCCATAAGTCCAACTGCACCTGCTGCATTAACAGTGCCTGCCTCAAACTTATGAGGCACTGGTGCATACACGGCACCCTCTCTTGTGACAGTATCAATCATCTCTCCGCCAAATAAAAACGGCGGCATTGATTCCAACAATTCCTTCTTTCCATACAGCGCACCAATACCCATTGGTCCCATCATCTTATGGCCGGAAAATGCCAGAAAATCAACATCAAGTGCCTTGACATCGACCTCAATATGAGGAACGCTCTGCGCGCCATCTGCTACAATCAGACAGCCTTTTCTATGACAGATCTCTGCAAATGATTTAATATCATTTTTCCATCCCAGTACATTTGAAATCTGAGTCACAGCGAAGATTTTTGTTTTATCAGTAATAGCAGCCTCTACCATCTCGGCGGTAATCTTTCCATCCTGTGTGCAGTCAAGATAACGAAGCGTTGCACCAGTGCGCTTTGCTGCCTGCTGCCATACAAGCAGATTGCTGTGATGTTCCATAATGCTGACAAGAACCTCATCGCCAGGACGAAGCACAAGATTTCCTAAACTGTATGCAATCAAATTCAGACTCTCTGATGCATTTCTGGTAAAAACAATCTCATCTGTATTTGCATGAAGAAGCTCTGCAACAGCTGCTCTAGCCTCCTCATAATGCTCTGTAGCAAACTCGGCCAGCTCATAAACACCACGGAATGGGTTAGCATTATATTTTTCATAAAATGCTGATTCTGCCTGAATGACACATGATGGCTTTTGCGTGGTCGCTGCGTTATCCAGATAAATCAGCTCTGGATACTGTGCAAACAGTGGATATTCCTGGCGAAAGCGTGCATCTTCTGCCTTTCTTTCTTCTGTCGTCATTTTACTGCTCCTCTCCAACCGGCTCCTCGCCATCTAACATTTCGTTAAGTTCTGCGCGAAGACCTTCAACCGGAATCTTCTTGCAGACAGCCTTTAATCTTGCCTTTGCCATCAGCTCATATGCAGCCTCTTCACTGATTCCTCTTGATTCCAGATAGAAAATCAGCTCATCATCAAGGCTTCCGATGGATGCGCCATGATTTCCTTCTACATCCTCCTCTGCACAAAGAATCAGTGGGATTGTCTGATTCTGAACGCCATCATCCAGAAGAAGTACATCCTCTAACTCATCACCCTTTGCACCTTTTGCACCCTTCTTAAAATCAATGGTACCGCGAAACAGTTTCTTTGCATGATCGCGAAGCACACCATTTGCTGTCATGCTGCTCGTTGTCTTCTTGCCCTCATGAACAGCATTGTAATTCATATCAAGACGATTTTCGCCTGTCACCTGATAGCCTATTGCTGCTGTAAAATCAGATTCCTTTCCGGCAAGTGTTGTCTCTGCACCCATATAGACATTTTTTCCACCGATGATCAGCTGTACAAGTTCGACACCTGCACCATCTTCGCAGTAGGCACCGATATCATTCATGCAGTCAAAGCCTTCTCCAAGACGCTCAATCTGAATCAGCTTTAACTTTGCATTCTTCTCTGCGTGAATCTTTGTCTGAATTGCTGCAGTGCCAGTACCCTCGCTGCTGTGATAATCCATTACAACTGTCATCTCACTATTTTCTTTCAAATACAGATCAATTCTATTTCCCTTGCGGTCAGTATCCTGATAGCCAAATGAAAGTGTTACTGGAGCTGCCTCCTTTACACCTTCCTCTGCTGTAAAACAGATTGCCTGTGTTTTAGACTCCTGCAACAGCTTTGTCATATCTTCGCCCATACCTGTACGAATTTGATTAAGCTGTTCCTCTGATGTTTCTGTCTTCACAATCGCATCTGGACATTGAATCGCAACCTGACATAACGCCAGATCTGCTTCCTGCTCAATGCGAGCATTATTCATATGCAGCCATCTCCATGTTCCGGCCGGCAATTTATTTATCTTCATCTCCAAAACGTGTTCACCTCTCTCCATTATCCGATGCTGCCCTTCATCTCCAGGCGAATCAGATTGTTCATCTCCATTGCATACTCAAGCGGCAGTTCCTTTGATACTTCATCTGCAAATCCGCTGACGATCATCGCTCTTGCATCTTCCTCTGAAATACCTCTTGACATCAGATAGAATACAGCCTCATCGCTGATTCGTCCGATTCTTGCCTCATGACCGATATTGGCATCCTTTGTGCGGATATCCATAGCCGGAATTGTATCAGAACGTGAAATATCATCAAGCATCAGAGACTGACAAGAGACAGCTGACTTGCTGTGCTTTGCCTTGCTGTTTACAACAACGCTGCTTCTAAAGGTACTTACACCGCCATCCTTGGAAATAGACTTTGTATTTACATAGGAGGACGTATTAGGTGCATTGTGAACTACCTTTGTACCAGTATCCAGGTTTTGACCCTTTCCGGCAAAGGTAATTCCTGTAAATTCAGCACTTGCACCCTCACCGTTTAAGATACTCATCGGGTACAAATAAGATACATGAGAACCAAATGAACCAGATACCCACTCAATCTTTCCGCCTTCTTCAACTTTTGCACGCTTTGTATTTAAGTTGTACATGTTCTTGGACCAGTTCTCGATAGTGGAATAGCGAAGTGTCGCATTCTTTCCAACAAACAGCTCCACGCAGCCTGCATGAAGGTTAGCCACGTTATACTTTGGTGCTGAACATCCCTCAATAAAGTGCAGATATGCACCCTCATCAACGATGATAAGTGTATGCTCAAACTGACCTGCACCTGGTGCATTCAGTCTGAAATAAGACTGTAATGGAATGGTAACGGATACACCCTTTGGAACATAGACGAAGGAACCGCCAGACCATACAGCACCATGAAGTGCAGCAAATTTATGATCAGTCGGAGGAACAAGCTTCATAAAGTGCTTGTGTACCATATCAGCATACTCGCCATTTAATGCGCTCTCCATATCAGTATAGATAACGCCCTGTGCTGCTACCTCTTCCTTTACATTGTGATAAACAAGCTCGGAGTCGTACTGAGCACCAACACCAGCCAGAGACTCACGCTCTGCCTTCGGGATACCAAGCTTTTCAAAAGTATCCTTAATCTCTTCCGGAACCTCTGACCACTTTGCTGCCATATGAGTGTTTGGACGAACATAAGTTACAATGTTATCCATATCAAGACCCTCAATGGATGGACCCCATTCATCCGGCATCGTACTATTATTGAAAATCTCAAGAGATTTCATACGAAATTCTTTCATCCACTCTGGATCATGCTTCTCGCTTGAAATCTGCTCTACAATTTCAGGATTCAAACCTTCCTTTACTTTATAAGCATCTTTGTCTTCATTTCTAAAGTCATACATGCTTCTATCGACATCTTCTACATAAGTCTTTTCTTTCATAATCGCTTTGCGTCTCCTTCTATCCTATTACAGAAAACGCTCAAAACCGTTTTCGTTGATCTCGTCTACTAAAGATCCATCTCCTGATGCCACAATACGTCCATCTACAAGAACGTGAGTAGCATCTACGTGAAGAGACTCTAAGATTCTTGTGCTGTGTGTAATAATTAAAAGACCGCCGTGAATGCTCTTTTGATACTCTTCTACACCGCTTGATACAGTTCTTACTGCATCAACATCCAAACCAGAGTCTGTCTCATCAAGAATTGCAAAAGATGGCTTTAACATTAACATCTGTAAAATCTCAGCCTTCTTTTTCTCACCACCTGAAAAACCTACATTTAAATCTCTCTCTGCATAGGACGGATCCATCTGAAGAACCTTCATCATTTCCTCAAGCTCTTTCTTATATGCAAAGAAACGGATTCTCTTTCCAGTGCGCTGTTCTACGCCGCTGCGGATAAAGTTTGTTAAAGATACACCTGGAATCTCAATCGGATTCTGGAAAGATAAGAACATTCCATCTTTTGCTCTCTTATCCGGTGTTTCTTCAGAAATATCCTTACCCTCAAACAGGATCTTTCCTCCAGTAATCTGATACTTAGGATTTCCCATAAGTGCATAACCAAGTGTAGACTTTCCAGCTCCGTTTGGTCCCATCAAAACATGGGTTTCTCCTTTTTTAATCTGCAGATCAATTCCGTGCAGAATCTCTTTATCCTCTACGCGAACTGATAATCCTTCTATCTGTAATAATGGTGCTGACATCGCAGTGCCTCCTCAAAATAATAATAATGAATATTATGGCGAACCAATAAACTTTTAAAACCTATTCAAACCTATTTCCTACGGTTTTTATAGGTTGATACTGGCTTATTATACAACATTGTTAAAAAAAAGGCAAGCACAGAAGTGCCTACCTTTTTTGTTTTTTGCTTATTTTTCCTTATTTTGCACTGTTTTTCCGGGTTTGTCCTTCGCTTTACAGGTTTGTTTCCACTAACCCGTGTGCTTCGAGGCGATAAACCTTCTCGCACACCTCTATGATGTATTTTCGGTCATGGGAAATGCTGATGATCGCCCCTGGAAATGCGGCAAGCATCTGACGGATGACAGGACCGGACAATGGCGAAAAGTTTCTTGTCGGCTCATCAAGAATTAGGACATTTGCATTTGACAAACTCATCTTTAAAAGAAGAACCTTTGCCTTCTGTCCACCAGACAATTCCCGGATAGGATGATCCATCTCATCTGCCGTATATTTGAGTGCGCCAAGATACGTGCGAATCCGCGTCATCTCCTCCTTGTCGCCAGTTGTGTTTAAATATTCAACTGGCGTGAGCGACAGGTCAAGCTGATCTTCGTAATTTTGCGGCATATATTCAGCACGAATGTCCGATCGTTCCATAAGGTCTTTTGCAATCTTTTTTAGAAGTGTTGTTTTTCCGACTCCATTCTTTCCAATGATGCAAATCTTCTCGCTGCCGCGAATGCGAAGCGAAATATGCTCTGCCAACACACGGCCGCCATCCGGCGAGGTCAGCTGATCAAGCGAATAGTCAAGTACCGTTTTTCCCGCCGGAATTTGCGAGTCCTTCGTTCCAAGCTCAAAGTAGATCGCGGTCTCCTCCTCTGGCATGGCGGTCATGTTCTCGTCCTCCCGCTCAAAACGGCGTCCCATTGACTTGACAGCGTGCATCTTTTTCTTTAGGAGACGTCCACCGGACGGATTTTGACGCGTAATTACCGCTTGTGCATGTTCGACGCTCTGATATATTCTTTGGAATTTCTCATCACGGATTTGCTTCTGGCGGCGCTCATCCGCCGCCTGGCGTGCCTGATTCTCCATCTGGCTGCTGCGATTTTTGAGATATTCTGTGTAGCTTGTGTTTGCGATGCAAAAGCGGCTCTTTGTCTTGCGGCGAATCTGCTCGATATGAATAATCTTATTCGCCGTGCGTTCAATTAAGGTTTCATCATGCGAAATATAGATGACGATCTTGTCCCACGATAAAATCAGCTCTTCAAGTGTCTCTAATGTCTCAATGTCAATGTCGTTTGATGGCTCATCGAGCAACAGGACAGTTGGTTCTGCGAAAAGGATTCGCATCAGCTGTGCCTTTACCTTCTCTCCACCAGAAAGCGTGCTCATTTGCTGCTCCCTGTAAAAAAAGTCAGGAGCGATGTGAAATTTTGCCGCAGTCTGGTTCAGTTCCTTCGGTGTCTGATTCCAGAAACTTTCTTGTTCCGAAAAAAATTCATAGACGCTTTTTTGCTGGTCTTCTTTGGGCAATTCCTGCGCAAGATACCCGAGTACTTCTCCTGATATAAGGCGCTCCCCCTCTGCCTCACAGTATTCCTCGACCAATTCTGGATGATAGATCCATTTTAATAAGGTCGATTTTCCATTTCCCTCTTCACCGATCACGACTGCCTTATCACCATTATTGAATACACAGGAAAAGTCTGATAAGATCTCTCGTAGGTCTTTTTTGTGTCAGTGTTAAATTTTTTATTTGCAGCATATATTGCACCTATACCCTTCTGGTGCACCGAAGCAGCTTTTCTCTCGATTGACATTCTTTCTCATGTTTTTGCGGGTCAGAAATGAAGAATCCTTATCGTGCAAGCACAATCGGCTTATTCGCTTCTGACCCTGGTATCACAAGAAGAGAGAATGACCCTCAATAAGCTGATTCGGTGCACACAAACAAGGCCCTTATGGCCTTATATTTGTTGTAACTCCAAATCTACTTATCGAATAATCATTCCCTCACCGTACATGTAGCTTCTCGCATACATGCCTTTCTTTTTTCTGATTCTCAGTATAGCAGACTTTTTCCATTTGTCAACTTAATTTGTAGCGTTTAAGCAAAGCATTGCAATAATTAATAAAATACCGACTCCAAAGAAACACCATCCGATTCCTACTGCCGTCAGCACTGCCGATGCAAATAGTGTTAGTATCTCCATAATACTGACCCCCATGTTCAGAATGGATAACGCCGCCGCTCGCTGTGTTTTCACGCCAAGCAGATCTACCAGAATATTTTCCTGTTCCATGACAAAATACTCTGGCAATTTCAGCAAAAGCGGTAGTATTAACATGAGGGCTACTACTGAAATTTTGCGAGAAGCAAATCCAAAAAGAAGGAATCCGATACCACTGGCAACTCCAAAGACAAATGCCCATTTTTTTGAAAAT
>OGQX01001388.1_pt1 | contig 22435 bp, 24 predicted proteins | sample 1553291 | NCBI WGS metagenome assembly OGQX01 (sample SAMEA2580030, study PRJEB22360) | human gut metagenome | biome: human gut; feature: human-associated habitat; material: faeces | place: Denmark | collected 2008/2010
AGGCATTCCATCCCGCCAAAAAGCCGCGCCAGCGTGGATTTCCCGCTGCCGTTATGCCCCAATACAGCGACGAATTCGCCCTCTTCCACCGAAAAACTTACGTCCCGCAGCGCGAAAGAATCCTTTTCTTCTCCGCCGTATGAAAAATTTACTTTTTCAAATTTGATCGCTTCCATAATTTCGTTTTTTCCGCTCTTCAAAATCCGCGCCGCCGTCTCTTCGCCACAAATTTCATACATGCCTTTAAGGCGGTCGCCCCGATATCCCGAAATTTCGGGAGGAGACCGCCGCAAAAACGTCTTGCGGACCTTACTGTTTATATACCTTATTATTATAGCAAATTTTTTTCGTCAATACAATGAAAATAAGGTGAAATTCTATTTTTCCGACAATTTTTTTTCGGTGCTTCGGACTCTATACCCGAAATCTGCCCCGCATAAACACTCCGAAAAGAATTTTACACGTATTTTACACCAATTTCTTTTGATTTTTGTGCGTTTTGGTATTGACTTAAACGAAAAAAGAAAGTATAATATTATCGTATGTGAAACAGAGCGGATTTCGGCGGACCGTTTTTCCTTTTTCGGAACGACGCGCCGCGGCCCGCCCGATAAATACACGAATTATATAAACGGAGGCTTTTGGATGAAAAAAATGACCATCGACGGCAATACCGCCGCGTCGCACGTAGCGTACGCATTCTCGGAAGTTGCCGCCATCTACCCCATCACCCCCTCTTCGCCTATGGCGGAATCCGCCGACGAATGGGCTACGGCCAACAGGACCAATATGTGGGGACAACCCCTTAAAATCGCCGAAATGCAGTCGGAAGGCGGCGCCGCAGGCGCCGTGCACGGCTCACTTTCGGCAGGAGCTTTGACGACCACCTACACGGCGTCTCAGGGACTTCTCCTCATGATTCCCAACATGTATAAGATTTCCGGCGAATTGCTGCCCATGGTCATGCACGTTTCCGCGCGTGCCCTCGCCGCACACTCGCTGAACATCTTCGGAGATCATTCCGACGTCATGGCTTGCCGTCAGACAGGATTTGCCATGCTCGCGTCCTCTTCCGTTCAGGAAGTCATGGATCTCGCCCTCGTCGCGCATCTCGCCACTTTGAAATCCAGCGTGCCCTTCCTGCATTTCTTCGACGGGTTCAGAACCTCCCACGAATATTCCAAAGTGGACGGCTTTGACGAATCGAACAACTATGCCGAAATCAAGGCGCTGTTCGATAAGCTCGGTATGCAGAAATATGTAGACGCGTTCAAGGCCCGCGCGCTCAATCCCGAACACCCCATTCAAAAGGGTACTGCACAGAACGGCGACACCTACTTCCAGAACAGAGAAACGGCAAACTCCTACTATCAGGCCGTTCCCGAAATCGTTTCCGAAATGATGAAAGTCGTTTCCGATTACACGGGCAGAAGCTATCATCTGTTCGACTATGTGGGCGCGCCCGATGCCGAAGAAGTCATCGTCGTCATGGGCTCCGGCGCAGAAACCATCGAGGAATCTATCAACAAGCTGAACGCACAGGGTAAAAAATACGGCGTTTTGAAAGTCCGCCTGTATCGTCCCTTCGATGCCTCGGCTTTCGTCGATGCAATCCCCGCGTCCTGTAAAAAATTGGCCGTCCTCGACAGAACGAAGGAACCCGGCTCCCTCGGCGAACCCCTCTATCTCGACGTATGCGCCGCTCTCCTCGAAAAAGGACGCAGCGACATCAAAGTGTACGGCGGAAGATACGGACTCGGCTCCAAAGAATTCACCCCTACCATGGTGCGTTCCGTCTATAAAAACCTCGAAGCAAAAGAGCCGAAAAATCATTTCACCGTCGGCATTTACGAGGACGTCACGAACTCTTCCCTCGATTTCTCGGAAAAATTCGATGCGGCGCCCGCGGGCTCCACTTCCTGTAAATTCTACGGACTCGGCTCCGATGGTACGGTCGGCTCCAACAAGAATACCGTCAAAATTATCGGCGATCACACCGACAAATACGTACAGGCGTATTTCTTCTACGATTCCAAAAAATCGGGCGGCATCACCGTTTCCCATTTAAGATTCGGAGACAAACCCATTCAGTCGGAATATCTCATCGACGCGGCTGACTTCATCGCCTGCCACAATCCTGCCTACGTCACCAAGTACGACATGCTCACCGACCTTAAAAAGGCTGATTTTGTTGCATGTCATAATCCTTCCTATGTCGGAAAATATGACATGGTAACAGATGTTAAGAAGGGCGGCTCCTTCCTGCTCAACAGCGAATGGACGACGCTCGAAGCGCTTGAAAAAGAGCTTCCCGCGAAAATGAAGAACATGCTTGCGAAAAAGCACGCGAATCTGTACGTCATCGACGCCATTAAAATTGCGGGCGAGCTCGGACTGCGCGGAAAGACCTCCACGATTTTACAGTCCGCTTTCTTCTGCATCAACCGTCAGATCATGCCCTACGAAAGCGCGGATCCCAACGACAAGAATACCGCCGTGGCGCTCATGAAATACATGGCCTACAAGTCCTTCTCCAGAAAGGGCGACGCGATCGTTCAGATGAATTATAACGCCATCGATTCCGCTAAGGCCAACCTCGTGAAAATCGATATTCCCGCCTCCTGGGCCACCACGACCGAAGGCGCGGAAATGGTCAAGCTCGCAAACGATGAGTATTTCCGAAACGTCGTAGCTCCCATTCTCGCGCTCGAAGGCGATAAACTGCCTTCCTCCGCATTTAATGCGGACGGTTCTGTTCCCACAGGTACGACGAAGTTCGAAAAGCGCGGCGTCGCGGTTCTGGTTCCCGAATGGAACATCGAAAAATGTATTCAGTGCGCACAGTGCTCTTTCGTCTGCCCTCACGCGACCATTCGTCCCTATCTCGTAGCGGAGGGAACTCAAACTCCTGCCGACTTTAAGACCAAGCCCGCCCTTCAAGCGAAGGGTTACGGTTTCCGTATTCAGGTTTCCCCGCTCGACTGTATGGGCTGCGGCGTCTGCGCGGACGTTTGCCCCGTGAATCAGAAGGCGACGAACGATGCCATCAAAGCGGGGGCAAAGAAGGCCGATCCTGCGGCTTGTGCTCTCAATATGGTTCCGCTCGAAAAGATTTCCGCACGCGAAGAAGCGAATTGGGAATTTGCGCAGGAGCTTCCTTACGCGCCCAAAGACGTTACGGCTAAATTTGCCGATGTCAAAAAATCTCAGTTCTCTCAGCCGTTGTTCGAGTTCTCCGGCGCGTGTGCAGGCTGCGGCGAAACGCCTTACGTCAAGGTGCTCACCCAGTTGTTCGGCGACCGCATGATCATCGCCAACGCGACGGGTTGTTCCTCCATTTACGGCGGCTCCTCCCCTACGTGTCCTTACACCAAGAACAAAGAAGGCCATGGTCCCGCTTGGGCAAACTCGCTTTTCGAGGACAACGCGGAATACGGCTACGGCATGAGCCTCGCCTATAAGGCGAGAAGAAATGCTCTGAAAGACAAAGTTGCCGCCTTGGCCGAAAAATGGACTGCATGGGCGGAAGGCAAGGCCGCTTGCGAAAACTGGATTGCGGCCATGAACGACGCGGAAGGCAGCAAAGCTGCGGCGGCAGAACTCGTCAAGTGCCTCGAAGGCTGCAAGAATTGCGGCTGCGAAGCGGACGAACTCGCAAAAGAAGTCTATAAGGACAAAGACTGTCTCGTGAAGAAATCCTTCTGGATCATCGGCGACGGCTGGGCCTACGATATCGGCTACGGCGGACTCGATCACGTCATCGCTTCCGGCGAGGACGTCAACATTCTCGTCTTGGATACCGAAGTTTATTCCAACACGGGCGGACAGGCGTCTAAATCTACCCCCATCGCGGCGGTCGCTAAGTTCGCGGCGGGCGGCAAGAGAGTGAAGAAAAAGGATCTCGGCATGATTGCGACTACCTACGGTTACGTATATGTGGCGCAGTGCTCTATGGGTTCCGATAAGGCACAGTTTGTAAAGGCGCTCAAAGAGGCGGAGGCTTATCACGGACCTTCCCTCATTATCTGCTATGCTCCCTGCATCAACCACGGCATCAACATGGGTAAATCCCAGACCGAGGAAAAGAACGCCGTCGACTGCGGATACTGGCAGCTTTACAGATATAATCCTCTGTTGGCCGAAAAAGGAGAAAATCCTTTCACGCTCGATTCCAAAGATCCCACGGGAGATTATCAGGCATTCTTACAGGGCGAAGTCCGTTACGCTTCCCTGAAAAAGACCGAACCCGCTTTGGCAGAAGAACTCTACAAGGAAACGGAAGAGGCTTCGAAAGAGCGTTTGGCAAACTACAAAAAGATGGCCGGAAAGTAATATCTTTTCGGAATGAATAAAACACAGCTCCGTCGGGAAACCGATGGAGCTGTGTTTTTCTATGTATTATATTCTTACTCTCAATAGAAATTCGTCCAATTATCTTCTTCGTCGGGGGAATCGGGATTAGTATACTCTGAATCGGAAGCTGAATCGGATTGCGAAGCAGAGGAATCAACCGAAACAGAAACCGAATCGGAAAAAGCGTCCGAGGACGGAGATGAACTCGGAGCAATCGGACTGGTCCCCGAAGAAAACGAATCTTCCGAAACGGTCGCAGGCGGTTCCGAAGCGGAAAATATCGGAGAGTCGTGGATGTCCCGCGTCACACAAGCGACGAAAATTCCGAACGACAATACGGATAAAGCGATAATCCATCCTAACTTTTTAACTTTTTTCATCTATTTTTTTCTCCCGAATGACTAATTTTATTATACGATAAAATATTATTTTTGTCAACGATTGAGACAAATCTCCCTCGTATTCTTGACAAATAGAAGTCAAACGTTTATAATTAAAAACGACGGTTAAGATTCTCTATAAGGAAAAAATATGAAAATTGCAATTATTTGTGACGTACCCTTAAAAGAAAATAACGGTACGGCAATCGCAGCGCTGAATTTAATACGTTTTTTGAAAAAACGCGGACATTCCCTTATAATCGTATGTCCCGAATCGGATATTCCCAAGATGGAAGACGAAATACGTGTTCCCAAAATCAACTTCCTGTTTCTCAACGGATATGTAGAAAAAAACGGCGTCACCTTGGCGCGACCGGAAAAAAGGATTTTGAAAAAAGTCATCGAAAATGTGGACGTGGTACATCTGTTGGTTCCGTTTTCGCTTTCGAGAGCAGCTGTAAAAATAGCGCGCTCTCTCGGAGTTCCCATTACGGCAAGTTTTCATTGTCAGGCAGAAAATGTATCCAATCACATCAAAATGATGAATAATCAGTGGTTCAATGAACAGGTCTATAAAAATTTTTACCGTGCCGTTTATCGATATTGTGATTGCGTACACTATCCTACTCAATTTATCCGAAATGTATTTGAAAATTCGACCGGCCCTACCAATGGATTTGTCATTTCCAACGGCGTCAATCCGCTTTTTTTGTCTCGGCAGAAATGCGCGGAAAGGCCAGGAGAGTATCGAGATCGATTTATTATTCTTTGTTCGGGCAGATATTCTCAGGAAAAAGCACAACATATTTTAATCGAAGCGGCAAAACTTTCAAAATACGCCGAAAATTTACAGTTGATTTTTGCCGGAGATGGTCCCTATAAGGAAAAACTGAAAAAACAGGCCTCGGATCTTCCCGTACCCCCTCTCTTTCGGTTTTTCGGACGCGAAGAATTGGCCGACGTCATTTCTTATGCCGATTTATATGTCCATACGGCGGAAATAGAAATTGAATCCGTCGCCTGTCTCGAAGCGATTTGCGGCGGATTACTGCCTATTATCGCCGATTCTCCTCGGAGCGCAACACGATATTTTGCATTGACACAGAATAACTTGTTCCGCTATGATTCTCCCCAAGAGCTTTCTGAAAAAATAGATTACTGGATAGAACACGAGGAAGAAAAAAGAATTTGTCTCGAAAAATATCTCGATTTTTCTCAAAAATTTGCCTTGGACGAATGTATGAAACAAATGGAAGAAATGCTATTCCTTGCCGCGAACCATGGAAAATTGGATACTGAAAAATTCGATTCGGCACGCTGAATGCCTTCATTTCAATAAATTGAACGTCTTATATATTTTTTATTGGCATTTTCAGAAAATATTTCGTTTTTTTATAAAAATCGATTGACATAAAAGGAAAATTATGATAAAATCAAAAAGAATTAAGACATAATAAAAATATTTTCTTTTGCCTATACTCCCAAGTAAAAATTGGAGGGCAGAACGCCAATGTTCTGTCCTCCAATTATATTTTTAATAATAAAAAACCGACAAGGATTCTTCAAAAATCCCTGCCGATAATTTTTGGTGGTCTCGTTGGGGCTCGAACCCAAGACCTCATGCATGTGAAGCCGTCTTTAATATGGCTGAAAGCCTTTTGCCATAAGGGATTGAGGCTATTCTTCCCCAATCCTTCCCCAATAATTTTTTACCGAAAAACTCAAACAATGTTTCCTTCCGAGCGGCGAGAGTCGCTTTTTCTTTTGTCCTAAAAATTAAACGACCTCGCGTGGTACGCATTGTAAAGAGGCGTGCGAGGTTCTGTTGTTTTTTTATTTTATCCTTCTAACGGCGGATCATTATCGCCAAATATCTTCTCTGCGTCTTCCCGAATTTTATCTTGTTGATAAAATTTTCTTAACTCAAAATCCTTATTTACTGTTCAAAAACAGGACTTGCCGCATTAGGAACCTTGAAGAAAAATCCTCCTATATTCGTATCGCCTTGCGTGTAATGTAGAGCATAACATTTTGAAGCGGGATATACGTCCGTATATGACGATAATTGAGAATCGTATATAGATTTCTCAAACAAATACGGGGTAATGTCGTACTTTGTTCCCGTGTTTGTATCTGTCCAATAAAACTTTTCTACTTTCAGTATCGGGAATACACTCGGAAATATCGTTCCTTCGTTTTCTTCCAATCTGATATACGAAGAATCTACTCTTAATGTCTGATACCCGTTTGAATACGGCTGTCCGACCGTCGCCCTCGAAGAATTGATTTGATTGACGAGATTATCCACATAACTGTCTATCTTCGTTAAGGCTTGCTCTATTCCGTAAGAGACTTGTTTTCCGCAATAATTATATTCGTTGAGATTCGTTATAGCCTTCTTATTTACGTCGTAGTAAGTCGCAAGCTCTTGCCCGCCGTATCTATCGAATGTGATTGTATTCCCGCTTAAACGCGGCTCTGCGTGGATATATCCCCCTATCTCTTGCAATAACTCCCGAAGCGTACACCGTGTAAACGTAAATTCGGGTGAGTATTGGTCGAACAAAGCAATTTCTTCCGCGTCTGTCGGGTCTTTATATGCAAATTGAAACCTCGGCGGTACAACATAATTCCCCGTCTGTTCCACCGTCAATTCTATTTGCGCCGATAAAATCGGAGTGATTGTTCCCGAAGGCGCCGAAGCCGTTACAGTGTATGTCGTATCGGTATGACTTATCAAAATCCTTATCCTGTATTGCAAGAAAATATCTCTGTTTGTAATTACCGCGCTTGTTATCTTTCCACGTGAAATCGAACCCGTATTTGAGAAAGACGGCGGGTTTCCGCTCAACGTCACCATCATGCTTGTTTCTTGCGTTTCTTCCCTCGTCGCGCTCCCGTCCCATACCAAAGGCTCCACAAGCTCCAATGCCCGATTTATCACCTCTTTTATTGTCCATGGCTTCAACGGATATTTATTGGTTGATCCATATAAAGAAAAACTAAAATCTATCCAAGGGGCACCGCCATTTGCGTCTAATTGAAATCTATAATTTACTGTTTGCACGCCAGAAGTTACATTAACATTGCCATTTACGTCTCCCGTTCTTGTAGATATTTCAAACTTTTCTTGTTCACCTGACGAATAAGTTACCGTTACATAATAGGGATTAGTCCCAAACCCATAAATAGGATAAGTCGTATCTTTTATATTGGTAATTTCATCAACGTTAGGTATCTTAAAAATTGTCCCTACGGGTACAGGAGTATAAAAATAATCGGGAACTGTAACGACTAAATAATTGTTTTCAAATTCCTCAACAAAAGGCTTAATCGTTTTATAATCTCTCCCGCCCGCATTGGTAACGCAAAGACTCTCTACCATAAAGCCTTCAAGGTACTTCGTTTCCTCTACAAGTGTAAGTTCATGTCGATAAAATCCCGAACCGTTCGGCGTTTCCCGTCCGTCGTCGTTTGCTATGATATAGTTTTTTGTTTTGGTCTGCGTTCCGTTTGTCCCTCGGCTTATGATTTCCACCGTTACGGGCGTAAGCGGAGCAAAGATTTCCGTAGATACGCGGGAAAGCGTTAACGTTGCATAATCAAGTTGCTCGTCTAAAAATTCCCCGTACTTGAAAGGGAAAACTGCGTTTGTGTAATGGGTGCCGTTGATAGTGACTCTAAAATTGTTCATAATTTGAACTCCTATAAAATTTTTTTTATAAAAAAAGCAACTGTTATTGACAGCCGCTTTTTTTTGTGCTATTATGAAATAAAGGTGATATAATGAAAAAATTGATTTTCAAAATTATATTTAATATTTTTGTCATTATTTGTATAGGACTTTCTATAAGTTATTTTATCGATAGTATTCAATCTGTAAAATTACTTATTTCCCAAGCAAATGATGGTTATGAATTTCATTCAAAAGCCGTATTTGGAACTATTCGTAACTGTATTTTTTGGGGAGTAACCTTACTTATCAATATCATTACCGTTTTACTTCTTGACTTCAAAGGAATAAAGTTTCTTACTGAAAGCGCCATTGAAAATCTTTCGGGGAAAAAAGAAGCGCTTGAAAAGTCCAAAAAAGAAAAACGTATCGCACAACTTGAAAAAGAATTAAACGAACTCAAAAAGGATAAATAATTTTATGTTTTTAGCCTTGTCTATTCTTTGTTTTGTGTATGCAGGAATAAGGTTTATTTTTTGGATTGTTTCCATAGTACAACATAACCCCTCAACTTATCTTGAAATAGCTATCTCATATATCATTTCAGGAATTATATTTCTCAAACTATATGCGTTACAAAAAAATGTTGACAGTAATGAGCGCCAAATTATTCAGTTAAGAAATGCTCTTAAAGAGAAACATTCCGACATATTTCAAAAAAAGCAAACTTTTGAAGAAGCGGAAGAAGAAGTTTTTAAGAAACAAGAAGAACGCTTAAAAGCAGGAATAAAAAAGTCTCATATTCAAACGGTATCTTCCACTAAAACGACAAGACATTCCGCTTTTAATCCCAATAATTCAACCAACGATAAATCAGGAGAATAGAATATGTTTCCTAAAATATTTTTAATTTTTGTTGTTATATCAGGAATTGGCGTTTTTGCTTCTCTCACTGCCGTATTTTATTTTGTTTCCGAGGGAGCACTAAAAAGTGTAGGCTATGCCGTTGGGGGTCTTGTGGGTTGTATAGTAACTCTTTTCTATTTCTTACAATTAAATACCATGCAAAAGAAAATCGAAGAGCTTGAAAAACAGTTGAACGAATTGAAAAAAGACGAGTGACAACTCGTCTTTTAATTTTTTCAAAGTTTTTTCTAAAAACACTTGACATAATGCGCATTAATGCGTATAATAATATATAAGAAGTAAGGTGAACACTAATGAAGAGAAAAGATTTGATAAGATTATTTGAACAAAACGGTTGGAAGATAGCCCGAGAAGGCGGAAATCACACTGTTTACACAAACGGAAAAGAAGTTGAAGCCATTCCAAGACACAATGAAGTCAATGAACGGCTTGCAAAAGCTCTTATCAAAAAGCACAAATTAAAATAAGGAGGTCAAAAGTATGAAAAGTATTTATTCTATCGTTATCACCCCTCCCGAAAACGGGGAAGAATATTACACGGTATATGTTCCTGATTTGGATATCTATACCGAAGGGAAAGATATATCCGACGCCATTTATATGGCGAAAGACGCAATAGGGGCGGCAGGTATTACCCGCGAAGATTTGGGACTTCCTCTGCCCAAAGGAACGACATTAAAACCTAAATGCAAAGAAAACGAAGTCGTTGCATTGGTAGACGTGGATTTTTCTGCATATCGGGAAAAGGAAGATACCCGAATGGTAAGAAAAAACTGTACAATTCCTCTTTGGATGAATAAAAAAGCCGAAGCCCAACACATCAACTTTTCCGCCGTCTTGCAAGAATCTTTGAAAAACATTTTAGAAGGTTAAATTTGCTCACCCCTCCATTAATTATTTTTGTTGAAAGCCGTACCCCGAAGGGTACGGCTTTCTTTGTTAAAACTCGCTTGCATTCATATAACGGCTTCCCGATACGGTTACTCTTTGAGCGGAGAGGTTTCGGGAAATATCTTCGAGCCTGCGTTCGGTATTGATAGTCTCTTGATTTTGTGCTATGGAAATAACCGAGGACAACGTACTTAAAGCAAGGCTTATCGCTGCGCCCGGGAGTCCGCCGAAAATTGCCCCGATAGCTACACTTTCCGCCGCATTGTAGATTGTCTTACCTACCGAATAAGCAAAGTTTGCGCGTTGGTGTTGTTCTCGTGACCCCGTACGAAGTTCCACTTGTGAAAGCTCGTAAGAGATAAGCTGATTAGCGGTAGACTTCAAAGGCCGATAAACGGACAAAGCCCCGCGCAGGGCTTTTTTTGCGTTAGGGCTAAGTCCTCCGCTCGTCTCTCCGCCTGCGCCGCCACCCGAAGCCTGCACTCCGCCGACCCCGCCGACTTCCTCGGCAATTCCCCCGCCCGTTTCGTTTTTGAGTATTAAGACATATCCGTTATTTTCCGCCATAAAATCACCCTCCTATGTGTTCCCTCTCCACATAAGGAATAAGAGATATTTTATAAACAAGGTTGCTTACGCTCTCACCGTGAGCAGAACATTCCCCTAAAATCATTGTCATTGTTCTTACGAAATCATGTTTGCAGTCGCGCTCTATACAGGATTACGGCCGAACGAATATAAGACAGCAAAAATTCAAGGGGCTTTCATCGTCGCCGTAAACAGTAAAAGAAAAACCAAAAAAGTAGAATACAAAAGGATTCCGATTTCCCCCATGCTCCGTCCCTATCTTAAAGGAGTGACGGAGATTTATTTTTATCGCGTTGAACACATGCGAGATAAAATGAAAGAGGTATTACCGAATCATAAGCTCTATGATTTACGCACTACTTTTTATACGAGGTGTCAGGAATGCGGAGTAGCCGAAGTAGCTCGAAAAGAATTTGTCGGTCATTCCCTTGGGGCTTTGGGTAATACGTATACCGACCTTTCCGACGCATTTCTTTTGAAAGAAGGTGAGAAACTCCGTTATTAAAAGAGACCCGTTATAATACTTCCCCAATTCTTCCCCAATTTGCCTTTATTGAAGGCGATTTCCGCATACAAAAATACAGGATTTCAGCGTTTTATGCACTGAAATCCTGTATAATGGTGGTCTCGTTGGGGCTCGAACCCAAGACCTCATGCATGTGAAGCATGCGCTCTAACCAACTGAGCTACGAGACCGAAATCCTTTTGAGTTATAACGTTGTCATTATATCATTTTTTCTGGGGAATGTCAATCTTTTCCCGGGGTGATTTTTATCATTTTTCCAATTTTTATTTTTCCTTTTCAAAAAAATCTTAACTCTCACGTCAATTTATTTGTTTTATTTTCGGAAATATATTATAATAATATTAACTTTTCAAAGAGGATTTTTATTATGGCCCACGATAACGAAGCGCAAATATCTTCCCAAGACGAAAACAAGCAGAAAAAAAAGCATTTGGACATGCCTACGCCCGATAAAGACGATCTACGTCCAAAAACACTCGTTTTTGATATTTTTATCTGTTTCGCCGCAGCCTTGCTCGTTTCAGCTTCCCTTTATTATTTCTCTAATTATAACGACTTTGCCCCCGGAGGAATTACGGGTATTGCCTCCATCCTCGGTTCCTTCACTTCTAAATATTTCGGAGAAGTAACGTTAAATATGAGTATCTTTATGTTGATACTCAACATCCCTATTTTTATCCTCGCCGTTATCTTTGTGAGTCGAAAGACAGGTATCATGCTGATTGTCTATCTCGTTTTTCAGTCTCTCTTACTCATGTTATTCAAGTCTTTACATACCCGTTATGCGCTTCCCTATTATGGTGCTTTGCCCGATGGAGGCTGTTATCAGGACGGCAACAATCTCGTCTTTGCCTCTATCGGAGTAGGGGTTATCTCCGGTTTCGGTTTTTCTTTAATGATCAGGAGATTCGGCGCTTCGGGCGGAACCTATGCGATTTCTGCACTAATTAAACGCTTTCGTCCTGAACAAAATATTGCTTGGCTGGCCTTCGCCATGGACGCTTCCGTCGTGGTTCTGGCTTTCTTCGTGTATCAATCGGGAACAAACTCGGTCATCTCTACCCTGTCCAATATTTTTATCTCCGATCTCGTCGTAGATTTTATGTTGCAAGGGTTGAAAAGCGGCTATAAATTTGAAATTATTACCGAAAAAGCAGAGGAATTGTCCGCCGAACTCATGGACAGATTGGGACGAGGAGTCACTACGCTTCATGCGGAAGGTATGTATACGCACCAAGATAAAACTCTGCTCATTTGCATTGTTCGCAAACGTCAGGTGGGTGCCTTTTTGAAAATTCTGAAAAAGTATACCTCGACCTTCTCTTATTCCTGCCGAGTGAATGAAGTTTACGGAAAATTCGCAAACGATCCGAAACATTTTCGGGAAAACGAAGTTGAGCCCCAAAAAATAGCGGCTGTAACGCAAGAAAAAAAAGACGAAAAAAATAAAATCAGGGCGGGGTTTACAAAACCCCCGCCTTTCTTATTTATTTTATATCGTCGCCGAATAGGTTCCGTCCGGAAAAACGGAAATCATAATCGTGCCCCAAAGATCGGTGCGATAAATTTCCGCTCCTGCCTCGGACAACCTCTCGCATACCCCGGCATCGGGGTGGCCGTAGAAATTGTTCTCGCCGCAGGAAATAACCGCTGTTTCCAAACCCAAATATCGAACAAATTCTTCGCCGGTACCCGTGGCGCTTCCGTGATGGGAGACTTTTAATATCTCCGTACTATCGAGCCTTACGCCATAATCCTCAAAAAAATTCAATTCGGCATCCCGAATTAGAGTTTCCTCTATTCGAGAGGTGGCGTCGCCGCAGAACAGCGCACTCGTTCCGAAATAATCCAGCCATACTACCGCGGAGGTATCGTTGAGGTCGTTTTCCGTATAATCCCCGCCGTTCACCTTATCATAGGGGCTGCCGCCCGGATTTCCTGCGCGGTACGGGGAAAGGAAAACTAACGAATACGGATATTCTTCCTCCGAAAAAATACGGAGATACCGCTCGGAATATATTATCCGAGCGTCGCTTTCCGCTACGGAAGCATAAAATTCCGCATATTCACGGTTGATATTGACGTCTTTGATTTCAGGAATATAAACGGTTTTCGCTCCCTTTATCTCCATTATCTCGGCGAATCCGCCGCAGTGGTCGGAATCGGAATGCGTGAGCAAGAGAAAATCCAAGGTATCGATCTTCAAGGCGTTTATATATCGCAGAATTGTTTTCGTATGCTCCGCCTTCCCGTCGCCGCCGTCTATCATCATCGTCCTGCCGTCGGGAAATTCTATGAGCGTGCAATCGCCCTGTCCCACGTCGAGAAAATGAATGCGAAGTTCGCCCTCTTTCCGTTTCGGAACGTCGGGAAGCCCCACGTAATATTTCCACGTCGACGCGGGATAAAAGGCCGAAAAAATACAAAGTCCCGCCGTCAGAAAGACCACAATCGCGAGAATAATTGCCTTTATTTTTCTGCCCTTTGCGGCAGCTTTTTCTTTCTCCTGTCTATAATTCATTTTTCCCGAAGCAAGATTGGTTTCGGCTGCTCACGGATTCCGTGGCAAATTTTTTGCATGCGTTCTTCGACCGCAAATAAATCATCCGCACAAGCTTTGAGCTCCTCCCGATAAGACTCTAATAAATCCGCATTGACCTTATAAGAAACTTCATGTTCCAAGCTCGCCCACATATTCATGGAAATCGTCCTGAGCTGAATTTCCACAGGTACGCCCATTTGCAATGTAGACAGGGAAACGGGAATTTCTACGATGAGATGCAGACTTCTGTAACCATTCGGTTTGGGCGTCTTTATGTAATCCTTTTCTTTCAAAAGACGGATTCCGTTCTGATTGAGAAATACGCGGGCTATTTTATAAATATCCTCAATATAGCCGCAGACTACCCGCACGCCCGCAATGTCCGTGAGTTTCGTCAAATTCTGCGGGATTTGTTCGTATCCGCGGCGATGCAGCTTTTCATAAGCACTCTCTACCGTTTTCAAGCGGCTTTCGATATTATGAATAGGGTCATGCCCCTGAATCATGCTGAATTCGTCGTCGAGAATTTCAAACTTCGCGCACGCCGTTTTCAGCGCACCCGAATAAAGAGGTTTCAAGCGCATATATTCCCGGATAAACACCGCATCGGGACCTTGCCCTGCCGCAAATGCAACGTTTCCGAAAAAATCTTTTTTGAGAGTCATTCCTACTTTCCTCCACCCTGTTTATTATACCACGAATGTATTCAAAAATCAATACTGCTTGCGTTTTTTCATCAAGTATTCACGAAATTTTACAAATTCCTTTCCGCCCTCTGTTTACTTCCCCTGACGGACCAGCCGGAGCAATTCTTTCGCCGCCGCAGATAAAGGATAATGCGGGTTATAGACCACGGAGACAATACGTTCCGGGATTTCCTCTTTCAAATGAATTTTTACGATTTCTCCAGCCCTCAACGCGGGCAGCGCCAATTCTTCGGGAACAAATCCCACGCCCAAATTGCGGCGAATAAAAGGTATAATCAAATCGGAGGTATTCAATTCGATATCGGGACGAAATTCCAGTCCGGCCTTCGCGTATACCGCCTGATAAAAGATATACGCGGAGGAAGCGCTACGGCTGAGCGAGATGAGAGGATATTTTTTCAAATCCTTTAACCGATAACTACCGTGTGCCAGCTCGATATAGTTCGCATTCCCTATCAAAATATCCCGAAAAGGGTGAAGGTCCGTTTGTTTGAGCGGAGACGGAGCTTCGGCGGGCGAAGCGACAAATGCAAAATCCGACCGGCCGCTGACGACATTTTCTATTGCCTGCGTCGTAGAAACGTTGGTGATCTTTAATCTGATTTGCGGGTGCCGATCGTGAAACAGACCTAACTTTTCTAAAAGAAAACAGTGCAAAGAAGTCTCGGTGGCGCTGACATACACCGAACCGCCCTGCAAGGAAGTTTCCCCGCCCAGCTTTTCTTCCCCTTTCAATATTTTTTCGTAAGCGGGAGCAATATAGGAATAAAGGAGTTCCCCCTCCGTCGTCAGAGTCACGCCTCTCTTTCCGCGGATAAAGAGACGACAGCCCAAATCGCTTTCGAGATTTTTTATCGTTCTCGTCACCGTGGGCTGGCTGGTCAGAAGGACGTCCGCCGCCCTCGTAAAGTTACGATATTTCGCCACATAATAAAATATGCGGTAATAGTCCAAACTTGTAAGCATAAGGATTTTTCCTCTCGTCCTTTTCTTTAATTATAGTATAGCTTTGAAACAGGAGTACGTCAAGCCTTTATCATACGTTTTTATAATTATAATCATAAATTTTTGATATGATATATATACCTTCAATCCGTTTTACAAAACGCGAAAAATGGGGTATAATAACGAACGCGCGGGGAAATGAGAGACCTTGTCGGTTTCAGACAAAAATTTTTTTGAGGTCATAGATAAACGATGCAAGCTCCCTCACCCGACAAACCGAAATCCGACCCGTTTGAACTATTGCCCGCCATTCTCATTCTGGGCTTTGCGGGCGGATTTTTCGACGCTTACACCTATGTAGCCCGCGGGGGCGTGTTCTGTAACGCGCAGACGGGGAATCTCATTCTCATGACTTTGGGAATCTGCGGCGGCGAAGGCGTAAGAGCGCTCAGATATCTCATTCCGGTAGCGTTTTTCGTCTTGGCCAATATCGTGGGCGACATCACATACCGAGCGGCGAAGAAGCGCGCCGAAAAGAAGGGCATCGGCTCAGAGGAAGGACGATTTCTTTATCAAAGCGCCATTCTGGCGACTGAGACCGCCATTTTGACGGCGGTGGGATTTATCCCCGTCACCTTTCCCGCGTTGCTTCCCAATGCCTTGATTTCTTCCGTTGCGGCATTACAGTATCATGCCTTCCGCGATATGAACGGCGTGGCGCTCTCTACGGTCTTCTGTACCAATAACCTGCGGCTGTTGAGCGGTCATCTCTTTACCGCGGCCGCCGACAAAGACAAACTTTCGCTGAAAAAAGCGGGATATTATATCTTGCTCATCGCCCTCTTTATCGCGGGCGTCACGGCGGGATATTTCCTCACCGTTTGGGCGAAACAATATGCGATTCTGTCCGTTTCCGCGCTCTTCGCGCTTCTCGGTCTGGGAATTTTCCTCGGACGGCGAAACAATAAGAGGCGCTCGGACGGAACGGAAAAGGAGGTTTTATGAACTTAACTTCGCTTTTGGCGGGAGATGTGGGCGACATCATGAAGGAAGAACTGCTTCCCGAAAATGTTCCCCTTTTCGGAAATCTGTTCGGTGAACATCTCATGGTAAATCCGAGTTTCCGCACGGCCTTTTTCCTTACCCTTTTAGTATTGGCCTTCGGACTCATTTTCCGATTTATCATCTTCCCGAGATTCAAAAAGGTTCCCGGAACGTTTCAGGCCCTGATTGAAAAGGCCTGCGAAATGGTGGAGGGAATCGCCAAAGACAACAGCCCGCACAGTTATACCTTTATAGCGACTTTCTCGTTCGGCTGTTGGGTATACATCGGCTTGGGCACCCTCTGCGAGATTTTGGGCATACGGGCTATTCTCGTCGATTTGAACGCCTGTATCGCGCTCGCCGTCACGTCCTATTCCATTATGCTTTTCGGCGGCATCAAATTCAATAAGCTCCGCGGCGCGGGAAGCGTCCTCAAAGACTTCTCCCTGCTCCTTTCCATGAGCTTCCGATTGTTCGGCAGTATGATCGGCGGACTATTGATTACCGCCCTCGTATATCATTATATCGTCCTTTCCATCGGAGTCCCCGTCCTTGTCGGCGTCGTGTTTACCCTGTTCCATGCAGTGATTCAGTCCTATGTCTATACGCTCCTGACCGCAATGTTCTACGGCGAAGCGACGGAACCGAGGGAATTAGACGGGTCTGCTCTGAAAACCAAAAAGAAACGCGAACGCAACAAAAAGGCCTCCTCCGAAGTAAAAGAAGCCTGAATACTAAAAAACAAATGCGTAACAAAAACATTCCAAATATAAAACAAAAAAATTAAACGGAAAACAGAGGTCAAATTTTCAAACGCCTCAAACATAAAATCAAAAATAATACTTAATACAAGGAGAAGATACTTATGAATACTTTGGCATTATTGGCTATGACAGATACGGGAGCAAAAGCGGTTGCGGCGGCTATCGCCATTCTCGTCGCAGGTGCGGCGGCTATCGGTATGGGGATCGCAATCGCCAAGGCCCTCGAAGGCATCGCGCGTCAGCCGGAATCGGAAAAGAAAATTTCCAAGACCCTCATTCTCGGTCTCGTGTTCCTCGAAACGTGCGTCATTTACGCGCTGGTCGTCGCCATTCTCGTCATTTTCGTTCTCGGATAAGCGAGGCAGGCTATGACTGAAAGTTTACTTGCTTCTATTCTCGGGTTGGATTTGACGGACTTTCTCCTTCATCTCCTCAACTTTCTCATATTGGTCGGCGGCATAGGTTTGCTCGTTTACAAACCTGTCATTCGCTTCGTACATGCCCGTCGGGAAGAAGTGGAAAAACAGGAAAACGAACACAACGCAAAAATGCAGGAAGCCGAATCCACCAAAGCTAAATATACTGCTCTCATCGGTACGGCGGAACAGGAAATCGCCGAGAAAAAGAAAGAAATGGAAAAACAGACCGCCGTCGCCGCGGAAAAGACATTGACGGAAGCCCGCGTTCGCGCCGAAAAAATCGTGAAAGAGGCAGAGGACGAGGCGAAAAACGAAAAGGCAAAGGCAATGTCCTCCATGAAGGGCGAGGTCGCGGAAGTCGCCGTACTCATCGCTTCCGAAATTCTCAAAAAAGAGATTTCCAAAGAAGAAAACGACCAACTTATCGACAATTGTCTGAAAGAATGGGAGAACGACGATGACTAAATTTACCATACTGACTCCGAAACCCGTCACGCCTTCGGAAAAACAGAAGCTCGATTCTTTTTTCGCCGAACGTTACGGGACGGGAGCCGTCATCGAATACGGTACGGATAAAAATTTACAGGAAAATCTGGTCGTTTCCGACGGCAAAAACGAGAGTGCATTCACAAAGATCACCATCGTTTCTTCCGTCGAATTGACCGCCGCGCAAAAACAGCGGATAGAAGAGACTTTCCGTAAAAAGTACGGTCACGGAATCCTCGCGGAATATCTCATCGACGATTCCCTGATCGGCGGTCTTCTCGTATTCGACGGAAAAACCGTATACGATTCGCACGCCGAACGGGAGAAAAATCCCAAACACGGACACAGGACGGTCTATGACGGTTCGGTAAAAACCAAACTGGAAAGTATAAAGGAAAGGCTTATCCATGGACACGATTAATCTTTGCGGCAATATCGCCGAGGAACTGAAAAAACAAGTATGGGCGTTCGATTTTTCGAGTCGTGTATCCGACGCGGGGCGAATCGTGGCCTGCGGAGACGGCGTGCTCACCATAGAAGGTCTGCCGCACGTCAAAAACGGCGAACTCCTCTCCGTCGGTCAGGATAAATATGCGCTCGTCATGAATCTCGAAGAAGGAAAGGTCGGCGCGATTCTTTTGACCGATTCCTATGAGCTGGGCGAGGGCGATATCGTCTATTCGACGGGGAAAATCGTAGGCGTGCCTGTGGGAGACGCACTCCTCGGGAGGGTCGTCAATCCTTTGGGACTTCCCCTCGACGGCGGTAAGTCCATCGTCACTTCAAAGACTCGTTCGGTGGAAGCTCCCGCCCCCGCCATTTTCGACCGCGCAAACGTCAACGAGCCCCTTCAAACGGGTATAAAAGCAATCGACAGCATGATCCCCATCGGAAAAGGACAGCGCGAACTCATTATCGGAGACAGGCAGACGGGAAAGACAGCCATCGCCGTCGATACCATCATCAATCAGAAGGGAAAAGACGTTATCTGCGTTTATGTCGCCATAGGACAGAAGACTTCTTCCGTCAACAGTGTTTTGCAGACGCTCAAAAATCATGACGCGCTCGATTATACCGTCGTCGTCTGTTCGACCGCGAGCGAATCGGCTCCCCTCCAATACATCGCCCCCTATACGGGAACCGCGATTGCCGAAGAATTTATGCACAACGGAAAGGACGTTTTGATCGTCTATGACGATTTATCCAAGCATGCCGTGGCTTACCGGACCATTTCCCTGCTCTTGAAGCGCCCTTCGGGCCGCGAGGCTTATCCCGGAGACGTATTCTATATCCATTCGCGACTTCTCGAACGGAGCGCGAAACTCTCCGAAAAGTTGGGCGGCGGCTCTCTGACCGCTCTGCCGATCATCGAGACTCTCGCGGGAGACATCTCCGCCTATATCCCCACGAACGTCATTTCCATTACGGACGGACAGATTTATCTCGAAAGCGAGCTGTTCCGTTCGGGCGTGCGTCCCGCCGTCAACGTCGGACTTTCCGTCTCCCGTGTAGGCGGCGCCGCACAATGCAAAGCGATGAAAAAGGTGAGCGGAAAGGTTCGTCTCGACCTCGCGCACTACCGCGAAATGGCGCAATTCAGTCAATTCGGCGCGGAATTGGACAATTCGACCAAATCCATTCTCGGAAAGGGTGCGCGCCTGACGGAAATTCTCAAACAGAAACAAGCCTCTCCCGCCGCCATGAGCCATACGGTCATCGCGCTTACGGTCATGATGAACGATTTGTTTTCCGATATTGCAGTGCGCGACGTTAACGCTGCCATGGACGGATTCATCGATTATCTGAATGCCAATCACCCCGATCTTCCCGCACGTATCGAGGAGACGGAGCAGCTTTCGGACGAAGACGAGGCGCTCATCAAGGAGTATCTCGTTTCTTATAAAGCAAACATAATCCATATTTCGGAAGAAATAAGCGCCGAGCAGAATAAGGTGAACGCATGAACAACACGCATGAGCTGAAACGGCATATTTCGGGCGTGGAGGATACAATCAAGATTACACGAGCAATGCAGATGATTGCCACGTCGAAGCTCTACCGCGCCCGCGAAAAATGCGAAAACAGCTATCGTTACTTAAAAGAATTGAGAAATATTCTGTCCGCCGCCGCGGCGCACGAATCCGTGCGGGAACACCCTTTCCTCCGCGAGCACAAAAGCGGAAAAACCGCCCTCTTCGTCGTCGCGGGCGACAAGGGATTATGCGGTGATTTCAACCATCGTATTTTAGACTTTGCCGACAAATTTGCGGCGGAACATGAAGTCTCGAAAATTTTCGCGCTCGGACAGGAAACGCGGGAGCATTACGAGAAAAAGGGCTTCCCTTTGAGCAACTTCTACATTCACATGGCCTCGGAGCCCCATGCTTTCGACGCGATTTCCGTCGCAAACGATATCGTGAATATGTTCCGCAGCGGAGAGTATAAGGAAGTTTACATCGTCTATACGCGCACGCCGTCCCCTTCTACACAGGAGCCGACGGCGAAAAGACTGATTCCCATTCCCCTGCCCGAACACGAAATTTCGACCGTCTGTCCCGTGTTGGAACCCAACACGCGGGCGGCACTGGATAATTTTCTTTCCCAATACCTGATGGCGGAAATTTACAGCGCTTTGGCGGACAGCGCGATGGCCATTCATTTCAAGCGCATGACTTCGATGCGGCAATCGACGGAAAACGGCGAGGAACTCTTGGCCGAGCTTACGGCGCAATACAATCACGAAAGGCAGGAAAGCATTACGAACGAGCTCATAGATGCGAGCGCGTCGGCTTTCCGAAACTGACAGCGGAGGCGTATTCTTATGAATAAAACACATACGGGAAAAGTGGTGCAGATTATCGGCTCAGTCGTAGACGTAAAATTCGACAATCATCTCCCCAATCAAAACGAGCTTCTGCTCGTCCTCGACGGCGACAGAACGGTAGACCTCGAAGTGCTGGCGCATCTACCCGACGGTATCTGCCGCTGTATCGCCCTCGAAGCGACAGACGGACTTTCCCGCGGTTTGGAAGTAAAATCTACGGGGTCCAGCATTACCGTGCCCGTGGGAGAACAGGTAACGGGACGGGTACTCAATGCGCTCGGCAAGCCCGTGGACGACAAGGGGCCCTTGGACGGACCTGTTTCCTCCATTTACCGCAAAGCCCCCTCTCTCACGGAACAGAGCCCCGTCACGGAAATTTTTGAAACGGGAATCAAGGTCATCGACCTTCTCACTCCCTATGCAAAGGGAGGTAAAATCGGGCTGTTCGGAGGCGCGGGCGTCGGCAAAACCGTTTTAATTCAGGAATTGATTTCGGGAATCGCGACGCATCACAACGGGCGCTCGGTATTTATCGGCGTCGGGGAACGCAGCCGCGAAGGCTTTGAAATGGCGGAAGAAATGACCGCCTCGGGCGTTTTGAAAAACACCGCTCTTGTATTCGGACAAATGAACGAATCTCCCGGCGCCAGAATGAGAGCCGCTTTCACGGGGCTTACCATGGCGGAACACTTCCGCGACGTGCAAAATCAGGACGTTTTGCTCTTTATCGATAACATCTTCCGCTATGTGCAGGCAGGTTCGGCAGTATCCGCTCTGCTCGGAAGAATGCCCTCCGCCGTCGGTTATCAGCCGACTTTGGCGGGAGAGCTCGGACAGCTGGAAGAGCGCATTACCTCCACCAAGCACGGTTCCATTACCTCCATACAAGCGATTTACGTGCCTGCGGACGATTTGACCGACCCTGCACCCGCGACGATTTTCAGCCATCTCGATGCCACCACCGTCCTTTCCCGAAAGGTCGTGGAGGAAGGCATTTACCCCGCGGTAGACCCGTTGGAATCCACCAGCCGTATCTTGGAACCCTCCATCGTGGGAGAAAAACATTACGCCACCGCAAAACGAGTAATCGAAACCTTACAGCGCTATAAGGAATTGCAGGACATTATCGCTATTTTGGGTATGGACGAACTCAACGCGGACGATAAACTCCTCGTCTACCGCGCGAGAAAGTTGCAGAGATTTTTCTCCCAGCCTTTTGCGGTCGCCAGCGTCTATACGGGAATTCCCGGGAAGTATGTTCCCCTTTCGACTACCATAGACGATTGCAACGCCATTCTCGACGGAAAGTGCGACGATATTCCCGAAAGTGAATTTTACTTTATCGGCGGGCTCGCCGACATCGCGG
>OGQX01001407.1_pt1 | contig 22256 bp, 18 predicted proteins | sample 1553291 | NCBI WGS metagenome assembly OGQX01 (sample SAMEA2580030, study PRJEB22360) | human gut metagenome | biome: human gut; feature: human-associated habitat; material: faeces | place: Denmark | collected 2008/2010
TCCTTCAGTCTGTATTCCTTCAGTCTGTATTCCTTCAGTCTGTATTCCTTCAGTCTGTATTCCTTCAGTCTGTATTCCTTCAGTCTGTATTCCTTCAGTCTGTATTCCTTCAGTCCTAACCTTCGGCTTCTGGCTCGCTTTTCCGCATTTTGTTACCGTAACCTCCATGTCCGGGTAACAAAACATGGATGCGTATGCTGTTCCATGGTTTTGCGATCGATTTGTGATTATTCGACCGTGCGACTAGAGTAGCCTGTGGCTTTTCGGCTGGCTTTTACACCGGCTGGAAGATTTATACAGACTTGATTTGTGTCTGCCGTGTGCCTGCGACGTATTTACGTCGTGCCGGCACGTGCGCGGAAGCAGATCGCAAGCGAATGGTTCTCAGTACCATCCATGTGAGTCAAGCACACATCTTTGAGAAGCAGTCGCGATGCCGGGAGTCGGGTTCGTCGGTTTCAACCGTCGTTCCCGTTCCCGGCTTTTTTATCTTCGAAGGGGAATGAACGGTAACGCTGCTGTTTAAAGCGATGCTTCACGGTATGAAAAACCACTTAACCATTGAACAGATGTTGCATTCCGCGGAGCGACTTTTTGTTTCGAAAGTATGGCGACTGTTACATAGGAGTTGGCTAGGGTGATTTATAATCAGTTTCAGGTGCGTTGTTGTGATTGATGGGGGTTGCGATTACGCGTCGACATACAGCGAAGAACATATGATGCAGGGGCGATGTCGCTTCGGATATGGGAAAGGTGGCACTGATGGGTGCCGAATCGGGCATGAACTCTTCTGTGCGTGATGACCGCGTTGCTTTGTCTGATGGCGCGAAAGCGTTATGGGGCAAAACAAATCGTATTGATGACTCTGAATGGTTGCCGCTGTATGTGCATATGGTTGATTCCGCGGCAATGGCGTCAAAAATATGGGATACGTGGGTTCCGCAGGGCACGAAAGCGGTAATAGTTGGAGACCTTGGAAACGATGAGGTTCTTGCTCGAAAACTCATGATTTTCATGGCAGGCATACATGACATAGGCAAAGCCACGCCGGTATTCCAAGCAAAATCCATTACTTTCGGTCCGGAAGCGGGAAGTTTCGCTTGGAAAGCCGAACGGGCCGGATTGCCTATGATAGCTGGCTTGCGAGGTACCAATCATCCCACACATCCCATCGCAGGAGAGATCATTCTTGAGGGATATCTCCTGCGAGTCCGAGGTTGGGAGAGAAAAGCTGCACGTCAGTATGCCTGCGTGGTTGGAGGGCATCATGGCACCCCACCAGACAAAAGTAAAATTGACGAAGAGAAAAATAGGAAAACCAATGTTGGATTGGATTCTGAAGCGTGGGTGAGTACTCAGGATGAGCTCATAGATTTTGTTGCAAATATTGCTGGCATTGAAGAAAAAGAATGGGAAGATCTTTCTGAAAGAAGATTCAGCGTCCAGTCCGCCGTGCTGATGACAGGACTGGTCATTATGGCCGACTGGATTGCCAGTAACAGCGATGAAGATATGTTTCCCCTGGTAAGAACCGAGCCATGGGCGGATGAAGATGAAGACTTTTTCTTCTCGGAGAGTGGGGAAGAAGACGATATCCAATCGTGGTCGGGCCTCCGCATCCGCGCGGACAGGGCATGGTCATGTGTGCAGCTACCGCATGCGTGGGTGCCGGAAGGCATTCCTTCATCCTGCCAAGACCTTTTTGCGACACGGTTCACCCTTCCTGAAGGTGCGAAGGTTCGTCCTGTCCAAGAAGAAGCCGTCCGAATCGCACGCGACACAAGGCAGCCGGGACTCATGGTGATTGAGGCACCCATGGGCGAAGGAAAAACGGAAGCGGCGCTCGCGGCCGCTGAAATACTGGCACAACGTACCGGACGTGGTGGTGTATGCGTGGCATTGCCAACGATGGCTACCACGGACGCTATGTTTACTCGAGTGCGTCGCTGGTTGGAAGCGTTGCCGTCCTGCGATTTTGACAATGAGAAAACGGTGTGGTTGGCGCATGGCAAAGCACAGCTGAACAATGATTTTCGTGGTATTATTGCCGCTTCGCATCGCCGTTTTTCCTCTGTTGACCAGGATGACGTCAAACAAGAGTCGTCGCAGAATCGAAAGAAGAAGCAAATCGATGTGCCTCCGGAAACTGTTGTATCCGACTGGCTTTGGGGGCGTAAGAAAGGTGCGCTCGCTAACTTCTTGGTTTGCACTGTTGATCAGGTATTGATGAGTGCCTTGCAGATGAAGCATGTGGTGTTACGCCAGCTTGCGATGGCTAACAAAGTAGTCATTATCGATGAGTGCCACGCCTATGACGCCTATATGCAGGAGTACCTCAAGATGGCATTGGAATGGCTTGGCGGATATCGGACTCCGGTCATTTTGTTATCCGCAACATTGCCGGAATGTCAGCGCAACGCAATGGTTGAGGCGTATCTGAAGGGATGGTGCGATACTGAACCTAGGAAAGCTTCTAAGGTAAGTATTTTGGAACAGTTACGTGCCAGGAATGCTTCGAATACGCATCACATAAACCATACTGCTAATTCTGAAATGTCGTGTGAAAAAGGAACTGCAGAAAAGCTGCGGCTAATTTCAAATGCATATCCGCTGTTGACGTACACAGACGGGCATGAGACCAAACATGCGGATGTAAAGCCATCAGGAAGGTCGATGAAAGTCCAATGCAGACTCGTCGATGACGATGATACGGCTTTGCTTGATTTGATGGATGCTTTGCTTGTGGATGGCGGTTGTATCGGCGTGATTTGCGATACGGTTGGTCGAGCGCAGCATGCGGCTGAATTGTTGGGAAATCACTGCGGTCGCGATTGTGTGAGGCTGACTCATTCCCGTTTCATGGATATTGATCGCATGTCCAACGAACGAGAACTTCGTGATTTATTAGGGCCCGATGCCACAATCGGAAATGGAAAACGTCCTGGGAAACTCGTCGTGGTGGGTACGCAGGTGCTGGAGCAGTCCTTGGATATCGATTTCGATGCATTGGTAACCGATATCGCACCAGTCGATTTGATCATGCAACGTCTGGGAAGAGTTCATCGTCATCGTCGAGGTGATGGCGAATGTGATCGCCCTGTATCGTTGCAAACTGCAACGTGCTATATCCGTGGTGTTGAGGCATGGAATAATGAAGGTCCAAAATTCTCCAGAGGCGCGGACTCCGTATATGATGCCGCGGCTTTGATGGAGTCGCTTGCGGTTTTGGATTTAACTGCCGCAGGGGCTTCCTGTGCGCAACAGCTGCCCCAAGACATTGCGCGTACTGTACGAAGTGCATATGGGAACGATCCGCACGGTTTCCTGCCTCACATGTGGCTGCCGCAATATGATGATGCCTGTGAGAAGCGTGATTTAAAACGTGTGCAGAAGCAGCAGAAAGCCGGCACGTATTTGTTGCAGTCAGTGGGGTCGATGAATCAGAGGCGTTCTCTGGTTAATTGGTTCTTGCCGCAAGTCGATGAAGTCAATGAGGACGAAGGGCAGCGTGCGGTACGTGACACACAGGATACGGTAGAGGTTCTGCTGCTGCGCAAATGCGATGATGGGATTCATTTGCTTCCTTGGGTGGGGGATGAGCATGCTGATGTGGAGAAGGGGTCTATCGTCCCGACGACTGTCATTCCTGATGATACGGTAGCAAAAATCGCAGTGCAGTGCGCGGTGAGATTGCCAATGGGACTGTGCATGCCGGATAGGGTCGATGCGCTGATTGCTTCATTGGAGGAAGCATGCGCTGACGATGTGGCTTGTTGGCAGGACTCGCCATGGCTTGCGGGAAAACTCGCATTGTTCCTGCACGGGGATGCAGATGGTTTCGTGTCCGATGAATTATGCGGTTATGAAATAAGGTATTCGCGTGATACCGGATTGACATATTCCAGAAAAGAGGATAATTGAAATGTCCTCATTTCGGGATGATCCCATGAAAATATCGGGATGCATAGTGTTCCCCGCTGATGCGGGGATGAGTTCGGCAGTTTTCTGATAACGAAATTTGCTGAACTGTAACCTCATTTTTTATACATTCGAATATATTCATGTTGACATAGATTGGTGGAAGGTGTATCTTTTCAGATAAAGACAAAATCAAAGACGATGGAGAAAGGGATTTCGATGACGGATAATGTCTTTTCTCTGCTGGATGAGCATTGGATACCAGTTTCTTATCTGGATGGACACCCAGCCGAGATATCGTTGCGTGAAATTTTTCTGGACGCTCCAAAGATTAAGGAACTGTCTGGGGATATTCCGCAGCAGAAGCTTCCTTTGATGCGGTTTCTTCTTGCAATCATGTATCGCGCTTACTGCATTGATGGTGCAGATGAGGAACAGATGCGTGAACTTTGGGAAGGAATTTATTCTTCCGGACAATTCAACGAGGATGCTCTGGATTATTACTTCGATGAGTGGGCGGATCGTTTCTTCCTGTTGGGGGAGAGGCCGTTCTTCCAGGTGCCTGGTCTACAGTATGTGGGGTCAAAGCCGTATTCTCCGGTGTCGGAGATGATTGCGGACGTGCCCAAGCCCGACAAGTACCTATTTTCGATGCGCGATTTACGCGCGGCAGATAGCCTTTTGCCGGCAGAAGCCGCTCGATGGCTGGTGTTCTTACAGGCGTACGATACTGCGGGAATCAAAACCCCGGTGGAGGGTAACACCCATGTCAATAAGGGAAAGGTCTATGCGCCCAAAGGAATGTTGGGAACGGGTTGGCTTGGCGGCATTGGTGGTCTATATGCGGAAGGGCGGAACCTTTTCGAGACGCTGATGCTCAACTGGGTTTTGTATGACACGAAGTTCGATTCTGAACGTTATCGGCTGTTCGGCAATAATCAGGACATTCCAGTATGGGAACGGGAGGATCCGCCGTCGACTGATTTAAATGACCAAAACAGATTCGTGGGGCCGGTTCAGGCAATGACGTGGCAATCTCGGCGTGTTCGATTGGTTCCAAGCGAGGATAACGCGAGGATCATTGGCATCATGTCGTGCTACGGCGATGTTGTTGCGCCTTACAATACTGACGTTTTTGAAAAAATGACTGCTTGGCGAAGTAGCGTTACCCAACAGAAGAAGCTTGGATTGCCTGCGCCTCCGCATATGCCAGTTGTGCATGATGCTGGTAAAGCGTTATGGCGTGGTTTGGAGCCCATTCTTTGTGCAAGCGATGAGGGGGATTCGCGGCCGGGTCTTATCCGATGGCTCGAAGAGATTCGCACTGAGATCCTCGAGTCGGAGAAACATGTGCTTGATCGGGTAACCATCCACGCTCAAGGGATGACATATGGCACGCAAAGCAGTGTATTCGAAACGGGAATTGACGATACGCTTTCCTTGAATTCCGTGATGTTCCGTCACGATTATTCCGGCATCGCATCAGTGTTGGATGTGGTCAAATGCACCGATGGCGCGGTTCTGGCTTTGTCTCAATTCGTTCGGAACCTTCGTGCGGCTTCAGGGGATAAGGGAAAGTCCACGGAAACAGCGGAACAAGTTCGAGAATGGGCATATGCGGATCTTGATGGGCTGTTTCGTGATGAATTGGCGGCTTTCGATGAGACACAGGACCCAATTGAGTATGCAAATGCTTGGAAAGACGAAATCCATCGCCGGTTGTTGCAAATGGGGTGGGAATATTTGGATCAATCTTCCGTGCCCGTTTTCGGTGAGCATGAATCGGGTGTCGTGGGTGTGATGGGGGCATCCCGTGCACAATTGCTGTTCCAATCCAAACTGAACAAGGAACTTGGATTCCTTGAGGAGAAAGACGTATCTCGTCCGAACAAAGGAGGTATGTGAAGATGACGCCATCTGTATTTGACAGAGCGAATGCGGTAGGCAAATATGCAGCTAAATTGATTTTCGATTTGCAGCGTGAATACACCGCAGAAAGTGGCAGTAACGCGAGGAGTCGTGCCAGGTTGGCCCGATTGCGCCGGGACTTGGATGGAACCGCTCCAACCTGGATGTCAATTGGTGAAGAACTGTTCGCTCAGTGGCCGCAGGAGCTTGAAGCTCCGGCGGACGATTCGCCGGAATTCGATCGTCAGGTCAATGCGGTCAAGGTCGCATTGGAATTGTATGCGGTGCATCAGCAGTCAAAAGGGCAGGGGGTCGCTCAAAAGTATCAAACTGACCCTAGTTCCCGAATGACGTTTGGTCGCGCATGCAGAAGAATTACTCCCGATCCGGAACAGGCAAAAGGTGTTTTACGCCGACTCCGGGTTGTGGAAAGTGCGTCCGATTTCAATGGGGTTGTCCGTGGCGTTCGGACACTCATCATGTTGATGCGCGGTGCCGATGTTCAAATCGACTACGGTTCTCTGGCGCGCGACCTATATCTGATTCAGCTGCCCAGCCAGCGGGGAAAAGTATTTCAAAGTTGGGGTCGTGATTACTACTATTCGAAACAATCTTCCAACAACAATCGGTGAATGATTCCGATTAATAAAAATACTTTCAAGACAATCGTTTTTAATCAACTAAGAAATGAGGGAAATCATTATGTTCATGGACATTCATTGCATTCAGCAGGTTCCGCCGAGCAACATCAACCGAGATGATACCGGTAGTCCGAAGACCGCATATGTCGGAGGCGCGTTAAGGTCGCGAGTCTCCAGCCAAGCTTGGAAACGTGCTATGCGCGGCGTCTTCGGAGATATGTTGGATAGTAGTAAGTTAGGCAAGCGCACCAAAGGTGTTGTGACGTTGATTGCTGATTCCATTACGTCGAAGCGTCCTGATTTGGCGGAGTCCGCCGAGGGGCTGGCACAGAAGGTGATGGCTGCGGCAGGTTTCAAAGTCAAGGCTTCGGATCGTGCGGGCGCAGATAAGGGCTCTCTGGCGACCGACTATCTGATTTTCATCGCAAACAATGAGATCGATAAGCTTGCTGATTTGGCGATTGCTGCTTTTGATGAGGGTGAGGACGTTTCCAAGATGAAGAAGGAAGTTTCTGCGATCTTCCATGGTCCCCAAGCTGTCGATATCGCTCTGTTTGGACGCATGTTGGCTGATGCTCCGGATTTGAATACTGATGCTTCGGCGCAGGTTGCCCATGCCTTCTCTATCGATCAGATTACGCCAGAATATGACTATTTCACGGCGGTCGATGATTGTGCATCGGAAGACAATGCCGGTGCTGCCATGATTGACACCGTCGGATTCAACTCCTCGACGTTGTACCGATATGCAACGGTGAACATTGATGTGTTGCGCGATCAGTTGCAGGACGATTCCGCTACGGTGGAAGGCGTGGTTGCTTTTGTCGAGGCTTTCGTCAAATCCATGCCGTCCGGCAAGCAGAACACGTTTGCAAACCATACCCTGCCTGAGGATGTCGTGGTGACGCTTCGGGAATCTCAGCCAATTAGCGCCGCCGACGCATTTGAAGATCCAGTGAGGCGTAAGGACGGTATCTCCGTTTCCCGTCAAGGTGTGGAGCGTTTGGGAGAGCGTCTGAACGATATCCGCGTGAATTATGGCGAAGAGCCGGTGAAAGCTTGGTATGTTGCAACTGGTGGGGCGGTGTCCTCTTTGAATGAATGGTGTGAGCAGGTTTCATTGCCGGACCTCGAGCAGAGCTTGAAGGAAACGCTGAACGCCGCATATTCCGCATGATATTCGGAAGGAGAATGTTATGAGCGTTCTATTATTGCAATTGGCTGGGCCATTGCAGTCATGGGGGGATTCCTCGCGCTTCGTTCGCCGTGAGACTCGTAATGAGCCGACCAAAAGTGGCGTGATTGGCATGTTGGCCTCAGCCCAGGGGCGTAACCGAGAAGATTCCATAGAGGATTTGTTGGGATTGTCGTTTGGCGTGCGTATCGAGCAACGCGGCAGAATAATTCGAGATCTGCAGACGGAGAAATCCATGACACGGAAACGAAATTCCAATCGATTCGACAAGGAGATGCCGCTGACCTACCGATATTACCTATCAGATGCGCGTTTTCTGGTGGCACTAGGTGCGAAACGAGAATTGTTGGAAACCCTAGACCAGGCGATTCATACGCCTAAATGGCCACTGTTTCTGGGAAGACGATCATGTCCTCCTGACTATCCGTTATCGCTGGGTATCCACGATGAGTATGCGGATGTTCGTCAGGCATTAGACTCTGAACCTTGGCATGCTGCAAAATGGTATCGCCGACGTTATCGGCAGCCCGATTTGGAGATTGTATGTGATGCAATGGAAGGGGAGGACACATCCGTGCAATCCGACCTTCCACTGAGCTTTAGCTCGACCGGCCGCAAATATGCGGATCGCGTTGTTTATCGGTACCGTATCCCCAATCCGGACGCATCTGAAAATGTCGGTGACAATACAGAGAAACCACCTTCCTTCGATTCTACGGGGGAAGCTGATCCTATGAGTTTCATCTAGAGGGGACGACGATGTTTATCTCGAGAATTCCTTTAAATAAAGTGCGATATGGCGCTCGTCAACTTATCGGTTCTCCATATAAGCTGCATGCCGCAGTGGAAGCTGCTTTTCCTCCTGATGCCGTTCGCAGAACGGATGATGGACGAATTCTGTGGCGATTGGACTCTTTAGGGCAAGACGGTGGCGTCTGGTTGTATGTGGTAAGCCCTCAAAAGCCGGATTTTACACATATCGTTGAGCAGGCGGGGTGGCCCATGCATGCAGAGTGGGAAACCAAGAACTACGATGCATTGCTTGACCGTGTCACCAAAGGCCAGCAGTGGCATTTCAAACTTCGTGCGAATCCGGCTCGAAAGGCGGGTGTAGACAAGGGACGTCGTCATCGTTCGGATGGCATTGTGGGTAAAGTGCAAGGTCATGTCACAGCCAGCCAACAACTGCAGTGGCTGGTTGATCGTTCCGTGGTTCACGGCTTCAGAATTCTTGAAGACGAATATGGGCAGCCCAATGTGGTGGTCAAAGAGCGGCATAAGGAACAGTTCAAGCGTGGTGGCGCGACGGTTACCTTGGTCACAGCTGTTTTCGAAGGACGTCTGGAAGTGATCGACACGAAACTGTTCCGTGACGCTTTGTGCGAAGGGATTGGAAGGGCGAAAGGTTTTGGATGCGGATTGCTGACCATCGCGCCGGAAACAAGGAGTAATGCTGAATGAATGATGAGCTGGGGGAGGACGGCGCCGATTTTGAGATGGCTCCTTCTGAAATGTCTTCGGAAGAAGCTGCGAGGAAAACGTCAGACGCGAAAATCTCGGAAAGGCGCCGTTCCACTCTTGGCACGCCTCCACCGGAAATTCAGGATCTTGTTCGGGTGGAGGATAGGCTGTCCTTTGCGTATTTCGAGCATTGCACTATTGGACGTGATGATAATGCGATTACGGTGACTGATGTCACTGGTGTTATACATGTGCCGGCAGCGGCGTTAAGCGTGCTGATGCTTGGTCCTGGGGCTCGGGTGACTCATCAGGCAATGACCGTCATCGGTGAAAATGGCGCGACGGTAATTTGGGTGGGGGAACGAGGCGTTCGTATGTATGCTTTTGGCAAGCCGTTGACGCATTCATCTGCGTTATTGCAGAAACAAGCTGAATTGGTCTCTAACACGCGTAAAAGATTATCTGTTGCTCGCATGATGTATCAGATGCGATTCCCGGGTGAGGATGTGAGCGGATTGACGATGCAGCAGTTACGAGGTCGGGAAGGTGCTCGTATCAGACGAGTTTATCGTGAATGTTCCGAACGGACCGGTGTGGAATGGGATAAGCGGACATATGACCATGATGATTTCGATGCTGGTTCCGAGATTAACAAAGCATTGTCCGCTGCCAACACGTGTCTGTACGGTTTGGCACATGCTGCGATTGTTGCTTTGGGATGTTCTCCAGGTTTGGGTTTTGTACATGTCGGACATGAGCGTTCTTTTGTGTACGACATTGCTGATTTGTACAAGGCTGAACTATCGATTCCGGTTGCGTTCGAAACGGTGGCTGCAAAACCTGAAGATATCGGTTCCGCTGTACGGCACAATATTCGAGATGCGATTTATGACCTTAGCTTGATGAAGCGGATGACGAAAGACATTAGATACTTGTTGGGGACTTCAGAACTCGAGGATGATGTTTTTGAATCAGATCATGTTGGGCTTTGGGATGATAAGCAGGGCGAGGTTTCTGCAGGCAAGTCCTACTCGGATAATGACGAATGGGATGGTGGGACATGGTAGTGATTGTGCTGACTGCTTGTCCTGTGGGATTGCGGGGTGATCTCACTCGTTGGTTGCTTGAGATAGCCCCAGGAGTTTTTGTGGGACATATCGATGCTCGAATTCGAGATAGGTTATGGGAGAGAATCATTGATTTGCTCAGGGATGGTCGTGCCGTAATGGTTTATTCGGCCAGAAATGAGCAGCATATGGCTTTTAAGGTGTATGGGGCTGACTGGTCACCGGTCGATTGCGATGGATTGCAATTGATCAAACGTCCTAAGGAAGCAAAAGAAGGATCCTTTGTTGGCACTCCTAGAAAAGGATGGAGTAATGCGAGCAAATACCGAAAGGCAAGGAAATTTTCAAAACGAAACTGAATGAAAAACAGCCAGTTGTCCTTTCTTTTCCTTGGAATTATGCTATTTTCGAAGTGTGCTCCCCGCACATGCGGGGATGATCCCTCGGACGACTTCGCCTTCTCGATCTTCAAGGCGTGCTCCCCGCACATGCGGGGATGATCCCCTGGGCATGCAACTGTCGTCCGCCGCGAAATGGTGCTCCCCGCACATGCGGGGATGATCCCTCGACCGCGTCACGGCCATGGCCGACCGTCTGGTGCTCCCCGCACATGCGGGGATGATCCCAAGGGTGGCAATAAGTGAAAAAGGTTGCTATAGTGCTCCCCGCACATGCGGGGATGATCCCTTATGCGTGTGATAATCTCATGGCATGTAAAGGTGCTCCCCGCACATGCGGGGATGATCCCGGGAATTTTCGGAATTCCATCACGGCCCGGCTGTGCTCCCCGCACATGCGGGGATGATCCCCAGACGGCCGAGTCCAGGGTATCTCCGAAGTAGTGCTCCCCGCACATGCGGGGATGATCCCGCGTAAAAACATCCAGATATGCATTCAATAAGTGCTCCCCGCACATGCGGGGATGATCCCACCGGAGTGCCTGCGTGGTTGATAGAGAGAGAGTGCTCCCCGCACATGCGGGGATGATCCCCATTGCCGCCGCATTCAGGGTAGAACCTAATCGTGCTCCCCGCACATGCGGGGATGATCCCTGGCACGCCACGCCTATGCCGACAATGCTTCTGTGCTCCCCGCACATGCGGGGATGATCCTAGCGACACGCAAATGCAAGCGATTATGTTACGGTGCTCCCCGCACATGCGGGGATGATCCCTCGGTAAGTGGAAGATCGCCGCCAAATATGAAGTGCTCCCCGCACATGCGGGGATGATCCCAAGAACTATGCCACGGGGGAGAAGCAGGCCACGTGCTCCCCGCACATGCGGGGATGATCCCGCTTTCACGTCGTGGCAGCCGACGGTCGAGATGTGCTCCCCGCACATGCGGGGATGATCCCACGCGCATCAGTGCGACTTCCTCGCAGTTGAAGTGCTCCCCGCACATGCGGGGATGATCCCCGACGAGGAACTTGCCCAGGAAACATACACTGGTGCTCCCCGCACATGCGGGGATGATCCCTGTTGAATCGGGCGTATCCGTGCGAGGAGTGGCGTGCTCCCCGCACATGCGGGGATGATCCCTGTTGCCGGTGGCTGTGTCGATAAGGTCAAGCGTGCTCCCCGCACATGCGGGGATGATCCCTGAACGTGACCATGCAAGTGCTCGGAGACTACGTGCTCCCCGCACATGCGGGGATGATCCCGCAAGAGTAAGTCACGTGGTCACGGCAGTGTCGTGCTCCCCGCACATGCGGGGATGATCCCTGATAGACGACCTTGTCGTTGGCTTGGAATGCGTGCTCCCCGCACATGCGGGGATGATCCCCGTTTCGAACACGGACGGACATGTTTCACAATGTGCTCCCCGCACATGCGGGGATGATCCCATGTGATCGAGATTGAATGAGTCATCTGTGGTGTGCTCCCCGCACATGCGGGGATGATCCCGCAGTGAACAGCCTCTGATAGCATGAAGCCCCGTGCTCCCCGCACATGCGGGGATGATCCCGACTTCGAGCTGGTCAGGGAGAAAGCCCACGCGTGCTCCCCGCACATGCGGGGATGATCCCACTTACGATTGACGCCGATCTGGACGCACGTCGTGCTCCCCGCACATGCGGGGATGATCCCGTCTGGGTTGGTCATGTAGACGGTGAGTTTGCGTGCTCCCCGCACATGCGGGGATGATCCCAGTCAGCAATTGTCGAACACTTTGGCGACGAACGTGCTCCCCGCACATGCGGGGATGATCCCCGATTTGCCGCAGTATCTCAATCATATCGAAAGTGCTCCCCGCACATGCGGGGATGATCCCGGAATACTGCAATTTTTGACGTGTCTCGCGCAGTGCTCCCCGCACATGCGGGGATGATCCCGGTGATGTGAATCAGATGGCCAACGATGTTATGTGCTCCCCGCACATGCGGGGATGATCCCAGTAGGCAGACCATGAAAATCACTTACGATTTGTGCTCCCCGCACATGCGGGGATGATCCCGCCGAGGATGATACCGTGTTTACGCTTATCCTGTGCTCCCCGCACATGCGGGGATGATCCCCGTCCCAGGCGGTTCCGATCGCCATCGACCAGGTGCTCCCCGCACATGCGGGGATGATCCCTGCGCGGATCCGATGCCGTTGCCGCTGAAGCAGTGCTCCCCGCACATGCGGGGATGATCCCAGCGAAAACGGCACCAATTACCCATGCCGAGCGTGCTCCCCGCACATGCGGGGATGATCCCACACTGGATCGTCTTTATGAAGGAGGATACGAGTGCTCCCCGCACATGCGGGGATGATCCCTCGACCGGAGCGCATACCCGGCATTGTGACCAGTGCTCCCCGCACATGCGGGGATGATCCCTATGGACGCTCTACCCGAAACACGTGGCCAAAGTGCTCCCCGCACATGCGGGGATGATCCCGACGTGGCCCCAGTTGATGCTTGCATCCATAGGTGCTCCCCGCACATGCGGGGATGATCCCTGCTAAACCTTGGCGGGTATACAATCACGAAAGTGCTCCCCGCACATGCGGGGATGATCCCAATCTCACCAAGGATGAAGCGCAGTCTCTGATGTGCTCCCCGCACATGCGGGGATGATCCCCAACGAGAGGTTAATTAACGAACGCGATTGGCGTGCTCCCCGCACATGCGGGGATGATCCCCCGCAGTTCGACCTCGACTTCATCGGCCGACTGTGCTCCCCGCACATGCGGGGATGATCCCACATGGCTCCGCGACCAGTGGGAGACATGGGCGTGCTCCCCGCACATGCGGGGATGATCCCGGTAGCGGAACCGCTAGCGAAACGTCTGGCAAGTGCTCCCCGCACATGCGGGGATGATCCCTTGGCTCCCTGGATGGTCTTGTTGCCGTCGGCGTGCTCCCCGCACATGCGGGGATGATCCCTAGTCGTTGCCCTTGGCGTTGTGTTTGACGGAGTGCTCCCCGCACATGCGGGGATGATCCCTGATCGAGGAACGCCGCAAAGTCTCCCAGCTCGTGCTCCCCGCACATGCGGGGATGATCCCAGATAAAGAGCAGCTTTGTCTTTCCAACCGTTGTGCTCCCCGCACATGCGGGGATGATCCCGGACTCCTGCAAGGCATCGTCGCAAGCCTGCCGTGCTCCCCGCACATGCGGGGATGATCCCTTGTGACTTTGGCCGAAGCTGCTACCCCGGTTGTGCTCCCCGCACATGCGGGGATGATCCCGACAAGGTGGTCTACGAATTCGCCACGAAACTGTGCTCCCCGCACATGCGGGGATGATCCCCGTGCTCAAGCCTTGCAGAAAGTCTTGCACAAGTGCTCCCCGCACATGCGGGGATGATCCCGTCGAGATCTTGCATGATTGGCAGCAGATTCTGTGCTCCCCGCACATGCGGGGATGATCCCCGGCTGTGGCCGCAGATGGCCGACTCGGGCAAGTGCTCCCCGCACATGCGGGGATGATCCCGAAACCGTCCAAAAAAACGGTGGCAAAACAACGTGCTCCCCGCACATGCGGGGATGATCCCACATCCCAGTCCAATTGTGGCCGATGGACGTAGTGCTCCCCGCACATGCGGGGATGATCCCAACGGCCCGTGCGAAAGCCTCGAAGCGTTCTGGTGCTCCCCGCACATGCGGGGATGATCCCCAACCATCTACAGGGACATTGTAACTGGCTCAGTGCTCCCCGCACATGCGGGGATGATCCCGTCTTACCGAGACCACGCGCACTGATAATGAAGTGCTCCCCGCACATGCGGGGATGATCCCACGGATAACAACGGCGATATGGTAACGGTGCTGTGTTCCCCGCACGTGCGGGGATGATCCCACTTAAATTTGGACGTCAGGCGCCCAGATTGTGTGTTCCCCGTACATGTGGGGATGATCTCCAACGGCACGAAACACATATCCGCGAGTTATGGGTGCTCGACATATCGGGACTGCATCAGATCCAACTGAAATAGAAAGCCCGAAGATAACCCCCCGACTGATGTTCCAGTCTTGAAAGCTGGTCGCGTGGGATCTTCGAGCAATCCAATTCTACCACCACGGCACCGTGTTCCCCGCACATGCGGAGATGGTCCCCACGACATGCAGGACTACCAGCCACTCGGCAGGTGTCCCTCGCGCATGCGGGGATGATCCCGCGCTCGAAAACAAGCTGCGCCAGCGTTTCAAGTGTTCCCCGCACATGCGGGGATGATTGTATTTGTCAATCTATCAGTCGCATCGCATGTGCGTTAGCTACACTTATCCGCATAAGTGTAGCTAACGTTAAAATAAGCTACATTTATCTCGATAAGTGTTGCTTACGAGAGTTTTTGCGATGGATAATAATTTCGGCCATTTCGATATACATGAATCCGTAGGGGCCACAACGACTTGTGTTTCCGATTTACAAGCGTGGCTTTGCTTAAGAACGTGATTTTGTCCGGGGAACGATGCGCTTGACACATACTGGCACTACCAACGGAGGAGCACCATGAAATACGAGATTGCGATTTGCAAAAGTATGAAACGTAAGAAAGGACGCAGTCGCGCTTCGATATGTTTTTGATTGCGTAACGGCGCGACGGCATCGCTTTTGCGCATGTCGGGCGCTTCGTTGCCGCAACCGGCGTAAGATATCTGCGAATGTCAAACATAAGCGAGATATCTGAAGGAGAGAAGATGTCAACAAACGAAGCAGCATTGCCGCAGTCGACGGTCCGGGTTGCCCAGGCTGATCCGGATGGAATCCTTCTGGTGATCCACGCAGGCGCTGGCAATCGCGGCAAGAAGGACACGCCGGAACGTCGCGCCCAGGTGGAGCAGGATCTGAACAGGGCCCTTGAAGCCGGCTATGCGCTGCTGGAACAGGGCGCTCCGGCCGAAGATGCCGTCTGCGCGGCCATTCGTGTCATGGAGGATGCTCCCGAATTCAATGCTGGCCGTGGTGCCGCGTTGACGAGCGAAGGCATCGTGTCCATGGATTCCTGCCTGATGACCGGCGTTGACGGCGAAGTCGGCTCCGCATGCGGTCTGACCACGTCCAAGAACCCGATCAATGTGGCGCGCGCCATCAAGGAGAAGACCAAGCACGTCATGTTCGCCAAGCCGGGCGATAACCTGCTCAAGGAGTGGGGCATCGAACTGTGCGACAGCGAGTACTTCATCACCCCGGCCCGTCAGGAATCCCTGCGTGAGGCGCAGTCCAATGGCGACGAATGGGAGAAGCATGGCACCATCGGCGCCGTCGCACGTGACGCGTCCGGCAATATCGCAGCCGGCACCTCCACTGGCGGCATCACCAACCAGATGCCGGGCCGTGTTGGCGATTCGCCACTGCCGGGTTGCGGCACTTACGCCAACAACGATTCCGTTGCGATCTCCTGCACCGGCATCGGTGAGGCGTTCGTCAAGGAAGTCGCCGCACACCAGGTTTCCGACCGCGTGCTGTACGCCAAGGAAGATCCGGTCGAGGCTGCGAAGGCCGCGCTGGACGGTGTGGCCCGTCACCACGGCGACGGTGGCATGATCGTCGTCCCCGCCCATGGCGACGGTGCGATGGTGTTCAACAGCGAGATGATGAACTGCGGTTGGAAGTCCCCGAAGGGCAGCTACGTGCAGAGCTGACGCCATAGGTTTGACGCCGTAAGCAAATAAACGAAACGGCTGCAAAACGCCGAGTGGGGGTTCGAATCCATTAAGGATTCGAACCCCCACTCGTTTTTCGTTGCCGATTGGCAGCGAAACGTCACAACGAAGCCGTCACTTGGTGATGGTGTTGTAGGTAGGCAGGTTGGTGTAGTCGAACGACACGTTCTTCACGTTCGTCGCGGACGCGGCGGCGACGTTGTCGTTCCACAGCGGAATCACCGGAAGATCCTTGGCCAGCACTTCCTGCGCCTTGGTGAAGTCCTCGGTTCGCTTCTTCACGTCGGTCTGGGCGAGCGCGGCGTTCAGGAGCTTGTCGAATTCCGCGCTCTTGTAATCACCATCGTTCGAACCATGACCGTCAGCGGAGCTGGAGGCATATAGCGGATTGAGATAATCTTCAGCGGACGGGTAATCCAGCATCCAGCCGGCACGGAACGCGGTTTTGATGGTGCGGTTGGTCACCTGGTTACGCACGTCGCTGAACGTGGCGTACGGCTCGCCAGCGGCGTCGATGTCGAGTGTGTTCTTGATCTGGTTGCACACGGCATCGACCCATTCCTTATGGCCGCCATCGGCATTATAGGCGATTCGGAAGTTGCCGGACCATGGCTTGATGGCATTGGCTTTCTTCCACAGTTCCTTGGCCTTGGAAGCGTTGTACTTCAGGTTGTCGCCGTTCTTCTCCAGCTTCTTCACATATTCGGGGACGAGCGGTGAAGTGAAATCGGTGGCCGGGGTCTTCGTGTTGTTGTAAACCTTCTTGACGATCTGGTCGCGGTTGATGGCCATGGAAATGGCCTGACGACGCAATTGGCCTTCCTCGTCGTTGCCGAAATGCTCAAGACGTTCCGGAATGACGAAGGACTGGAATGAGGATCCTGCCTGGCTGTAGGCGATCACGCTGGAATCCTGACGGAAGGTCTTCACCGCGGACTGTGGAATCTGATCCATCACGTCGAGGTTGCCGGACAGCACGTCGGAGTAAGCGGAATCCTCATTCGTATAGACGCGGTATTCGATGCCGTTGTTGGATACCTTGCGGCTGCCCTTATAATCCTTGTTCGGCACGATGATGATGTTCTTGTCATGCGACCAGGACTTGAACTTGTACGGACCATTGCCAATCGGAGCCTGACCGAACTTCTTGATGTCCTTAAATGCCACGCTCGGCAGCGGGAACATGGATTGGTGCGCGAGCTTGGTCGGGAACACGGAATCAGGCTTGTTCAGCTCGACGACCAGCGTGTAGTCGTCCGGGGTGGAAAGACCGGAAAGTGTGGCCTTCGGATCGACGTTCGGATCCTGCAGCTCGTCATAGCCCTTGATGGTGGAGAAGCGGCTCGAGGTCTTCTGCGCGTTCTTCACATTGGCGGCGAAACTCCAGGTGTCGGCGAAGGAATGGGCGGTTACTGCCTCGCCGTTGGTGAACTTCCAACCCTTCTTCAGTTTGATCGTGTACTTGGTGGCATCCTCGTTCGGGGTGATACTCTCGGCGACTTCGAGATGTTGCTTGCCCTTCGCGTCGAAGCTCACCAGACCTTCGAACAGGTAGCGGATGACCTTGCCGCCGCCCATTTCGTTGGTGTCGCTCGGAATCAGACCGTTCTGCGGCTCGCTGTTGTTCACGGAAATCAGCGAGGTGTCGCTGGAATTGCTGGTGGCGGCGTTGTCATCGGATGACGAGCCGCACGCGGCGACCGACATCAGCATGGTTCCCGCCGCGGCCATGGCGACCAGGCGGTGGAGCATGTTTCTCTTCATTGTTTTCTCCTCTGATGTTGACATTCCGTCGCTTATGACGGCGGAAAGACAATAGACGTGATTATAGGAGTTTTGTTAACCGAGCTCACTGCTCTGTCTCAATGTGAGATGGAACGTTTCCATACAAAAGGGCTAAGAGGGTAATGCAGGGAGGGAAGAGGGGCGGGATGCCGCTGAGAACATCAGTCGAAGCGGACGCCCTCGGGCTTGCTGGGCAGCGAGTACAGGAATGCTTGGATGATCAGCGAGATGCCGGCCATGCCGAGGCTGACATAGAACAGCGTGAGCAGCATTCCCGGGAAGCTGTTCGGGTCATGAAAGTCGAGTTTCGGTGGCTCGTGGGGGATGACCATGATCATGCCGATTTCGATGATGACCAGGCCGAACGCAATGACGACCAGCATCGCAAGGGCCAGAATGGTGCCGACGTGCCCAAGCAGAAACCACCAGCCGGTGCGGTTGGCATCATGCAGCCTTCTGAAGGAGATGGCCATGATCGGTACCATGGTGGCCAGCATCCACAGTATTCCGGACACCGTTCCGGCAGCCGGAATAAGGAATATCAGCACGCTGACCGGAATGAAGAACAGCATGGCGAGCCAGAACTCGCGTCTGCTGGAACGCCCCCGAAACTCCATGTAGCCGATGAAAAAACGTTTGACGGCATCAATGAAACCGCAGTGGTAGTCGGGCGTCCATGTGCCGTTGCCGCTGTAGGGGAATCGCATATTCGTAAAGCCTTCTTCTCAATGAAACGCATACGCTGGATTCGCGTCGCGCGTCCACCGACGGTGGTGTGCGGCCATCGTAACATGCTGCTATTCGCCCATAGCGCAACCGTTGCAATCGCAATGATTCGGCGGCTTTTCCCGCAATATGGTGTGTGTGGCCGACCATAGCGTCGGTCACACACGAAAGACGGAAAACTTTAAAGCAAACCGTCCGCCTGCAACGCGTCATGCATGCGGTTGAGGCAATCCTCCAGCAGCGGATACGGCATCGCCATGTTCACACGCGCGCAGCCGGCTCCCGCACGGCCGCACGAACGGCCGTCGGTCAGCGCCACCTTCGCCTTCTCAAGGAAATACGCGGCCGGATCGTCAATGCCGAGCGGGCCGAAATCCAGCCATGCGATATACGTGCCGCGTGGGCGAATATAGCCAACGCCCGAGAACCGCGTGCTCATCTGCTCATCGAACAACCCAAGATTGCGTCGCACGTAGGAAAGCGCGTCCTGGAACCACGGATCGCCCTCGTTGTAGGCGGTGGTGGTGGCGATCGCACCGATCGTGGCGGTCTGATGCTCGCTCCACTCCGCACGTTCCGCCCACATCTCACGGTCCGCCGGATTCGTCAGCAGCACCTGCGCGCACTTCGTACCCGGAATGTTGAACGACTTCGACGCGCTGGTGGCGGTCATAGACTGCCGCGCGGCCGCCTCGCTGATGGTCGGATACGGAATATGACGCCCCTCGAACACGAACGGCGCGTGAATCTCATCATTGAAAATACGCACGTCGTACCGTTCCGCCAGCTCGCACAGCCGCTGCTCCTCGGCCAACGTAAGCACCTTGCCGATCGGATTGTGCGGATTGCACAGCACGAACGCATGGCAGCCAGCCGCGAACGCGTGTTCGATGGCGTCGAAATCGAACAGCCATTCGCGCTCGCCGGTCGTTTCGTCGGTTCCCTGAAGCATTTCGATTTCGATCACGTCGACGTCGTACAGCTTCGGCACGCTCAGGAACGGCATGTACGCGGGCGTCGGCACGACCACGGCATTGCCGGCGCCGACCAGCTCGCGCAGGAAGATCTCGTACGCTTCCAACACGTCCGGCACCACGCGGATGATGTCCGGATCCACGTCCCAGCCGTAGTGGCTTTTCTGCCAGCCGGCGCACGCCTCGGCCACGCGGCGCTTCCACGGTTCGGGAATGTAACCGAGTTTGCAATGGTCGCAGGCGCTGTCGATGGCCTGCTGGATGCACGGCGCCAGGCCGTAGTCCATTTCCGCGATGAACGCGCCGATACAGCCGGGGTAGCGGGTCCACTTGTCGGAACCGACTTCGGCCAGATCTGCGGCGGTGGTGCGATCGATGGCATCGGCATCAAAGCCGGAAAAAATACGATTCTGCTTTTCCATGCGTTCCAGCATAGCCGCCGCCCGGTTACGCGTGTTGCGATGCCGTAACGCACATATGACGGCTGCCATGTAATCGTCGTATGTGCGATTGCTGTCATGCGATCACTGTCATACGGTTGCCGTTAGGGCCGTTGGAAACGCATGACAGCGCTGCGGAAGAACGGATTTCAGCTTTCCAAGAACGCTGGAATCGCGGCCGCCGCCGCATAGCCGGCGCGGTACATGCGTTCCAGACCTTCGAACGACTTGCTCAGCGTGTTCAAGCCGTACATGCTTTCCGGCGCGAGGATGAGCACACGGCCATCCTTCTCGTATTCCTTGGCCAACGCCACCTCGTCGTTGTACGTCTGATAGCGGTTCATCAGCTTTTCCGCGGCCTCCGGGTGCGTGCGCTTCAGAATCGTGGCCGGGCCGATATCCTTCTTCTGCTCGCGTACGGTGTCTTTCGGACGGGTGAGGATCACCACGATGCGGTCATAGCCGTCATCGATGGCCTTCTGCACCGGAATCGGATCAGCGATGCCCCCGTCGTAATACGGGACGCCGTCGATCACATACGGTTCGCACGCCACCGGCACCGCCGATGACGCCTTCATGATGTCGTAATTGTCGTAGCCCACATCTGACTTGTCGAAATACTTCGTGGAACCATCGTCCGCATTGCAGGCCACCACGGTGAATTCGGTCGGATTCGCCGCAAACGCCTCGTAATCCACCGGATTCTCGCCATCGTGGTTGCTCAGCGTGCTGTACACATAATCGAGGTTCGCGTAATTGTGGTTCTTCACATAGCTGTCGAAGCTCGCGTATTCCTTACGGAACGCGTACTGCGTGTAGAACGTGTGGTTTCGCCCGTGCTGTCCGGAAATGTAGGAAACCATATTGGCGCTGCCGGCGGAAACACCATAGCAATGGTCGACATGTATGCCGTCCTCCAGCATGCGGTCCATCACGCCCGCGCCGTAAATCGCGCGGAAACCGCCGCCGACGTCGCTCATCGCTGTTCTGTTGGCCATACGCACCTGTCCTTTCGCGTCGTCCCTTTTTCGGGTTTCCCCTGACTTTACGCGCCTTGTCGGGACATTCGCGTTCAGCGATTAAGTAGTGACTGTGCCAACTGCGCGATTCGTACAGAAGTGTCGGAATTGGCTAGTTTAATATCACCTTCCGTGTCTTCCGGAGCGAGCTTGCCAAGCGATTCGAGTACCACGCCAAGGTGACGTACGGTACCCTCGTTGCCGTCGATAATCTCCGCTGTATCAGGCAACAGTTCGCGGAAATAGTCGCGATAAAATACGAAATGCGTGCAGCCGAGCACAACCGCGTCAATCGTGGATAGGTCGTACTGGTCGAAATACTGGTGCAGCGTACGCATCACCACGTCGTGATCGTCGAGCTGGCCGTGCTCCACGATCTCCACCAAGCCGGGGCAAGGCTCCGGGAAAATCGTATGGTCGGCTTTGAAACGATCCATCAGCACCGCGAACTTGCGTTCCCGCAACGTCAGGGGAGTGGCGGCGACGATGACACGCTGACGATTGCCATGACCGCGGTCGCATGCCACCTTCAGCGCAGGTTCCATGCCGATAATCGGAATGTCGTATCTGTCGCGCAATTCGTTGGCCGCGGCAGAAGTGGCGGTATTACAGGCGATGACGACCGCCTTCACACCCTGCTCCACGAAGCGTTTCACAATGGCGTCGGATAGCTCACGCACCTGTTCGGGCGATTTCGTGCCGTACGGCGCGTTCGCGGAATCGCCAAAATACAGCACGCGCTCGTTCGGCATATCGCGGCGGATCTCACGTGCCACGGAGATTCCTCCCAAGCCGGAATCGAAAACGCCGATCGGTGCCGTTGAAGCCATACGTCCTCCCTTGCTCCGCCTGTTCCGTGCGCGGAAATGCCATGCGCGCATCGAGCCAAACACTTCAATAGCCTACCGCGTGTAGAGTGAATCGGTATGAGCATTCCGAGCATTGTTTACAAAGCGCACGCCACGGGCAACGATTTCGTGGTGTATCTCGACGAAGACGGTACGCACGAGCCGACCGCCGATGAAGT
>OGQX01001424.1_pt1 | contig 21921 bp, 18 predicted proteins | sample 1553291 | NCBI WGS metagenome assembly OGQX01 (sample SAMEA2580030, study PRJEB22360) | human gut metagenome | biome: human gut; feature: human-associated habitat; material: faeces | place: Denmark | collected 2008/2010
GACTGTAAATCTGACGTCTCAGACTTCGGTGGTTCGAATCCACCTCTGTCCACCAGAAAAAAGACACCCGTGAGGTGTCTTTTTTTGGTTGTGCAGGTGGTAAGAAACCCGCCGTATTCCCGGTGGTTCGCGCGAGGAGCGAAAAACGGAATTGTCCGAATAAACAGCGCGGTTTTTGAGCGACGACACTTTGGCTTTGCCAATCACCTCTGTCCACCAAAAAAAGGATACCTTTACGGGTATCCTTTTTTGCTTTATTTGTCGGTATTTCTGTTTGTAAAAGTTCGGAACCGTTTTGGCTCCGAATTTTTTTATTCTATCGTCGGCAGGGAAATGATAAATGTCAAGCCCTGTTCGTTTTGTTCATAAGAAAGTTCGCCGTTCATTGCCTCGATTGTTTTTTTGCAGAGATATAGACCGAGTCCGACGTTATCCTCCGAAGCATTTTCGGAGTAGTAGGGACGGAATATATCCTTTTGCGTATCCAATCCCTTTCCGTTGTCGGAAACTTTTATAAAACATAGATTTCGTTTCTTGTAAGCGGAAACGGAAATTTCGGTACAATTCGCGTGCTCGACCGCATTCAAAATAAGATTGTTGATGACGGATAACAAATTGTTTCGTTTTCCGAAAATATCGATTTTGCAGGAGGAGAGAGAAAGTCGGATTCCGTTTGCGGAGCAATCGGGTTCGAGATCGCCGTAAGACTGTTCGAGCACTCGTCCGACTTCAAAGGGCGCGGATTGTTCTACGATAAAGTTGTTTTTGGAATACATGGAAAGTTCGGTAAAATTCCTTCTAAGCTCGTCTGTTTTTTGAGAAATAATATCCAGCGTCTTTAATAGTTCTTTGTCGGTTTCTCTCTGTTTCAGGGTATTGACAAAGCGCTCTATGCTCAAAACGGGCTTTTTCATATCGTGAGAGACAAACTGCAATAAGCTGTTGCGTTCGTCGATAATTTCTCTTAAATCTTGTGTCTGGCGCGAAACTTCTGCCTGTAAATTTTCTGTAAGATAGATATTTCTTCTTTCGACGCGGACAAACACCTGAAAACCGACGGCTATAGTCGTTGCGAGAACGAGTGTACAAATCCAGTACACAGGATTTGCCATACCGAACACGAATGTGTTCGGTATGGCGGAAACAAAACCTAAAAAGCCTGCCAATAAAGGATTGAGTAAAAGCGCCATGTGAGTTTTCCCGAAAACGGCTGAGAGAAAGACAAATATGAGAATGATTGCCGATAAAATAAGATTGATAACGACATATATTTTCGGAACGATCAAAGCGACCGAGGAGGGGAGAAACGGAATGGCGGCCGCGCAGATACATTCAAGCGCCGCGATTGAGACTAACACAATCTTTAAGGGAAATTTTTTACTTTTTATGCGCATTGAAAAAAGGGCCGAAAAAGGAATAAACGCATAAGAAAGATTTTGTATACTTTTCCAAAAATAGGGGTAAAGAGATAAATTTGAAAGAGCCAAAGGCGTAGATACGACCCCGAAAACACCTAGGAGAACGAAAATCTGAGGAAGGAAAGGCCTGTTTCTTTTAAGGAGACAGACGAAAATAAAGGAAGCAAGTACCAGAGCGGAAATGACGGATAAGGTACTTAAAAAGTTTTTATCGCGGGAGACGGCGTTTCTTACGGCGGAATCTGAACCGATTATGGGAGTTTGGCTTAGACCAGCGATTCTGTTTCCGTGCGTTTCATAATGTATAGTGACGACGGTGGCCGCGTCGAGACGATCGGGGCTGATAGTATGTCTGCGAGGATAAAAGGATAAATCGATAAAAAGAGGTCGTGTACCGTCGGAATGTGTTTCGGTTTTTAACTGATATTCGCTGTATTCGATAAAGTTATAGTCCGAAATTTCTCCCGTGCGATCAAATAATACCGTATTGACGTATACGGTACTTGCAGACCAAACGGACGGAAGATATAAGGTAAAATGCCAGTTATTGTCTCCTTGTAGAAAAGGTTCGAGCTCGTCCGCTTTTTCTGTAAAGTTCTCATCCATAGGGTCGAGATTGAGGAAAATGAACGTATAAGTTCCTCGGTTTTCTGCGCGGTCGGAAGCGAAAGAAAATTTTTCTCCTTGAATTTCTACATCGGGGATAAGATAATCGTTCGGAGTATAATTTGCGGCAGGCAGGGTATTGATTTCTTTTAGATCGGAAATGCATACAGTCGTGACGGGATTGCCGTCTTTTCCTTCGAGAATGGTTTCCTGCGCTACATCGGGAGCCCGTTTTACGGCAAGTAGAAGAATTAAGGAGAGTACGATGGAAAAGAGAAGCGTAATCGTCGGAACGAAAACACGTAAAAATACGTTTTTTTTCACGGTAAATCTCCTTTTGGCAGAAACGAATAGCCTTTTTTGAATTCGGTGACGATGAATTGTGCTTCGGGAGACAATGCTTTTAATTTTTGTCGAAGCGTTGAAAGGTGTCTTTTGATGGTGGTCGTCTGCAAGCTGGGTTCCCCCCAGATTTTTTCATAAATTTCGTCAGAAGAATAGAAAGTTCCGGGGTGTGTCATCAGGAACCACAGGATATTGAATTCGCTGGACGTGAGAGAAACAGGTTTTCCTGCAAAAAAGACTTTACGGGAATTGACGTCGGCCGAAAGTCCTGCGATTTCTCTTGTGGCTTCCTTTTTAGGCAGGAGCCTGAGACGTATATGCGCTTCGAGTAAGCGCATCGAACAAGGCTTGACGACATAATCGGCCGCGCCGGCGTCAAAACCCGCGAGGATATTTTCTTCGCTTGCGAGGTCGGAGAGAATGACGACGGGAGGTAAGGAGGGAAAGGTCAGCAAATCGAGCCCCGAACCATCGGGAAGAATGACGTCCAATACGAGAATGTCCGGCCGAATTTCAGAAAGTAAACTTTTGGCCTCGGAAAGCTTTGATGCTCCGAAAACTGTATTTCCATTGCCCCGAAACCAGCTCATCATGGAGGCAAGCAAATTTTTATCGTCTTCGATAAACATAATTTTACGATTACTTATACTTACAGCCACGGTCAATAAAAGGCCTCCTCGTCGCGATAGATTACAGTATTTAGTATATATCATTATCCGGAAAAAATCAAGCGGCCTAAAAAGGTTACGAATGGTTACGATTTATTTAATCCCCGTTATTTCGTTATGCTGTTTATACTTTTTTGAGTATAATAATAAACGGAAAGGCTAAAATTTCGGTAAAAAGTCTTATAAAATTTTTTCATTAGTGCTTGGATGAAAGGGGAAAAATCCCTTTTCAAAGGAATGGAAAAATATGCAAAATATGAAAATATTTATATTTTTCAATTATTTTCAAAAATTCATTCAATTATTCTTGAAAAGGCGGGGGGGGGGTAGTGATATGATATACTTGAAAAGGAAAAATTTGGAAAAACTACTTAAATAAGTCTGAAAGACATATCGGAGAGATGTGTTTCGGAGAAAATAATAAAAATTTTTTGAGGAGGGTTTCAAATGCAAACTACACACAATGAGAACAAGCGTAAGAAAGTTTTCCTGATTGCGACGCTTTTGCTCGCTTTGCTTCTTATTTTCGCGTTCGGTACATATTCGCTTTCCAAATATGTATCGAAGGACTCGGGGGAAGGCAACGCCACGATCGCCAAGTGGGGCTATAAGGTGAAGGTAGACGCTACGGATTTGTTCGGGCAAAAATATGCAAATGCTTCGGGAGTGGATCCTGCACAGATTACCACGGGAGATAATAATCTCGTCGTCCAAGGTACTAGTGGAGAGGTAATTGCGCCGGGAACGACAGGTTCCATGACGATTTCCGTTACGGGCAATGCGGAAGTTCTTGCAAAACTTACGTATGACTTCGGGGAGAGTTCATTACCTTCGTATACGATTACCACTCAAACGACAGGGGAACCTGGAACGACACTGACTTATACCTATGCTCCCGTCGAGTTGACTTTGCAACAATATAAGGACAGCGGTTTTAAAACTTCCGATGGTGATGCTGTTACCGGACTTGACAACATCAAAGGAAAATTGTCGGCGCAAACGTATGCCACCGGTTCTGAGGTGAGCTTATATTATAAAATTACTTGGAAATGGGCATTTACAAAGGAAGGTGCTGTCAAACCGAATGAAGAGGGCAAAGACACCTATACTTTGACCTATGATGATCTTGACACTATTATCGGTATTTATTCGAGTCAAAATAGTACAGGGAACGTGGAATATAACGATGTGACATATACGGTAAGTGGGAAGAGTGCTATAAATCTCGATTTGACTATCACTTTGGAACAGCAGCAAACAAACCCTTGAAGTGACTAATTCTAACTCGATAAAGCCATTTATAGAGGTCGGACGGAGGAAGTATGTCTATTAATCGCATGCTCACGGCGGAGCCGGTCAAAAAAAGCGTGAATTTAAGAGGGGGCGTCCGCGCCGTATACGACGCGGACGGTCGCCCTTTGTGCTCTGTGGGCAAACGGCGGCTGTACGACCTGAACGGCAAACCGATAGCGAAATACCGCAAAAGCGAAACGGACAGTTATGAAGACGTTTCGCTGACGGAGCGGTATTATACGGACGGAAAGCGGCTCTTTCTCGTTTCCGACGGCTCTCTATATTTGGACGGAAAGTGGATCGGCGGGGTCGGCCCGAAGCGAAAGAGCAATATCCTGCGCTGGGTAGTCGCGGCGGAGAGCGCCTTGCTCGTCTTTGTCGTCGTTTTCGCGGTATTCCTGCGTTTTATTTCCGACGACAGTCGGTTTTATCCCACGCTTGTCATCGGGGACGATAACGGAAGCTGGGGCGCGCAGGAGGAGTTAAATATTTTTGCGGGAAAGAGGCTTTGTCCGGGGACGAGCGGGGATTATACGTTCCAAGTCGATAATCCCGAGGACAGGAAGTTGGAATATTCTATCGCTTTAGATTTTTCGGACGATAAAGGAAATCCGCTCCTTCTTCCGATCGTCTATACGCTGAAAATGAATAATGCCGAGATAGCGACTTCGACGGAGGTCGGGATTTTGGCGGAAGAATTGATATTTTCGGCGAATTCGTCTCAGGTATTTACTTTGACTTGGGAATGGCCTTTTGACGGAAACGACGCCGCAGATACGGAAATCGGTTTCTTGGGCGGAAAGTACGTCTGTACGATTACCGTGACGGCGCAAGCCGTATGACGGAGGCGTGATGAAAGCTCTTTATTCCGAAAAAAGTTCATGCACGAAACGGGTCGTATCCGTTGTTTTGCGCGCGGTCGGGTGCGTATTGCTGGCTTTTTTGCTGTTTTTTGCAGGCACTTTGGCTTACGATAAATTTATCAGAAAATCGCCCGCGCCTTCTTTTTTCGGGTATTCGGTTTTAGTGATTGCAACGGGTTCTATGTCTGGAAGCATCGAAGCGGGGGACGTAGTCGTCGTAAAAGATACGGGCGATTATGAAACGGGGGACGTCGTTACATATCTGCCGATCGGCGAGACGGTGACGGTAACGCACCGTATTGTCCGTACAGAGGGAAATAGATACTATACCAAAGGGGACGCAAATCTTTCCGAAGATCCCGAACCCGTGTACTTCAAACAAATAGTCGGGGAAGTTGTTCTTACGATTCCGAAAGTCGGGATTTTCATAGAATGGTTGAAAACTCCGTCGGGAATTATTTCCGCCGTAGCGTTTATGGCGTTGGTAGTGATTGGAATAGGGCTTTTGAAAAAAATCTGACGGGAGGCGAAGGAAATGAAAAAGACGAAATGCGGGTTTCATAAAATTTCCGTACTTTGTTTTGTTGTGTTCTTTGCCGTAGCGGTGGTTTTTTCTTCCGTTACGTTTTCCCGTTTCTATTCCGAAGTGGCGTCTGAAAACGGCGCACAAGTTGCAACTGCCGTGGCGCATTATGGGCGCGAGCGGCTTTCGCTCGTCTCCGACGGGGAAGAGACGCCGATTATAATCGAAAATGATTCAAAGCAAATCGAGATCGGGGACATTCAACCGGAAGATGAAATCAAGTTTTATTTTTCCGTATCGGACACCGACGGAACGCTTCATAACGAAGTATATCTCCGCGTGACGATAGCTTTCACTGTCCGCTTGGAAATGATCGGCGTAGAAAAACGTAAAAGAACGGGATTCAGTGCGGGGAAAGATTATTCCGGAGAAGATTACTCCTCTTCTTCGACGGAGTGGGGCGCCGATTTGAAATTTCAGCGCGACATAGAAACGGGAGGAGTGGACGTGCCTCACGGTTCGTCGCTTGAAGGGACGGATTACAACGGGAATGAGTTATACATAAAAGAAGAAAACGTTTCGGCTTCCGACGATGCGGAAGCATATACCTCCTATGTGCATACGACGGGATTTTATCTTCCGCCGTATTCGGGGAGCGTTCAGGAAAAAAACTATTGCTTATCTTTCAGATTACCCGGTCAGGCAGATGTTGTAGATGCCTATGCGGGGGCTCGCCTGTATATTGATTTTGATATAACGGCTGAGCAAATAAACGAGTCGCAGACTCAGACAATAAACGAATAAAGGAGGAAAAAGCGTTGAAACGCGGGAAACGGTATAAAATCGTTGCTTTGGCGATGGCGTTCGCGCTTTTTGTCGCGCTTGCGTGTACGTCGCTCTCCAAATTCGTTTTTCGGCAGGAAGATTACATCGTCGGAAGTTATACCGATTTCGTCATTTCTCATGACGGAGAAGGGCAGACGGCGGTTTTACAAAGTATAGAAGATACGGAAGGCTATAATTATGAAGGATATATTGCGCTTTCGGTATCCAATTTTACTGAAAATAAATTTTCAAAACGTGACGTAGAGTTTTCTCTTCGGGCTCCGACGGACGAGGAAAATACGGATAAGCAGGTAACGGACGCATGGGGGAACAGGTATTCTCTTGCGGAGTACAGCGGAAATTATACAGTCGATATTGTGGGGCAGACCGAGGGCTTGTCGACCTTGAAAGGCGGCAAAAAAGATACGGAATATCTTACGTTGCGTATTCGGCGTAAAAGTTCTGTCGAAGCAATTTCCGATACGGCGGAAGAATATCTTACCGTTATTTTGGAAACTACAAGACCATACCGCGATTTACAGGTTTTCAAAATTAATGCTTCGACGAGTCTGATTTCCGTTAACGCTACTTCGGAACAGGATTATCACGGCGTTCCTCAGATAGCGGTCAACTTAAAAACGTCGCGTTTGTTCGTTCGTGAGTCGGAATCCGTACAGGAAGAAAGAACTTATATAGCGCAGGTTAAATTCACTTTGAGTGGCTCTGTCGTTTTTGACGCAGCGCGTTTTGAGGAAAACTATTCCGTCAAAGTAATTTCAACTCCCGAACAGGCTTCGGGGGAAACGGTCTACACCTTTTTGGTCCCTTCGGGCAGCGACATGAATTTATATTTTTATACTTCGGGAATATGTAGTGTAACGGCTTTGGCGGAGATCGACGAAGAAAATACAAAAATATCGGGAGTAAAGCCTGACGGAACCGTATTTTCGATAGGCTGAATAAGGCAAAAGGAGAAACGGAAATGGCGAATATGCGTAACAGAAAAATAGCGTTGATGATTCCTGCGTTTATATTGTTTGCGTCGCTTCTTTTCGGAATTTTGATCCTTTTTCCGAAAACCTATACGGCGGCGACAAATATCACGGTCGCGGAAGCGAACGGTGTGACGGTATACGTCAGCGGTGCGGAGGTAGAAAAAACAAAGGACGGATATTCCGCGCCCGCGGGTGCGGAGATCACCGTTACGGTCGTCAATGAGGACGGTATTTTTCAAGCCATGACCATAAACGGGGCGACATACGAAACCCCTGTCCAAACTCTCAAGATTTCTGATTCTATATCGATAAGCGTAGAAACCCGACGTCCCGCTTCGGATGACCGCGGTACATATTTCGGCAATCCGTTTATCGTGGGCGAGGAAGAAGATTTGGTTTCCCTGTCCAGAATTTTCCGCGGCAAAGGTGCTTCGGAAGACTATGCACGTTTTGATCTTTCGGGAAGTTCCGATATTCAAAAGCTGCAATACGGATACTTTCGCCTGACGGCGAATCTCATGGTAAACAGCGAGGATTTTATCGGCATCGGGAACGCGGCTTACCCGTTTCACGGCTGTTTTGATTTCAACGGTTATAACGTATATCTGAACATTTCTAAAACGCAATTTACCGATGCCGATTTTTATAAGGAACAAAGTCTCATTGAAGGACAGGATACGGTATATATGGCGGATTTCGGATTTTTCGGCTATATATATGGCAACGGAACAAGTCCTTGCTTGATTCGGAATGCCGACGTCCGTGGCAGTATCGCGATCAATACGATGGGGGCAAATTCTTCCGTTAAATATGATTCTTTACGTATCAACGGCGGCGGGCTTGCGGGAAGAGCCGGAAAAAATGTCGTCCTCGATCAAATATCTTCACAGGTGGCGGTCTCCGCTCAGGTAAAGCGCGCGACGCTTTCTTTGGGAGGCTTGTTCGGCTTTTCTTCCGCTTCCGTGGATAGCTGGTCCGAAGCGTCCTATACCGGTCTGTACGGAAATATTTCGGGCATTACTTCCGGAATAATGGCCGATGTCTATGTGGGCGGACTTACAGGACTGTTGCAGAATGCTTATGTTAACCGTTTTGAGGTTTCGGCGCAGTCAACTTTCCTTATCGCCAACTCCATAGGTGAAAATTCGGGATTGGCGGCGGTCGGTGGATTGGCCGGAGTTGTCTACATAGCCGAAGGTAAATCGGAAGGACTTTCCGCTCCGAAATCGATTGCTTTACAGAATATAAAAGTAGATGTCCGAGATTCCTTTTCGCTTTCCTCCGTCGTTGATAATAGTAACGGGAATGATAAAAAGGGGATTAATCCCGACGATTTTATGATATCTTCTTCCGGCGCGGTGAGCGGTGGTCTCGTCGGAATGATTTATCGCGATTCAAAAATGGCTGTTTCGGGCGAAGATAACATGGAAATATCTCTTTCAAATATCAGTTTTTTACAGACCGGTATGGGATATTTAACAGTTGCTTCTCAGACACAGGACGAAAACAGTGTGGGTATCGCTTTTTCCGGTGGGCTCGTGGGATACCTCCATACGGGTAGCGAACAATATATCCGATATATGGGAAGCGATAATACCGGTGCAGACGAATCCGTTTATATTTTTGACTGTAATACGGAAATAAATTCTCTTCAAAACGGTTATGGCCCGGCTTATGCGGGCGGACTGTTCGGATATAATGCTTTTAAATTGAGGGAAGATCGAACGGAATCGGAGACCTATTATTTCCGTTTGACCGATTCCGAATCGGACTTTGACGTATCCGCGGTTCAGGCGGCAAAATCTAAAAATGCAGACACTCTGTATGAGGTGTGCAGCGGTTTTTATTCGTCCAAGTTACAACCCGGATATTCGATAGAAAATCTTCATTTTATCGTAGAAAAAGCGACTGTCACGGCAGAGCGGGAGGCGGGCTCCACTGCGGTGGGCGATATCGCCGCGGGCGGTCTCGCGGGTAAAGCGGGCGAGAAGAGCGGCGGAAGATTCGGAAATATCGTGTTGGAATTTACTCCCGACGTTTCGATAAATGCTTTCGGATATTCGTTTGACTCTTATTATCCCGATATAGGAAACAATGTTTACGCCGGCGGATTTATAGGGTATATCCAAAATTATAAAGTGGATAATGTCAAACTCGATTATACCGCCGAATTTTCGGGCTCCGCAGCGGAATTTTCCGTTTCCGGCGCGCAAAATGCAGAAGCTCCGGGGGTGGGAAATTCGGGCTCGGCGGGGGACTACAAATCGGAAGGATACGTCGGCGGAATGTTCGGAATGTTCGTGGACAGTACGGCGACGGGAATTCGGGTTTTAGGAAATTCTTCTGTTGCGCAAAATATTTATTTTACCTCATCAAATAATCCGAATACCGCTTGCGTCGGCGGATTGATTGGAGCGACTCGTTCCATAAATAAGGTATTCAGTATTGACGGCGGCGAAGTTCGCGATATGGCCGTAATCGGTAAAGCATATAGCGAAACAAAAGCAAATTCCGGCGATTGCGATTTATTTGCCGGTGGGGCAATCGGGGTATTCGGGAGCGCTAAGGCCAACGGAACTTTTAGCGTCAAAAATATATACGTATATGATACGGTTATACAGTCCATAGGGGAAGAATTGATACTGACGTATGCAGGGGGCGTATTTGGGGGAATATGGTATAGCGGTACCTTTGAGGCGACTTCCTGTGCAAGTATCGGTTGCAGCGTCGAAGCAAACAGTATTACGGGAGATGCTTATGCGGCGGGTATTTCCGGCCAAACGGAAGGCAGTATCACGGTTTCTTCTTCCTATACGATTGATACGACGGTACGTGCGGAAACTGTTTCAGGACGCTCCTATGCGTCGGGAACGGTAGGGCGCATAAAATCCGGTAATGTTACGAATAACTATTCCAATGCTTCTTTAAGCGCTTCTGCCAAAAGCGGTTCGGCATATTGTGCAGGAGTTGCCTTTATCGATAATGATGATATAGCTGGTGAGATACAGGGAGAGGGGATTTCTCATTGGTGGGAAGAAGGATTTGGACTGAAATTTAATTATAGAAATAATTTCAGTAACAATTATTTTGTTGCGGAAAACGCCTTTTTAGATTTTGATGATTCCTCAAAAGTGTATGCGTTAGCATCAGTTGGGGGAAAACCGATAAAACAACGTTTGATAGAAGCAGGACCTTTAGGAGGTCAAAAAAAGATTGAAGACATTCCCGCTACCTATATTGCATTGATTGAAAACGGAAATACTTTGACAAATTCTCATAATCTTTCCACGGGAGGAAAGGATGCGATATTTTCTCATCTGGATTTATCTTCCGCCACAATCGAACTTGGAAAGAATTCAGAGGGGATTTTAAGCCTTTCGGGACATGAAGTTACGGCTCAAAACGGAAACGGCGTCGTCTATGCGAGCGTGGTCGTTACCGCCAATGGCGCGCGTTATTCCTTGTGCTCTTATCCCATAACGGTCAACGGCGGCGTAGGAACGACGGAATTCGGACTTTCCGTTAAATCTGACGGAAAAAATTTTTTCGCATACGTCGGTGAAGGCACTAATGCTCAATATGTGCGCGTCAATGTAGGAGACGCGAGTACCTCTCAAAGCGTCACTTTTGAGCCTGCAAACGGAGGCGTATTTCCTTCCAAAGCGAATATATATGCCGTTGACCCTTTCGGGATTGCTTCAACGGATCACAATGGTAGACTGACCGAAATTTTAGAAAATTTGGGTTCTCCCGTTCAGCCGTCCTATTTTAATAGTCAAGTTAATTTACAGTTTATCGGTGAAATAGGTGAACAGTCGGAAGGAAAGGCCGTGCCTTATGCCACATTGGACGAAGATATTATTATCGTTGTGCAATATACCGTCGGCGGCGAAAATTATAATCTCGTTATGGAATTTATTGCCAATGAGCCGATGGAAATCATTGTGACTGTCGGCGACGACACCCCCGCGCTCGGAACAACCGGTGAAAACAGTTATATATTTTCGCCGGGAGATGCGGTTCGTTTTGAAGCGACTGTAATGTATAAATATCCCGGAAATTCTTTTCGGACAGACGTCATTTTTTATGCCCCTGGGGATAGCGATTATCAAAATATAGTTAAGTCTAACGGTATGGTCTTCATACCCGAAGATGCAGCCGGTGACGGTCAAAAGACGTATGAAATTATTTGTTCTCTTTTAGACGGCTCATTAAAAGAATCCGTATTTATAACTGTCCGAAATGAAATTGAAGTCCGTTACGGCTTAACGGGCGCAAACGTTTCTTCCGACCGAAAAGCCGTTACGGGAAGCGATTACAAATTTACGTTGACTCCCCAACCTGGCTACGGATTACAGCCGACGGTAAAATTTTCTTTCCTCAGCGGCGAATATATTCCCGGAAAGGAAGACATAGGCAGTCTTAGTATTTCTTACGCGGATAAAGAGTATTCAATCGTTTATACGTTTGATTCCCCGACGGGCGCTTATGCGTTTACGCTTCCGGGCGATTTAATGGGCGTTTTATCGAATGACATTACGATAAGTGCTTCATTTCCGAAAGTTTACACCTTGGCATTTTCGACGGAAGGAGGAGATAGTAACGAAGGAACGGACGGTTACTATACTTTGACGGTGGAAGCGGGCAGCTATATCAAAGATTTGGACGGTACTTCCGAACTTTCCGCTTTACAAAGCTGGATAGAAGCTCTCTCCCGCGACGGCTTCGATTTGCGCGGATTTTATCTTACAAACAATGCCAATTCTTTGCAGGGTTACGGAAAGTCTTTTGCCGACATGCTTACGGAGACGGATACCACGATCGTCAACGGCGCAATGATGTTTTATGCCCGTTGGACGTATAACGTAGTTGTCGAAGCTCCCGAGGGCGTGGAAGTGGAATCGGGGCTCGATACCCCGCTCGTGCAGGAAGGACTCGTTCCGATCGACGATAAAAACGGCTTTGCTTTTATCGTTTCCCTTCCCGAAGGTTGGGGCGGGGATCCGAATTTCGATGTCTTTGTCCGTAAGAACGGAAATTTCGTCAAGGTCACGCAATACTGTATTTCCGGCGATAAGGAAAATATGTGGATTCTCTCGGCAGAGGGCTTGAAAGATTCGGACGGTATCATTTATCTGGTAATTTATGCCGATTCTTTGGAGCTTTCCATCGGAGACGCCACGTATTACGACGGGGATCAGATGTATGAGGACGGAATTTTCTCCCTCGAATATTATGTCAATTACGGCAACGGCGGCACTCCGAATGAGAAAGTGACGTTCGGCTTCGGAACGGTTTTGCCCGAAAATACATCTTTGAGACTGTATTATTATCAAGACGGCGCTTTCGTTTGGTCGGGAAATTTGATTTTATCCAAAAAGTCCGATTCCGTTTCGGTATATGACTTCTCTTCCATGCAGGTCGGAAATGTATTCTCCGCGGATATTCGCGCGGGGGCAAAAGCGGAACGTTTCCGTTTGGTCGTCACGCTCCCGAATAACGAGAAGAATTTCAATGCGGAATCCGTCGGAACGCAACTGACGTTTTCCGTTGAGAGATATAGTTATAAGTCCACAGTGACGGAATACGGGGACTATCTCAAAGAAAATCCTGTCAAATCCCCCGAAAAGAGCGGCTCTTGTGAGGGAAAACTGACGTTATATCCCGTCGTTTCCCGTTCGGTTAAGGAAAACGGAACACAGCTTACTTATAACGTCGGAACGGCTTTGACGAACGTAACTGATTACCGTCACGAAGGTCTTACGGACGTTTGGGCGATCACGACGAACGACGGCCGCGCAATCAGCGAAGATGATAAATCGAAGATTATCGGCATATTCGGCGGGAGCGCAGACGTCATCGTCACGACCACGGGAATTTATTGTTCCGCAACAAGCGTCACAACCATAGATGTAAGCGGATTGAACGGGTATACCGTTTCCCTGCTCGAAGCGCGCAATCTGCAATATCCTGCCGCGGGCGCGGTATTGTGGTCGAAAAAACTTTCCTAAAACCAATTAATTATGCTTCTCCCCATACAGTCGGGCCGTCTTTTGCGGTTCGGCTGTTTTTTTATTGCGAGAAAAAATTTTCACAAAACAGTCACAAAAAATTTTTTTGAAATACTTGACACGGTGTCAGAACAGTGGTAAAATATAGATACTGACATGACGTCAGAATAGATTTTTTGAGAGGAAGAAATGCCGAAAGGATCGGAGGAGCTGACGGCGGCTCGTCGGGAAGAAATCATCAACGCTTGTGAAAAACTTTATCGGACGATGAGGTTTAAGGAGATCACGATAAAGGAGATCGGGCGGGAAACGTCGTTTACGCGGACATCGATTTACAATTATTTTGAAACGAAGGAAGAAATTTTTCTGGCGCTTTTGAAGCGGGAATATGACTGCTGGTGCGAGAGTCTTGCGGAAATCGCGGCGTGTAAGGACGAAAGGGCGGAGCTTGCCGAGCTTTTGGCCCGTTCTTTGGAGGCGAGGCCGAACATGTTGAAGTTGTTGTCCATGAACATGTACGACATCGAGGAGAACAGCCGTCTGGAATGTTTAACGGACTTCAAAGTTTCTTTCGGCAGATCCATGGCGTTGGTGCGGGAGTGTCTGAAAAGATTTTTTCCCGACATGGACGACGGGGAACAAAAGCGGTTTATTTATTCGTTTTTTCCGTTCATTCACGGGATATATCCCTATACGTCCGCGACGGAAAAGCAGAAATGTGCGATGAAAAACGCGAAGGTGGAGTATGTGCATATCGACATTTACGAAATCGCGTATCGCGCGCTTGAAAAATTATTAAAGCGTTAAGGTATTAAGGCGGAAATGACCGAAAGAGTATCCTTTCGGCAAAAATAAAATTAAGGAGACGGAGATATGTTAGGAAATTTCACTTATTGCAATCCGACGAAGCTGCATTTCGGAAAAGATTCGTTGAACATGCTCAAAGGAGAACTTGAAAAGTTCGGAAAAAACGTAATGCTCTCTTATGGGGGCGGTTCCATAAAGAAAAACGGCATTTACGATAAAGTTGTCGCTATTTTGAAAGCGTGCGGAAAAAATATTTTCGAGGACGGAGGGGTAATGCCCAATCCCACGGTGGAAAAGCTGTACGAGGGATGTAAAATCGTGAGGGAAAACAATATCGATTTGATTTTGGCGGTCGGCGGCGGTTCGACCTGCGATTACGCGAAAGCGGTCTCCGTTTCGGCCTATTGCGAAGAGGACCCGTGGCAGAAATACTATATCCGTTTCGAGGAGCCTTCCTGCCGTATCGTACCCGTCGGCTGCGTATTGACGATGGTCGGAACGGGCAGCGAAATGAACGGCGGAGCGGTCATTACCAATTACGCGGAAAAGCTGAAAATCGGACACGTATTCGGGGAGGAAGTATTTCCGAAATTTGCCGTTCTCAATCCCGAATTTACCTTTACCGTTCCCGAATATCAGATGAAATCGGGAATTTACGATATCATGTCCCACATTCTCGAACAATATTTTTCGGGTGAGGACGACAATACGTCCGACTATATCGCGGAGGGGTTGCTTCGTTCGCTCATTCACAGTGCGGAAATCGCCGTAAAAAATCCCCGAGACTACGAAGCCAGAAGCAATATCATGTGGACGGCGACATGGGCGCTGAACACGCTCATCGCTCAGGGGAAGTCCACCGATTGGGAAGTTCACATGCTCGGGCAGGCGGTGTCGGCGCATACGGACGCCACGCACGGCATGACGCTCGCGGCGGTTTCGCTTCCGTATTATCGCTATATTCTGCCCTACGGACTGAAAAAATTCAAACGGTATGCCGTCAACGTATGGGACGTCGTTCCCGACGGAAAGACGGATGCGGAAATCGCAGCCGAGGGGCTGGACAAAATGGAAACATGGATGAAGAAAATCGGGCTCGTCATGCAGCTTCGCGAACTCGGCGTAAAAGAGGACATGTTCGACGCGATTGCGGACAGCACCCTGATTATGGAAGGGGGATACAAAGTTCTCACCAAAGCGGAAGCGGTACAAATTTTGAAAGAGAGCTATTAAAGGAGGCTTTTATATGAGTAAAACATTGGTTGCATACTTTTCGGCGAGCGGAGTGACCGCGCGCCTTGCGGAGAAAGTTGCGAAAGTCGTAAACGGCGATTTATACGAAATCGTTCCCGCCAAGCCCTATACGGCCGCGGATCTGGATTGGACGAACGATAAAAGCCGTTCCAGCGTGGAAATGAAAAATAAATCTTTCCGTCCCGAAATTTCGGGCAAGGCGGAAAACATGTCGGATTATGACACGATTTATCTCGGATTCCCCATTTGGTGGTACGTCGCTCCGACGATCGTCAATACGTTTTTGGAAAGTTACGATTTGAGCGGAAAGACGATCATTCCGTTTGCGACGAGCGGCAGCAGCGGCATGGGCGGTACGAACGCAGAATTGAAAAATTCTTGTAGGGGTGCGATTTTGAAGGAGGGAAAACGCTTTTCCTCCGATGCGACCGAAAAAGAAATCGAAACTTGGGTAAAGGGTTTTTCGAAATAAAACAAATTCCGCTTTGAGAAAGGAGAAAAGCCTATGGATAAAGTTACGGCAAAGGATAAAACGGCAGGCAAAAAGAAAGTCACGGCGGGGAAAGACGCGCTCGGCGATTTTGCTCCGCAATTTGCTCACCTCAACGACGAGGTTTTGTTCGGAGAAGTCTGGTCGAGAGAGGACAAACTTTCGCCCCGCGACCGCAGCATCATTACGATCACCGCGTTACTGACGAGCGGTATTTTCGATTCTTCCTTTTCTTTTCACTTGAAAAAGGCGAAAGAAAACGGCGTGACAAAGACGGAAATAGCGGAAATTCTCACGCAGCTTGCTTTTTACAGCGGCTGGCCGAAGGCGTGGTCTGCATTTCGGCTCGCCAAAGAGATTTGGTCGGAGGGGACCTCCGTGAAGGAATTTTCAAACGTATCTCTTTTCCCGATCGGGGAACCGAATACCGCGTATGCGAAATATTTCGACGGAAACAGCTATCTTGCACCGCTCGCTTTGAACGGTGTCAGAATTTCCAACGTCACTTTCGAGCCCGGTTGCCGCAATCATTGGCACGTTCATAAGGCAAAGAGCGGCGGCGGACAAATATTGCTCTGTACGGAGGGAGAGGGCTGGTATCAGGAATGGGGCAAGCCCGCAAGAAAACTCCGCGCGGGCGACTGCGTTACGATTCCCGCGGGGGTAAAGCATTGGCACGGAGCGGCCAAAGACGGTTGGTTTTCACATCTTTCCGTCGAGGTTCCGGGCGAGGATACGGAAAACGAGTGGCTGGAAAGCGTCAGTCAGGCGGATTATGACGCTCTCGACGCTGAGAAATAAAGCGTGCGGAACTCCGCAGGGAGACGGAAAATGGAATACAGAACCAATCGCCGTACGGGAGATAAAATAAGCGTCATCGGCTTCGGTACGAGCGCTATTCCCCAAACGGAAGAAAAGCAATTTATCAAAACACTGAATTTGGCCTACGAGAACGGAATCAACTATTACGACCTCGCCACGAGCGACGCCTCGTGTTTTCCCGTTTTCGGAAAGGCCTTTGAAGGAGTGCGCAAAAACGTCATGTATCAGCTGCATTTCGGCGCCGATTATACGAAGGGCAGTTACGGCTGGACGACGGACGCGGAGACAATAAAACGTTCCGTGGATTGGCAGCTTCGACAATTGAAAACAGATTATATCGACTATGCGTTTATCCATTGTATGGACGAGGCTTCCGATTGGAAAAAATACAAAGACGGCGGAACGCTCGGCTATATCGGACGCTTGAAGGAACAGGGCGTCTTCAGACATATCGGAATGTCGTCCCATTCTCCTTCGATGGTGCAAAAGGTATTGGACGGCATGGCGCTCGACATGGTGATGTTCAGCATTAATCCCGCTTATGATTTCGAGCGCGGCGACGAATACGGAATAGGTTCGTGCGCGGAGCGCCAAAAGCTGTACCGTCGCTGCGAAGCTGCGGGAGTGGGAATTTCCGTCATGAAAGCATTTTCGGGCGGACAGCTTCTTTCGGAAAAAACGTCTCCTTTCGGAAAAGCGCTTACAGAGTATCAGTGTATACGTTATGCGCTCGATAAACCGGGAGTTTTAACGGTTTTGCCGGGCGTCCGCGGAGAAAGCGATTTAAGAAGGATTCTCGGATATCTTTCGGCAGGCGAACAAGAAAAGGACTATTCGGTTATCGCTTCATTCACGCCGAAGGAAGCGGACGGGAAATGCGTGTATTGTAATCATTGTCAGCCCTGTCCTGCGGGGATCGATATAGGCATGGCAAATAAATATTACGACCTTGCACGGGCAGGGGACGTTTTGGCGGCCGATCACTATAAAAAATTGGAAAAGAATGCTTCGGATTGTATCGCGTGCGGACATTGTAACCGCCGTTGTCCTTTCCATGTCGATCAGATGTCCAGAATAAAGGAAATCGCCGCATATTTTCGAGAAAGACAATAAGGAGATTTATAGAGTATGGGATATTTGGGAGAAGAAATAAAGAAACTCGGCTTCGGACTCATGCGTTTACCGCAGAAAGACGGAAAAATCGACATCGAGCAGACGAAAGAAATGGTCGATTTGTTTTTAGAGGCAGGTTTTACATATTTCGACACCGCTTGGGCTTATGCAGGCAGCGAAGATGCAATTCGTGAGGCGCTCGTCGAGAGATACCCCCGCGAACGTTATCAGCTTGCAACGAAAAACGCCGCATGGATCGGCTGTAAGACGAGGGAAGAAGCGATTGCTCAATTCGATACCTCGTTAAAACGAACGGGAGCGGGATATTTCGATTTTTATCTGCTCCACAACCTCGGGGAAAGCCGTACGCATTATTTCGACGATTTTGACCTTTGGTCTTGGGTATGGGAAAAGAAGCGCGAAGGACTCGTCAAGCATGTCGGTTTTTCTTTCCATTCCACGCCGGAGGAATTGGAAACGATTTTGACTGCTCACCCCGAAATGGAATTCGTGCAGCTGCAAATCAATTATGCCGATTGGGAAAATCCCGCCGTACAATCCCGCGCTTGTTATGAGGTCGCGAGAAAACACGGAAAGCCCGTCATTATTATGGAGCCCGTCAAAGGCGGCATGTTAGCGTCTCCTCCCGCATCCGTGACGGAAATTCTCAAACGCGCGGAACCGGATTCGTCGCCCGCCTCTTGGGCGATCCGCTTCGCCGCAAATCTCGACGGGGTCATCACGGTGCTTTCGGGCATGAGCGATTTGGCGCAAATGCGGGATAATCTCTCGCACATGAAGGATTTCACCTGCCTCACGAAAGAAGAACTCTCTACGCTTTCTCTGGCGCAGGAAGCGCTTCGGAAAATTCCGTTGATTCCTTGCACGACATGTAATTATTGTGCGAAAGTTTGTCCGAAAAATATCGGTATTTCCGGAACATTCGCCGCTCTGAACTGCCTTACTTTATACGAGGATATGGCGCGGGCGAAGCATCAGGAAGAATGGTTGGTATCGGGACACGGAAAGTCCGCCGCAACGGATTGCATCAAATGCGGCCGCTGCGAACAGGCCTGCCCGCAACATATTTCTATTCGAAAAGAGCTTGAAAAAGCTGCAAAAGAATTTTATGGAAAGGAGTAAAAACTATGATAGAAAATATACTTGCCCGTAAAGGGATTTCTTTGAAAATCAGATTGACGGTCAAAAGTTTGGTTTCCGCAGGTGTTATTATTCTTGCGGTAATGTTGCCGCAGCTCGTGCATCTCGCCGCGGGACCTTCGGGCGGAATGACATGGCTTCCCATGTATCTGCCCGTATTACTGGGCGGCTGCCTGCTCGGCACGTGGTGGGGACTCGGCGTTGGAATTCTCTCTCCGCTCGTCAGCTTTGCGGTTACATCGGCCATGGGGAGCGCGATGCCTGCGGCCGCCCGTCTGCCGTTCATGACGGCAGAACTCGCGGTATTCGCCGCTGTTTCCGGACTTTTTTCTGCAAAAATTTCCGAAAACGGCTGGATGGCATTTCCCGCAGTATTGCTCGCGTCGGTAAGCGGCCGCGCGGTATTCCTTCTCCTTACGGCGATTTTCCAAAGCGTTGCGCCCTTTACGGTTTCCGTGGTTTGGTCGCAGATTCAGAGCGGTTTTATCGGTTTGATTTTACAGGCCGTGCTCGTGCCGCTCATGGTTATGGGGATACGCGCACTCATGCGGAGAGAGAAAAATGACTGATTTGGAGCTTGCAAAACGGAATCTTGCAGGACATACGATTTGCCTTTGTAAAGACGGAAAGCTCTTGACGAGCGATAAGCGCGGGATTTCTCCGATGATGGATTTTATCGAAGAAGGCCGCGACGTGACGGGATATTCCGTTGCGGATAAGATAGTCGGCAAAGCGGCGGCGTTTCTTTTCGTCCTTGCGGGAGTCACGGAGGTTTACGCGGAGGTCGTATCTTCCGAAGGAAAAAGGGTTTTGGACGAACACGGTATTCCCTGTTCGTTTTCCGTCATGACGGAAAACATCGTCAATCGAAAAGGGGACGGAATGTGCCCGATGGAAACTCTCGTGCAAGAGGAAAATGAACCGAAAAGAGCCTATATGCTTTTGAAAAAGAAGCTGTCCGAAAATAGTTAGAAAAATCCCGCCCGAAATATTTTTTCGAGCGGGATTTTTCCTTTTTGCGTCACTAAAAAACCAAAAAGTAAACATATCGGACAAAAAATTTAATTGCAATTTTCAGGAAAAACCGTTATAATAAAATAAACGATATTCAAAGCCCGAAAGGTATGGGCGAAAAAAGGAGCATGGATCAATGGAGAAAAAAATCCCCGTTGTAGTTGTCAAACAGTTGACGGATACGCGAAAAATTCTTTCCGCTTTGCGGGAATACGGTATCCGTTGTGCGGAAATCACTTTCCGAACGGATTGCGCGGCGGAAGCTATCAGATTGGCGGTAAAAGAATTCCCCGATATGGAGATAGGCGCGGGGACGGTCATTGACGGGAAGCAGTGCGAAAAAGCGCTTGCCTCAGGGGCAAAATTTATCGTTTCTCCGGGCCTTTCCGTAGAGGTGGCGGAAATGTGTAAAGAGAAGGGAGTTCCGTATTATCCCGGCTGCGTCACGCCTACGGAAATTATGCAGGCTTTGTCCTTAGGAATTACCACGGTAAAATTCTTTCCCGCGAATATTTACGGCGGCTTAAAAGCGTTAAAGGCGCTTTCCGCGCCGTTCCCGCAGGTCAGATTTATTCCCACGGGCGGCGTGAATAAAGAAAATATGGACGAATACCTGTCGTTTGAGAAAGTCGCGGCAGTAGGCGGCAGCTTTTTTGTAGAGGAGGCATTGTCGGAATGAAAAAAGCGATTACCTTTGGAGAACTCATGCTGCGTTTAGCGCCCGAGAATTATCTTCGTTTCGTGCAGAGCGAAAAATACGAAGCCACCTTCGGCGGTGCGGAAGCCAATGTCGCGGTGAGCCTTGCCAATTACGGAATAGACGCAGCGTTCGTCAGTAAACTCCCGTCGCACGAAATCGGTCAGGCCGCGGTAAACAGTCTGAGAAAATTCGGTGTGGATACTTCTCTCGTCGTCCGCGGCGGAGAGCGCGTGGGGATTTATTTTTGCGAAAAAGGCGCCAGCCAGCGCCCTTCCAAGGTCATTTACGACCGCGCTCATAGCAGTATTGCATCGGCGGAACGGGGCGACTTCGATTGGCAGAAAATTTTTGACGGAGCCGATTGGTTTCATTTTACGGGGATAACGCCCGCCCTTTCGGAAAATACGGCGGAAATCTGTCTCGACGCGGCAAAGACGGCGAAAAAGCTCGGCGTTACGGTTTCTTGCGACCTCAATTTCCGCAAAAAACTTTGGAGTAAAGAGAGGGCGGGAGAAGTCATGGGCGAGCTTTGTCGTTTCGTGGATTATTGTATCGCCAACGAAGAGGACGCAAAGGACGTTTTCGGAATAGAGGCGGAAAATACGGACATTTACGGCGGCAAGCTGAATGAAGCCGGATATATTTCCGTCGCGGAAAAGCTGTCGGAAAAATTCGGATTCAAGGGCGTTGCGATTACGCTGAGAGAAAGCCTCTCCGCCAGCGACAATCATTGGAGCGGCATGCTCTATACGGGCGGACAGGCGTATTTTTCAAAGAAGTATGCCGTGCATATCGTGGACAGAGTCGGCGGCGGCGACAGTTTTGGCGGCGGGCTCATCTATTCCCTGTTAAACGGTTACGCACCTCAAAAAGCCATTGAATTTGCTGTCGCGGCAAGCTGTCTCAAACACAGCATCGAAGGGGATTATAATCTCGTTTCGGCGAGTGAAGTGGAAAGTCTTGCAAACGGAAATGCCAGCGGCAGAGTACAGAGATAAATCTCAACAGATAAA
>OGQX01001427.1_pt1 | contig 21881 bp, 14 predicted proteins | sample 1553291 | NCBI WGS metagenome assembly OGQX01 (sample SAMEA2580030, study PRJEB22360) | human gut metagenome | biome: human gut; feature: human-associated habitat; material: faeces | place: Denmark | collected 2008/2010
ATGATAACAGCAGCAAGTCCGATAACGATCGCACCACGTCCCATATTGACATCAGCAAATCCCTGATACTGGGCAAGGAGTGCACTGGAAAGTCCTACCAGACCGTTGGAAATCATAAGTCCGAGAACTTTATTCATGTTTGTGTTGATACCCTGGGCGCGTGACATATTTGGGTTACATCCGGTTGCGCGAAGGGAACAGCCAAGCTCTGTTCCAAAAAACCAGTAGAGAATGGCAATCAGGAGAATACACATAACTGCTACAATAAAAATTGTGTTTTTGGAAAGAGATGCATTTTTTATATGTCGCAGGGAAACCAGAAGATTATATTTATCAACGTTGATTGCCTGATTTGCTTTTCCCATGATCTTCAGGTTTACGGAATACAGAGATAACTGTGTCAGGATTCCGGCAAGGATTGCGGGAATTCCCATAAAGGTGTGGAAAATTCCGGTCGCAAGGCCTGCCAGCATTCCGGCGAGAGTAGCGGCCAACATAGAAATCCAGACATTATGACCGGAAAGCATCATCATAATACACACTGCACCACCGGTGCACATAGTGCCATCAACTGTAAGGTCTGCAATATCAAGAATACGGAAAGTGATATAAACACCGATTGCCATAATTCCCCAGATCAGACCCTGGGCTACTGCACCCGGAAGTGCAGTGATTAATGTTAAAATTTGCATTTGTAATTTCCTCCTGTTGAGATGCGAAAAGCGAGAGAGGCGTCAAACCTTTCCCGCTGATCGCATATAAATTGAATTTTTTATAACTGTTTGATAGGCTGTTATTTAAAATCCTGTTGGTGTGAGTATTTTTCAACTGTCTGACCGGATTTATTTGGCAGTTTCTTCAGCAGCCTCGCCGATTGCAACATAATCGTCCGGAACTTCGATGCCCAGCTCTTCGCAGATATCTTTGTTATATTCTTTTGTGAAGTTTGGTGCATATTCGATCGGCATTGTGGAAATATCTTCACCGTCCTTTAAAATCTTAACAGCCATCTTACCGGTTGTAACACCAAGGTCATAATAGCTGATGGAAAGTGTCGCAACACCGCATCCGCTGCAGATACCTTCTTCGCCTGTGATTACCGGAACTTTTGCCGGAAGGCAGATGTTGTTGATGATCTCTGTGTTGGAAGCAACTGTATTATCTGTCGGTACATAAATTACATCACTTGCGTCAGTTGCTGTTGTAGCAACAGAAGAGAGATCATTAGAGTCAGAGAATGCATAATATTCACATGTATATCCGAGTTTTTCAAGTTCAGCTTTTACTGTATCTACCTGATACTGAGAGTTTGCTTCGGCAGAACAGTAGAGAAGACCTACATTTTTTGCATCCGGGAAAAGTTCATTGAGCATTGCTGCCTGCTGATCAAGGGGAGCAAGGTCTGCAGTTCCGGAAATATTTCCGCCCACAGTCCCGTCGAAATCATCCAGTCCAAGTGCAACACCGTATTCAGTAACAGAAGTACCAAGAATCGGAATATCGCTTGTTCCTGCTGCAGCTGCCTGAAGAGCAGGAGTTGCATTTGCAAGAATCAGGTCAACATTATTGGAAACGAAGCTGTTAATGATTGTAGAACAGGTGTTGGAATCTCCCTGTGCGTTCTGCTCGTCAAAGGTAACTGCGTCTTCTCCCAGTTCTTTGGTGACTTCATCCTTGAATCCCTGTGTCGCAGCGTCGAGAGCTTCGTGCTGTACAAGCTGACAGATACCGATTGTATATTTGTCTCCGTCAGCAGCACTTGCTGTTACTGCGCAGGTTCCCATAGCCATGGCTGCTGCAAGAGTGATTGCTAATGCTTTTCTTTTCATAATGATATATCCTCCTAATATAATGTTTAAATTAAGTCAGGTAAGAATTGCGTTTATTATTTGATAATATAAAACTTACCTGAATCCGAAAGATTTTCTGCAGGGAAAGCAGTACTGGTAAATGATTCGGATAATGTCATCGGGCTATTCGACTATGACGTTTTAAAGTATAACGCTTTAGTGTGAAAAAGTCAAGCGACCTGCACAATTATATTTTTAATTCATATAGTATAAAGAGTATATGAAGAAAGCAGAGTGTCGTCATGGCATATTCGATCATGCTGGATGCCGGACATGGAGGTCAGGATCCGGGAGCCGTATATAAGGGAAGACAGGAAAAGAATGACAATCTTAAACTTGCTCTTGCGGTAGGTGAGATTTTAAAAAATAAAGGGATTGATATCTCTTATACCCGTACCGGTGATGTCTATCAGACACCTTTTGAGAAGGCACAGCTTGCAAATCAGGCAGGAGTAGATTACTTTATTTCATTTCATCGAAACAGCAGCCCAAAGGAAAATCAGTATAATGGAGCGGAAGTTTTGATTTATGATAAAAGCGGGATTAAATATCAGATGGCTGAGAATATTCTGGGAGCTCTGGGAGAAGTGGGATTCCGCGAAATCGGTGTAAAAGAGCGGCCGGGACTTGTGGTCCTCAGACGAACCAGGATGCCGGCTCTTTTAATAGAAACCGGATTTATCAATTCCGAAGAAGATAATAAACTGTTTGATAACAAGTTTAGCGATATAGCTCAGGGAATTGCAGATGCGATTCTTGGAAGCCTGGATGAGGAAACAGTGCAGGAACCGCTTTATTACAGAGTGCAGACTGGAGCGTTCAGAAAAAAAGAGAATGCGGACCGTATGTTATATCAGTTACTGGAAAAAGGTTATCCCTCTTTTATGTTACATGAAAACGGATTGTATAAAGTTCAGACAGGTGCCTATCAGCAGATTGGTAATGCAGTAAATATGGAGCAGAGACTGAGGGATGATGGTTACAGTACGGTTATTGTGACAAAATAGCCTTCTGGAAATATTGGAAGTCTGTGCATCGCGAAGCGTGTTGCTGTGAACAGAGTGAACAGTAACATAAGCAGTGGGGGACATAGTTTTAAGAATTAACTTGGTTGTACGTTAATAGAAAAAATATGGTACACTGTATCTATCTATAGAAATCTTCGTAAATAATGCATATTGTTCCGGTTCATCAGAGCGTGAATTTTTGTTGGACTGTTACAAACGCATTATTTGAGAGGTGCTGTAGAAAAAACAGATAACGAGGAGTTAGTAATGATGAATGACGTATATGAAAAATTTTTAAAAAGTTCAGAAGAGTTTATTTTTGCAGAAAACAAGCCGGAAAAATCTGATATTATTTTTGTCCCTGGAAATGGTTATCCGCAGATGGCGGAAAAAGCAGCAGAATTGTTTAAGAAAGGGATGGCGGACTGGATTCTGCCCAGTGGAAAATACAGTGTAGTAAATGGAAAGTTTTCAGGCGTTCTTGAAAAAAGCAATGTATATGATAAGGAATATGGAACAGAATGGGAATTTCTCAGGGATGTTCTTATAAAAAACGGAGTTCCGGATCAGAAAATCCTGAAAGAAGACCAGGCAACCTTTACTTATGAGAACGCAATTTATTCCAGACAGGTGACAGATCATGCAGAACTGGAAATAGAAAGAGCGATTTTGTGCTGCAAATCTTACCATGCAAGAAGATGTCTGATGTATTATCAGCTCTTGTATCCGAAAACAGAATTTTATGTGGTGCCTGTGAATGCAGATGGAATTACCAGAGAAAACTGGAAAAAGAACGAAGAAGGAATTGATGCGGTTACAGGAGAACTCTCCAGAATCGTGAAACAATTTTCACTGATGCTGGAGAGATGACAGTTACGGCTGTTCTTCTGTTTCAGTTTTCTTCTCGGGAAGCCAGATGTGGACAAGTTCGATTCTGTTTTTGTCCAGACGGTCAACAACCAGGCGGATGCCACTTTCAAGTGTGACAGACTGACCCTCTTTGGGAAGGCAGTCAAGCTGTTCAATAATATATCCGCCAATAGAATCATAATCTTCAGATTCCAGATTAATATGGAGGGCTTCGTTGATATCATCCAGCTTGGCAGAACCCTGAACAACATATTCTCTTTCAGGCTGGATTTCTTTAATATCTTCGACTTCATCCTCATCGTATTCGTCGCGAATCTCACCTACGATCTCTTCCAACAGGTCTTCCAATGTGACCAGACCCGCTGTGGCACCGTATTCGTCCAGAACGATTGCCAGATTGACGGATGCTTTACGCATTTCAATCATCAGGTCTGCTGTAGCTTTGTATTCATAGGTAAAATAAGGCTCACGCAGGATGTTGCGGATTGAAAAAGGTTTGTCCTTTGGATAAACAAGAAGATCTTTCATATTGATAATACCGATTACGTTATCAGTGTTGTCCTCATAAACCGGAAAACGGGTATGCATATCTTCACTGAAGACCGCCATAAGTTCATCATAGGAAAAATTGATATCTATAAAGGTCATGTCGATTCTGGGAATCATGACATCTTTTGCAGTTGAATCGCCAAAATCAAACACATTGTAGATCATCTGTTTTTCTTCGTTTTCAATGACGCCGTCTTTTTCACCTACATTGACGAGGGTACGCAGTTCATGTTCAGTCATGGCATTTGCCTTTTCGTCCGGGTTAACATGCAGAATGACCAGTACACCTTCTGTTATTTTATTTACAATGAAAACAACGGGAGTAAGGAGAATCATAAGCCCGTATATTATTCTTGAATAGGCCAGGGACAATTTTTCAGCATGAATTGTTGCCAGGTTTTTGGGGGTTATCTCACCGAAAATGAGAATCAGCAGAGTCAGGATGCCGGTTGTGATTCCTACATATGCGTTTCCCAGAATCTTTATGGTGAGTGTAGTCATGAGAGAAGAAACAGACATATTTACAATGTTGTTTCCGATTAATACGGTACTGAGCATCTTTGGGGAATTGGAAATTATTTTTTCCAGAATAACAGCACGTTTGTTGCCCTGCTCGGCAAGAGACTGTATCCGAATCTTATTTACGGTTGTCATAGCGGTTTCCGCAGAAGAAAAAAATGAAGAAAGTGCGATCAGTATCAGAATCGCCACCGCCTGAAAGGCAATACTTGAATCCAAGATTTATTCACTCCTTTTGATTATCTTTATTGATTGAATCATATCATAAAACATTTAAGCAAAATATACATGATTTCATATAAAAAATCAAGAAAAAGCTTTTGGTTCAAAGATAGTATAAAAAAATTTAAAAGAGGACTGTCGAAAAAGTAAGATTTGTGTTATAATTCACTCGATTAAAATGAAAAAAAACATTACAGAATATTTACAAAATGATAAAAGTTTGATAATATACAGATATGTAATATTATTGTATTACGTAAAAAGAGAACTGATATTTGGCTGAAAGTAAAAAAATGATTATCAGGAAACATAAGAATCGAATATAAATATAGAGGTGCGATATGTCCAATAATATAAGAATAAGAAAAAAGAAATTAAAAGGAACGGGTATTTTGGCGGCAGCGGCTTTAACAGCGGCTTTGATTGCAGGAAATAATATACCGGGTGTAACAAGACAGGTCAGTGCGGCTGAGTCACAGGAGAATACTGTGTCTTCTCTGATCCCGGACAACATTACGCTTGATAAGCCTGTAGAACTTGCGGATGTAGAACTTCCGGCAACGGAATATGGAACTTTTGAATGGGCAGATGGAAGTTTCGTTCCTGCACAGCGTGTACAGAGCTGTGAGGTACTTCTTATACCGGCAGAAGGGCAGGATTTAAGCCATGTGGATGGATGGGATCCGGAGAGCGGCGCGGTTGTCGGTTACATCAATGTAATAGTGAACAGTATTACGGATGGTGATAATGTTGATAAGACAGAAGGCTCAGGTAAAACAGATCCAACAGAAAATGCAGATCCAACAGAAACGCCTGAAACTTCGTCAGAAAAACCTGCCGCAGATGAAAACGCTGATACAGACAATAAAGAAGATAAGGAAAGTAAATCAGATCAGGATAATAAAACTGATACAGACAATGAAGAGAGTAAGATTGAAGAAGATAAAACAGATAATAAAAACAACAAAGATAATAACAGCAATGCAGATAAGACGGATAAAGATACAGAAACTACCGGTAAGCTGGAACCTGCAGATGATATGACACAGGATAAAGAAGATACGAAGAAAGATGATGAAGATGGCGCAGGTGATAATATCTTTGATAATCCTGTTCTGCCGGACGATAAGGATGACCGTCCTACAGATGCAGAGGATTCTCTTTCTGATGAAGAAAAAGAAGAGAGGGCCGCACTTAATCATACCTGCGACGGTATTACAGTAAGCGGAGTTAATCTTCCATGGTATGTACAGTTCAGAGTTTCAAGCGGTGACAGCTATCAGTTTACCAATGAATCAGATGCAATGATTTTCCAGTCTTATGAATTTGAACTCTGGGATCTTAAGAATAATACAGAATACGAGATCCCTAATGGAGATTATATCAGTGTCACTGTGCCGGTAAAATCCGGATATCAGTATACTATCGAACATCTCCTGGACAACGGGGCAACTGAGACGATTATTCCGAGTGTAGAGAATGGTATTATGGTATTCAGCACACATTCTTTCAGTCCATTTGGAATTGCAGGAAGCAGACAATTAGTAGGACCTGATGCGGGGAATGATACGGACGACACAGATGCGGTAACTCCTGCACCGGCTTCCTCCGACAGTCAGAGCTCTGATTCCGGAAAGAACAATACAGTATCTATGAATGACAGTTCTGACAGCAATAATGGTTCTTCTTCTGATCAGAATGATAATTCAACGGAAAATAAAGCTGTGAAAAATAACAATACAGTAAATACCGGAGATACAACATCAATTATGCCGTTTGTGATACTGTTTGTGGCAGCTGCAGTGATCGCCGGTGTGGCTGTATTTATAAAAAAGAGAAAGAAATAAAAGAATAACACTGATTCCTCCCCCATATAGTTTAACAGGAGGGGAAGCAATGAAAGTCAGAGCAATTTTGAAATCACTATTATTTGCATATGCATTAACAGGAGTGGCATTACTGCTTTTGGCCCTGGTACTGTTTGCTTTTGATCTGGGAGAAACAGCTGTAGATGCGGGTATTATTATAATTTATGTACTTGCATGTTTCATGGGAGGCTTTATGGCCGGCAAAATTGTGCGTAAAGACAAATATCTGTGGGGTGTTATCACAGGTCTGGCTTACTATGTATTACTGTTGACTGTCTCTGTTATGGCAAAAGGCGGCTGGGATATGAGTGCAGCTCATGCAGTTACAACATTTTTTATGTGCACAGGCGGTGGAACACTGGGTGGAATGCTGTCGTAAAAAAAAGCTTTTAAAATGAAAAGATATATGATATACTATGCCAAGAATATAATTACATAAGGAGGATAGAGTTATGGAACATATCAAAACCCTGAATACAAAGAATTTACAGAACACTGTAAAAAAAGGTGGATGTGGCGAGTGCCAGACTTCCTGCCAGTCCGCATGTAAAACTTCCTGTACAGTAGGAAACCAGAGCTGCGAGCAGAAATAAGATCAGCTATGGAGAAATGAGATAAGCAGCGGAACTTTTATTCCGCTGCTTATCTTACGCTTAGAAAGGATTTTAGTAAAATGAGTCTGATTCACCGTTATAAAAGCAATGGCTTTAATATTGTACTGGATATCAACAGTGGATGCATCCATCTGGTAGATGAGGTTACATATGAGGTCCTTCCATATCTGGAAGAGGGCCTTGGCACAGAAGCTATTGCAGAGAAACTGGAAAACAAATATAACAGAGAAGATATTGAGACATCTGTAAGAGAATGTAATAAGCTGAAAGAAGATGGAATGCTTTTTACAAAAGATGTTTATGAGAATGTAATTGAAGAATTTTCAAATAACCGGCAGACCGTTGTAAAAGCATTGTGCCTGCACATTGCTCATGACTGCAATCTGGCCTGCCGTTATTGTTTTGCCGAAGAAGGCGAATATCATGGCAGAAGAGCTCTTATGTCTTATGAAGTCGGCAAAAAAGCTCTTGATTTCCTGATCGCGAACTCCGGTTCCAGGAAAAACCTGGAAGTAGATTTCTTTGGCGGCGAGCCGCTGATGAACTGGCAGGTTGTAAAAGATCTGGTAAAATATGGCAGAGAGCAGGAAAAGCTTCACAATAAGAAATTCCGTTTCACTTTAACAACAAACGGAGTTCTTCTGAATGATGAAGTAATGGAATTCTGCAATAAAGAGATGGGCAACGTTGTACTGAGTGTGGACGGACGTAAGGAAGTACATGATTACATGCGTCCATTCAGAAAAGGTGCAGGAAGCTATGACCTGATCATGCCGAAGTTCCAGAAGTTTGCAGAATCCAGAAATCAGGACAAGTATTATGTAAGAGGTACTTTTACCCACCATAATCTTGATTTCTCCAAGGATGTGCTTCATCTGGCAGATCTTGGATTCAAACAGATTTCTGTAGAGCCTGTAGTTGCGGCTGATACGGAGGAATATGCGATCCGCGAGGAGGATATCCCCCAGATCATGGAAGAGTATGATACTCTTGCAAAAGAAATGATTAAAAGAGAGAAAGAGGGAAAAGGATTTAACTTCTTCCATTTTATGATCGACCTTACAGGTGGCCCTTGTGTATACAAGAGACTGTCAGGCTGCGGTTCAGGAACAGAGTACCTGGCTGTAACACCCTGGGGTGATTTTTACCCATGTCACCAGTTTGTTGGTGAAGAACAGTATCTCATGGGAAATGTAGACGAAGGCATCACAAAGCCGGAAATCCAGAAGGAATTCGGCGGATGCAACGTTTACACAAAGAAAGACTGCAAAGACTGCTTCGCACGTTTCTACTGTAGTGGCGGATGTGCGGCAAATGCATTCCATTTCCAGGGAGATATCAAAGGCAATTATGAAATCGGATGCGAACTCCAGAGAAAACGTGTGGAGTGCGCCATCATGATAAAAGCCGCACTGGCATGTGATTAGTGGGCAGTAATCTGTCTGACTGATACCGCCGTCGGCTGTTATCATAACAGAAAATGGCTGGCAGGCGGATGAACATGACCGCGGACAAAAAATCAAGAAGGGAAAAGAACTATGAAGAAAAGTAAAGGAATCGTAGTGCTGCTTCTGACACTGATCCTGACTGTGTTCTTTTGCTTTACTGCAGCCGTAGGTATCGGTCCTACCGGAACCGGTGCAGCAAAACATATCAACACGGGTCTTGATCTTGCCGGTGGTGTCAGCATTACCTACCAGGCTAAGGAGAGCAATCCGACAAGCGAAGAGATGTCAGATACGATCTACAAGCTTCAGAAGCGTGTAGAGCAGTACAGTACTGAGGCTCAGGTATACCAGGAAGGATCAGACCGTATTACAGTTGAAATTCCTGGTGTTACAGATGCAGATACTATTTTGAATGATCTGGGTAAACCAGGTTCCCTGTATTTCATCACAAAAGAAGATGCTGACGGAAACCAGAACTTTACTACAGGACAGGATGGATATGTTCTCTCCAGAACTATGGATGAGATCAAGGAATCCGGAAGTGTTGTTCTGGAAGGTTCTGATGTAGCAGATGCCCAGGGTGGTGCGATCCAGAATCAGAACACAAGTGCAAAGGAATATGTGGTAAGTCTTACTCTTACTTCTGATGGAGAAAACAGTGGTAAAACAAAATTTGCAGAAGCTACAAAGAATAATGTAGGCAAGCAGATCGCTATCGTCTATGACAATAACATTATCAGTGCTCCGAATGTAAATGAAGAGATTTCCGGCGGAAAAGCACAGATCAGCGGAATGTCTGACCTGGAAGAAGCACAGAACCTTGCTTCTTATATCCGTATCGGTTCTCTGGGACTGGAACTGGAAGAACTTCGTTCCAGTGTTGTAGCTGCACAGCTTGGTGAAGAAGCAATCTCTACAAGTGTTCTTGCAGGTGCGATCGGTCTGATCATCGTTATTATCTTTATGATCATTGCATACCGCGTACCTGGTGTAGTTGCAGGTATCGCACTGATTCTTTATACATCATTAATGCTGATCACGCTGAATGCCTTTGATATTACTCTTACTCTTCCGGGTATTGCGGGTATTATCCTTGGTATCGGTATGGCGGTGGATGCCAATGTTATTATTTATGCCCGAATCAGAGAGGAAATTGGTGCAGGAGTTTCAGTAAGGAATTCTATTAAGTCCGGTTTCAGCAAAGCTTTCTCTGCAATCTTTGATGGAAATATTACAACGCTGATCGCAGCCTTTGTGCTGATGTGGCTTGGTTCAGGTACTGTTAAGGGATTTGCTTATACACTTGCCCTTGGTATCGTGATCTCCATGTTTACAGCACTGGTTGTATCCAGACTGATTGTAAATGCACTTTATGCAGTTGGTGTACGTGATCCGAAATTCTACGGATCTGCAAAAGAACGTAAGGCAGTTGATTTCCTTGGAAAGAAGAAAGTATTTTTTGCTATTTCCATTATCCTGATCCTCTGCGGTCCGGCAGCGATGTTTGCTAATTCGCATGCAGGAAACAAAGCGTTAAATTACAGCCTTGAGTTCTCAGGCGGTACTTCTACAACTGTTACATTTAATGAAGATATGGATATTAAGACCATTGATTCTGAAGTAACTCCTGTTGTAGAAGAGGTGACAGGAGATAAAAATGTTCAGCCTACAAAGGTAGTCGGAACAAATCAGGTTGTGATCAAGACACGTTCTCTGAATCAGAGAGAACGTGAAGCTCTGCAGAGTGCACTGGTTGAGAAATTTGGTGTAGATGACAGCACGATTTCCACAGAAAGTATTTCTTCTACAGTAAGTAGTGAAATGCGTCGTGATGCGATCGTAGCCGTTATAGTAGCTACAATCTGTATGCTTCTTTATATCTGGTTCAGATTTAAAGACATCCGTTTTGCAAGCAGTGCGGTATTGGCGCTTCTGCATGATGTTCTGGTTGTACTTGCATTCTATGCTATTGCCAGAGTATCTGTCGGTAATACATTTATTGCCTGCATGCTTACGATCGTAGGTTATTCTATCAATGCTACAATCGTTATTTTTGACCGTATACGTGAGAACCTTCACAGTGGTTCCAGAGAAAAACTGGCAGAAATTGTAAACACAAGTATCACTCAGACTCTTACAAGAAGTATTTATACCTCTTTTACAACTTTTGTTATGGTAGCTGTTCTTTATATCATGGGTGTTTCTTCTATCCGTGAATTTGCAGCACCTCTGATGGTTGGTGTTCTTGTCGGTGCATATTCTTCTGTATGTATTACAGGTGCGTTGTGGTATGTGATGAAAAAGAAATTTGCAGGAAAAGGACAGCCGGCAATTGCTGCAGCCTCCGCATCTGCAAAGTCCTCTTCAAAGCCGAAGAAAGCACGTGATGTATCACAGAAAGATCCGACTCAGCCAAAGAAGAAAAACAGAAAAAGAGTAGCTGAACGTCTGGCTGCCGAAGAAGCAGCTAAAAAACAGCAGAATGATGATGCTGAATAAAACAATAATTGTCTGAAAAACAGGCAGACAGAAATATCCCGGGGTAAAACTCCGGGATATTTTTATGAGGAGAGAAAATATATGGAGAAATGGGTAATAGCAGCAAAAAGAGCAGATTTTAACCAGATCGGTCAACAGTTTCATATTGATCCGGTGATTGCGAGACTGATCAGGAACAGAGATGTGATCGGAGAAGATAAGATAAGAGAGTATCTGTCAGGAACAGTACAAGAGCTTCCTTCTCCCTGGCTGATGAAGGATATGGAAAAAGCTGTAGATATCCTGGAGAAAAAAATATCGCAGAAAGCAAAAGTCCGTATTATTGGTGATTATGATATTGATGGTGTGACCTCTACATACATTTTAATGAAAGGTCTTGCGAGGATCGGAGCAGATGTGGATACTTATATTCCGGACAGAGTTGCAGACGGATATGGGATTCATGCACATCTTATAGAAAGAGCGGAAACGGACCGGATCGATACGATCGTGACCTGTGATAATGGAATTGCTGCGGCTGCTGAAATCCAGATGGCAAAGGATAAGGGAATGACAGTGATTATTACAGATCATCATGAGGTTCCTTACAGGGAGGAAAAGGGAGAACGCCAGATGGTGCTTCCGCCGGCAGATGCGATTTTGAATCCGAAACAATATGATTGTCCATACCCGAATAAAAACCTGTGTGGGGCAGTGGTGGCCTTTAAATATATTGCAGCACTTTACGAGAGATTTGGTGTTCCGGCAGAGGAGCTGGAAGATTATTATGAACTGGCGGCTATTGCAACAGTAGGAGATGTTATGGATCTTCAGGGAGAGAACAGGATTCTGGTAAAAGAAGGGCTGTGCCGTCTGAAAAATACCAAAAATCAAGGATTGCAGGAACTGATCCGCGCAAATTCTCTGGAAGATGCTAAAATCACAGCTTATCATATCGGATTTGTGCTGGGACCATGTATCAATGCCAGTGGAAGACTGGATACAGCTGCCCGTTCTCTTGCACTTCTTAATGCAAAAACAAAGGAAGAAGCAGCAAGGCTTGCCGGAGATCTTACAGCTCTTAATCAGAGCCGAAAAGCTCTCACTGAGAAAGGAAAAGAAGAGGCAATCCGGATCATAGAGACTACAGAGCTGAAAAATGACAGAGTACTGGTAGTTTATCTTCCGGATTGTCATGAAAGTCTTGCCGGTATTATAGCAGGCAGGATCAGGGAAAAATATCACAGGCCGGCCTTTGTATTGACGGGCGGTGAGACAAGTGCAAAAGGAAGCGGAAGATCAATAGAAAGTTACTCTATGTATGAAGAACTGGTAAAATGTGCAGACCTGATGATACAGTTTGGAGGTCATCCGATGGCAGCAGGTCTTTCTATAGAAGAAAAAAATATAGAAGAATTCCGGAGACGTCTCAATGTAAACTGTACGTTGACGGACGAAGAATTGCGTCCTAAGATCGTGATTGATGTGCCGATGCCTGTGTCTTATATTACAAAAGAACTGGTAGAACAGATTTCGCTTCTGGAACCCTTTGGAAAAGGGAATACAAAACCGGTCTTTGCGCAGAAAAATCTCAGAGTGCTTGATCACAGTATTATCGGGAAAAATAAAAATGTAGTAAAGTTAAAACTTCTCGATCCGCAGGGGATTTCAGTGGAAGGCATTTATTTCGGAGAAGCAGAGGATTTTGTGAACTTTATCAGGGAAAAAGACAGTATTTCTGTTACTTATTATCCGGAGATCAACAGATTCAGGGGACGAGAGAGTCTCCAGATCATTATTCAGAATTACTGTTAATATTACCGCTTGGTTTGTAACCGCCGGTAAGCCTGGAAATACAAATGTCAGGGCTTAACAGTAACTTGATTCTGAAATAAAAAGGTGATATACTATAAAATATTTATGAGCGAACAGCAATATAACACACACTGGAGGAGAAATAAAATGAAGAAAATTGAAGATTATGTATTAAGTATACCGGATTTTCCTGAACCGGGGATTATTTTCAGAGATATTACAAGTGTTCTGCAGGACGCGGATGGCCTGCAGTTGGCAATCGACTCCATGCAGGACTGTCTTAAGGATATAGATGTGGACGTGATTGCAGGAACAGAGTCCAGAGGCTTTATCTTTGGTGTACCGATCGCATATAATCTTCATAAACCATTTGTACCGATTCGTAAAAAAGGTAAACTTCCCCGCGAAACAGTATCTGTAAGCTATGATCTGGAATATGGCAGTGCAGAGATTGAAATGCATAAAGATTCCATAAAACCAGGTCAGAAAGTGGTTATCGTTGATGATCTGATCGCAACAGGCGGTACGATCGAAGCAGCGATCAAGCTGGTGGAACAGCTTGGCGGTGAGGTTGTCAAGGTTGTATTTCTCATGGAACTTGCAGGTTTAAAGGGACGCGAAAGACTGAATGGGTATGATGTAGCGTCTGTAATTTGTTATGATGGTAAATAAGCACAGCTGATTGTGCAGGACAGGCAGGTGGGAGCATATGACAGAGATAACAAAAAGTACAGAAGCAAAAAAAGATGAAATGCAGGTTGAAAAAGAGAAGCTGGAATCTGTAAAGAGAGCAGATGCGGCAGTAAAGACCATGCATGATTTTACAAGTCCGGAGGTGCTTTATAAAGAACTGATAAACAGTGTTCTGAAGTATCATCCATCAACAGATATTTCCATGATAGAGAAGGCATATAAGGTTGCAAGTGAAGCTCATGAAGGACAGAAGAGAAAGTCTGGAGAGCCATATATCATTCATCCTTTGTGTGTTGCCATCATTCTGGCAGATCTGGAACTTGACAAAGAAACGATAGTTGCAGGTCTTCTTCATGATGCAGTTGAAGATACCTGGATGACCTATGAGGAAGTTGAGAAGGAATTTGGTTCAGAGGTTGCACTTCTTGTGGATGGTGTTACCAAGCTGGGACAGTTATCTTATTCTGCGGATAAAGTAGAAGTTCAGGCAGAGAACCTCAGAAAGATGTTTCTTGCCATGGCTAAGGATATCAGAGTTATTCTGATCAAGCTTGCAGACCGTCTTCATAATATGCGTACCTTACAGTATATGCGTCCTGAAAAGCAGCAGGAAAAGGCCAGAGAGACCATGGATATTTATGCTCCTATTGCCATGCGTCTGGGTATTTCCAAGATAAAGGTAGAGCTGGATGACCTGTCGCTGAAATACCTTAAGCCGGATGTATATTATGACCTGGTGCATAAGGTTGCCCTGCGTAAAAGCGAGAGAGAACAGTTTGTAGGTGCGATTGTAAAAGAAGTTAAGAAACATATGGATGATGCCAATATTAAGGCGCAGGTGGACGGACGTGTAAAACACTTTTTCAGCATCTACAAGAAGATGGTAAATCAGGATAAGACTATTGATCAGATTTATGATTTATTTGCTGTCCGTATTCTTGTAGATACAGTGAAGGATTGTTATGCTGCCCTTGGTGTGATCCATGAGATGTATAAGCCAATTCCGGGACGGTTTAAAGATTATATTGCCATGCCGAAACCCAATATGTATCAGTCATTGCATACCACATTGATCGGACCCAACGGACAGCCCTTTGAAATCCAGATCCGTACTTATGAAATGCATAGAACTGCAGAATATGGTATCGCTGCACACTGGAAATATAAGGAGTCGTCTGACGGAAAGGCTCCTGTAGGTAAGAGTGAGGAAGAGAAACTGAACTGGCTGCGTCAGATTCTGGAATGGCAGAGAGACATGTCTGATAACAAAGAATTCATGAGTCTTCTGAAGAATGACCTGGATCTTTTTGCGGACAGTGTTTACTGTTTCACTCCACAGGGAGATGTTAAAACACTTCCAAGCGGTTCTACACCGGTGGATTTTGCGTACAGTGTTCACAGTGCAGTCGGAAATAAGATGGTAGGTGCCAGAGTTAACGGTAAGCTGGTTCCGATTGAATATGAGATCAAAAACGGTGACCGTATTGAGATCATTACTTCCCAGAACTCTCAGGGACCAAGCCGCGACTGGCTGAAACTGGTTAAGAGTACGCAGGCAAAGAACAAGATTAACCAGTGGTTCAAGAAGGAATTAAAAGAAGATAATATCCTTAAAGGCAAGGAGATGCTTGCGCAGTATGCGCGTGCAAAGGGGTTTAAGATCACAAATTATACAAAAACCCAGTATCTGGAGGCCGTTTTGCGTAAATATGGTTTCAGGGACTGGGATTCAGTACTTGCTGCAATTGGTCATGGCGGATTGAAAGAAGGTCAGGTTTTCAATAAGCTGGTAGAGGCTTATGATAAGGAAAATAAGAAGAATCTAACAGATGAGCAGGTTCTTGAGGCTGCTTCTGAGACACAGGAGAAGCTTCACATTGCCAAGAGCAAGAGTGGAATTGTGGTAAAAGGAATCCATGATGTGGCAGTCCGTTTTTCCAAGTGTTGTAATCCAATCCCGGGTGATGAGATTGTAGGCTTTGTTACAAGAGGACGTGGAATTACAATTCATCGTACAGATTGTGTCAATGTGCTGAATATGTCTGAGACAGACAGGACACGACTGATTGAGGCAGAGTGGCAGCAGCCTGATACCAAGGAAAAAGAGAAGTATATGGCTGAGATTCAGGTTTATGCAAATAACCGTACAGGGCTTCTTGTGGATCTTTCTAAAATATTTACAGAACGTAAGATTGACCTGCGAAGTATCAACAGCCGTACAAGCAAGCAGGAGAAGGCAACTATTTCCATGAGTTTTGAGATTGGAAGCAAAGAGGAACTGCGTTCCCTGATCGAGAAGATCCGTCAGGTAGAGAGTGTCATTGACGTAGAGAGAACTACAGGCTGATCATGGAAAAATCTGCTGGAACATTATTTTATGGAACTGCTGCAGATTGACAGAAAGGAATAACATGAAGAATTTAGAATTACAGAAATGTATATTAGGACCTGTATATACAAATTGCTATCTCCTTAAGAATAAAGAAACCGGAGAACTGATCATTGTTGATCCCGCAGATTGTCCGGAGAAGATTGAAATGAAGATTTCCCGAATGAATGGAAAACCGGTGGCGATTCTTCTTACCCATGGACATTTTGACCACATTCTGGCTGCACAGGCAGTAAAGGAGAAATATAATATTCCGATTTATGCCTGTCATCAGGAAGAGGAGATGCTCCGCGAACCTTCGATCAATATGACTGTACATTATGGACAGGGATGTTCTATTGTGCCGGATGTATTTCTGGAGGATCTGGATGTTATCAGACTGGCGGGATTTTCCGTTCAGATGATCCATACACCGGGACATACCAAAGGAAGCTGCTGTTATTATCTGAAAGATGAAGGTGTATTGTTCAGCGGTGATACAGTTTTCTATGGCTCTGTTGGAAGAACGGATTTTCCGGGTGGAAGTACAGCAGAAATTGTGAGAAGTCTCCATAAACTGGTAGATTCGCTTCCTGAAGAGACCGAGGTTTTCCCCGGACATGATGCATCTACCACTATTGGTTATGAAAAGAGGTATAATCCATTTGTGTAAAATAGGCATTCTGTTTGAGAACAGAGATTTTGAACATGATGTTTATGAACTGATCAAAGCGTTTTATCCCGAAGCGGAGATACATACTCTTTATGAAAATGCTGAAGCAGAGTATGACCTCCGCTTCAGTGTGGAACGGGATAATGACAGTTATATCATAAAATACGAAAGGACAGAGAATCTGTCGAAACAGGAAACAGAGCAAAAAGGGGTAATTTCCGCAGACATACTTTCTAAAGAGAATGCAGGCTGTGGAATACAGGATGCTCATGCTCTGAGAAAAGAGAATAAAGATAATATCAAATATGCTCTGTATCAGTTGTTGGTAAAACTGACGGGCAGAAATCTTCCATGGGGAAATCTGACAGGAATACGTCCTGCCAAACTGGCAATGGGAATGATCGAATCCGGAATGAAAAATACGGAAGCAGCCCGGGAGATGCGTGAGAGATATCTGGTAAGTCCGCAGAAAACAGCGCTTGCCATCACTATTGCAAACAGGGAAAGAGAGATTCTGAAGGATATTGACTATGAAAATGGATACAGCCTTTATATTGGAATCCCGTTTTGCCCAAGTATCTGTCTGTATTGTTCCTTCAGCTCCTATCCGCTGAAAGTGTGGGAGAAGAGAACAGATGAATATGTGGAAGCTCTCTGCCGGGAGGTAAGAGAGACTGCTCTTATGATGAAGGGAAGAAAACTGGACACCATCTATATTGGCGGCGGTACCCCGACTACACTGCTTCCACATCAGATCCGTAAGCTCCTGGATACAGTGGGAGAAGCTTTTGGCTATGAAGGACTGGCAGAGTTTACTGTGGAAGCCGGCAGACCGGACAGTATTACACGTGAAAAGCTGATGACGATCAGGGAGTATCCGGTAACAAGAATTTCCGTAAATCCACAGACCATGAATCAGGAAACCCTGGATATTATCGGCCGCAGACATACTGTGGAGCAGACAAAAGAAGCGTTTCGTCTGGCAAGAGAGCTGGGATACGATAACATTAACATGGATCTGATCGTAGGCCTTCCGGGTGAGGATATTCATATGGTAGAACGTACTCTTGAACAGATTCGTGAACTGGCACCGGACAGTATTACCGTACATTCACTGGCAGTGAAACGTGCAGCAAGGCTGAATATTTTTAAAGAGAAATATCAGGAAATGTCTTTTGAGAATAATCAGGAGATTATGGATCTGACCATGAAAACTGCGTATGAAATGGGAATGGGTCCTTATTATCTGTACAGACAGAAGAATATGAAGGGAAATTTTGAAAATGTTGGCTATGCAAAGGTTGACAAAGCGGGAATTTACAATATACTGATTATGGAGGAAAAGCAGCCGATCATCGCACTGGGTGCAGGTGGTTCCTCCAAGCTTGTGTTTGATCACGGACAGCGCATTGAGCGTGTGGAGAATGTGAAGGATGTTGTCAATTATATCACACGTATCGATGAAATGATCGAGAGGAAACGCGAGGGCATTGCAAAATGGCTGTAGACGGAAAGGAGAGACGGATCCTTGAAAAGCGTACAGAAGATAAGTGAAACTACGCAGGATCGGATCCTGGAAATGGATCTTTCCGCAGAGCTGAAGCATGGGGTTGTTGTCAGTAACCTTGCCTATGATGTGGCAAAGGAGCTTGGTCTTGGTGAGAAAGAATGTTATCAGCTGGCTATTGCCGGAATGCTCCATGATATAGGCAAGCTGAAACTGGAAGGATACATTAATGGCCAAGAGCAGAATCCGATGGTCATTGAAGAATTGAAGTATGTCCGCATGCACTCCACATTAGGTTATGAGATTCTGAAAGACCAGGGATATTCCGATTATGTTCTGGAAAGTATTCTTTATCATCATGAGAATTTTGACGGCAGCGGTTATCCCAGCAACAGAAGCGGAAAGGATATTCCTATGGGTGCAAGGATCCTGAGAGTATGTGATGTATATGCGGCTTTGAGTATGGACAGACCATATCGGAAAGCTCTGGAAAATGATGAAGTTTTAAGACTGATGATCGATGAGATTAAAAACTTTGACATGCAGGTGTTTCTTGCATTTCAGAGGGTGATTCATAAAGGAGGAAACTATGGCATTAAAAAAGAAACCAGTTACAGGAATGAAGGACATTTTACCGAAGGAAATGGCAATCCGTAACTATGTGATGAATATGATCAGAGAGACGTACGGAACCTTTGGTTTTTCCGCGATCGAGACTCCCTGTGTAGAACATATTGAGAATCTCTGTAGCAAGCAGGGCGGTGAAAATGAAAAGCTGATCTTCAAGATCATGAAGAGAGGCGAGAAACTGAAACTGGATACTGCAAAAACAGAGAATGATCTGACAGATTCCGGACTTCGCTATGACCTGACCGTACCGCTTTCCAGATATTATTCCAATAATGCAAACGAGCTTCCGGCTCCGTTTAAGGCACTTCAGATGGGAAATGTATGGAGAGCTGACCGTCCGCAGAGAGGTCGTTTCCGTCAGTTTATGCAGTGTGATATCGATATCCTGGGTGAGCCGACCTATCTTGCTGAGATCGAGCTTGTACTTGCAACTACAACACTTCTTGGAAAACTGGATTTCCAGAACTTTACGATCCGTATCAATGACAGAAGGATCCTGAAGGCAATGGCTCAGTACAGCGGATTCCCGGCAGAGAGCTTTGATTCTGTCTTTATTATTCTTGACAAGATGGATAAGATCGGCATCGAGGGAGTTGCAGAGGAGCTTGAGAAAGAGGGCTTTGAGAAAGAGAGCATTGACACTTATCTTGGACTTTTCCGTGAGATCACCAACGATGTTGAGGGTGTCCGTTATATTAAAGAAAAACTTTCTGATGTTCTGGAAGCAGGTATTGCAGAGGATCTTGAAACAATCATCAACACTGTAGAATCTGTAAAAACAGCAGACTTCAAAATGTCCTTTGACCCTACATTGGTACGTGGAATGTCCTATTACACAGGTCCGATCTTTGAGATTTCCATGGATGAGTTCGGCGGAAGCGTCGGTGGAGGCGGACGTTACGATGAGATGATCGGTAAATTTACAGGAAATAATACCTGTGCTTGTGGTTTCTCCATTGGATTTGAGAGAATCGTTATGCTGCTTCTTGAGAGAGGATATGAGATTCCAACCAAGAATGGCAAGAAAGCATATCTGATTGAGAAGAACATGCCGGCAGACAAGCTTCTGAATATCCTGAAACAGGCAACTGAGGAAAGAAGTGCAGGTACACAGATCAATATCTCTATCATGAAAAAGAACAAAAAATTCCAGAAAGACCAGCTGGCAGCAGATGGTTATACAGAGTATGTAGAATTTTTCAACAGAGACTGAAACTGCCCGTCTGAAAACGGAGATAGCAGAGTAAATTAAAATGACTATGAAAAAAATAGTCAGAGGAGGATAAAGAGATGGCTGAAAGCATGCAGGGACTGCACAGAACTTGCCGATGTGCAGAAGTGACCACAGAGATGGTCGGAAAAGAAGTAACATTAATGGGATGGGTGGCAAAAGCCAGAAATAAAGGAGGTCTTGTATTTGTGGATCTTCGTGACCGTTCCGGGATCATGCAGCTGATTTTTGAGAATGGCAGCATTGACGAGGAAGGCTTTACAAAAGCAGGTAAACTGCGTAGTGAGTTTGTTATTGCTGTAACCGGTACCGTAGAGAAACGTGGAGGAGCAGTAAACGAGAATCTTGCAACTGGCGAGATCGAGCTTCGTGTAAAATCCCTCCGTGTTCTTGCTGAGGCAGATGTTCCTCCATTCCCAATCGAGGAGAATAGCAAGACAAAAGATGAGATCCGACTTAAATATCGTTATCTTGATTTAAGAAGACCAGATCTTCAGAGAAATATCATGATGAAGAGCAAGGTTGCCCAGCTTACAAGACAGTTCTTTACAGAAGAGGGATTTCTTGAGATTGAGACACCGATGCTTGGAAAGAGTACTCCTGAGGGAGCCAGAGACTATCTGGTACCATCACGTGTTCATCCGGGAAGCTTCTATGGCCTTCCACAGTCTCCGCAGCTGTACAAGCAGCTTCTGATGTGCTCCGGATTTGATCGTTATATCCAGATCGCAAGATGCTTCCGTGATGAGGATCTTCGTGCTGACCGTCAGCCGGAGTTCACACAGATCGATATGGAGCTTTCCTTTGTTGATGTAGACGATGTTATCGATGTTAACGAGAGATATCTTGCATTCCTGTTCAAAGAAGTTCTGGATATCGATGTAAAACTCCCGATCCAGAGAATTACCTGGCAGGAAGCTATGGATCGTTTTGGTTCCGACAAGCCGGATATGCGTTTCGGTATGGAACTTCATGATGTCAGTGATATCGTAAAAGACTGCGGATTTGGTGTGTTCACAGGTGCGCTTGAGAATGGCGGAAGTGTTCGTGGTATCAATGCAGAAGGTCAGGGCGCAATGCCGAGAAAGAAGATCGATAAGCTTGTTGAGTTCGTAAAAGGTTATGGTGCAAAAGGTCTTGCATACATTGCCATTGCGGAGGACGGAACCAGAAAGTCTTCTTTCGCCAAGTTTATGACAGATGAAGAGATGGATGCTCTTGTAAAAGCTATGGACGGCAAGCCGGGAGATCTTCTTCTTTTTGCAGCAGATAAGACAAAATTGGTATACGATGTACTGGGAGCACTCCGTCTTGAGCTTGCAAAACAGATGGATCTTTTAGATAAAAATGAGTATCGTTTCGTATGGGTAACAGAGTTCCCGCTTCTTGAGTGGAGCGAGGAGGAGAACCGTTTTACAGCAATGCACCATCCGTTCACCATGCTTATGGAGGAGGATCTTCCGCTTCTTGACACAGATCCGGGAAAGGTTCGTGCAAAAGCATACGACATCGTTCTTAACGGAAATGAGATCGGCGGCG
>OGQX01001431.1_pt1 | contig 21856 bp, 22 predicted proteins | sample 1553291 | NCBI WGS metagenome assembly OGQX01 (sample SAMEA2580030, study PRJEB22360) | human gut metagenome | biome: human gut; feature: human-associated habitat; material: faeces | place: Denmark | collected 2008/2010
TTTTCTTCTTTTTTGCTACAATCTTCTATCTATCACTCCATTTTTCGGAAGAACCGAAAAAAACTATATTTTATGCACAAACAATAGGTTAATGTGCACGAAAATAGCATTTTATCGATAAAATATTTGTGTAATCGGTAAAAAATTTGTTCCTTTGCACCCAGTTTAATAGTGAAAATACAAAATTAATCATTTAAAACGTTACAATTATGTCAGAAATTGAATCAAAGGTTAAGGCTATCATCGTAGACAAACTGGGTGTTGACGAGGCTGAAGTAAAGCCAGAAGCAAGCTTCACCAACGATCTGGGCGCTGATTCTCTCGATACCGTAGAGCTCATCATGGAGTTCGAGAAGGAGTTCGGCATTTCTATTCCCGACGACAAGGCTGAGACCATTCAGACTGTAGGCGACGCCATCAAGTACATTGAGGACAACGCTAAGTAATCTACGTCTGAAGCGTTTCTCCGTTTAGCGTTTAATGTAGTTCAACATTTACATTTCTTTCAGACTGCCAGTTGGCAACTGACTCAGACACATTAAACGCTAAACTCTTTTAATCAAAAACATAATCCAATGGAATTGAAAAGAGTAGTTGTAACAGGTCTGGGTGCCGTCACGCCCGTAGGTAACTCCGTCGAAGAGATGTGGAGCAACCTGCTTGCCGGCAAGAGCGGCGCAGCACCTATTACATCATTTGACACAACCAATTTCAAGACGAAGTTCGCTTGTGAAGTCAAGGACCTCAATGTCAATGACTACATCGACCGCAAGGAGGCCCGCAAGATGGACCGCTGCACGCAGCTGGCCATGATCAGTGCCATTCAGGCTGTCAAGGACTCGGGCATGGATTTGGAGACTGTCGACAAAAACCGCGTGGGCGTGGTCTACGGTATCGGCATTGGAGGCATCAAGACATTCCAGGACGAGGTAGTGTACTACGGCCAGCACATGGATCGCGGACCGATGTTCAACCCGTTCTTCATCCCCAAGATGATTTCAGATATTGCAGCTGGACAGATCAGCATTCACTTTGGATTCCATGGTCCCAACTATGTGACCACCAGTGCGTGCGCCTCGTCATGCCATGCTTTGGCTGACGCTTTCAACCTGCTGCGCCTGGGCAAGGCTGATGTCATCCTGGCCGGAGGTGCCGAGGCTGCCATTTGCGACTGCGGTGTCGGTGGTTTCAACGCCATGAAGGCTCTTTCCACCCGCAACGACGATCCTCAGGGCGCAAGCCGCCCCTTCAGCGCCAGCCGCGACGGATTCGTCATGGGTGAGGGATCAGGATGCCTGATTCTTGAGACTCTTGAGCACGCCAAGGCACGTGGCGCCAAGATCTATGCCGAGATTGCCGGTGAGGGCATGAGCGCTGACGCTTATCACATCACAGCCTCGCATCCTGAAGGTCTCGGTGCCAAGCTCGTCATGAAGGCTGCCCTTGAGGACGCTGGCATGAGCGTCGAGGACATCGACTACATCAATGTTCACGGTACGTCCACTCACGTGGGCGACATCTCTGAGGCCAAGGCTATCAAGGATCTCTTCGGTGAGCAGGCTTACAAGGTCAACATCAGCTCCACCAAGAGCATGACCGGTCACCTCCTCGGTGCCGCAGGTGCCGTAGAGGGTATGATCTGCGTACTGAGTGTAAAGAACGACATCGTGCCGCCGACCATCAACCACGCCGAGGGCGATGATGATCCGGAGCTGGACTACAACATGAACTTCACTTTCAACAAAGCTCAAAAACGTACCATACGTGCTGCCCTGTCCAACACCTTCGGCTTTGGCGGACACAACGCTTGCGTCATCGTCAAGAAGTACGCTGAGTAATAGATTGCTGAACAAAGAAAGTATATGTTTAATCATATCTTAGACAGAATAAGGCTCCCCTTCCGAAAGGATAAGGAGCTTTATTCTTCTTTATACCATATCATCGGTGTATATCCCCACAACATCAGCTATTACAAAATGGCGCTGATGCACAAAAGTGTCATGCACCGCAACAAAAAAGGCAAACCCGTCAACAACGAGCGACTCGAATTCCTGGGCGACGCCATCCTCGACGCTGCGGTAGGCGACATCGTCTACCGACACTTCCCCGGCAAGCGGGAAGGCTTCCTCACCAACACGCGATCGAAACTCGTGCAGCGCGACACACTCAACAAACTGGCGATGGAGATGGGCATCAACAATCTCATCCTCTCCAGCGGACGCTCCGCCACACACAACAGCTATCTCGGTGGCAACGCTTTCGAGGCACTCGTCGGCGCGCTCTATCTCGACCGTGGCTACGACGCCTGTATGACGTTCCTCAAGAAGCGCATCCTCTCGCAGATGATCAACATCGACAAGGTGGCTTACAAGGAGGTGAACTTCAAAAGCAAGCTCATCGAGTGGAGTCAGAAAAACAAGGTAAACCTCGACTTCAGCCAGACCACACAGAGCAAGGATGCCAACGGCAATCCTACCTTCTGCTGCGTCATCAAGCTCGAAGGCCTTGACGGATGCATGGGCAAGGGCTTCTCCAAAAAGGAGAGCCAGCAGAAAGCCGCCAAAGACACCCTCGATAAACTCAAGCGCGAACCGCAGTTCATCGACAGTGTCTTCGCCGCCAAGGCCAGCCGCACCAAGATGGAAGAGGAGCCGGTACAGGATGTGCCCAGCACCAGTGAGGCTGAAGCTTTCGTCAAGACGACAGACGCTTCCCGTAACATGGGGCCGAAGCACGAGACATCATTCCGCGAGCAGGTCTTCTCCGAAGAAGACAGTGCACTCGAGCAACCAGCCAACTCAGTAGAGGCAAAGGAAGAGGAATTCGACCTGAGCGATATCAGTGCCAGGGAGAAAACCCGGGAGGAGATCATCGCTGCCGCTGAAGAGGCTGCCTTCGTTGAAGACGGAGACAATCAGAAACAATAGCTTTTATTCTATCCATACGATGATGGGCCCAACCTCGCCGCAGGTTGAGCCCATCATTGTTTTTCTACGCCAACCTCCTTATGCCTCTACAACCTACGAACAATGACACCGTCAGGCTGACACGCCCTTCTCATGATCTTTCATATACTTTATCCGATCATGTTTACATAGCACATGATACACGATCAGTGATCCATAAAATCTTATTCACTATACACAATACATTGTCATTTCTATGTGGATAACCTTGTGGAAAACTGAGGAAAAACCCCGGAATAACTTTATGCTTATCCACACGATCGTGTCGAAAAGCCACGGACTGGGGATATCCACAGTCTTTTGCGAACAATGCGACAAAGTTTTCCACGCTTTTACACCGAAAAAAGATATAAACTTATTATCTTTGCACAATAGTTGATAATTGTGGATAAGTAGACAATGAGCTGATAAACAAAGAGAAGATATTCAACCACGGTGTGCATCTCTCTGTATCCCGTGTTGATATCCTTATCTCCAAATTTTTCCGACTTCTCATATCAACTTTTCCACATTACATCATCATACTATTATTTCTTTTTTTATAGAAGAAAGACTAATAGAATAATAATGAATGGTGGATAACACCGAAAACGGAACGCATACGCATGGAGACAATCAAAGAGGAATGGAAGGAAAAAGGATTCGTCGATGAGCCGGTTCCCGAGGGACTGGACTTGAAGAAGGCCATCAGACAACTGTGCAAGGAGAAGGATGCCATCATCCTGGCGCATTACTATACCGTAGGCGACATTCAGGACATCGCTGACTTTGTCGGTGACTCCCTGGCGTTGGCGCGCAAGGCTGCCGACACCGACGCGAAGATGATGGTGATGTGTGGCGTGCACTTCATGGCTGAGACGTGCAAGCTGCTCTCGCCCGACAAGACGGTGCTCTGTCCGGATCTCACCGCGGGCTGCTCGCTGGCTGACAGCTGTGACGCTGCTGACCTGAAGAAATACAAGGAGGAGCATCCGGGTTATCAGGTGGTGAGCTATGTCAACACCACGGCGGCCGTCAAGGCCCTCACCGATTGTGTGGTCACCTCGGGCAATGCCGAGAAGGTGATGGCGAGTTTTCCCAAGGACGCGAAGATCATCTTTGGACCGGACTATAACCTGGGCAACTATATCAACAGCGTCACGGGGCGTCACATGCTCTTGTGGAATGGCGGCTGTCATGTCCATGAGAAGTTCTCCGTTGACGGCATCGTGAAGCTCAAGCAGGAGCATCCTCATGCTGTGGTGATGGCGCATTTGGAGTGCAAGGCTCCCGTGCTGGCGATCGCCGACGTGAAGGGTTCCACTGCCACGATGCTGAAATACGCGCAGGCGCATCCCGAGGTAAAGGAGTTCATCGTGGCCACGGAGGCGGGTATCTTGCACGAAATGCAGCGCACGTGTCCCTATCAGACTTTCATCCCCGTACCGCCGGAGGTCAGCGAGGGTGGCTTAGGCTGTTCATGCAACGAGTGCGAGTACATGAAGAAAAACACGTTGGCTAAGATCTACAACGCCTTGAAGTACGGTTGGCCCAGCGTAGAGATAGACCCCGCCATCGCCCGAGAGGCCGTAAAGCCCATCCAGCGCATGCTCTCGCTGTCGTAAGGAAAACAGCCTCCCCCCAACCCCTCTCCTTTGGAGAGGGGTACAGGGGTGAGGCTGTTATTCTTCCTCCTCCCACTGATTGCCGGGGAACGATCCTTGCTTTGAGAGGGCACTGGTACCACTTACCTGCGGCGTGTTTTCCGTGGTGCCTATTATACCAGTATAGCTTTCACCTGTTGGAGCGAGGCTGTATTCTCCACTTCCGGCCAGCATACTTTCCTCCGCGTCTATTTTTATGGATTTCAAGGAGGGTTTCACATAAATTGCTTTCATTGTATTGACGTTTTAGGGTTTTACTTCAGGATGACTTTATGGCCGTTGACGATGACCAGGCCTTGATAGTTGTTGTTGACGCGCTGTCCCACGAGGTTATAGCGCACGCCGTCCGTGTTCTTAGCCTCTACTACGCCATTGCTGATGTCGGTGGTAGTGTTGCTGATGGCATAGTAGGGTTTAGCGGAAGAAGCGACGGGGAGCGTGAGGTTGCCTTTGAAAGGTGCCAGCGTTTCACCAGCCTTCACGGGATAGAAACCGCAGCCGTCGCCATGCTGAGCCAGCACATAGATGGAGAAGGCAGTTGGCACCTTTGTGTCTGTATCACCGAACTTCAGGTCGTTGTCAGTGATTGTTGTTCCCGGATCGCCTTGCTGCAAGTCATACGTTCCAGCGTTGCCCTTGACGACGACTGCCGTATTGCCGGGGATGGCTGTTACGGGAGATAGCGTCACCTGGTTGGCGGTAGTATCGTACTTTACCGTGTAAGCGCTGAGATTACTGGTATTAGAGAAGTCCACAAAGGTGGCCCATCTGGCAGTGCTTATCTTTGCCTGATCTATACATTCACTGATGCTTAGCAACTGTACGTTCTTCAGTACTTTAGCATCATTATCTGTATCTACAGTAGCTGCAAGGACGACCTCGTCACCACGAACAATCTGAAAGGCATTCGATATTTTAGTATTTTGAAGATATCGTCCGTTTAATATTCTGAGAGTTTCAGCAGCGTTTTCGGCGTCAGCTATGTAGTAGTTGAGCGTGGGACAACTGCTGTTGTATGTATTGGTCTTGGCGATCTTTGCCTTGATATATACTTGAGTGCCATTGTCAGTTTTAAGAGCTTGTGCAACAGAGATTAGTTCGTTCTCTTCTACCTTTTTAAAGTTTTGTGAGATCACCTTGCTTCTTTCACCATTTACGTAGGCTACGGCTTTCACGGTGGTGGAGCTTTTTAGTGAAAAAGGTGCCGTGTATGCTGTGCTCTGATCTGTAGGTTCTGTGCCGTCGGTAGTGTAGTAGATCTTGGCATCTTGATTTTCGCTACTGAGCGTCACAGAAGTACTGTCGAGAAATGAGGTGGAGCCGGAGATATGAGGAGTGCTGTCTGAAGTGTAATAGGCTATTTTAGAGATTTGAATAGACCCATGCCCTTTACAGCAATGGTCTTCTTCTGAAGGCTTTTGCCGTCAGAGAAGATCATTGCCTTTACAGTACTGTATGTATCCATTCTTTATTTTTGTAAGATCATTGGTTCCTGCATCAATAGCAGAACCGGACTGACGTTTATTTGCCGTTGCAGACAAGACGGAGAATCATCTTGTTGCGCTGCTCCCGCTTGGCATCCTGCTCTACGAAGCTGTTAACATCGAGTTGCAGGATGGGCTCCACCTCCTTGCCATAGGTCGCAGGCCAGCTGACGAGGCCCAGTCCGTTGGGATTACCCGTCTTGATGAAGTTGGCGTAGTAGTTGCTGAACTGATCCGATACCCAATAGTCTTCGGGTTGCCAGTCGTAGACGCGGTTGGTGGGCAATGTGCCCATGGCGTACTCAATATCGGCCGAGTGTACGGCACCCTTATCCCGCGGCATGGCCGGTTGGCCGCTTTTGGCATCCTGCACGCCGCCGGCGAGTCCAGGCACTTTACCTTTCAGGGCCATTGCCGGACGCGGATGGCAATAGCGATAGCGGTAGACAGGTTGTCCGCCTGTCTGTGCATGGAAATAGCCCCACTGCCATGTGGAAAAGTCGAGGAAGAGATCCGAGGCCAAGTCGATGCCGGGACGTCCCTTGAGGTCGGCTTGTGTCTCTATGCCATAGAGTGGGAAGATAGAGTCGGTGGCGGTTCCAAAGACTTGCTGCGCCATTGCCTTAGCCTGATCTACGGTGGCGACAAAGAGCGTCATCTCCTGATTGTTGCCGCCCAAGAGCAGGGGCACATGAGCCTGACGCCCCTCTTGGAATGTGACGGAGGGCTGCTCGGTGAAGAAGCGTCCGTCGATGCACGGCGTAGGCATACTGCGGTAGTGCACCTTCTTCATCAGTTCTTCAGCGGGCATGGCGCGCAGTGCCTTGAGGTTGCGGCATCCGGCTTTCTCCATCATCTTCTTTCCCTCAGCCTCAGCCTCTTTCAGTGTGGGCAGCGGACGGAAGCCTAAGATGGAACCGCTGGAGCCAATAGCTTGGGCAAAGAGGTTTTTGCTCATCGGAGAAGCCATCAGTGCACTCACCGAGACGGAGCCTGCTGACTCGCCCGCAATGGTAATGCGCTGGGGATCACCGCCAAAGGCAGCGATGTTGTTTTTCACCCATTGGATGGCAGCCGCCTGGTCCATGAGACCATAGTTGCCGCTGCCTTTACCGCCGCTCTCCTTGGAGAGTTCGGGCAGACTGAGGAAGCCGAAGATACCCTCGCGGTAGTTGGCGGTGACGGCGATGACGCCCTTGCGTGCCATTGTCTGCCCGGCATAGCGCGGCTCACTGCCACTTCCGGCCAGCAGTCCGCCACCATTGAAGTAGATCAACACGGGCAGTTTCTCCTTCATAGTCTTGGCCGGCGTCCAGATATTCAGATAGAGACAGTCCTCGCTCATCTCCTTCGTACCGAAGTTCATGTCGCCGAATAGCGCCTCCTGCATGGGATTGGGACCAAACTGCGTAGCCTTTCTCACCCCCTGCCAGGCTGCTACAGGCTGTGGCTCGCGCCAACGGAGGTTGCCGACAGGCGGTGCGGCGAATGGCACGCCCTTGAAGATCTTCACGCCTGAGGAGTCGGTACCGGCAAGAGTACCCTCTGCGACGCGCACATTGACCGTATTTTGGCTGCTCAGACCTAAAGCCAGGAACAGCGAGGCAAGCGAGAGAAAGAATCTTTTATTCATGATATAAACGACTTAGATTTGTTTCCACAAAATTACGAAATAGTTTTTGCTTCTCCAACAGATAGGCGGAAAATCATTGTGAATGCCCCGCTATGCCAATTTAAAGTCAGTGGAGCTTCTGATTGTACAAGTCTTGCTCATTGCCAACTTGCCAAAGTCTTTGCGTGTGATAGGACTGTTCATGAGGTCAACAAGGTACATAGATAGACTGAGAAAGCCCTGTATCCGAGCCGCGACAGCGGAGGATACAGGGCTTTGATGTGTTTTGTAGCGTAACGATTGTGGCGCACTGAAATACTGAATGCAGCGTACAGAATATAGTGTATTGGCTGTAGCGTATTGCAGCGTACGGCAGTTTTATCTTGGCAGATGGAAGGCGCGAGTCATCTCCTTCATCTGCTCATCGCTCATGCCTTCAGGCTCAAAGCCCATGGCACGGCAGTCGATATAGATCTTTGCGCTCTTCGACAGCACGTCGACTTGGTCAAAGGCGTCCATGATGTCTGTGCCTTTTGCAAAGACGCCATGCTTTTCCCACAACACGACATCGTAGTCGGCCAGGGCATTGAGCGTGCCTTCAGCGAGTTTCACGCTACCGGGCAGTTCGTAGGGTACAATGCCCAGTCCTAACGGGCAGAACGCCTTGGTTTCGGGAATCATGCTCCACAGCAGGCGGGTAAGCACGTCTTTCTTTAAGAACGGACGGTGATGGCTCATAGCCACTAACTCTATCGGGTGGGTATGCAGCGTGGCCTTGTAGCCACTGCCTGTCTCCACCTGCTTGTCGTGGACAAGAAGGTGTGAGGGCAACTCGCTGGTAGGCATGACTGGGTTGTCGGCGATGATTTCGTAGTGCTCGCAATCGTCGAGGATGCGGATGATGCTGCCGTTATCCATCGGACGGCGTGCGAGATCGCGCATACGCTTACCGGTGCCTTTGCAGAAGAAATAGCAGCCGCGCAGATGAGGGAGCTTCTCGCCGATGGCAATTGGCTCAGTGATAGCAGGCATCTGGCGTATGTCGTCGTCAACGAGGTCTGTGATGTTCACCGTGATGTTACCGCCGTTGCGCTCAGCCCACCCGTTGGTCCACAGGTATCCGGCCACTTCGGCAATTTTCTCGACCTCCTCTTTCAAGGCCGGTCGGTTTTCCAATATACTCTTCATAAGTGATAGAATGATTTGATTCAAATGATTTGCGGAAGGAAACAGGAGATGAGCAGCACGACGATACCCGTGACGAGGATGGCTATCGTAGTGCGGTCGCAGCCTTTCCATTCCTTAAGGATGATGCCCCACACATTGCTGAAGACCACGTTCAGTGCCATGAGAATGCAGAACGAGAGCGTGGTGAGTACGGGTGAGGAAGTGAGGAAGCCCTTGCCCAAAGAGAGTCCGAAGAACTGGCTGTACCACAGTGCGCCGGCAAGAAAGCAGAAGAAGAGGTTGTTGCCCCATACCTTCCCCTTGCCGTAGTCGCCCCATGTGTGGTTGTGCTGGTTCTGCCACAGACAGTAAACAGCGTTGGTCACGAAGCCACCAAGAGTGACAAGCAGCGTGGCGGGCAACGTTCGGTACATCGCTGGTGTCAGTTCACCGAAGTTGATGTCCTTGCCAAACTCCAGTCCCACATTGAAGCATCCGCTCATGAACCCGGCGAGCAGCGCAATGGTGATACCTTTGGGGAAGTTGAAGTCCTTGACAGCTTTGCGTTTCTCCTCTTCCGAGAGTGTTGCCGTCTTGCGTTTCCCGGCCCATCCAATGATGGCAATGCCGAGAAGAGTGACGGCGACACCGATGAGTACAGAGGCAGTCAGCTGGCTGAGAGCGTGCTCTTCGGGGAAGAAAGCGTTGATGAGTACCGGTCCCATGATCGTGCCCAGACCCGCACAGGTGCCCAAGGCGATAGACTGTCCGAGGGCTACGCCGAGGTAGCGCATGGACAGGCCGAAGGTCAGTCCGCCTACGCCCCACAGCACACCGAAGAACACTGTCATAGCCACATGGAAACGGTTGGCACCGGCCAACAGCTCTATGAGACCATGACCGGACGGCACTGCCAGCTCAGCGCCCAACAGCGGTAGAAGCAGCCAGGCAAAGACGCCCTGTATGAGCCAGTAGCTTTCCCAGCTCCATTCCCTGACTTTGTTGATGGGCACGTAGCAACTTGACTGGCAGAAGGCACCGGCAGCAATAATCAATAAACCTATCAGTATCTCCATAATCGGTAGACAGCGGATGGAGGACACTCCCCCACCCTGCTGTAGTTTATAGTTTCTGTTCCTATATATAAATAAGGTGTCAGCGCTTGCTGAGCACGTCTTTCTCGTATTGCTCCACGTCAGCGAGATAGTCCTCAGCCACGGGCACGTTGTTCTTCAAGTTGTAATAGTCATAGACAGCGCCGAGGGGCAGTGTCTTCTCCTCTTCCAGCAGGGCAAGGCGCTCGAAGAAGCGTCCTTCATCCTCGTATTGGCGGAGCTTGGGCAGCGGTTCGAGCAGGGCCTGCAGGAGGCTCTTCTGCGCGGCCCGCACGCCGATGATGTAAGCACCAATGCGGTTGATGCTTGCATCGAAATAGTCGAGACCAATATGTGCACGGTCGAGGGCGTTGGCACGCACCAGTTCGGCGAAAAGGTTGCGTGTGTTGTCGTCGAAGAGCGTCACGTGGTCGCTGTCCCAGTGCATGGGTCGGCTGACGTGGAGCATCAGTTCGGGCACGAAGAGCAACAGCGAGGAGACAGCGTCAGAGACGTTCTCTGTGGGCTCATAGTGACCAGTGTCGAGGGTGTAGATGACATTGTTCTTGGAGCAGTAGCCGGCATAGAAGTCATGCGAGCCGACGGTGTAAGCCTCCAGTCCGATACCAAAGAGCTTGGCTTCAAGGCAGTCCTTCATGTTGGGAAGCTTCTCAGCGAGGATGTCGTCAAGGCTGTTCTTGAGAATCTCGCGGTAGCGGTATTTCTCCACGGTGAGGTCTTTGCTGCCGTCATGGATCCAGATGTTCATGATGCAAGGGTCGCCCTGTGCCTTACCCATAGCGTCGGCGATGCGGCGACAGCGCTTGGTATGCTCAATCCAGAAGTCTCGGATCTCCTTGTCGGGATTGGCCAGTGTCAGTGAGCCGCTCTTGGGATGTGAGAACGATGTAGAGTTGAAGTCGAGGCTCATGTGACGCTCTTTCGCCCACTGCATCCAACCCTCGAAGTATTTGGGTTCCACCTGGTCACGGTCTACGAACTTTCCGCCAAACTCGCCGTAGGTCTCGTGGAGGTTGAAACGGAAGGTACCGCCGAGCAATGAGAGCACCTTGTCGACGTCCTGGCGCAGCTCGTCGATATTGCGGGCACGTCCGGGATAGTTGCCTGTAGCCTGGATGCCGCCTGAAGCAGCCTCACCGCGCTCAAAGCCGACGACATCGTCGGCCTGCCAGCAATGGAGGCTGATCGGCGTATGCTGGAGTGTTTCCAGTGCTTTGTCGGTGTCTACGCCAAGTGCGGCATAGCGTTCACGGGCGATCTCATAGTTCTGTTGGATTTGTTTCGTTGTCATATTGGTCTTTATTTATTTGGTTGATATTCTTTCAGTGTGATGCTTTGGGCAATAACGCGACGCATGTCCCAGATGTTCCCTACCCCACCGCCAGCCTTAGCCTGAAGCATGATGTTGCCGAGAGCCGTGCCTTCCTGTGGTCCGGCGAGGACGCGCACACCGAGCGCGTCAGCGGTCATCTGGTTGAGATAAGCATTGAGGCTGCCGCCGCCGATGATGTGCAGCGTGTCGATAGTGAACGGAGCGAAGTCCTGAAGCCAGTCAAAGACTGTCTTGTAACGGTTGACGAGAGAGTCGAAGAGGCAGCGGCACACCTGAGCGCGAGTCTCGGGAATGGGCTGATGGTGTGCTTCGCAGTAGTTGTGGATAGCCAGCAGCATGGAATCCGGAGCGGCAAACATTGGGTCGTCGGGGTTGAGGAGTGTGCGGTTGGGTGCCTCTTTCATGGCGTCACCTTGCAAGCGCTTGTGGCTGAGCTCCTCTTTGATGCGCTGTATTGCTTTTGTCTCATCATTTTCTTCAGCGCGAATCTGTTTCTTCCATTCGCGACGGCAGCACTCATACATCCACATGCCGCAGATATTCTTCAGAAAGCGTGTGGTGCCGTCGATTCCCCCCTCATTGGTGAAGTTGCGTTTTTGGCTTTCCTCGTTGATGATAGCCTTAGGTGTCTCTATACCCATGAGGCTCCACGTGCCGCTGCTGAGATAGGCGAAGTGCTCGTCTTTGGCTGGCACGGCAGCCACGGCACTGGCTGTGTCGTGACCGGCGACAGTGATCACAGGCACGGCTCCGAGCCCTGTGAGCTTCTGTACTTCCGGTGTGAGCGTGCCGAGAACGGTGCCCGGCATAGCCATTGGACCAAAGACATCACGGGCAATGCCGAGTGCACGGAGCAGTTCCTCGTCGAGGTCACCGGTAGCGGGATTGAGAAGCTGAGACGTAGATGCCACTGTGTACTCGCAGACAGCCTTACCGGTGAGCATGTATCCGAGGGCATCAGGAATGAAGAGAATCTTCCTGGCAGCCTTTAAGGCACTGTTGCCGTGCTGCTCCATGGCATAGAGCTGGAAGAGGCTGTTGAAGTTCATAAATTGTATGCCAGTGCGGTGATAAACCTCGTCCTTAGGCATGCGATCGTTGAAGAAGTGCTCCATCATGCCGTTGGTGTGCGGGTCGCGGTAGGCGATGGGATTGCCAAGCAGTGCGCCGTCGTCGCCAAAGAGCGCAAAGTCGCAGCCCCAGGTGTCGATGCCGATACTCTGAATGTCGATGCCACGTTGTGCAGTGAGCTGCAGTCCGCGTATGATTTCGTTGTAGAGAGCGTAGAGATCCCAATAGAGATGTCCGCCCAAAGCGATGAGCGGGTTGTCGAAGCGCGTGAGCTCCTCAAGGGCAATGCGGCCTTTGTCGAGCGTGCCGACGATGGTGCGTCCGGAGGTAGCTCCCAAGTCAATGGCTAAATAGTGTTTCATCTTTTCTTTCGGAAATTGGCTGGTGTAATATGATTTTTCTTTTTAAAGGCAGCAGAAAAATAGTCGGCAGTGTCATAGCCAACGCGGTCAGCTATCTCGGTGAGGGTGAGCTCAGTACCCACGAGCAGTTGTTTGCTGCGCTGGAGGCGGAGCTCCTGCAAATATTGCAAAGGCGCGTAGCCCGTGTATTCCTTGAAGAGTCGTCGAAACTTGGAGTATCCCATGTTGATGGCGTCAGCGACATCAGTGGGTCCAATCTTCTGTCCGAACTTCTCCGTCATGATGATTTTAGCCTTATGGATGGCTTCAGCGGCCTGCTGATCTTCAAAAGTGTTGTGGCGGTTAAGGGCGAAGGCGTAGCCTTGCAACATGTTTGCCACACCACCAAGCATCTGTTGGAATCCGATGCTCTGCTCGCTTGCAATGGCGATGGCATTGCGGTAGAGCCGCACGATGTCCTCGCTGAGACCCACGTGGAAGATTGGTTCACGTGGCAGGAAGAAGCCATTGCTCACGCGGCTGTCGATGTTCAGTCCCTTGAAACCTATCCAGTATTCGTCCCATCCCGTGGTTTCGTCGGGCTGATAGCTGTGCCATTCACCGGGAAAGAGCAGAAACATGTCACCCTCCCCGACCGTTGCCTGTCCGAAGCTCTTTGACTCGAAGACGCCGCGTCCGCGGGAGATGTATACAAACTGATACTCATCGAGCACACGTCCCCTACCCGCCTGGAACGAATAAGCCTGCGGATGTCCCTTAGGAGGATAGGCTTCTCCGGGCGCGATATGCTGATAACCGACAGTGCTGACGGTCAGTCCCCAGTTGATATCCTGGTCATTGCTGAGCAAGTAGATAGAAGTCAATTGCGTGGTCATGACGTTTTCAGTTATAGGAATCCTTGATTATTGATCATTGTTTGGCTGCAAAGATAGCGTGTTTTTCTTACTATTTACGGTCATAAATGATAAAAAACACGTGAATTTTGATATATAATAGTAATTATATCATCAAGAAGAGCCAATCCGCGCACATTGCTTGTACGGCGCAAAAAAAAGGCCCGCAGCGAAATGCTGCGAGCCTTATTATTTCAGAGTTGTTACCTTCTCGGGTATTACTTCAGCTCAGCGAAGTACTTGATGGTGCGAACCATCTGAGAAGTGTAAGAGTTCTCGTTGTCGTACCAAGAAACAACCTGCACCTCATAAGTGTCGTCATCGAGCTTCACAACCATTGTCTGAGTAGCGTCGAAGAGAGAACCGTAGCGCATGCCGAGGATATCAGAAGAAACGATCTCCTCGTCGTTGTAACCGAAGCTCTCGTTGGACTCAGCCTTCATAGCAGCGTTGACGCTGTCAACAGTAACATCCTTGCCCTTGACAACAGCGTAGAGCAGAGTTGTAGAACCGTCTGGCACAGGTACACGCTGTGCAGCACCGATCAGCTTGCCGTTCAGCTCAGGCAGAACCAGGCCGATGGCCTTAGCAGCGCCAGAGGAAGCAGGAGTGATGTTGCAAGCACCAGCACGGCTACGACGCAGGTTGCCCTTGCGCTGAGGACCGTCGAGGATCATCTGGTCGCCAGTGTAGGCGTGGATGGTCTGCATGATACCAGCCTGGATAGGATACTTGTCGTTCAGAGCCTTTGCCATAGGAGCCAAGCAGTTGGTAGTGCAAGAAGCTGCGCTGATGATTTGGTCGTCCTTAGTCAGAGTCTCATTGTTCACGTTGAAGACGATAGTCTTCAGATCGTTGCCTGCAGGAGCAGAGATAACGACCTTCTTAGCACCAGCCTTTACGTGAGCCATGCTCTTGTCCTTAGATGTATAGAAGCCAGTGCACTCGAGGACAACGTCGATGTCCAGAGCGCCCCAAGGCAGGTTAGCTGCGTCCTTCTCCTTGTAGATAGTGATCTTCTTGCCATCTACCTCGATGTAACCAGCTGCTTCCTTGCCATTCTCTGTGAAAGGCTCGTCGCTGTAAGAAACGGTATGCTCGGGCTTCTCACCGATGATGCCCTGATAACCACCGTGTGTGGTATCATACTTCAGGAGCTGAGCCAGCATCTTCGGGCTGGTCAGGTCGTTGATAGCAACAACATCATAGCCAGGAGCTGCGAACATCTGGCGGAATGCGAGACGGCCGATACGACCGAAACCATTGATAGCTACTTTAACATTTGCCATTTTACTTTCTATTATTTATAAAGGGTTATAAAATGTGTTCTCTTTCTTGAAAATATCTTTTTTGTGTCTCGCAAGAGACTTTTCTTGCTTATCGATTGCAAAGATACAAATTATTTTCTAATTTTGCACAATCAATAAGTATTAAATAATATAAACGTTTATCAGAGTGTTAAGTCCACTTGGCAAAATGGACTCTTCGCTTTACACAGTTCAGTTATTATGGGTAAATTTATTCAAGAATTCAAAGATTTCGCTGTCAGAGGCAATGCTGTGGACATGGCTGTCGGTGTGATCATCGGCGGCGCGTTTGGTAAAATCGTAAGTAGTATTGTCGACGACATCATCATGCCGCCTATCGGATGGCTGATCGGTGGTGTGAACTTCTCTGATCTGAAGGTCACCCTGCCTAGGGTGGTCATCCCCGGTGTGGAGCAGATGAAGCCCGCCACCATCAACTATGGCAACTTCATCCAGACGTTCATCGACTTTATCATCATCGCTTTCTGTGTTTTTCTCCTGGTCAAGGCTATCAACGTGCTCACACGCAAGAAGAAAGAGGAGCCCGCTGCGCCACCTGCACCGAGCAACGAGGAGAAACTGCTCACCGAAATCCGCGACCTGCTCAAGGATAAGAAATAACGCTCAATGAGTCAGGATGATGCGACGGATTACGGAAGAAGCCTCTCTCTACGATGATTTGGAGCACAAGCCGATAGCCGAACTGCTGCGCGACATCAACCGCGAGGATCATCGTGTGGCGGAAGCCGTGGAGCAGGCACTGCCTCAGATCACACGGCTCACAGAGGCTGTTGCCGCGCGCATGGAGCAAGGAGGGCGTTTGTTTTACATCGGGGCGGGCACTAGCGGCCGTCTCGGTGTGCTCGATGCCTCAGAGCTGCCACCTACCTACGGCACGGATCCTCGGTTGGTGGTAGGCTTGATTGCCGGTGGCGACACTGCTCTCCGGCACGCCGTGGAGCATGCCGAAGACAATGAGCAACAAGGTTGGAAAGACTTGGCAGGGCAGGGGATAGACTCAGCAGACACCGTCATCGGCATCGCCGCCTCGGGCACTACCCCCTACGTGGTGGGTGCACTGCGTGAAGCTCGGCGCCACGGCATCGTCACAGGATGCGTCACCAGCAATCCCGGCACGCCTTTGGAGGCAGAAAGCGACTATCCGGTGGTGACCATTGTAGGCCCAGAGTTCGTCACCGGCTCGTCGCGCATGAAGTCTGGAACGGCGCAGAAAATGGTACTCAACATGATTTCCACCACAGTGATGATACGTCTCGGACGTGTCAAGGGCAACAAGATGGTCGACATGGAACTGACCAACGAGAAGCTCATCGACCGTGCCGTGCGCATGGTGATGGATCACGACCACCTCAACTACGACGCTGCCAAGAAAGAGCTGATGCGGAAATCGCTGGACGCCATCATGCGGGAACCGGAAGCAGCGGAGTAGGGGATAGGGCACTTAGCGACCGCCGGAAGCCCTATCGGATATAATCTTTGGATACAAGATCGTAGTAGAGTGCCTCAAGTTCAGCGAGCGTGAGGTGCTCTACACTGTGTTCTATGGTGCGGATGAGCTCATCGCGCCGACTGTCGCCGTCGGATGAGAAATGGGTGAAGACTTTGGCCATAACCTGTCGATGATAGTTTTGTTGATGGAATGCAAAGGTAGGAAAATTAGCTGAAATGGGATTATCCTCATTTATTAGGATAATTTGTAGCCGGAATATTTGCTTTTCTCAAATATTCCGCTTATATTTGCAAACGAAAGAAGCTATTACTTAATAACATAACAACCTATGGATCTTGGCAAACTCAAAAAATGGAGGATTACCCTCTCTTATCGTCAAAAGGTCGTGGGCCTTGTCCTGTGTGGCATCATCGTAGGTTTAGGCGGACTCTTTGCCTACTTGCTTCGCATGCATACCTATATAATAGGTGATGATCCGGCAGCGTGCGTCAACTGCCATATCATGTCGCCTTGGTATGCCACATGGTCACATTCCTCCCATGGACGCGATGCCACGTGCAACGACTGCCATGTTCCTCACACCTCGCTGGCGGCGAAATATTTCTTCAAAGGCCTTGACGGCATGAAGCACGTTGCCTATTTTGTCACCAACAGCGAGCATCAGGCCATCATGGCAGAAAACGCCAGCGCGGAGGTCATCATGGACAACTGCATCCGTTGCCACACTGAACTCAACACGCGCATGGTGCGCACGGGCAAGATCGACTACATGCTTGCGAAGCGCGGTGAAGGATTTGCCTGTTGGGACTGCCACCGCAATGTGCCACACGGAGGCATGAACACACTCTCATCTACGCCTGGTGCTGAGACACAGGCACCGATTCCACCCAGCCCTGTACCCGCATGGCTGCAAAAGGCATTGGGACATTAACATAAAGAAAAACTAAAAACTTACTGATATGTCACGACAATTGAAAAAATGGCAAGGATGGCTGCTCTTCCTCGGAGCCATGGTCATCGTTTTCGTTCTTGGGCTTCTATGCTCGTCGCTCTTGGAGCGCCGCGCCGAAGTCGTATCTGTGTTTAACAATCGCCGTACGCCGATGACCGACTCCATCGTGGCACAAAACGAGAAGTTTGCGGAAGACTTCCCACACGAGTATGAGACATGGTCGATGACGGAAGACACCTCGTTTGTGAGTAAATACAACTCCTCGCAGGAGCAGGATGCCCTCGCACAGCATCCGCTGATGGTCATTCTATGGGACGGCTATGCTTTCAGCCGCGACTACAACACGCCGCGCGGGCACCGTCACTGTATCGAAGACCTGCGCAAAATCCTGCGCACAGGATCACCGGGCGTTGACGGACAGAAAGACATGCAGCCTGGTACCTGCTGGACTTGCAAAGGTCCTGACGTGCCGCGACTGATGCGCGAGAAAGGCAAGAACGCTTTCTATGCCGCCAAGTGGAGCGACTGGGGCAGTGAAGTGATGAACAGTGTCGGATGCTCTGACTGCCACGATGCACGCACCATGGACTTGAAGCCTGCCCGACCGGCTCTCTACGAGGCATGGGCACGCGCCGGAAAAGACGTCAGAAAGGCCAGCCACCAGGAGATGCGCTCCCTCGTGTGCGCACAATGTCATACGGAGTACTACTTCGAAAAAGGTACCAACTACCTCAAATTCCCACAAGACAAGGGTCTGACCTGCGAGGATGCCGAGGCTTACTACGACAGTATCGGCTTCTACGACTATATCCATCCGCTGTCCCATGCCAAGATCTTGAAGGCACAACATCCGGGTTACGAGATCTTCAAGCAGGGCATCCACGGTCAGCGCGGCCTGTCCTGTGCTGATTGCCACATGCCTTATATCCAGGATGGCGGCGTGAAATATACCGATCACCACATCATGTCGCCGTTGGCGCATATCGATCGCACGTGCCAGACCTGCCATCGCCAGGATGCCGAGACGCTGCGCAAGAATGTATATGAGCGCCAAGAGAAGGTGCTGGAGGTGCGTGCCAAGGTGGAGAAAGAACTCTCCACGGCGCATATCGAGGCCGCTTTCGCATGGAAGAAAGGTGCCAACGAGAAGGAGATGGCCGCCGCTTTGGCTGACATCCGCAAGAGTCAGTGGCGTTGGGACTACGCTGTGGCCAGCCATGGTGCCAGTTTCCACGCCCCACAAGAGGTCACCCGACTGCTCAGCGACGCACTCTACTATGCCGGACAAGCCCGCCTGAGCATTGCCAAGGTGCTCGCCCGTCACGGCTACAGCGGCGAGGTGCCAATTCCAGATCTCTCCACCAAGGAGAAGGCACAGAAGTATATCGGTCTCGACATGGGTAAGCTCCGTCAGCAAAAGAAAGAATTCCTCGACACCGTCGTGCCGAAGTGGATCGAAACAGCAAGAAAGAACAAGCGGTTCATCACCCAGCCGATCTAACCCAGCGGCTGTAGAACAATTGAAGAATATGTGGAAACAACCCTATACCTATAAAGAAGGCTCCGCCATCAGCATTGGGCTCCTCGTCACTGGGGGCCTGCTGCAGGTGGCGGTGGGGCCTCTTGACTGGATCGTGTTTATGTGGCCGGGCAATATTCTTGCCCTGGCCTTTTTGTTACTACTGCTGGCAGTCTTCTATGCCTTACGGTCACATGTCTATTTCTTCCGGTTTATGACGACCGTTCAGGCTGCCGTGCCCGCACTGGCTACAGCCGCCGTCCTCACCGTCGTCATGGGGCTCACGCGCCAGGCACCCGAGGAAAAACCCGCCGCCGATGTGCTTGGGCTGACCAAGATGCTCAACTTCTGGCCGTTTATCCTCGTCTATCTGTGGAACACAATGATCGTCGGCGAGGTGGCTATCTTTCAGATCTGTCACTTCCGCCGCCAGGTGATCCCCTCGCTGGTGTGCCATGCCGGCCTGTTCATCTTCATTGTCTGCGGCACGCTCGGCAGTGCCGACATGCAGAAGTTGAAGATGTATTGCGAGGAGGGAAAGCCCGAATGGCGCGCGCTCGACGCTTACAACAATGTCGTAGAACTGCCGCTTGCCATCCAGCTCAACCGCTTCACCATCGACGAGTACCCACCGAAGCTGATGGTGGTGAGCATGACGACAGGACTGCCGCAGCCGCAGCAGAAGCCTCAGACGCTTGTCATCGACGACAGCTACACGCCGACGGAACTCTTAGGCTGGAATATCCAAGTATTAAAAAGAATAGACAATGCCATGCCGAAGGCTATGGCAAAGATGATGAAGGGGATGCCTGAGGGAATGGCGACCCGCATGAAGATGGACCAGCTCGGCATGCGGCTCAACGAGGGCGGCTTTGTCGCTTACCAGGGCAAAGGAGCCGCTACAGCACTCTACATCTCCGCAACCAAGGGAAAACAGCGGAAGACAGGCTGGGTCTCCAGTGGCAGCTATCTCTTTCCCATCAGCGGCGTCAGCTTAGGCAATAATCTTGAGGTGGTCATGCCGACGCGCGAGCCGATGCGTTATGCCTCCAACGTGAATATCTATACCCAAAAGGACGCGCAGAACATACCGACAACAATCGAAGTCAACAAGCCGTTCAGCCTCGGTGACTGGAAGATCTATCAGCTCAGCTACAACGAGCAGATGGGCAAGTGGAGCAATGTCAGTGTCTTTGAACTGGTCAAGGATCCTTGGCTGCCCTATACTTATGTGGGACTGTATCTGCTGATCATCGGTGCCATACTGATATTCATACAAAAACGTTAGCCATGCAAATCTGGAATTTCTTTCTTATCTTCGCCCTTGCCGCCATGCTTTTCTGGTCGCTCGGTGCCTTCTTTTCCTGGAAGGGGAAGAAGGCATTGGCCGTCGGAGCTACTGTGGCGGGTCTGGCCGTCTTCCTTTCCTATGTCATCGTACTGTGGATTGCTCTCGACCGTCCGCCGATGCGCACGATGGGAGAGACGCGCTTATGGTATTCGCTCTTCCTGCCGCTGATGGGTCTGATCGTCTACAGCCGGTGGAACTACAAGTGGTTGCTGTCGTTCTCCACCGTACTGGCAGCCGTGTTTATCACCATCAACCTGCTCAAACCTGAGATACACAGCAAGACGATGATGCCCGCGCTGCAAAGCCCATGGTTTGCTCCGCATGTCATCATCTACATGATGGCTTACGCCCTGCTCGGCGCCGCCTTTGTCATGGCCGCCTATCTGCTCTTCTTCCATCACCATCAAGCACCATCGGACAAGGAGTGGACGATCACCGACAACCTCGTGTATGTCGGTTGGGCTTTCCTCACCCTTGGCATGCTTTCCGGTGCCTTGTGGGCCAAGATGGCGTGGGGCAACTACTGGGCGTGGGATCCTAAGGAGACATGGGCGGCAGCCACGTGGCTTGCCTATCTGGTCTATATCCATTATCGACTGAGGAAACAGGGAAACATGCGCTTTGCCCTATGGGTGCTCATCGTCAACTTCGCGCTGTTGCAGATGTGCTGGTGGGGCATCAACTACCTGCCTTCTGCCAAAGGAACCAGCGTACACACCTATTACATGAACTGACAGCATGGTCGTGTAACGAGAATCAGTAAAGTGTCTAAAGCAATGTAAAGTGAAACGGTAAACAACAACAAGGAGTGTAAAGTGTAATTCTTGGTAAAGTCTAAGTTTTGTCCGCTTTTGGTTTTACTGCTTAGGAAAAGACACTTTCCTACGTAGAAAAAGATCTTTCCCTGCTTAGGAAAAGATCTTTTTCTATAGGATTACAATATCGATTACATAACTTCACAACATTGATCACACTGCTTCGTGCCCACAAGCACACTGCTTTGCCCCCGGAACATCGTTGTTCTTTCTCCGGTATTATACTGGAAGAACATGATCATGGCAATCTGATGGGACGTCTCTCGAACGGATCTCGAACGGTTCTCGGACGCTCTCGCCCGCCTCTCAACGGCTTGCTCCAATTGCATAAAAGATAGGATAATGAAGAAAATTCTATCGCGGAATCGCTTGATTCTCATAAAAACAACGTATCTTTGCAGCGGAGTTGATGTGCGGCCCGCCGCATGTCTTCACCGGACATAGTCGTGTCGTCGCCGTCGGCTAAGCGTAGCTGGCACACCAAAGGCCGCGACACATAAAGACGTTTACAACATTATCTTCACATCTCAAACGTAGGAAATTTGAATTGCATTGAAGATATTGCCAAGTGAATGTCTGCGCTCTGGTGTATATATTCTGCACCCGAAAGGGTGTGGCGTATCATAACCTCAGGCGTGGGCATTCTGTGCAATTGCTCAATGCAGGGTTTTCCTACGACCTGAGATGTGGACAAATTGTACAGAAGCCCACGTTTTTTATGTCCTCACATGAACACATTGATATATAAAGGGAGCCGAATCAGGGGCGATTCTATAGGCCACGAAAAAGTAAGTA
>OGQX01001437.1_pt1 | contig 21762 bp, 9 predicted proteins | sample 1553291 | NCBI WGS metagenome assembly OGQX01 (sample SAMEA2580030, study PRJEB22360) | human gut metagenome | biome: human gut; feature: human-associated habitat; material: faeces | place: Denmark | collected 2008/2010
CATTTTATATTATTTTTTAATTACATATTGTATAATATTCAATTTTACTAACTCTATCCTTATCTTTACTTTATTTTTCTAAATTTCTAAGAATCTCCTCAATAACTTCTTCTGCTAAAACAAAGTCTGTATTTATAAAACCTATTTCTGGTCTAAGTCCATCTTTATTATGGAAATCAGAACCAACCGTTACAAATAAGTTGTGTTTCTTAGCAAATTCATTCCACTTCTCTGTTTCATTAAATTTTTTGTCATATCTATCTACATACAAATAGTTAGCTTCTAATCCATCAGGTTTCATATCATTAACAATTTCCAAAATATCTTCATCGGTCAAATTATCTTCATGCACATATGCTACTGGATGTGCTAAAACAACTTTTCCATTTGCAGCTCTTATAATCTCTGCAGCTTCTTTTGGAGTTGCACTTTCCCTTTTTACATATGCAGGACAATTTTCGTTCATTATTGTTTCTATAAATTCTCCTTTACTTGGAATATGCCCAAATTCTGCTAATAATTTTTCTTTGTTTTTTGGATTGTTTGTTGCATCTAAAGCTATATGTGCTTTTGTTACAGCATCTATCTTATCTAATTCTTCTACATTTATATAATATCCTAGTTCTTCTAACTTTTTAGCTACATCATGTAAATAATTATGTCTCGCATTTCTAATTTTACTTAATCTTTCTTTAAACTCTTCATCATTTAAATCTAGATTATATCCTAATACATGTACTCCTGCTTTTTTTGCTTTAGTAGAAATCTCGACTGCATTTATTATCTTTATATTTTTACTTTTTGCATATTCAAATAATTCATCATTATATGCATCTACTGTATCATGGTCTGCTATTGCAATTACAGATACTCCATTTTTATATGCTTCATCTATTACTTCTTTAGGTGTTAATGCTCCATCTGAAACTGTTGTATGAATATGTAAATCTATTCTTTTTCCCATTCTATCTTCCTCCTTATTATTCAAGTTCAGGTCCCTCGTCTTCTTCTAATTCTCCTCTTTCCTTTGTTAGTTGCTCGCCCCATCCTGTTATTCTTCTATAAAAAATTTCTTCTAATTCATGTTCCTGAAATCTTCTAAAGTTTGCTGGAGTTGCTGCTTGCGTAAGAAAATCGAACAATTCTTCTGGCGTATTTTCTCTTATTACTCTAGTTCTGCTCTTTTGTAGTGTTTCTTTCATTCCTTCTGTAAAATTAAATGCTGTAAAAGCTGAAAGATAATCATAAATAAAGTTATATGCCTCGTCATCATATTGCCATTCTTTTCTAAGTGATTTTGGTCTAATTGGTAAATATGGTTTTCTTTCTTCTACTTTTGCTAATTGTAATTCATCTGGTACTTGTTCTACTAGTTCCATCAATTTTGATTTTTCCATAATATGTGCATCTATTGGCAAAAATACTTTTGGAAATTCTCCGTCTTTTAAATTTGTTGAAATTTTCACAACATCACTTAAAGATTGTAATGGAGAAACATCTGATGTACGCATATTATATTTCTCTAGTAATTTGCTTAATTCAGCTTGTGCTTGTTCAATACTTCCGTCCTCACAAACTAACCACATGTCTAAGTCAGGTAATCTGTTTATAATTTTTCTTGGCTTTAATGAATCTATCATATTTTGGCATGGTTTACATACTATTTTTAAATCTGGCATTATATCATAATTTCTTTCTAGACAAGATTTACACTGCCATATAGATTTTTGTACAGGCTCCCCATCTCTTACTAATTGCCTGTTATATCTAATTTGTTCCGAAATAATTGGAATTTCTCCATTTAAATTTTCATCCAATACATAAAATGGATAGCCAGTTCCAAATGAGCCTCTATTTACACTTACTGAAGAAGCAATCATATTAAATGCTTCTATATTCCATTTTAAAAATTTTCTTTTTAAGTCAGTATTTGTTTTTTCAAAGGTTGTTGAAGATTTTTCTACCTCTTCCACAACATCTTTTATTGTTTTTGATTCGTTCATAATCATCCCTCTATTCAAATTTATAATTGTATTCCTTGTTCTCTATCATATATTTCTGTTATTTTTTCTAGAAGTTCTTTTTCTTCTGGAAACTTTGTTGTTTTGTTCCTCTTTTACTAAATTTTTCTTCATAATATTGTTCTGCACTTTTTCTGTCTCTTTCTCTTCCAACAATTACAGCTGTTCTTGCATCTTTAAATTCTCTATTTCTACTACTATATATTCTTAGTGGTCTACTTGGATTGTCACTTCTTGTATAAACTTCAACAATATCTGCCATTCCAGATTCTTCAATCGCTTGGATATTTTCTAGCATTTCATCATATGCTTTATAAAAATGATCTTCCATTACCAACCTTCCCCAGCCTTTTTGTTCTACTTGTCCTTCATATCTTTCAATTATTGACATCAAGCAATTTAGTTCATTAACGGCCATTCCTCTTACAACTATTTTGTACCCATGCATTTTGCTCATCATCTTTGTTAATAGTTTTAAGTTTCTACCTGTTCCCTCAAAAATAACATTATACCTACTAGCTACTGCAACATCAAATAAATTGTCTGTCCAAAAATTACTTTCTTGATTAGTTACTTTTGTATAATATTCTGGATATTTTTTTGCTAATTCATCTATTCTAGGATGAAATGGTTTTAATTCATCACTATTAATGACAACAGCATTATTATCCTTAAACTGTGCACAGGCATATCCGTTTAAACCTGTTTTTCCAGAACCTGGAGGTGCAATATCTATTATTGCTATAGGTTGCTCACTTGTTTTCTTTCCTGCTAACATAATCGCATTTATTTTGTTTCCTATTTCGTTGCGTTCGTCTTCTGAAAGCTTATATTCAGTACATACTTCTTCTAATGTTTTATTTTCTTCCATATTCTATTCTCCTTCTATATTAATATAATCTTTTTTTATTTCTGGTCCGTATTCTGTTATTATTTTCTCTATTACATCCTCTTCTCCAATATACATTTTATTTCTTTCATCTATCAGTTTTTTCATTTTATCGTCTTCAGCTGTATATCCTTCTCTAGACATTTTTGCAATTTTAGCTGCCATAATTTCAACAGCTATTTCTAGATTTGTATTTTTACTCATATCACTCATACTTTTTCTCCTTTACTTCTCGTTTTATGGTAACTACTATGATATCATAAAATTTCTATTTTTTCAATCTATATCAAAAAATCAATGTTCTATATGTCTAATAAATTTATACCAGTTATTATATCATCTTTAGCACTCATAAATTCTTTACTAATATTTTATAACCTTTATATAAAAAAGAGGATATCTAATCCGAATACCCTCTTTTTTTGCATTTTTGTTTTAAAGATTTTTTAAATTACATATTTCTTAATTATGAATACTCCTCCACCTAGTGCTATAACTACTAGTGCTGCTATTCCGATATATAATTTTGCATCACCTAGTGCTACTGTAAGCATTACTGGTGCATCATCTATATCATCTTCGTCTTCTTTAAAGTTGTCTGGCACAGAGTCTATATCTGGTGTATTACTGTCATTATAATCTTGGCTTATTTCTGCTATATTTGTTTTTAAGCCCATATTATCTTGTCCATTTATCCAAGTTAATAATATTGATACTGTTGCGCTTTCTCCTGGTTGTAACAATGTATTTTCTAGTAATTTTGTTGCAACTCTTTCTCTTCCATTCAATGGTTCTCTTGTGTACCAATCTGGATTGTCTTCTTGTACAAATCTTAGTCCTTCTGGGATGTAATCTGTTATTTCTTTTGCATATCCAGCGATTTCACCTTCGTTTGTTATTTTGATTTGGAATTCGAATTTTACTGTTACTTTGTTTATATCTCTTCTTCCTAAATCTACTTTTGCTGGTGGTTCTGGATCTTCGTCACCTGTATGTCCTGTTTCTTGTACAGTCTGTGTTCCGTCTGCATCTATTATGATTGCTTTACTTACCCATTTTTTTAGGGCTAAATCGAAGTATTTAACTTTTACAAATTCTTTATCTAAGTCGTCTTCTTCGTTCCACTCATTGTTGTTATCTGGAGTAGAATCTATATCATCAATTGGATCCCCAGAACTATCGCTATCATCAGCAATTTCTGCTGTATTTACTAATATTCTATCTGATGTATTTGGTTCTGTTACTTGGAATGCGATTTTTACATCTCTGTAATCAGGATTGTTTTCTGTTAGTCCTTTTTCTGGGTCATATGCTTTTATTAGATTATCTCCGTCATTTTCTTCTTGTGCCTTAGCTAAGTAATCTGTTGTTACACTTTGTCCATCTTCTGATTCTTGCCATCTATATTCCCTATTTATAGGATTATCTGGTAAGAATTTTAGACCATCTGGAATATCATCTTTTACTTCTGTTGCATATCCATCTATTAAGCCTTCATTATATATTCTTATTGTATATGTAACTACATCTCCGTTTTCTACTTCTACTGGGTCTTTTGTATGGTCATATTTAATATTTCCATCTTCACCAATGCTTAAGCTTGGTATTCTTGTAGTTACTTCTTGGTCATCTACTGCAGTAATAAATTTTCTTAATGCTAAATCAAAATATACTACTCTAACTTTTTCGAAGTCATCATCGTCTTCTTGTCCTGGTACATATTCGTTGTTTATTTCGTCATCTTTATAATTTGGTAACTCTTCATCACTTGGAACTTGCATATTATTTGTTTCAGAATCTCTATCTATTACATCATTTCCTTCAGAATCTTTTGCTTCTGTTATCTCTGCTAAATTTGTTAATTTCTTACCAAATTCTGCAGTATCTTTTACTTTACATACTATTTTTACATCTTTATATGATAATGTTGTTCCATCAAATGCTTTTATTAAATTTTGATTTGAAGTTGTTGCTGTAGAAACTGGAATGCCTCCTCTTGCTTCTGATAAATAATCTGTTGTTACTGTTCTTCCATCTTCTGAAACTTGCCATCCATATTGTATATTTGTTTCGTTTTCTGGTAAGAACTCTAATTCTGCTGGTAATTTATCTACTATTTTATTTGCATATCCATCTATTGAGCCTTCATTATATACTCTTATTGTGTATTCTACAACATCTCCTCTTGCCATATCCACAGCTTTCTTTGGATGATTATATGTTGCTGTTGTAGCTGTTCCATTTGCTAAATTTGTTACATCTACAGATGGCTCTCTACCTATTAATGTTGTTCCATTTTTTCCTGATATAAATTTTCTTAATGCTAAATCAAATTCTTGAATAATAACTTTTTCAAAATCATCATCATCTTCTTGTCCTGGTATATATTGTTTTTCAGAATTTATTTCGTCATCTTTATATGTTGGTAAATCTGTATCTGATGGTAATGTAAAGTTTCCATTTGGTACAGAGTCCCTATCTGTTACTGCTCCACCTTTACTGTCTGTTTCTTGTGTAATTTGAGCTAAATTTGTAATCTTCTTTAATGATTCTGTAGAGTTCTTTACTCTACATTTTACTTTAACTTCTTTGTAATCTAATGTTGTTCCATTATATGCTTTTATTAAATTGCTTGCATTTTGATCTCTGTCTGCTGCTTCTGATGAGTAAGCAAGTTTATTTGTTTTTATTACTCTATTATTACTTGCATCAATTTTCCAACCATAACCTGCATTAAAGTCTGTTTCAGCTGGATAGTTTTCTACATCATTTATAAATTCTAATTCTGCTGGTAAATAATCTGTAATTTCTCCTACATAACCATCCAATTCACCTTCATTATATACTCTTATTGTATATGTAACTATATCTCCTGGTTTTACTGCTACTGGTTTTTTGTTATGGTTATAAGTAGCTGTTGTAACTTTTGCTCCATCAATGTTTTTATTTAAATTTGATACATCTACTGTTGGCTCTCTATTTATTTCTTTTCCATTTACTTCAGAAATAAATTTTCTTAATGATAAGTCAAATTCTCTTTTTGCAACTCCAACTTCTTTTTCTCCACTTAATGGAGTTTCTTGTTTTTCAACTGCAACTAATGGTTGTACAGTATCTGGATTTTGTGTTGTTGTCCAGAATCCTTTTGATGAAGTTCTATATGAACCTGTATAACTAAATTTTATTTTTGTTATATCATCTATATTTGATGATGGGATTGAAATATAGAAACTTTGTCCTACTAAATCTTTTATTGTTGTTCCTTGTGATACTGCTTGTTTACTTGAATTTAATAATGTATATTTACCATTTAAGTCTGTTCCATCTTGGTCTGTGAATTTTGCATTTAATTCGAATGGTAAATCATTATTTTTATTTATTTTATATGGTCCTACTATATAATTTCCACCATCTAATTCTACTGTTGGGTTAACTTCTGTAGCTAATGTTATTGGTTCTTCTACTTTTCCATTATGTGTTTTGTAATATTCAATGTTTTCTGTACTTTTAGCTGTTTTTACCATATATTGATATAGTTTTTCCATTGCATCAGCTCTTGTTTGGTTAACATCTTCTATTGTTGTATAAGAACCTACTCCTTTTTCAGCTATAGCTACAGGTTGGAATGATGGCTCTCCTGCATAATCTACATGATATATATCTGCATTCTCATTTGCTTTTGTATTTGTAAAATACCATAATGCCATTTGTTGTACTACATCTATATCATCATCTGTTAATTCTTGTTTTAATGAATCGCTCATCCCAGATGCGTTTAATAGATCTTCTCTATCTTGTGCAGCTTGCTCAGTTTTTTGAGCTTGTACTTCTACTGAATCTCCTGATTTTGCATAATATGGTATATATGCATGGTCTAAAATCCATGTAGCGGCATAATAATAGTCATCGTTTTCGAAAATTGCAGGTACTAAACTTGCTTTATCTGCAAAGTCTACCATTTTATCATATGTTTGTTTAAATGAATTTGGTGTTGCTGTGTAAAAACCTTTTTCGGCTTTTAAACAGTATATTGTATTGTCAAAATTCATTGTTGTCCCGTCATTTTCGTACACAATAACTTTCCAAACTTTTTTATTTCCATTGTTTATTCTATATCCATATTGTTTTCCGTTTGTTTCTCTTCTATATTCACTTAGTCCAAATGTAACTGGATTTGTAGCTGCAAATACTGATGTTCCCATAGCTAATGCTAAAAGCATAACTATGATGCTTACAGCTATTTTCTTAATAAGTTTCATAGTTTCGTTACCATCCTTTTTCTCATAATACTGCTAAGTGTATTTTACTATATTCTAAATAATAGTCAATAGCAAAAAATAGCAGTTTTTTATGGTTATTTTTTTGTGGCTCGAACCTGCTTACGGATACAGTTTTTGCTATATTCCGTCAATTTTTTTAGTCCACATTACAATTATATTACATTTTTGTTAAGTTTACAATAATTTTGGAATAATTATCTATTTTTTGCTTTTTACTATATATTACTAAAATACTTCTATTATTTACTTATTCATTTAACTTCATCCTTTTACTAAAAAAGAGACTCAAAAAATATTTTGAATCTCTTTTTTCAAATCACTATTTTATAAAACATATCTTTTTATTGCCCAAATTCCACCTGTTAACATTGCTACTATTATAAATCCTAAACCTATATATATTTGTGTATCACCTAGTGCTACTGTTAACATTACTGGTGCATCATCTATATCGTCTTCACCATCTGTAAAGTTATCTGGTGTTGAGTCTATATCTGGTGTATCACTATCATTATCATCTTGGCTTATTTCTGCTATATTTGTTTTTAATCCCATATTATTTGGATCATTTATCCATGTTAATAATATTGAAATTGTTGCACTTTCTCCTGGTTGTAGTAATGTATCTGCTAATTGTGTAGTTCCAACTCTTTCTCTTCCATTTAGTGGTTCTCTTGGGTACCATAATGGGTTGTCTTCTTGTATAAACTTTAATCCTTCTGGGATATAGTCTGTTACTTCTGTTGCATATCCAGCAATTTCGCCTTCGTTTGTTATTTTAATTTGGAATTCGAATTTTACTGTTACTTTATTAATGTCTTGTCTTCCTAAATCTACTTTTGCTGGTGGCTCTGGATCTTCATCTCCTGTATGTCCTGTTTCTATTATGTTTTGTGAACCATCTTGGTTTGTAACAATTGCTCTACTTACCCATTTCTTTAATGCTAAATCAAAGTACTTAACTTTTACAAATTCTTTGTCTAAATCATCTTCTTCGTTCCACTCGTTGTTGTTATCTGGGGTAGAATCTATATCGTCTACTGGATCATTGTTTTCATCTCTGTCATCTGAAATTTCTGCTGTATTTACTAATATTCTATCTGATGTATTTGGCTCTGTTACTCTAAAAGCTATTTTTAAATCTCTGTAATCTGGGTTTGTATCTGTTATTCCTAATTCTGGATCAAATGCCTTTATTAAGTTTGCACCTTCTGTTTGTTCTTGTTCTTTAGATAAGTAATCTGTTTCTATAGATTTTCCATCTTCTGATAATACCCATCTATATTCTTTGTTTATCTCATTATCTGGTAAGAATTCCAAACCATCTGGCACATCATCTTTTACCTTACTTGCGTAACCTGCCATCATACCTTCATTATATATTCTTAATGTATATGTTACTATGTTACCATTTTCTACTTCTACAGGCTCTTTTGTATGATTATAATCTATGTTTCCATCCTCACCTATACTTAATTGTGGTATTCTGTTTGTTATTTCTGTATCATCTACTGCTGTTATAAATTTTCTTAATGCTAAATCGAAATATACTACTTTTACCTTTTCGAAGTCATCATCATCTTCTTGGCCTGGCACATAGTCTTGGTCTGATTCGTCATCTTTATAATTTGGCAAATCTTCATCTGTTGGTACTTCTACATTATCTGTTTCAGAATCCCTGTCTACTACATCATTTCCATCTGAATCTTTAGATTCTGTTATTTCTGCTAAGTTTGTTAGCTTTTTACCAACTTCTGCAGTATCTTTTATTTTACATGCTATCTTTACATCTTTATAATCCAATGTTGTTCCATCAAAAGCTTTTAATAAGTTTTGTCTTGATGATGTTTCTTTAGCTTTTGATAAATAATCTGTTGTAACATGTCTTCCATCACTAGATACTTGCCATTCATATTCTTGGTTTATTTCATGGTCTGGTAAAAATTCTAATTCTTCTGGTAAATAATCTGTTATTTCATTTGCATATCCATCCATTGAACCTTCATTATATACTCTTATTGTATATATTACGATATCTCCTCTTTGCATATCTATAGGATTTTTTGGATGATTATATGTAGCTGTTGTAGATGTTCCATCAGCTAAGTGTGTTACATCAACTTGTGGTTCTCTATTTGTTAATGTTGTATCATTTCTACCTGTTATAAATTTTCTTAATGATAAATCGAAATATACTAGTTTTAATTTTTCAAAGTCATCATCATCTTCTTGACCTTTATAATAATAATCTTCGTCTGCTAAATCTTCTTGATTATTATTTCCAGTATAATCTTCCATATTGTCTTTATTTACATCTGGATGTGTTCCTGGAACAGAATCTCTATCTGCATTTTCCTCATTTGTTATTGTTACATTTGATTCTGCATCATATTCTTCTGAAATCCATGCTACATTTGTTAAAATTTGTTCTTTATTAGTTGGAACTGCTGTTACTGTACATTCTATTTGTATTGTTTCTGAATCTAATGTAGTTCCATTATATGCATCAAGATTATCTGTATTTGATGTTCTTCTTAATTTTAATAGATTATCTGTTTCACTATAAGAATCCAATTCAAAATTTCCAGACACTACTCTATTAAATACTAAGCCTGTTGGTAATTGGTCTTGTAACTTTGTTGCTCTACCTGGTTTTTGTCCTTCATTATATATCGTAAGATTGTATATTACTTTGTCACCTGTTGTTACTGCAACTGGATCTTTTCTATGCTTATAACTTGCTGTTGTTCCAGTTGTAAGCGATGTTGTATCTATAACTGGTACTCTAGTATTTGCAACATTTTCTCCATTTACTTGTGTTATATATTTTCTTAATGCTAAATCAAAATATTTTGCTTTGTTTTCTACTGTTACTGTTATTGTATTTCCGCTTAAGCTTATATCTGCTCCATTTTGTGCATTTGTTATTACCGCATCTGACATTTTATATGTATTATTTTCGAATACTTTTGTTACTTGCACTGTTATTGGTGCTGTTATTATTTTTTCGTAGCCATCTGGTGCTTTTGTTTCTTCTATTGTTATTGTGTCTGTTCCTGTGGCTGTTACTGCAATTGGTCCTATATTTATTTCTCCACTCGCATTTGTTGTTTGTGTTACTTCACCAGTTGGTGAATTGATTCTAAATTCTGCCCCTTGTAACTTTTTACTTGTATTTCCTTGTTCCACCTTTACAAGTTTTAAATTATATTCGCTGTCTTTTGGTATTAATTTATTTTCTACCGTTACTGTTATCGTACTTCCACTTACACTTATACTAGATCCCGTCTGGGTATTAGTTATTACAGCATTTGACATAGTATATGTATTACTTGATAGTGTTTTTGTTACTTGTACATTTATAGGTGCTGTTATTACTTTTTCATATCCATCTGGAGCTTGTGTTTCTTCTATTGTTATTGTATCTGTTCCAGGTGTATTTATAATGATTGGTCCTACATTAATCTCACCATTTGAGCTTGTTGTTTCTGTTACCGTTCCATTTGGACTTGTAATTCTAAATGTTGCACCTTGTAATTTGTTTGTTGTATTACCTTGTTCTACTTTTATAAGTTTTAAATTATATGAACCTTCTTTTGGAAATGTTACTTCTTTGTTACCACTAAAAGCTTTTGGTGTTCTACCCAATTCTACTATTGGTTGTACTGTACTATCTCCAGATTTAGTCCAATATGTAGCTGTTGTTATAGTATAATTTCCATTCATAGAAAATCTTAGACTTGTAATATTCTCTGAATTTACTGTGCTTATTGGTATTCTTAAATAAAAATTACTTCCAACTAATTGTGCTAAAGTTTGGCTTGTTTGACTCTTATTTGAGTCTAATAAAGTATATTTTCCGGCTAAACTTTTACCACTTTGGTCTGTTATACTAAAGTTTATAGTATATGGAGTGTCATTGTTTTTATCTATTTTAAATGGTCCTACTATATAATTGCTTCCACTTACTTCTACTGTTGGGGTAGTATTTCCCATAGCTATTGGTGATGAAGTACTGTTAGAACTTGCTGTTGCTTTTTTTGCATTTTCTACAAGATATACAAACAATTTATCCATTTGGTCATATCTAGTTTGATTAATATCTTCGATTGCTTGGTATGCACTTGTTCCACCACTAGTTTTAGTTGATTGTAACACTGTTTGGAAAGATGCTTCTCCTACCATATCTTTATGGTATGTTGAATCATCATAATTTGTAAAATACCATATCGCTAATTGTTGTACTACATCTATATCATCATCTGTAAGTTCGCTAGTTCCTGTTATTCCTGCATTTTGTAGTAATGTTGTTTTATCTGTACTTGCAGTAGATGCACTTGGTATATATGAATGATTTAAAATCCACACTATTTGATTATAATACTGTGATGGTACTGGTAATGGACTCATACTGTTTTTATTCATAAAATCATATGATAAATTATATGTTTCTTTAAAAACTCCTGGTTCTGAAGTATAGAAACCTTGTTCTGCTTTTAAACAATAAAGTGTTCTATCATAATTTATTGCACTACCAGAATATGTTACTATTTTCCATACATATTTATCACTTACTTTATACCCATATTGTGTACTTCCTACTGGTTTTCTATATTCTTGTAATCCAAACTCTTGTGATGCAGCTTGCACTTTTCCTGTTAACAATGCAAGTAGCATTACTATTATCCCCATCATTAGTAACATTAATTTTTTGTTTAATAACTTCATACAACATCAATTCCTTCTATTTTTTCTAGCATATATTATACCTCGTTTTATAGTATAAAGTCAATTACATTTTTGGCTTATATTTTCCCATTTTCGAACTACTTACGGCTCAATATTTTTGATCTAATTTACATTTATATAACAAAATAGAGAGAACCTATATAGTTCTCTCTATCTTATTATATTCTTATTAAGCTTTTTGCTCTTCTTTTTGTTCTTCCTCATCTTGACCTTCTACATGAATTTTTAGATTTTTATATCTATCCATTCCTGTACCGGCTGGTATTAATTTACCTATCATAACATTTTCTTTTAACCCCATAAGCTCATCTGTCTTACCTTTTATTGCAGCTTCTGTTAATACTCTTGTTGTTTCTTGGAATGATGCTGCAGATAAGAAACTTTCTGTAGCTAATGATGCTTTTGTTATTCCTAATAATACACGTTTTGCTGTTGCAGGTCTCTTTCCTTCTGCTATAGCTTTTTCGTTTACTTCTTCTAGGTCATATACATTTACTAAAGAACCTGGGAATAAGTCTGTATCTCCATTATCTTCTATTCTAACTTTCTTAATCATTTGTCTTCCGATAACTTCGATATGTTTGTCGTTTATATCAACACCTTGGTTTCTATAAACTTTTTGTACCTCTTGCACAAGGTAAGTATATACCCCCTCTGCTCCTTTTACTTTTAGTATATCATTTGGATTTAATGAACCTGTAGTTATTGGGTCTCCGGCTTCTATTTCATCCCCATCCATAACTTTTAGTTTTGCACCAAATGGTATTGTATAAGTCTTAGAATCATCTTTAGAAGTAATAACAACTTCTTTCTTTTTCTTGTCTTCTACAACTTTAACTTTACCAGATATTTCTGCCATAATTGCAAGTCCCTTTGGTTTTCTAGCTTCGAATAACTCTTCAACTCTAGGAAGACCTTGTGTGATATCTGCAACACCTGCAACACCACCAGAGTGGATAGTTCTCATAGTAAGCTGTGTACCAGGCTCACCAATTGATTGTGCTGCAATAACACCTACTGCTTCTCCTATATTTACTAAGTCTTTTCTTGCTAATCCCATACCATAGCATTTACGACATACACCTTGTTTAGATCTACAACCTAAAACAGAACGTACTTTTACTTTTTCTATTCCAGCAGCTACTATTTTGTCTGCTATTGCTTCTGTTATCATTGTATTTGTATCTACTAAAATTTCTCCTGTGTTAGGATCTTTTAAATCTTCTATAACAAATCTTCCAAGTAATCTTTCTCTTAAAGTTTCGATTATTTGATTTCCTTCTTTTATGTCACATAAAACAATTCCGTCATGGCTTCCACAGTCTTCTTCTCTTACGATAATGTCTTGAGATACATCAACTAATCTTCTTGTTAAATATCCAGAGTCTGCTGTTCTTAATGCTGTATCAGAAAGTCCTTTTCTAGCACCATGTGCAGAAATGAAGTACTCTAAGGCATCTAGTCCTTCTGCAAATGATGATTTAATAGGAATTTCTACTGCTCTACCTGTAGTACTTGCCATAAGACCTCTCATACCTGCAATTTGTCTTAATTGGTTCATATTACCACGGGCTCCAGATTGAACCATCATGAATATTGGGTTTAAGTCATCAAAGTTTTCTTTCATGGCTTCTGTAACATCATTTGTTGCTTTATCCCATACATTGATAACAGCATTATATCTTTCTTCGTCTGTTATTAAACCACGTTTAAATTGTTTTCTTATTTGTTCTACTTGCTCTTCGGCTTTTGCTAATATATCAGCTTTTGCTGCTGGTACTTTAACATCTGCTGCAGAGAATGTAACACCTGCAAGTGTAGAATATTTAAATCCTGTTGCTTTAATATAATCTAAAACTTCTGCAGATTTAGATAAACCATGTACATTAATACATCTGTTTACTATATCCCCTAGATTTTTCTTTATAACTGGGAAGTTTATCTCTAAATCAAATTCGTGTTCTGGATCTGTTCTATCTACATATCCTAAGTCTTGTGGAATTCCTTCATTGTAGATAATTCTTCCTACTGTTGTTTGTACTTTCTTTGTTTTAACTACTCCATCTACTTCTTTGCTAAATCTTACATATACTTTTGCATGGATTCCAACATCATGATTTTCATAAGCCATTATAGCTTCATCTTTATCTTTAAAGTACATACCTTCACCTTTTTCGCCATCTAAAGCCATTGTTAGGTAGTAACTTCCAAGAACCATATCTAGTGTTGGTACTGTAACTGGTTTACCATCTTGTGGTTTTAATAAGTTGTTTACAGATAACATTAAAAATCTAGCTTCTGCTTGTGCTTCTGGTGATAATGGTAAGTGAATAGCCATTTGGTCACCGTCGAAGTCAGCATTAAATGGTGTACAAACTAATGGGTGTAATTTTATTGCTCTACCTTCTACTAAAACTGGCTCGAATGCTTGGATACCAAGTCTGTGTAATGTAGGAGCACGGTTTAACATTACTGGATGATCTTTTATAACATCCTCTAATATTTCCCATACTTCTGGACTTAATTTTTCTACCATTCTTTTTGCATTTTTAATATTATGTGCAATTCCTCTTCCTACTAATTCTTTCATAACAAATGGTTTGAATAATTCTACAGCCATTTCTTTTGGAAGACCACATTGGTATATCTTAAGTTCTGGACCTACAACGATAACTGAACGTCCAGAATAGTCAACTCTTTTTCCTAGTAAGTTTTGACGGAATCTACCTTGTTTTCCTTTTAATAAGTCTGATAATGATTTTAATGGTCTATTACCAGCACCTGTTACTGGTCTACCACGTCTTCCATTATCTATTAATGCATCTACAGATTCTTGTAACATTCTTTTTTCGTTTCTTACAATTATCTCTGGTGCACCTAATTCTAATAATCTTTTTAATCTGTTGTTTCTGTTTATAACTCTTCTATATAAGTCATTTAAATCAGATGTTGCAAATCTACCACCATCTAATTGAACCATTGGTCTTAAATCTGGTGGAATTACAGGTACAACATTCATAATCATCCATTCTGGTCTGTTTCCAGATAGTCTGAATGCTTCTACTGTATCTAATCTCTTAACTAATTTTACTTTCTTTTGCTCACTTGCTTTAGAAATTTCTTTCTTTAAGCTTGCAGATAATTTTTCTAGATCTATTTTTTCTAGTAATTTTCTTAATGCTCCGGCACCCATTTCTGCTTTAAATGAATCTTTACCGTATTTTTCTACAGCTTCATGATATTCTCTTTCATTTAAAACTTGTGCTTCCATTAAGCCTGATGTTCCTTTATCTGTTACTACATATGATGCAAAATATATAACTCTTTCTAGATTTCTTGGAGAAATATCTAGCATTAATGCTATTCTGCTAGGTATTCCTTTAAAGAACCAAATGTGTGCAATTGGTGCTGCAAGTTCGATGTGTCCCATTCTTTCACGTCTTACTTTTGATTTTGTAACTTCTACACCACATCTATCACAAACGATTCCTTTATATCTAACTCTTTTATATTTTCCACAGTGACATTCCCAGTCTTTTGTAGGTCCAAATATTCTTTCGCAGAATAGACCATCTTTTTCTGGTTTTAATGTTCTGTAGTTTATAGTTTCTGGTTTTTTAACTTCACCTTTTGACCATTCTCTTATTTTTTCATCAGAAGCTAAACCAATTTTTATTTTATCAAAGACTTCTAACTCGTCCATTTCTTGCCCCCTTGACTTTATTTTTTAGTTTCGCAAAACTACTTATTTAATTGCCCTGCCTAAATATAAAATTTAGGCAGCAATCTTTTTTAATCTAAATCTTCATCATCATCAAGATTATCTTTTGCTAAGTCATTACCATATAGGCCTTCATCATCTAAAAGTTCATCATTTTCGAATAATTCATCATTATCTTCTTCTTTGTCTAAATCGATTTCCTCATCGTCAGCTTCTATATATGAACTTTCAATTTCGCTTTCATTTAGAACTAAATCTTCTTTCTTCTTTGCTTCGTTATAGTCTATACCTTCGTCGATATCTTCTTTTAGTTCAATTTCTTTATTATCTTTTGTATATAATCTCATATCTAATCCTAATGATTGTAGTTCTTTTATTAATACTTTGAATGTTTCTGGAATTCCAGGTTCTGGAACATTTTCTCCTTTAACAATTGCTTCATAAGTTTTAACTCTTCCTACTACATCATCAGATTTAACTGTTAACATTTCTTGTAATGTATGAGCTGCACCATATGCTTCTAGTGCCCAAACTTCCATTTCTCCGAAACGTTGTCCACCGAATTGAGCTTTACCTCCTAATGGTTGTTGTGTAACTAAAGAATATGGTCCTGTTGAACGAGCATGTATTTTGTCATCTACTAAGTGATGTAACTTAAGCATGTACATAACTCCTACTGTGATTGGTTCAGCAAATGGATCACCTGTTCTACCATCATAAAGAATTGTTTTTCCATCTGGTGTATTTCCAGATTTAACTAATAATTCTTCTATTTCTTCTGATGTTGCACCATCAAAAACTGGTGTTGCAACATTCCATCCTAATTCTTTTGCCGCTAATCCTAAGTGTACCTCTAAAACTTGACCTAAGTTCATACGAGAAGGAACACCTAATGGGTTTAATAGGATATCTACTGGTGTACCATCTGGCATAAATGGCATATCTTCTTCTGGTAATATTCTAGAAATTGTACCTTTGTTACCATGACGTCCAGCCATTTTATCACCAACTGATATTTTCCTTTTTGTTGCTATATAACATCTTATTATTTGATTTACACCTGGTCCTAATTCATCTGAATTATCTCTTGTAAATATTTTTACATCTACGATTGTTCCAGCTTCACCATGTGGTACTTTAAGTGATGTATCTCTAACTTCACGAGCTTTTTCACCAAAGATTGCACGAAGTAATCTTTCTTCTGCGGTTAGTTCTGTTTCACCTTTTGGTGTAACTTTACCAACTAAGATATCTCCTGGTCTTACTTCTGCACCAATTCTGATAATACCATTTTCGTCTAGGTCTTTTAAGCTGTCTTCACCAACATTTGGTATATCTCTTGTTATTTCTTCTGGTCCTAATTTTGTATCACGACATTCGCAATCATATTCTTCTATATGAATTGATGTAAATACGTCTTCTTTTACTAATCTTTCATTTAAAAGTATAGCATCTTCGTAGTTATAACCTTCCCATGTAGAGAATGCTACTAGTACGTTTCTTCCTAATGCCATCTCACCATTTTTAGTAGCTGGTCCGTCTGCTATGGTATCTCCTTTTTTAACTTTTTCTCCAGCCACAACAATTGGTCTTTGATTAATACATGTACCACCATTTGTTCTTTTAAATTTATTTAATCTATGTGTTTTCGTTGTTCCATTATTATATTTAACAGTAATTGCTTCACCTGTAACTTTTTGAATTACACCATCATCTTCTGCTAAAATTAATATTCCAGAATCTTTTGCTGCTCTGTATTCCATACCTGTACCAACTATTGGAGCTTCTGGCATAATTAATGGAACTGCTTGACGTTGCATGTTCGCACCCATAAGCGCACGTTTTGCATCATCATGCTCTAAGAATGGTATCATGGCTGCACCAATAGAAACTAATTGTTTTGGTGAAACATCCATTCCTGTTACCATTTCTCTGTCTACTTCTATAATATCATTTCTATATCTAACTTTAACTCTCTTATTTACAAATGTTCCATCTTCATTTAATGGTTCTTCAGCCTCTGCAATATAGTTACCATCTTCTATATCTGCACTCATGTATTCAACTTTATCTGTAACTGCATGTGTTTCTGGGTCTACTATTCTGTATGGTGTTTCTATAAATCCATATTCATTTATTTGTGCAAATGATGAAAGTGCAGATATAAGACCTATGTTTGGTCCTTCTGGTGATTCTATTGGACATAGTCTACCATAGTGTGTATAGTGAATATCACGAACTTCGAAACCTGCTCTTTCTCTAGAAAGACCTCCTGGTCCTAATGCAGAAATTCTTCTTTTATGTGTTAGTTCTGATAATGGGTTTGTTTGATCCATAAATTGTGATAATTGTGAGCTACCAAAGAACTCTCTTATTGCTGATGTTATTGGTTTTGTATTTATTAATGTTTGTGGTGTTACTACATCTAAGTCTTGAATTGTCATTCTTTCACGAACAACTCTTTCTAATCTTGTTAAACCAATTCTAAATTGATTTTGTAATAACTCACCAACACAACGTATACGTCTATTTCCTAAATGGTCTATATCATCTATTTCGCCTAATTTATGGTCTAAGTTTAATAAGTAGTTAACAGATGCTAAGATATCTTCTGTTGTAACATGTTTTGGAACTAATTCTTCATATCTTTGTTCTATTGCATGATGTAAATCTTTTTCCTCTGTATTGTCTAAGATATTTTTTAATACTTCATAATTTACCATTTCTTTAAAGTGCAAATCTGAAATATCTACATTTGTTACAAAATTATGAATATTTACTGTTCCATTTCCTATTATTTTTACTGGCTTATCTTCTACTCTTACTTCTACAACATTTATACCAGAATTTTGGATTTCGTCTGCCATATCTTTTGATATAACTTCCCCTGCTTCTACAAATACTTCTCCTGTTTCTGGGTTTACTATAGCTGTATGTGCAATCTTTCCTTCTATTCTTGTTGCTAGACTTAGTTTTTTGTTATATTTATGTCTTCCTACTTTTGCTAAATCATATCTTCTTGCATCAAAGAATAGTCCGTTGAATAAGTTTTTAGCAGCTTCAACTGTTGGAAGCTCTCCTGGTCTTAATTTTTTGTAAATTTCGATTAATGCTTCATCTTGAGTTTTTATTGGGTCTTTTTCTAATGTTACTCTTAATTTTTCTTCATTTCCAAAGAAATCAAGTATTTGTTCATCTGTTGCTAAGCCTAAAGCTCTTAATAATGTTGTTACTGGAATTTTTCTAGTTCTGTCTACACGAGCATAAAAAACATCATTACTGTCTGTTTCGTATTCTATCCATGCCCCTCTTATTGGCATTACTGTTGATGTGAATAATTTTTTACCTGTTTTGTCATAGGTAAAGTCATAATAACATCCAGGTGAACGAACTAATTGGCTTACTACAACTCTTTCTGCACCGTTTATAATAAATGTTCCACTATCTGTCATTAAAGGGAAATCTCCTAAATAGATTTCTTGCTCTTTAATTTCTCCTGTTTCACGATTTATTAATCTTACTTTTACATGTAAACGTGTAGAATATGTAGCATCTCTTTCTTTAGCTTCTTCTAAAGAATATTTTGTTTTCTCTTCCATGTAGTAATCGAAAAACTCTAGAACCAAGTTTCCTGAATAGTCGATGATTGGTGAAATGTCTTTTAAGACTTCTCCTAATCCCTCCTCGACAAACCACTCATAAGAATCTCTTTGCACCTTAATTAAGTTAGGCATTTCTATAAAGTCTCCAACTTTTGCAAAGTCTTTTCTTGAGCTTTTTTCATGCTTAATTTCTTTTAACAACTAAATCACCTCTAAAACAAAATATAAGCAGTTTGAAAAAAATTGTATATGAACATTGAAAAGTCCCTCTTGCATCTAAAATTTTATATTAATTTCCAAATTCCTGCTTTATAAATTTTTCCATTAATATATCCTTTTAAATCAATTCCTCTTTCCAACTAATATAACCGTTTTTAGGCAACAAAAAGGCATGCTGGCAATTACCTGTTTTTATCTTTTGCCAACCTACCTTGTTCTTTAAAATTACTTTTTTCTAAATATTTTAATTATTTTTACCACCTTTTAGCGTTTAAAATACCTTTTGTATCATAGCATAATTTACCATGTTTTGTCAACGAAATATAGTAAATTTTTACATATTTTTATTTAGTAAAAACTGTATATACAGAATCTTACATTTCTGTCATAATTTAATTTGTAATTTTATATTTCATATGATATACTACAAAAAAAATATTATAATAATTTAAGGTGGTAAAAAATGCAAGATAATAATACAAAAGATAATAACAATCAAAGAAATTTATCTAATGCTTTTGAGGAATTAAAAAAAGCTAGGAACAATAGTATACAAGCAAAAAAAGAAACACCTAAAGAAGTAAATGAGACTAAGCAAGTAAGTAAAAATACAAATAATTCGACTTCAAAACCTAAAAAAGGAAAAACTGCTAAACCTCCAAAAAGCAAGAAAGAGAAAAGAGTAAAAGCAGTAAAAACCAAACACGAACCAAAGCCAAAAAAGTCTAACTTTAATGGCTCTTTTAGATATAAATTCGATACTTTGAAAAGCAATAAAAAGAAATTTAGGCAATTTATTATCTTATCTTCGGTTTATTTGTTAATTATAATTGCTTTAATTATTTTTATTGTTACATATATTTCTAATAAAAATAAAACAGAGAATCCTTATGGTGATTTTAGCACTTACGAAAAAAACACAAATCCATTTAATATTAGTCAAATACTTATAGATAACACAAATTCTACTAAGACAAAAGAAAAAACTTATAGGGACAAAGAAATTCCTTATTCTACTAAATATATAAAAAATGATTCTTTACCAAAAGATGAAAAAATAGTTAAACAAGCTGGGGTTCCTGGTTTAGAACGTGTTAATATTATCAGAACATATGAAGGAGCAGATTTAATTGATGAATCTACTTCTAGTATAGATATCTTACAAGCTCCTGTAGAAGAAATTGTTGAGGTTGGTACTTCTGATTTCTTGGTAAATTATAATGTACATTTAGGAGATACAATGTATGTTATTTCTACAGTTTCTTTAATGGATGCAATTAACAATGGTTCTGAGATTTGTAAAATCACAAGATATATGGATGTTGTTTTATTAGAAGTTGTTGGTGATTGGTGTAGAATTTCTTTTGATGGACAAGAAGGATATGTTCCAGCATCTTCATTAACATCACAATCTACAACTCCTGGTATCGTTTCACAAAACAAAGTACAAAGAATTGTATCTAAATTAAACTTTAATATGGCATTAAATGTTAAGAGTGGTTTATCTCTAGATGATTACAAACGTATATTAGCTGATGAGCCAAGAGATGTGAATAAAGTAATATATAGTAATGCTGAAGCATTTTATAATGCAGAACAAAAATATAATGTTAATGGACTTTTATTAGTAGCCATGGCAATTCACGAAAGTGGATGGGGAACATCTGCAATATCGTTAGACAAGAGAAACTTATTTGGTTATGGTGCATATGATAATGATGCATATAATTCAGCTTACACATTTGATACATATGCAGAGGGAATAGAGTTTGTAGCAAAAATACTTGCTAAAGCTTATTTAAATCCTGCAGGAATGACATTGTCAGATGGTGATACTACAACAGGAAGATATTATTCTAGCCCAACACTTACTGGAATTAATACAAGATATTCTACAGACCCTAACTGGTGTACAAAAGTCTTTTCATATATGACATATTTTTATGATAAACTATAGGGATTTAGGGACGGTGTTCCTTTCCCTTTTATAATATTTTCGATAGGGATTTTAGGACCGTCCCCCAAATCCCCTTTTGGGACCGTCCACAATTCCTGATTGACTATTCAAAAATTTCTAAAAGGAGATTCAAATGAAGAAATTGTTAAAAAAGAAGGATTTAATTATTTTATGTCGAATAATATTAATATATGAAGAAAGGTAAATAAAATTGTTTAGATATAGTGATGAAGTTATAGAAGAAGTTAAAAGTAGTAATGATATAGTAGATGTAATTTCTCAGTATGTGACTTTAAAAAGAAGTGGAAGAAATTATTTTGGATT